>Ga0307302_10001286_pt1 | contig 11053 bp, 10 predicted proteins | sample ER_DNA_183_FD_194490 | JGI IMG/M metagenome (GOLD analysis project Ga0307302, IMG submission 194490) | Bulk soil microbial communities from the East River watershed near Crested Butte, Colorado, United States - ER_DNA_183 | ecosystem: Environmental > Terrestrial > Soil > Floodplain | place... | reverse complement strand
GGATGCACGCGGTCGCGATCGACTACTTCGGAAGGACCGCCGGGCTGGGGGAGCGGAACGAAGATTTCGACCACATGGCGCACGTGCGCCAGACCACCCCGGATGGAGTCGCGAGTGACGTCGCCGCCGCGATGGAGCGTCTACGGTCAGAGACGGCGGCGACTCGGCTGTCCACGATGGGGTTCTGCTTCGGCGGACGGAAGTCCTTCAACCAGGCTGCCCGGCAGGAGGGCCTCGACGGCGTGATCGGCTTCTACGGGCCGCCGCAGCGCCGGGGCGAGGATGACGTCGATCCACCGGTCGAGCTCGCAGGCGAGTACCGATGCAAGGTGCTCGGCCTCTTCGGCGGCGCGGATCAGGCGATCCCGGCCGACGCGGTGGATGCGTTCCGTACGGCGCTCGACGCTGCCCACGTGCCGAACGAGCTCGTGACGTATCAGGGAGCCCCGCACTCGTTCTTCGACAAGCGGTACGAGGAGCACCGGGATGCGTGCGCCGACGCGTGGCGACGGATCCTCGGGTTCGTCGGCATCACCGAGAGCGCCTGAGGTCCCCATAGACGGATCCGCGGGCGCGGCGTACGGTCCCGAAGATGGTCCGCCGTAGCCGCGCGCTGCTGGTCGCCTTGCTCCTCGTCGCGAGCTGCACGAGCGGCGGCACGACGGGCACGTCGGCTCCGTCCAACCCCGGCTCCGGAGGCACGCTTCGGGTCGGGATGACCGGCGCGCCGTACTTCGGCCTGGATCCGCAGTACGAGTGGTTCTTCGCGACGTGGGAGATCCTCCGTTGCTGCCTCGTGCGGACGCTGATGTCGTACGACGGCACCTCCGGCGTTACCGGCACGGAGCCCAAACCGGACCTGGCCGCAGCTCCGCCGGACGTCTCAACGGATGGCCTGACATGGACGTTCCACCTTCGGCCCGACCTGCATTACGGTCCCCCGCTGCAAGAGGTCCAGATCACGTCTCCCGACATCGTCCGAGCGCTCCTGCGCGCCGGTGACACGAAGACGGCGAACGCTGACTTGAGCGCCGCATACCTCGCCAACATCGAGGGGTTCACGCACTACATGGACGGCAAGGCGGACTCGATCTCCGGCCTGGAGACACCGGATCCGTTGACCCTCGTGGTCCACGAGGTGCGTCCCGACACGACGCTTCCCTACGAGTTCACGCTGGCCACGACCGCGCCGATCCCACCCTCGCCGAGTGATCCCTCGGCGCGGTACGGGGTCGCGACCGGCCACGATCGAAGCGGCGATCCGAGCCAACAGGACGGCTACGGGTTCTACCTCGTCTCGTCGGGGCCGTACAGGATCCAGGGAGAGGAAGCGGTCGACTTCACGAAGCCGGCCGACGAGCAGACGATCCCGTCCGGGTTCCACCCCTGGCGGTTCGACAGCAACTACAACACGAAGGCGATCGGCTCGTTGACCCTCGTGCGGAACCCGTCGTGGAACCCGGCGAGCGACCCTCTGCGCCTCGCGCTCCCAGATCAGATCGAGATCGAGGGAGGCCGGTACGGCGCGCTGTTCGAGCAGCAGGCAGCCGGGGAACTCGACGTCGTGTTCGACGACACACCGCCTCCGTCGATGCTCCGGCGGTATCTGAACGACCCGACGCTCCGGCCGCTCGTGCAGAGCATCGACACGGGCAACCTGATCATGGCCGACTTCGTCCTGACGCAGCCTCCCTTCGACGATCTGGCTGTTCGACTCGCGGTGGCGTATGCCCTGGATCGCCGCGCCATGCTCGGTGTCATCCGGGACGGCTATGGGTTCGGAGGATCGATCCTGGCCAACCACTACGCCTCCGACTCGAGCGAGGAGGGTCTCGCGACGGGTTGGGATCCGTTCCCGGGCGCCGGGGGTGCTCCCGACCTCCAGGCCGCGCGACGAGAGATGGCCCGGTCGCGCTATGCGACGGGAGGCCGGTGCACCGATCCGGTGTGCCGCGGCGTGACGGTCTACGTCCAACACGACATGCGCCCGATCGTGGACGGCGTTCGGCGCACCCTCGCCGCCCTCGGCATCGAAGCGACGGTGAAGGTGCCGGACGACTTCTACGGGGTCTGCACCGACCCGCATCCAGATCCGCGTCCAGGCATGTGCATCGGTGACGGCTGGTTCCCGGACTTCCCGAGCGTCGGCAACCTGATCGTGATCAATTTCGGAGGGCCGGGCGTCACCGCTTCCTACGGGATCACCCACATGAGCGCCCCCTCGTCGCAGCTCGCCAGGCTCGGCTCACCAGTGCGCACGGTACCGACGATCGACCCGGAGGTCGCGGCCTGCAACCAGGAGCCAGGTCCACGCGGCATCGCGTGCTGGACCCGGTTGGATCAGTACCTGGTCACGAGCGTGATGCCCGCCGTGCCGCTCGCGTTCGGCAGCTCCATCAGGATCGCCTCGCCGTCGCTCACGTCCTTCTCGTGGGACCTGGCGAACCAGGCGCCGTCGCTCGATCGGCTCGGTGTTTCCGCCTCCTGAGCTGCGTCACGACGGTTGGACGGCCACCCACACCGAGCCGTCCGCAGCGATTGTGAGTGCGACCGGCGCGGCTGAGACCGGTAACGACGTCGCGACGGTTCCCCCCAACGGATCGATACGGATGACCTGCCGCGAGATCGCGCACGCGACCCAGACACCATCCTGGTTGATCGCGATCGATGCCGGGCCGTTGCACCCCTGGGCGCCGACGTCGACCGATGTCCGAACCGATCCGGTCAGCGGGTCGAGCGCGTAGATCGCGTCCTCGTGTTCGCTCGCGACCCACACCGCGTCCGGGCCGACGGCGATCGCGGTGGGTGGCCCGCCGACCGTGTACGTGCGGATCTGGTGTCCTCCGCCGACGTCCAACCGGTAGAGGTTCGACGACAGCGCGTCCCCGACCCAGACGGCGGCACCGCCGAGCTGGCCGAACGCGATCGCGTCGGGTCGCGCGGGCGGCTCCGACCGAGGCAGGGCGATCCGCTGGATCGTCTGTGAGACCGGGTCGTAGCGCGTCACCCCGGCGGCGGTCGGATCGGCGACCCACACGGAATCCGCGCCGTACGCGATCGCCTGAGAACCGATCGGCGTATCGAATGCGCCCGTGACCTGTCCGCTGCTCGGGTCGAGCCGGCTCACCTCACCGTCGGCGCCCGCACCTGTTCCGAAGCCGGCGGTGATCCACACGGCGCCCGCTCCGGTGGCCGCGTTCGTCGGGACGCCCACGGTGCCGCGGGAGCCGGTCGAGTCGTCACCCTCTTGCACCCAGTAGATCTGCGACTGCCGGTCCGTGATCCACACGCGTCCTTCTCCCTCGGTGATCGCCAACGGGAACGAACCCACCGGGATCGGTCGATCGAAGCGCTCCCCGTCGATCCGCGCGACCGTGCCTGCTCCCGGAACGTAGGCCGGCTCTGGTCGGGTGACGACGAACACCACGCCGATCAGGGCGAGGACGGCGACGATCGCCGCGGGGAGGAGCCAGCGCCTGTGGACCACCGGCGGTGGCCCGGCCGACGCGCGCTGGCGACGCTCCGACGCCACGGTCGCATCTTCGACCGGCTCCGGCCGGAGCCGATCGTCGACCTCCATGACGTCGAAGAGCGTCCAGTTACCCGGAACGCCCTTCAACTCGAACACCCCACGCTCCGCGAGGCCGAACCGGGCCCCGGCGACGAGATCCTTGACGGTCTGGGTGATCAACACCTCGGCGGCGCCGGCTTGCGCCATCACGCGCGCGCCCGTATGGACCACGATCCCGTGCGCGTGATCGCCTTGCCGCTCGACCTCGCCGAAATGGACGCCGGCCCGGATGTCCAGACCGAGGTCCTGGACCTTCCGAACGGCGGCGAACGCGCACCGCACCGCGTCGGCGGGCCCCTCGAAGACCGCGAAGAAGCCGTCTCCGGCCGTGTCGACCTCGCGGCCTCGGTGCGCCTTGAGCTCGCCGCGGATCACGCGCCGTTGCGCGCCGAGGAGCCGTGACCAACGCTGATCTCCCAGCTCGCGCGCCAGCTCCGTCGAGCCGACCACGTCGGTGAACAGCACCGCGCGTAGCACGTTGGACGAGGACTTCGGCACGGCCGCAGTTTGCCCCGGAACCCCTTGGATGGGAAGGGCACGTAGGAGGTGGGGCGTAGAGCCGCGGGCGCAACGAGCGTGCCGATCCCCATTCGACCGTCCTCGGGTGGCATGGGCGTGCGCATCCTCCCCGCGCGCCGGCTGTCGTTCGAGCGGACGAGACGGACGATCCTTCCGCGTATGACGATTCCAGCGCGGATCGTCGGCCGCCGCCCCGGAACCGGTTCCCGGGCTCAGGAGTAGGGAAGGTATGGAAAGACGTCGGGCCCTCACGACGGCCGCGGCGCTCCTGCTGCTCGCCGCTTGTTCCGGAGCCTCGGTATCGGACCGTGCTCAGCAGTCGTCCCCGGCCGGCGCATCTCCCTCGGCCCCGATCGGTACGCGAGCGCCCGACACCTCTCTCTCCGGGCGCATCGTCTTCGACAACCATGAAGACGTCTGGTCGATCAACGCCGACGGCACGAACCTCACCCGCCTCACCCGCTCACCTTGGCCCGAGTTCGACGCCACGTGGTCTCCAGACGGAACGCAGATCGCGTTCCGCTCCGAACGCGGTGGCGATCCAGAGATCTGGCTCATGAACGCTGACGGATCTGGCCGGCACCGGTTGACCCGTGGCCTCTCTCCGGCCTGGTCACCCGACGGCTCGAAGATCGCGTACGCGAGCCCGGGGGACATCCTTTGTCCTCCCGGCCGGGGACTCCGGTGCTCGGGGCTCTCCATCATGAACGCGGATGGTTCCGGGCAACACCGCGTGCCGAACACCGACGGAGGCGAGTACCCGACGTGGTCCCCCGACGGGGAACGGATCGCCTTCAACTCCAACCTCTCCGGCGATCATGTGATGTACATCGTCCACATCGACGGTTCCCACGTCGTGGACCTGTCCGGGGTGGGAGAGGGGTGGCAGGTCGATTGGTCGCCCGACGGCCGGTCCATCCTCTTCACCTCGGAGCGGGACCATCCGAACCATTACACGGACATCTACGTGATGCGCCCGGACGGGTCGGGTGTGCAACGCCTGACGGATGCACGCGCATACACGCCGGCGTGGTCTCCAGACGGAAGCCGCATCGTGTTCTCCGCCCCGGGACTCTTCGTGATGCGAGCGGATGGTTCCGGCATCACGTCATTGCGGGCCGAGGGGATAGGGGAAACGTCCCTGCCGGACTGGGTCTGAGGGGCCTCCCAGTGTTCAGACGATCGTCCCGCGAGCCTTCAGGATCTTCACGAGCCGGTCCCGGGGGAGAGCAGGCGCCCGGTGTCCCCGGAACCCGGTCATCTCGCTGTTGGCGACCAGGGAATCCACCACCGCTTCCTCGGTGGCTTGCACCACCGCTTCATAGAACGGGTCGAGGCAACCCCACGGAACGAACCTGATCTCATCGTAGGGACGACCGCGCCCGTACAGCGTCTCGGATCCCGGGGTGAACGAACCGGCGTTGGCGGTCGAGAGAGCGATGAAGATGTCGCCGGAGAAATGCGAGCCGGTGGTTCCGGTGCGAGCGAGCCCAAGGGTGACGCGGCGGGCGAGTGCCTTGCATTGGCCAGGGAGCAGCGGTGCGTCGGTCGCCACGACCGCGATGCACGAGCCGGCCCCGGCGGGGGAGAAGTATTCCTCCAACGGGTTGTCGTCGGCGAGTTCCGCACCCAGCGGCAGGCCCGCGATGACGAGCTCGTGGCGTGCGCCGAAATTCGTCTGGACGATGACGCCGACCGTATAGGGGGTGCCGTCGTGCTCGACGACGCGCGAGGACGTTCCCGAGCCCCCCTTGAACTCGTAGCAGTTCATCCCGGTGCCGCCGCCGACCGAACCCTCATCGATGGGGCCGGATCCTGCCGACTCGAGCGCCGCCAGTCCGACGTCCACGGTCACGTGACCACCGTTGATGTCGTTCAGGTAGCCGTCCCACGTCTCGGCGGCAACGGGGAGCAGCCAGGCTTCAGCCAGTTCCGGGTGATGCTCCACCGTCCAGCGGATGATCGATGCATGCGCGATCCCGACCGCATGGGTGTTCGTGATCGCGATGGGGCCGGCCATCGTTCCCGACTCCTCGATCCACGACACCCCGGTCATCTCGCCGTTCCCGTTCTGGGAATGGGTCCCCGCGGCACACGGATCACCGGGGTTCGCTCGACCGCGCGGGTGGATCGCGGTGACCCCGGTCCTGACGTTGTCCCCTTCGATCAGCGTGGCGTACCCGACCTCTACGCCGGGTACATCCGTGATGGCGTTGTTGGCCCCCACGATGCCCGCGAACGGGATCCCCAGGGCTCGAGCTCGAGGCTTCCCGGTCGGCGTCTCGAGGAGCGGTGTTTCCGCCGTCATGCCATGGCTCCGTTCTCTTGGCGTATCCGGTCCAGCACTCTCTCCATTCAAGTAGGCAGCGATCGCTTCGCACAAGCGCGGCGGGGGGTTCAGAACCGAGGTCGCGACCGCCGCTCAGGCTCGGATCCCGAGCACGAAGCGGAGCGCCCGATCGAGTGCAGCCAGTTCGTCCGGAGAGAGCGCGCCGACCGGATGTGGCCCGAGAACGTCCTTCGGGATCGTCTGCAGCGAGTCGCAGCCGGCCACGGATCGTCCGCGTAGGCCGTGCTGCCGGCCGAGTGGGAGCTCGCTCGGGATGCCGCGGATCGTTCGGGTGATCGGTGCGACCGTCACGGCGGTCCGGACGGCGATCGCGGCGGTCCGGGTCACGAGCAGCACGGGACGTCGCCCGACCGGAGCCGGGAGCCGCGCCCAGTAGACCTCTCCGCGTCGCACACGCGCTCAGCGGTCCGGCCAGACGCTCAGGCCGAGGGAACGGAGCCCAGCGAGGTCATCGAGGTCCTCCGGGATGCGTTGGTACGCCTGTGCGTACCGGATATCCGCGACGCCTTCGGCGACAGCTTCGAGGTAGAGGTCCAGTGCTCGCCGGATCATGCCGCTCCGGCTGTCGCCGACCGCGTCGCTCAGGACGTCCAGACGGGCGACCTGGGCATCGTCGAGCTGCACGAGGACCTGCTTACGAGACATCCGTGCGACCATAGCATATGAACTACCATATGGTTCGCGTTCCCGATGTGACGGGTCATGTTGGGCCAGGGAACCGACCCAGACGAAGACTCGTGCTACGGCCGCAGGGAGAAAGGCGGATACCGGTCCGTCACCAGCGTGAACGCGTACGCGACGACCCGCTGACCCCACCGGACGACCCCTTCGACGAAATCGAAGATGCCTCTGGGGTACCGCCCGGTGAACAGGATCGCGAACCAGGCCACGATCACGACGAAGAAGACCGCGATCCACAGGAACGCCAAGACGATGAAGTGGGGGATCACTAACAGCCACTTCACCAACGGGAGGAACCTGTTCAGCTCGCGCGGCACGTCGGGATAGACGTAGTCCAGGCGAAGCCCCTGCTCTTGGTCCGTCGACGGGTACCGGTCGTCCATGAGCAGGACGTAGACGAGCACGCGGTTCGTGAACCGCTGCAGCTCCAGGTTCCAGTCGAACCACCATCGCGGGTACTTCTGACGGAACAGGATCATCAGCAGCGGCCCGAGGAACAGCACCCCCCCGGCGCCGGCCACCACGTGCACGGTCCCCGACGACGAGTAGAAGGACCATGTGGTGCCGCTCACGGTCCCGAGCACGATCATGATCGGGATCGCGACGAAGATGCGGAAGGCCGTCGAAAGCCGATCGAGCGGTCGGTCGGGGTACTCGACGGATAGGTTCACCGGATATGCCGGCGGTGGCGGCGGCGGTGGTATCGCCATCGTTCTCCTCCCTTCACGGCTGATACACGCGATTCCACGCCTTCGCGCGATCTTCCGCAAACGCCATCGCGATGGAGCCATTGACTGTGCCCGCGGCCTAGGGCATAAGAACGATGCAAGACCGACCCCGTGGATCTCGCGGGCTCGCGCGGGCCGATCCCTACGATGGGATCGAGCCGGCGATCCGGTACGCCTCGAGGCTGTCGACGAGCTCGGCCGGGCGGCTCAGGGCGACGAGATGGCCGCCAGCGATCTCATCCGCAGCGATCGCCAGTCGCTCTCGGGAGATGCGCCGCTGGAAGTCTGCCGGGAAGAGTCGGTCGTCGCGTCCGACGAGAACCCGCGTGGGCACATCGGGCCACGCGTCGAGGGGCCAGGCCTGCGTCATGGGCGTCCACGATTGCTCCGGCTCGCCCCGCCCGAAGGCCTCGTCACGGACCTGCGGCGGGACATCGTGGAAGTAGACGGTCGCGTCGTCATCGGCGGCCTCGGGCGGGAGCCCGAGTGCGGCCAGGTGGGCGTGCATCGCTTCCTGCTGACCGGTGTTGGACCACCACTCGGCTCCCGTCTCGCCTGCCCGCGGGATCATCGCGTTCAGCAGGACCAGGAGGTCGATCGGGATCCGTTCGCATACCAGTGGCGCACTGAAGCCGGCGAGCGATTGAGCGACGAGGATCACACCGGCCCGGTCGCCGATCGATCCCACGATCGCGTCCGCGTATGCGGTCCAACCCGCCGAATCGTCGCCCGCCGGTAGTGAGATCGCCACGGCGTCGTGGCCTCGCTCCCGTAGCCGGGGGACGACGAGATGCCAATACCGGGCATCCCCTCCGGCGCCAGGGACCAGCACGAACGTCGTTCCCGCCACTTCCTACCTGTCCCCCCTCGGGTACGACGTTACAGGAGCCAAACTCATCGTCGGCTGCTGTCACGGCCTGCCGACACTTGCCTGGCTACGATGCCGCTCATGGCGAAGACCTACTCGATGGAGGAGATAGCCGCGGAGGCAGCGTGTCCCGAGGATCGGGTCGAGTGGGCGACCAGGATCGGGCTGATCACGCCTGATGAGCGCGGCCAGTTCACCTTCGGAGACGTCCTCACGGTCAAGATGGTGTGGGCCCTGCTCGACGGCGGCGTCCCCGCTGCGTCGATCGAACGCGCAGCCGCCGACGGGATCCTGTCCTTCCGGCGGACCGACGAGTACCTCCCGTACGAGCCGGGTCGTCGCTCGGACCGGACGTTCGCCGACTTCCAGAGGAGCGCCGGACCGAGGGCAGAGCTGCTGCCCGCCATCTACGAGGTCCTCGGCTTGCCGAAGCCCGACCCTGCCGCGCCGATCCACGTGGACGAGGAAGCATTGTTCGAGCGCTTCCTGGATGCGTGGGCGATGTCGCCCGACGACGACGTACCGATCCGTGCCGCCAGGCTGATGGCGGAGGGTGCCCGCGCAGCGATGCTCGGCTGGATGGATCTCCAGGATGAGCAACTCGCGCAGCCGGCGCGTGACCGCCTCTACCGCGGCGAGCTGGATGAGTTTCCTGACGACGTGCGCGTCGCGTTCATGAAGGCGACCAACCTCGCTCCCGAGATGTTCACGTGGCTGAGTGCCCGGTACCTGGAACATCGCAGCGTGAACGGCATCGTCGAAGGATTCGAGCAGTTCCTCGCCTCGCGTGGCTTGGCACCCATCCCCAACCCACGGGCGCCGCCGGCGATCGTCTTCGTCGATCTCTCCGGGTTCACGCGCCTCACGCATGAGCGAGGCGACCGGTCGGCGGTCGCGGTGGCATCCTCGCTCCAGCGTCACGCCGATGCCGTTGCGACCCGCCATGGTGGGCGCCTCGTGAAGCTTCTCGGCGATGGCGCCATGATGCGTCTCGCGGATGCGGCCACCGGGTTGGATGCCGCGCTGGACCTCGTGGAGACGTTGAGCGGCGAGGGTGCGCTTTCGCCGCACGCGGGGGTCCACGCCGGATCCGTGATCGAGCGTGATCTTGACATCTACGGGAACACGGTGAATCTCGCGTCGCGGATCGCGGAAGCGGCGGGGCCGGGGGAGGTCTTCGCCAGCGAAGCCGTGATGGACGAAGCCGGGGCCGCGACGTTCGCGTTCGAACGCACCGGCGATGTGCAACTCAAGGGCCTTCCCGAGCCGATCCCGCTCTTCCGCGTGCGTCGGCACCGACAGGACGTATGACCGACACCGTCGATCCCGCGAAGCTCGCGCGGACGATCGAGACGGAGCTCGAACGCACCGGCTCTCCGGAACGCGCGGCGGGCGAGAAGCGATACCTCGAGAGCGACATGGACTTCCTGGGGGCGACGCTCGCCGACATCAGGCGGGTCGCCCGGCAGGCAGCCAAGGGGTTGGATCGCGACAGCGCCGTCCGCCTGGTCGAGGAGCTCTGGAGTGTCCCGACCTTCGAACGCCGCATGGCCGCGGCGCTCATCCTGGAGCTCCACGCCGACGATCTGCGATCGGAGGACCTCTCGCTGATCGAGCGACTGATCCGCGAGTCTCGGACGTGGGCGCTGGTGGACGTCCTCTCCGGCGACGTGGTCGGGGAGATGGGGCTGCACCTTCGCATCCGGCGAACGTTGGATCGGTGGGCTCGCGACGACGACTTCTGGGTCCGACGGTCGTCGCTGCTCGCAGAACTGTTGCCATTGAACCACGGTGCTCCGTTCGAGCCATTCGCGCGCCGCGCGGACGCGATGCTCGATGAGACCGAGTTCTTCATCCGGAAGGCCATCGGTTGGGTCCTGCGAGAGACCTCGAAGACGCGCCCCGACGAGGTGTACCGCTGGATCGCGCCGCGCACGCACCGGGCATCCGGCGTCACGATGCGCGAGGCCGTCAAGTACCTCGACGCCAGACGGGCCGAGCGGCTGATGCGGGCGTACAAGGAGGGCCGCCCGGCCGTTGGGCCTTACGCGGACGACGCCCCGATGATCTAGGTTCGCAAGGAGGTTTCGTCCGATCGAGCTCACGAAGCGACGCCGGGATCGTGAAGGATGGCCAGGATAAAGTGGCCGGATGCGGTACGGCGCCTTCGTCGAACAGGTCGACCACCTCGGCACGCGGCTCGCCGACACCGCCGAACAGGACCTTGAAGTCGCCGTTCCCACCTGCCCGGGCTGGTCGGCGAGCGATCTCGTGCGCCACGTCGCGCAGGTGTACGAGCACAAGATCGCCTCGACGGAGTTGCAGCGCGCTCCCGA
>Ga0307302_10001284_pt1 | contig 11057 bp, 6 predicted proteins | sample ER_DNA_183_FD_194490 | JGI IMG/M metagenome (GOLD analysis project Ga0307302, IMG submission 194490) | Bulk soil microbial communities from the East River watershed near Crested Butte, Colorado, United States - ER_DNA_183 | ecosystem: Environmental > Terrestrial > Soil > Floodplain | place: USA... | reverse complement strand
CCGGACCCCGCGGACCATGCGGGCGTTCTCGGGCCCGTCACGGTCGATGAAGCACGCCTCGCCGATGCTGGTGGGAAAGAGCTGCTCCAGGTAGCCGAGCGCCCGGTTGACCTTGTCGAGCACCGGCCCGCCCGAGCGGACCTTGGCCGCGCGGCTGCCGGGAAGGGTGTAGAAGTCCTGGAAGGCCGGGTTGTTGGCGGTCAGCAGATCGATCGACTGGGCGCGCGAGAAGTAGTCCTGGAGCAGTTGCGCCTGCGCGCTGGTGGTATTGGCCAGCGCACCGTCCAACGCCGCGATGGCATGGCTGTGGGCCGACATGCCGCTGCCGATGCCCACCGGCAGCAGGCAGATCCCCACCAGCAGCATCGGCAAGGAGAAACGACGCATCCCAAGGTCCCCGTCTCGACGTGGCCGGCCTGATGCTGCTCTCAATCGGCAGCCACAGGCGGTTCGTTAAGGCTCGGGAAGCCTCAAGATCGCCCGGGTCTCGGGGGATCAGCTTCGACCTTGCGTTCCTGGACGTGATGTCGGCACGCGGCCGCGCCGGCAGCGCGCGCGGCGGCGTGCCCGCGGACCGTGCTTTCATGGAGGCGGCACGGGCCGGGTCGGCCCGGGGAGGTGCGATGCGCGTGCGATTGGAGTCCTCGGTCACCTCGATCTCCTGGATCCCGATGAAGGCGATCGAGGGGGTCGTCAAGATGCCCTTCGAGATGGGCGTCGCCCACTACGACCTGCCGCCGCCCGACGTGCTCACCGACCTGGAGGAGCTGATCGCCTCCAGCGCCATCCGCTTCGCCAACGAGCTGCGAGCCTGGATCGAGGTCGACGACGGGCGGATCACCGGGCACGGCTACTCGGGGCGGGGGCACATGGGCCACACCAGGATGCGGGTCGGCGGCCTCAACCTGACCTTCTGCGGGATCGCGTTCCCGGACCTCCAGGGCGAGCCGGAGGTCGGGGAGGACTTCGTCCGCTTCACCCAGACGGCCGGGGGGCGCCCCGGGATGCCGTCGCCGCGGCGCGTCCGCCGCCGGCCGTTCGTGAAGGTCGCCGGGCCGGTGGTGTGGTCGACCCTTGCGCTCACCGTCCGGGTGGACGGCTCGTCGGACTTCGAGGTGATCGGGGCCAGCTCGTTCCCGCGGCACTGGCTCTACGACCACGGCGGCAAGCTGGCGGCCAAGACCGGCTTCATCGACTTCGACACCTGGTACCGGGAGTCGTTCGGCGGGCGGAACCCGTGGGGTGACCAGGAGTCGCCGGCGATCGTCACCGCCGTGGAGAGCGCGCTGGAGCGGGAGCTGTCCCACATCATCATCGGGTCCAACCCGCCGTTCCGGCGGCTGCAGCCCGGCCAGACCCTCGTCGAGCAGGGCGACCCGGGCGACGAGCTGTTCCTGCTGTTCGACGGCGTGCTGTCGGTGGAGCAGGACGGGCAGCCGGTGGTCGAGGTCGGCCCGGGGGCGATCCTCGGCGAGATGGCGCTGCTGGAAGGCGGCACGCGCACGGCGACCCTGCGGGCGGTGACCCGCTGCCGGGTGGCGGTCGTCCCCGGCGACCGGGTCGACCGGGAGGCGCTCGCCGAGGTCGCCAGGCGCCGCCGTGAGGACACCCCCTAGGCATGGTGCGAGCGGCGTGATCTGCCCGAGCTGCGGCGAGGCCAACCCGGCGCGAGCGCGTTTCTGCGCGACCTGCGGGTCGCCGCTGGCCGGTGGGCGGCGGCGCGGCGTCCGCAAGGTGGTGACCGTGGTCGTCTGCGACGTCACCGGCTCGACCGCGCTGGGGGAGCGGCTGGACCCCGAGTCGCTCGGCCGGGTCATGGCCGGCTACTTCGACGCCATGCGGGCCGTGCTGGAGCGCCACCACGGATCGGTGCAGAAGTTCATCGGCGACGCGGTGGTGGCGGCGTTCGGGGTACCGGTGGTCCGCGAGGACGACGCCCTGCGGGCGGTCCGGGCGGCCGCGGCCATGCAGGACGCCGTCGCCGAGCTCGACGCCGGCCGGGCCGCCGCCCCGCGAGCCGATCCGGGGGCCGCGGCGCCGCCGCCCAAGCCTGGCCTGGAGGTCCGCATCGGGGTCGCCACCGGCGAGGTGATGGTCGGGGACGCGGTGGTGGTCGGCGAGACGGTCCAGCTCGCCACCAGGCTGCAGGCCGGGGCCGGCCCCGGGCAGGTCCTGCTGGACAGGCGGACCTGGCGGCTGGCGCGCGACGCGCTGGTGGTGGTGCCGGTGGTGGCCGGCAGCCGCGCCGGCGGTGGCCACGGCGTGGCCGCCTTTCGCCTGGTCGACGTCTCGCCGGACGCCCCCGGCCGCGCCCGCCGCCACCAGGGCCCGCTGGTCGGCCGCCAGGCCGAGCTGCAGCTGTTCGACCTGGTCTTCCGGCGTAGCGTGCAGACGTCGAGCTGCCACCTGCTCACCGTGCTCGGCGCCGCGGGCGTCGGCAAGACGCGCCTGGTCGCCGCCGCCGTCGACGCCCTCGGCGAGGCCGCCACCGCCCTGTTCGGGCACTGCCCGTCGAACGCCGAGGGCAGCACCTTCTGGCCGGTGGCGGAGATCGTCCGCCGGGCGGCCGAGATCAAGGCGGCCGACTCCCCGGAGCAGGCCAGGGTCAAGCTGGACGAGCTGCTGGCCGACGCCGAGGACGGCCCGGAGGTCGCCGAGCGCGTCGGCCGCCTCATCGGGCTGGAGGCGTCGCCGGTGCCCGCCGAGGACTCGGCCTGGGCGGTGCGGCGCTGCCTGGAGGTGGTGGCCCGGCGGCGGCCGCTGGTGGTGGTCGTCGACGACCTCCACTGGGCCGAGCCCACCCTGCTCGACCTGCTCGAGCAGGTCGTCTCCCTGGCGATGGACGCGCCGATCCTGCTGGTCGCCGTCGCCAGGCCCGAGCTGCTGGAGCAGCGGACGAGCTGGGCCGGTGGGCAGCGCAGCGCGAGCACGCTGCTGCTGGAGCCGCTCGGCGCCGACGAGTCGGCGACGCTGATCGAACAGCTCGCCGGCGACGCGCCGCTGCCTCCCGACGCGACCGGGTACCTCACCCGGGTCGCCGAGGGCAACCCGCTGTTCCTCGAGGAGCTGCTCGGCATGCTGATCGAGGAGGAGCGGCTGCGGCTGGAAGGCGGCCGCTGGGTGGCCGACGACCTGGCCGCCGCCACCATCCCGCCGACCGTCCAGGCGGTGCTGGCCGCACGGCTGGACCGGCTCGCCGCCGAGGAGCGCGCGGTGCTGGACCGGGCGTCGGTGATGGGGCAGGTCTTCGACCGCTCGGCGGTGCTGGCGCTGTCGCCCCAGGCGGCGCGCGCCGACGTCCCCGTCCACCTGCTGTCGCTGGTCCGCAAGCAGCTCCTGCGCCCGTCGGAGGGGTCGCTCGGCGGCCGCGACGGCCTGCAGTTCCGCCATCTGCTGGTCCGTGACGTCGCCTACGAGTCGCTGCCCAGGCAGACCAGGGCGGAGCTGCACGAGCGGTACGCCGCCTGGCTGGCCTCCACGGCCGGCGCGCGTGGCCGGGAGCTCGAGGAGGTCATCGGCTGGCACCTGGAGCGGGCCCACCGGCAGCTCGCCGAGCTCGGCCCGGTCGACGCCCGCGGCCGCGAGCTGGCCGCCGGGGCCGCCGGCCGGCTGGCGTCCGCAGGGCGGCGGGCGATCGGCCGCGGCGACCTGCCCGCCGCGGTCAACCTGCTGGACCGCGCGATCGCCCTGCTGCCGGCCGGCGACCGCGACCGGCTGCACCTGCTGACCGAGCTGGGCGAGGCGCTGGTGCTGAAGGTCGAGCCCGACCGGGCCGCCAGCGTGCTCGACGAGGCCCTGGCCGCCGCCGACCGCAACGGGGACGCGGGGCTGCGCGCCCACGCCGTCCTCGGCAAGCTCGACCTGCGGCTCGACACCGAGCCGGAGCGGCCCGACCACGGCCCGAGCAGCTTCCGGGCCGAGGTGCACGAGGTCCTGGAGGCGCTGGAGGGCCTCGGCGACCACCAGGGCCAGGCGCACGGCTGGCGCCTGCTCGGGCTCGACAGCTACCTGCGCTGCCACATCGGCACCGCCGAGGAGGAGTTCCAGCGCGCCATCGAGCACGCCAGGCTGGCCGGCGACGAGCGGCTGGAGGCGGGGCTGGCCTACGCGCGCGTGCAGGCGGCGTTCTGGGGGCCGACGCCGGTCGCCGACGCCATCGCCCGCTGCGAGGAGATCCGCCGCCGGGCCGAGGGCAGCTACCGGGTCGAGATGGCCGCGCTGCACACCCTCGCCGGCCTGCACGCCATGCAGGGCCGCTTCCAGGAGGCCCGCGGGCTCGCCGACGCCAGCGTGGCCATCGCCCGCAAGCTCGGGCCCAACCGGTTCGCCGCCATCTGCAGCCAGTTCCTCGGCCAGACCGAGCTGCTCGCCGGCGACCCGGCGGCCGCCGAGCGGTGGCTGCGCTGGGGCTTCGGGATCCTCGAGCGGATGGGGGAGCGCGGCCTGCGATCGGAGCTGTCCGCCAACCTCGCCAGGGCCCTGTGCGCCCAGGGCCACGACGACGAGGCCCTCCAGCTCGCCGAGCTCAGCGGCGAGCTGGCCTTCCGCGACGACCTGTACGCGCAGGTCGAGCGGCGTGGGCCGCTGGCGACGGTGCTCGCCAGGCGCGGCCGCCAGCAGGAGGCCGAGCGGCTGGCCGCCGAGGCGGTCGCGATGGCCAGGCGCAGCGACATGCTCACCATGCAGGCCAACGCGCTCCTCGACCAGGCGGGAGTGCTGCGCCTGGGCGCGGCCGCGGAGCAGGCGGCGCCGCTGCTGCGCGAGGCGCTGGCGCTCTCCGAGCGCAAGGGCAACCTGGTCGCCCGGGATCGGGCCCGCGACCTGCTCGCGGGCCGCGCCGATGCCTGAGCGGCGCGACCCGGCGGCGATGCCGGCGCCGCTGCGCCGCGACGTCGGGCTGCTCGGCCGCCTGCTCGGCCGGGTCCTGGAGGAGAGCGGCGGCCCGGCGCTGCTGGAGGCCGTCGAGCGCCTGCGCCGCGCCACCATCGCGCTCCGCGGCGCCAGAGCGAGCGACCGCGAGGCGGCAAGGGCCGAGGTGGTCGAGCTGGTCGCCGGCTTCGACCTCGACCGGGCCGAGCTGGTGGCGCGCGCCTTCACCGTCTACTTCCAGCTCGTCAACCTGGCGGAGGAGCAGCACCGGGTGCGCACCCTGCGGGAGCGTAGCCGCGGTGGCGGCCCGGTGCGGGAGTCGTTCGAGGCCGCCGTCCAGGAGGTCAGGGCCGCCGCCGGCGACGCCGGCCTGGCGGCCCTGCTCGACCGGCTGGAGGTGATGCCGGTCCTCACCGCCCATCCCACCGAGGCCAGACGACGGGCGGTGGTGGACGCCCTGCTGCGTATCGGCGGCCTCCTCGCCCGGCTCGACGACCCGCGGCTGTCGGCCGCCGAGGAGGCCGACAGCCACCGGCGGCTGCTGGAGGAGATCACCGCCCTGTGGCGCACCGAGCAGCTCCGCCGGGAGCGCCCGACCCCGCTCGACGAGGTCCGCACGGTCGCGGCGGTGTTCGACGCGACCGTCTTCCAGCTCGTGCCCGACGTGTACCGGAGCCTGGAGCGGGCCCTGGTCGGGGACGCCGCCGGCACCCGGCAGCCCCCCTTCCGCCCGTACCTGCGCTGGGGGAGCTGGGTCGGCGGCGACCGGGACGGCAACCCCAACGTCACCGCGGCGACCACCACCGCGGCCGTGTCGGTCCAGGCCGACCACGTCCTGCGTGGCCTGGAGGCCGCGGCCAGGCGCATCGGCCGCTCGCTGACCGTCTCGGCGGCGTCGACGCCGCCGACACCTGAGCTGCTGGCGTCCCTGGCCGGCGACGAGGCCGCGTTCCCCGGGCCGGCGGCGGCGATCCGTCGGCGGTCGCCGGAGGAACCGCACCGCCGCAAGCTGCTGCTGGTCGCCGAGAAGCTGGCCGCCACCCGCGCCTGCCTGGTCGGCGAGGCGACTCCTTCGACCAGGGGGCCAGGCTTGAGCCCCCCAGAGCCCAGAGGAGGCTACCGGGACGCGGCCGAGCTGCTGGCCGACCTGCGCCTGCTGCAGGGCTCACTGGCGGCGGCGGGCGCGGGCCGGCTCGCCTACGGGGAGCTGCAGCGGCTCGCCTGGCAGGCGGAGACGTTCGGGTTCCACCTGGCCTCCCTCGAGGTCCGCCAGCACGCCTCGGTGCACGCGCAGGCGCTGGCCGAGCTGGCACCGGACGCCGTGGGCGACGCGGCCGCCCTTGACCGTCTCGCCACCGACGGCTGGCCCACAAGCTCCCATGCCCGCGGTGCGGTGGCGGCTGAGGCGCTGGCCACGCTGCGGGCCATGGCCGAGCTGCAGGGCCGCTTCGGCGCCGACGCCTGCCGGCGGTACGTCGTCAGCTTCAGCCGCTCCGCCGCCGACCTGGCCGCGGTGCGGGCGCTCGCCCGGCTGGCGGTGCCCGACGGTCTCGTCCTGGACGTGGTGCCGCTGTTCGAGTCCAGGGCCGACCTGGAGGCGGCGCCGGCGGTGCTCGACGAGTACGTCGCCCTGCCCGGCGTGGCCGCCTGGCTGGAGGACCGCGGCCGGCGCCTGGAGGTGATGCTCGGGTACTCCGACTCGGCCAAGGACGCCGGCTTCCTCGCCGCCAACCTGGCACTGTACCGGGCGCAGGGCGCGCTCGCCGCCTGGGCCGGCGTGCACGGCGTCGACCTCACCCTGTTCCACGGCCGCGGCGGCGCGCTCGGCCGCGGCGGCGGCCCGGCCGGCCGCGCCGTGCGCGGGCAGGCGCCCGGCTCGGTCGCCGGGCGCTTCAAGGTCACCGAGCAGGGCGAGGTGATCTTCGCCCGCTACGGCAACCCCGCCATCGGCCACCGCCACCTCGAGCAGGTCACCAACGCCGTTCTGGGTGCCTCCACCCCCGGGGCGCTGGCCGCCCTGCGGGCCGCCGAGGCCCGCTTCCTGCCGGCCGCCGGCCGCATGGCCGCCGCCTCCGAGGCCGCCTGGCGCGACCTGGTGGAGGGCGACGGCTTCGCCGAGTTCTTCGCCCGGGTCACGCCCATCCGGGAGCTCGGCCTGCTGCAGCTCGGGTCGCGCCCGGCCCGGCGAGGTGGCAGCGGCGGCGGCGACCTCGCCGGGCTGCGGGCGATCCCGTGGGTGTTCGCCTGGAGCCAGAACCGCTGCAACCTGCCCGGCTGGTACGGGCTCGGCACGGGCCTGGCGACGGTCGCCGGCGAACCGGGCGGCACGGCGACGTTGCAGGCGATGCACCGGGAATGGCCGTTCTTCCGCTCCCTGATCGAGAACGCCGAGATGAGCCTTGCCAAGGCCGACCCGCTGGTCAGTGAGCCGTACCTGCGGCTCGGCGGCCGGCCCGACCTGGTCACCGCCATCCGCGAGGAGTTCCGGCGCACCCGGGCGCTGGTGCTGGAGGTCACCGCCGCCGATCGGCTGCTCGGCCACCGCCCCGTCCTGCGCCGTGCCGTGGACCTGCGCAACCCCTACGTCGACGCGCTGTCGTTCCTGCAGGTCCGGTTCCTGGCCGAGCTGCGCGAGGAAGGCGGCGGCGACGCCGGCAGGATGGCCGACCTGGTCCTGCTCACCGTCAACGGCGTCGCCGCCGGCCTCCAGAACACCGGCTGAGCCGCCCGGCGACGGTCAGCGGGCGCGCCCCTGCTTCAGGACCGCGACCGACCTGGCGATGCGGCGCTGCCGGGTCTCGTCGGTCTTGGCGCCGGCGACCTGCTGCGGTAGGTGTAGCCGTTGATGGTGACCTTGACCGCGGGACGCTTGCCCGACCCGAGGGCCTCGACGACCTCGGCGGGAACCTGGATGCCGGTGGCGGTCTTGCCGCTCTGCAGGATGGTGGTGCGGAATCGCATGTCGAGCCTCCCATCAGGGGACGGCCGGGCCGGCGGCCGCCCGCACGGCGGTCGGGTTCGACAGTACCTCCCTGACGACCGCGCCGGCGGCGCCGCGGACCGCGGCGTCGGGGCCGAGGCGGCTGGCGAGCACCCGCACCGGCGTCCACGACTGGCTGATCACCCGCTCCCGCAGCTCCTCCAGCAGCGGCGTGCGCAGCCACGGCTCGAGGGAGGCGTACAGCCCGCCGAGCACCACCGTGCCCGGGTCGACCACGTTCACCATGGCGGCGACGCCGAGCCCGAGCGCGCGCCCGGCCGTCTCGATCGCCTGCAGCGTGCGCGGCTCCCCGGCGCGGGCCCTGGCGACCAGCTCGGCCACCGAGCCACGCGGCTGCCCGATGCTGGTGCCGGCCGCGCCGGTCAGGCCCGCGGCGCGCAGGATCGCCTCCTGGCCGGCGACCTGCTCGAGGCAGCCGCGGGCGCCGCAGCGGCAGCGCGGCCCGTCCGGCTGCACGGCGACGTGGCCGACCTCGCCGGCGAACCCGCTGGCCCCGCGGTACAGCTGCCCGCCGACGACGATCCCGCCGCCGACGCCGATCTCGCCGGAGATGTGGACGAAGTCGGTGAGGTGGTCGTAGCCGCCGTACCAGAGCTCGCCGAGGGCGGCCAGGTTGGCCTCGTTGTCGACCATGACCGGCGGGTCCCGGGGAGCGAAGCGACCCTTCAGGATCCGGGCGACCGGCACGTCGACCCATTCCAGGTTGGGAGCCACGTGCAGCAGCCCCTGCTCGGTCTCGACCAGGCCGGGCACGGCCACCGCCAGCCCGGCGACCGTGAGCCCCTCCGCCTCGGCGGTCTGCATCGCGGTCTGGGTCATCCGGATCGCCCGCCCCAGCACCCTGGCGGGCGACTGTCCGCGGTTGTCCCGCGCCCGGGTCCGGAGATACCGGACGCGGCCGACCAGGTCGGTGACGCAGACCGCGACATAGTCGACGTTGATCTCCAGGCCGACGCCGACGAAGCCGGTGCGGTTCAGCGCCAGCGCGCTGCCGGGCCGGCCGATCTCGCCGCGCGCCTCGGGGCCCAGCTCGGTCACCAGGCGGGCGCCCACCAGGTCGTCGACCAGGCTGGAGACCGTCGCCTTGGTGAGGCTGGTGGCCTGGGCGATGCGCGCCCGCGTCACCGGCTCGTTGTCCGCGATGTGCTGCAGCACCAGGGCGAGGTTGTGGATGCGCAGCGCCTGCTGGCGGGCGGGCGACCCGCCCGGGTGCACCTCGCGGGTGGTCACGGGGACGGCACCGGGGTCACGGGGTTCAGGAGCCCCTCCATCGCACCGTCCCGGGCCGCCGCGTAGCCGGCCCGCACCGCGGCGCCCGCCTCGGCGGCCTGGTCGGGGACACCGGCGGCGGTCGCCGCCAGCACCCACGACGGCGGCTCCGCCGTCCCGGCCAGCACCCACGCCGCCTGGCGGGCCGCCCCCCTGGCGACGTACTCGGCCGGGTCGGGCACCTCCACCGGGGCGTCGAGCAGGAGGGGGGCGACGGCCTGCACCGCCGCCGAGCGGCTGCCGCCCCCGACCAGCAGCACCCTCCGCACCGGGACGCCCTGGTCGCGGAGGGCGTCGAGGCCGTCGGCGAGCCCGCACAGGACGCCCTCCACGGCGGCCCTGGCGAGGTGCTCCGGCTCCATGTTGGCCAGCCGCAGCCCGGTGAGCAGCCCGCTGGCGTCCGGCAGGTTGGGGGTCCGCTCGCCGTCGAGGTAGGGGAGCAGGACCAGCCCGCCGGCGCCGGGGCGTGCGGCCAGCGCCAGCCGGTCGAGGGTGGCGAGGTCCACGCCCAGCATGCGTGCCACCCCGGACAGCACCCTGGCGGCGTTGAGCGTGCATACCAGCGGCAGGAACCGCCCGGTGGCGTCGGCGAACCCGGCGACCGTGCCGGCCGGGTCCTCGGTGGGCGCGTCGTGGACCGCGAACACGGTGCCGCTGGTGCCGATCGACACCACCACGTCGCCGGGGACCGCGCCGAGGCCGAGGGCGGCCGCCATGTTGTCGCCGGTGCCGGCCCCGACGACCGCGCCCTCGCCGGTGTGGCCGGCGGCGGCGTTCGGCGGCAGCACCCGCGGCAGCGCCGGCACCCTCCCGAAGGCCAGCTCGACCAGGTCGGTGCGGTAGGCGTCGCCCCTCGGGGACCAGTAGCCGGTGCCCGACGCGTCGCCGCGGTCGGTCACCGGCTCGCCCTCGCCGGTCAGCCGCCAGGTCAGCCAGTCGTGGGGCAGCAGCACCGACGCGACCCGGCCGGCCAGCTCCGGCTCGTGCTCGGCCAGCCAGCGCAGCTTGGTGACGGTGAAGCTGGCGACCGGCACCGACCCCACCGCCTCGGCCCAGGCGGCCGGCCCGCCGAGCTCGCCGACCAGCTCGGTCGCGGCCCGCGCGGAGCGGACGTCGTTCCACAGCAGCGCCGGGCGCACCACCGCGCCGGCCTCGTCCAGGGTGACCAGCCCATGCTGCTGGCCGCCAACGGCGAGCGCGTCCACGGTGTCGAGCAGGGCGGCGCGGGGGGCCGCGAGCGCCTGCCACCACGCGGCAGGATCGACCTCGGTGCCCTCCGGGTGGGGGGCCGAGCGCTGGGCGAGGACCTCCCCGGTGTCGGCGTCGCAGACGACGACCTTGGTGGACTGTGTCGAGCAGTCGACGCCGGCGACGGTTGCCATGCCCGCTCCCCCTTAGTTCGACTCCTGAACATACTCTACGGCTGCGGCCATTGACACGGAAGCCCCCGGCTGCTTAGTTTGTCGAGTATACGGACAAACTCAGCGCGCGAGCCGGAACGGGAGGGGCATGGGCATGACCGGCGACGCGGCAGCCGGGTCGCCCGCGCAGGCACGGACGCGGACGCTCGGGGTCGGGATGGTCGGCTATGCGTTCATGGGGAGAGCCCACTCCCAGGCCTGGCGCACGGTCGGCCACTTCTTCGAGCTTCCGTTCGCGCCCCGCATGGCCGCCATCTGCGGCCGCGACCAGGCCGCGGTGGCGGCGGCCGCCGCCCGGCTCGGCTGGGCCGCCTGGGAGACCGACTGGAAGCGGCTGGTCGACCGCGACGACGTCGAGCTGGTCGACGTCTGCACCCCCGGGTCCAGCCACGCCGAGATCTCGATCGCGGCCCTGGAGGCCGGCAAGCACGTGCTGTGCGAGAAGCCGCTGGCCAACACCGTGGACGAGGCGCGCGCGATGGCGGCCGCCGCGGCCA
>Ga0307302_10001283_pt1 | contig 11073 bp, 10 predicted proteins | sample ER_DNA_183_FD_194490 | JGI IMG/M metagenome (GOLD analysis project Ga0307302, IMG submission 194490) | Bulk soil microbial communities from the East River watershed near Crested Butte, Colorado, United States - ER_DNA_183 | ecosystem: Environmental > Terrestrial > Soil > Floodplain | place... | reverse complement strand
GAGGCGGTTTTCGCGCAGCGGCTTGTCGTCCACATTGACGGTGACCTTGTCGAAAAACGCATCGACGCGCGGGCGAAGCCTGGCCATGGCACGCATGGCGGCTGTGAAATCCTCCTTGCCGACGGCGGCGGAGGCTTCTTTCTTTGTAACATCGATCGCCTCGGCGAGCGCCTTTTCTTCCGGCAATTGATATTGTTTCGTATCGGGCGCGCCGGTATATTCGCGCTTGTCCTTTTTTTCCTCGATACGAATGATGTTGGTCGCCCGCTTGTAACCGGCGAGCAGGTTCTTGCCGTCATCGCTGTCGAGAAATTTTCCGAGCGCTTCGACGCGCCGCACGATCATCAGCAGATCGTCCCGGCCGTCGAGCCCAAATACGGCATCGACGAGATCATGCCGAGCGCCCTGCTCGCGCAACTGAACCTTCAGGCGGTCGGCGAAGAAGGACAGCAGATCTCCGCCAGCCGAAAATTTCTTGACCGCCTTCTGAAAAACTCCCTTTAGCGGCAGCCGCAGCTTGTTATCAATCGCGATCCTGGTCACACCAAGCGCCGCACGGCGCAATGCGTAGGGATCTTTGGAGCCGGTCGGCTTTTCATCGATCGCCCAGAAGCCAACGAGGGTATCGATCTTGTCGGCGAGAGCGACGGCGATCGATACCGGATCAGCCGGCACAAGATCGTCCGGGCCTTTCGGCTTGTAGTGATCCTCACAGGCGCGCGCGACTGCTTCATCTTCATTCTGCGCTTCGGCGTAATAGCGGCCCATGAGTCCCTGAAGTTCGGGAAACTCGCCCACCACTTCCGTCAACAAGTCTGCCTTGCACAATTGTGCGGCCCGCTCGGCTTTCGCCCTGTCGGCGTCAACCATCGGCGCCAGCTGACCGGCAAGCGCGGTAATGCGTGCGATGCGTGCGGCCTGGGTGCCGAGCTTCTCGTGGAATACGATGTGCTCGAATTTCGGCAGCCGGTCTTCCAGACGCGTCTTCAAGTCAGTGTCGTAGAAAAACTTGGCGTCTGCGAGCCGCGCGCGGATCACGCGCTCATTGCCGGCGATGATCGCCTTGCCGCCGTCTGCCGCTTCCTCGTTGGCAACCAGAATGAATTTGTTGACGAGCTTCGCCGACTGCGGGTCGCGCAGCACGAAGCATTTCTGGTTGTTGCGGATGGTGGCGCGGATCACCTCTTCAGGGATCGCGAGAAATGCCTTGTCGAACGAGCCCATCAAAGTGACAGGCCATTCAACGAGGCCCGCGACTTCAGCCAGCAGGCCCTCATCCTCAACCAGCTCAAAGCCTTGTGCAAAAGCGAGGTTCTTGGCGTCGGCGAGGATCATGTCGGCGCGGCGCGCCGGATCGAGCACGACCTTGGCCCTTTCCAGTTTGGCAACGTAGTCGTCGAAGCGGCGCACCTTGATTGGCGTCGGCGCCATGAAACGGTGGCCCCGCGTCTCGTCGCCCGATTTGATGCCATCGATTTCCAATCGCACGATCTCAGGTTCTTCCGTCTCCGGTCCAAAGGTCGCGACGACCGAATGCAGCGGCCTTACCCAGCTGAACCGCCCGCTGCCCCACCGCATGGATTTTGGCCAGGGGAATGTTCGCGCGACCTCGGGAATGATCTCACCGATCACGTCGATCGCCGGCCTGCCCGGCCTGTCGATCACAGCCACGTAGAAGTCGCCCTTCTTGTCGGGCTGCACCTTGGCTTCGCTGATTGATTTCAAGCCCGCGGCTTTCAGGAAGCCGGCGATAGCGCCATCCGGCGCGCCGACGCGCGGGCCTTTCTTCTCTTCCTTGATGTCCGGCTGACGCGCAGGCACGCCGTGCACCGACAGGGCCAATCGGCGCGGCGTGGCGAAGGCCTTGGCGCCCTCGTAGACAAGACCCGCCGCCACCAGCCGGTCGGTGATGAGCTTGCGCAAATCCTCGACCGCGCGCGCCTGCATGCGCGCGGGGATTTCCTCGGACAGAAATTCAAGCAGGAGGTCGGGCATTGCGGGCTCTAGGGGCCGGAACACGGTCGGACTAGCAGGGCAAGCGAGACTTGTCACCTTGCGCCGGAAAGGCGTTCAACCCGCCCCGCCGCCCTCGGTCGCCAGCCAAGCCTCGCCGCATGCTTTCGCCAATTCGCGCACACGCAAGATGTAGCTCTGCCGTTCGGTGACCGAGATCACGCCACGCGCATCCAGTAGATTGAATACGTGGCTTGCCTTGATGCATTGGTCGTAGGCCGGCAGCGCCATCAGATGACGCTGCTTCTTGCCATCAGCCCAGCCAGCGGCGAGATATTTCTGACAGGCGGCTTCCGCCATCTTGAATTGTTCGAACAGCATCGCAGTGTCGGCGAATTCAAAATTGTGGCGCGAATATTCCTGTTCGGCCTGCAGGAACACGTCGCCATAGGTGACCTTCTTGTCGTCGGTGCGGCCGTTGAAGTTGAGCGCGAAGACATTGTCGACGCCCTGCACATACATCGCCAGGCGCTCAAGCCCGTAAGTGAGTTCGCCGGCAACAGGCGCGCATTCAAATCCGGCGACCTGCTGGAAATATGTGAACTGAGATACTTCCATTCCATCGCACCAGCATTCCCAGCCAAGCCCCCACGCGCCTAGTGTGGGACTCTCCCAGTCGTCTTCGACAAAGCGAATGTCGTGAATCTTCGGATCGATGCCGATGGCCTTGAGCGAATTAAGGTAGAGATCCTGGATGTCCGGCGGGGACGGTTTTAGGATCACCTGAAACTGGTAGTAGTGCTGTAGCCGGTTCGGGTTCTCGCCATAGCGGCCATCCTTCGGCCGGCGCGACGGCTGCACGTAAGCGGCATTCCACGGCTTTGGCCCGAGGGCGCGCAGCGTGGTGGCAGGATGAAAAGTCCCCGCTCCCACCTCCATATCGTAGGGCTGCAAAATGACGCAGCCCTGATTTGCCCAGTACTGTTGCAGCGCAAGGATAAGGTCCTGGAATGACCGCGACGGGTCCAGGTTACCTTGATGCGTGCCGTCGCTGGCGCGAAGTTTGGCTTCAGCCATCGGATAGATACTGATTCTTAAGCACGGGAATAGATTCGACCCTAGAGGCGGCCCCAAAGAGGGTCAAGTCGAGCCATATTTACGGGCTGTTGAACGGCAGCTGATACCCCCGCGACCGGTCAAGAAGAAAAGCATGATCGCGGTAGGGGAAATCGATGCTTTCTTTTCAGTTGATTGGGTGGGTACTGATCGTGCTGTTCTTCGGCGCAATGATCGGCGGCCATAAAGGCGTCGCCGACCGCTGACATCCGCCGATCGATCAGTAAAGCTTCCTAGAGCCGGTATTCGCCGGTCGCCGGATCACGGCGAAGCGTCGGCCGATTTTCGGCATCGGTGATTTTCGCCTTCACGCGCCTGGCCTGATCGAGCTCCTCATTGATCCGGCGCGCTTCCTTGACCGCCCAATGCACGATCATGGCGCCGCCCAGTGCGGCGAGCGACCACTTGACCAGCGGCGAAAGCAAAAACGTCGGCATAGGCAGCTCCGATCGGATATCGACACGCAATACGTCGTTTGCGAAGGCGGCATTTTCGGGGCGGATGGCGCCTGGCGCAAGGTGCCCAACAGCGGCACAGCGTCGCTCGGCCGTCATTTGAGGGCTTCGCCGGTGAGTTTTGCTCCGGATAGGCTAAACTTGACCGGACTTATTTCATTGGAGGCGCCGCAACGGCCACCGCTTTGAGTGGCCGACCGGCCTGTGGAGGAGCCATGAGCAACCCTTTGAAGGCCCGCTGGGCCATATCGGCATTGACCATCCTTGGACTGTCGCCGCTGTTGTCCGGATCATGCGCCGCCGCGGATAGCTGGCCCAGCCGGCCGGTCCATTTCATCGTGACGCTCGGACCGGGCAGCGGCGTCGATATTGGCGCGCGGCTGCTCGCCGACAAACTTTCCGCGCGTTGGGGCCAGCCTGTCATCGTGGAAAATCGCCCAGGCGGCGACGGCATGGTTGCCATCACCGGCTTTCTTGGCGCGCGCGACGATCACACTTTGCTTATGTCGCCGGTGAGTTCATTCACCGCGCATCCTTATTTCCACGACAAGCTTCCCTACGATCCGCGCGATCTCATTCCGATCGCCCGCGTCTCCAAGACCGTGGTCGCGGTCAGCGTCCCGACTTCGCTGAACGTCAATTCGCTGAAAGAGCTGGAGGCATTGGCCCGCGCAAAGCCCGGCCAGTTGAACTGGACGACCGCGACGGGCTTCACCGATTTCGTGTTTGCCGGATATCTGCACGCCGTCGGACTCAAGATGGCGAAAGTGCCGTACAAGAATCCAGCCGGTGCAGCCGCCGATCTCGCGGCCGGGGTCATCCAGGTCTACATGCCGGCTTATGCGATCGTGCGGCCGCAGGCGGAAGCCGGCGCGGTCAAGGTACTCGCTGTGACCAATCGCGAACGCGCACCAGCGATCCCTGACGTTCCCACGGCTGTTGAGGCAGGCTACCCGTCGCTCGAATTCGACGGACTGGTTGGATTGTTTGGAGCGCCCGGGATCGCCGATGACGTGCGCGCCAAGATCGCTGACGACGTCCGCACGGTGGCGTCCGATCCCGAAATCGTGAAAAGAATGACGGCGACCGGGCAAATCGTCAGCCCGGGGAACGCCGCCGAATTTGCCGCCTCGATCGCGCAGCAACGCGAGCAAGTTGCCGCCGTCGCAAAATTGTTCGGCAACAAGCCCGTCCAGTAGCGCGGGAAAAGTGCGGAGACAGCTACAGGCCGTAGCGGCCCCAGATCGCGCGTACTTCAAGCGCAGAGATGAGATCGTCGGCAAGACCGGGCTTGTGAGTAAGCGCATCGACAAGACTGACGCCCGGCAACCGCCTGCCGAACAGCGACCGCTCGGCGGAAATCAGCGGCGTATGCACCTTCTCGCCAAATCGCTCGCGCAGGGTCGAGCGCAGATCGCCAATGCGATCCGCAAGGCCCAGCTCGATCGCCTTTTTTGCGGTCCAGAATTCCCCCGAAAACAGCGTCTTGTCGGAACCCTTCAGCTTGGACCCGCGGCGCTCCTTCACCAGCGCGATGAAATTGCCGTGGATGTCCTGCTGGATCGCCTTGATCCTCTTCACGTCGTCCGGCTTCTCCGGAAGGAATGGATCCAGCATCGCCTTCCGGTCGCCGGCGGTATAAAGCCGCCGCTCGATACCGACCTTCTCCATCAGCTGGTGAAAGCCAAAGGAAGCGCCGACCACGCCGATCGACCCGACGATCGAAAACTCATTGCAGATGATCTCGTCGGCGGCACAGGCCAACATGTAACCTCCGGAAGCACCGACATCCTCGACGAATCCCAGCACCGGAATCTTTTTTTCATCGGCGAGCTGCCGGATACGCCGGAAGATGAGGTGCGACTGCGACGGAGAGCCTCCGGGCGAATTGATGATCAATGCGACAGCGCGCGCGTGGGGCGTCGCGAAGGCGCGTTCCAATGATTTGGCAATGGTCGAAAGCACCAATCCGGGTCGCAGCGGGGTGACAAGCCCGATGACTCCGGCAATGCGTACCACCGGCACCACAGGTATGTCGGTGCGGAACCGGCGCGGCACCAGCCAGGCCGCTGCATCGATCACGCGTTTGCCTAAATTGGGCTCGGACGGATTTGTGGAAATGGCCATCTCTTTCAGATAGGCAGCCCAGACCCCTTAAGTCAAAGGCCCATAGCCGTCACTGCGATGGCGGGGCTAAATACCGCCGGATTCGCAACGCATTAAATTTCACGATTTGCATCAAAAGTATCCGACGTTGCCTAAATTTTAACTTTGGAATGCTTTTTGCATCACAGTTGGTGCCAGCGTTTTTGAAGAGGCGGATCGATGGATCCCAAGATCGCACTCCTGTTCCTGCTAATCGGCAGTGTTATTGGACTTTCGTACCTAAGCGACGAAAATTTACGGCGCGTCCGGCGACAGTTAACGGCCACGCGTTGGCGCGATTTTATGCCCGGGCGGCGCAGAGCTTAGGCAGACGCGCAGAGTGCTCAGATCTCCGCAATTGTCAGCGTTTTTCCCTCGCGTAAAACGGCTTCGGCAGCCGCCGTTGGCTGGCCCTGCCCATCATTAAGGCTAAGGGGGGGATAGTCCGTTCGCGTGCTGCGACCGGCCTTCACCGCACGCACCAGCACGCGGATTGCTGATGCGTCCGCCCGCGGAAGCACCGGCTGCACGGCGATGTCGCCGAACTCCGGCCGAAGTTCGGCGACGACGTCGTCCAATCCATCAGCTCGCCAAATGAGCGTAAGTACGCCGCGCGGTTTCAAAAGCCACGCCGCGGTCGCGATCCAGCGCTGGAGCAGTCCCGGTGCGCCCACATGGGCAAGGCGGCGGCGAGGGTCGGGCGAGACATTCTGGCGACGCGCGTCGTGAAACGGCGGATTCATCAAGACGCGATCAACGCTGCCTGGCAAAAATCCGGCGGCCTTCAGAGCGGCCAGGTCCTCAATATCGAGAGCAAGTGCCCGGACCCGGTCATCAAGGTGATTGAGCCGTGCATTGTCCAACGCGAGCTCTGAGAGCGTTCGATCGACCTCGACCAGCGTGATTGTCAATTCGGGGACCCGTGCGGCAAGGGCCAGGCCGGCGGCGCCCACACCTGAGCCGAGATCGACCGCGTGCTCGCCACCGCATGCTTTCGTGGCTGCCGCTAGCAGGATCGCGTCGTGACCGAAACGGTGGCCGCGCAATGGCTGCCTCAGGCGGAGCCTGCCGCCAAGAATGGCGTCTTCACTGGTTTCGGTCTCAGCTTCCATCAGGACGCAGCTCGTGACCGAGCCCGGCGTCTTGCAGAAGCTGCCGCGCCCGCAACTCCTGGCCTTCTGCAACCAGCACGCGGCGCGGCAGCACACCGAGCGAGCCTTCCAGCACGCTCATATTCTGGTCAAATACCAGTGAATGAATGCCCGCGCTTTCCAGCAGCGCCACCACCGCCGAGACCAGAACCGCGTCATTAGTACGAATGAGCTCGCGCATCGCCGTTACAGACCCTAACTCAACTATGCCGCGTTAAAATGCGCATAGATGACAATCTAACGCACTTGCCGCATGAACACAGCATTCCTATGCTCGTGTTTTAGCTATGCCGGAGATGAACTTGGCCGTCGTCCTTCCATTTGAAAGTCCGAACCCCGCGTCGCTCAATCACTTGGCCGAACTCGTGGCACCGGACATGGAACGCGTCAACGCGACAATTCTGGCGCGCACCGGCTCCGATGTTGCCATGATCCCGGAGGTCGCCAATCATCTGATTTCCTCCGGCGGAAAGAGGCTACGGCCGATGCTCACCCTGGCAATGGCCAGGCTTGGTGGTTATTCCGGCGAAGGCCATATCAAACTCGCAGCCGCCGTTGAGTTCATGCATACCGCCACGCTTTTGCACGACGACGTGGTCGACGAAAGCGACATGCGTCGTGGCAAAGTTGCGGCGCGCATGCTTTGGGGCAACGAGGCGAGCGTGCTGGTCGGCGATTTCCTCCTCGGCCAGGCGTTTAAGATGATGGTCGAGGTCGGCAATCTGCATGCTCTCGATATACTGTCATCGGCGGCCGCGGCAATCGCGGAAGGCGAGGTCATGCAACTCGGCACCGCCAAGAATACCGCAACAAACGAAGACGAATACCTGGCCGTCATCCGCGCCAAGACTGCTGAATTGTTTGCGGCTGCTTGTGAAGTAGGGCCGGCACTGGCGGCAAAGGAAAAGGCCGAACTGGCGGCGTGTCGGTCCTTCGGAATGAATCTCGGAATCGCCTTTCAGCTGATCGACGACGCGCTCGATTATGGCGGCAAGTCCGCGAAGCTCGGCAAAAACGTCGGTGATGATTTCCGTGAAGGGAAAATCACCCTGCCCGTTGTCTTGTCCTTCCGTCGCGGCACTGAAAGCGAACGCGCGTTCTGGAACCGGACGCTAAGCGAAGGCGACATCCGCGATGGCGATCTTGATCAGGCCGTATCGTTGATGGCGAAATACCATTCGATTGAGGACACGGTTGGGCGTGCCCGCCACTATGGCGCAATCGCCACCGATGCATTGGCGCTGGTACCTCCGTCCGAGATGAAGTCGGCATTGGAAGAGGCGGTCGCCTTTTGTATTGGCCGCGCACACTAAAGCGGAATGGCTTTAAGCTGAACCGTCATGCCCGCGCTTGTCGCGGGCATCCACGCCTTAAAGCCTTACAACATCAAAGACGTGGATGGCCGGGACAAGCCCGGCCATGACGTTGAAATGTTTGAACCTAAATCTGTCCCGCATTAGACGCGCCCGCGAATTCAAGCGCTCCCGGATACTGGGCCGATGGTGGCAGATTGGATCCACCAATTTTTTCCCTTATCCCTGAGCTTTTGCGCCGCTGTTTGCGCTTCGTTTTGAGTCGCGAACAGTGCGAAACACGTCGGCCCCGATCCAGACATGCGGGCGAAGCTGACGCCCGGTAAAGCGTGCAAGGCTCCCAGCACCTCACCCACCACGGGCGCGCAGGCACATGCCGCAGGCGTGAGATCATTGTCGTGCAGCTTCAGAAATTCGATCAGGTAGCCGGACTCCTGCGGCACATCGGCGAGATCCCTCCCGCTTTGCACCCCCGCAAACCTGCTAAAGACATCGCGCGTTGCCACTGGCACAAGCGGATTGACCAGCACTGCCGGCAGCGGCGGCAGATCGATCGGCATGGAGAGCAACTCGCCGACGCCGCGCATGATGCGCGGGCGTGACTCAAGACAGACTGGCACATCGGCGCCTACTGCCCGCGCCGCCGCAGTTAAACGGGGATCGTCGAGAGCCATCCCGTTGGTGCAGGCGATGAGCCGCAGTGCTGCCGCTGCGTCAGCCGATCCACCGCCGAGGCCGGCTGCGACCGGAATGTTTTTCTCGAGCAAGAAGCGGCCGGCCTTGAGCGCGGTAACGTGGTTGCGGACCGCGACCAGCGCCTTCAGCACCAAATTGTCGGCAACAGCCCCGCTGTTGCGAGCAAATGGACCGTTGACCTCGAGTGTTTCCTCGCCGCCAGGCTGAAATGTCAACATGTCGGCGACATCAGCGAATGCCACGAGACTTTCAATCTCGTGATAGCCGTCGGCACGGCGGCCGAGCACCCGCAATGTCAGGTTGATTTTGGCATGAGCCTTTTCGAGCAGCGTCGCGCCCACGCGAAGACCTATCGCTTGCGCATCACCTGTCAGCCGCCGTTGCCGCTTTTCTTTCCGGCCTTGGCCTGCGATGACGTCTCTTCGGGCAGACCTGACTTGAGCTTCTCCTCAATCTTCGGGAGCTCTTCAGCATCAGGCTTGAGATCGCGCGCATGCGCCCACTGGAATTTCGCCTCAAGGACGCGGCCGACTCTCCAGTAAGCGTCGCCCAGGTGGTCATTAATAGTCGGATCCTCGGGCTTCAGCTCGATCGCGCGCTCGAGCTGCTTGGTGGCCTCTTCATAGTTGCCAAGCCGGTAATAGGCCCAACCGAGCGAGTCGACGATGTAGCCGTCATCAGGGCGTTGCTGGACGGCTTTCTTGATCATGTCCATGCCCTCGTTCAGCTTGATGCCCTGGTCGATCCAGGAATAGCCGAGATAGTTGAGAACGTGCGGCTGATCGGGAAACAGCTCGAGCGCTTTCATGAGGTCCGTCTCGGCCTTTGCCCATTCCTTTGAGCGCTCGTGGCAAATGCCGCGGAAATAAAAGACGACCCAGTTCGCCTTTTCGGGCTTCGGAACCGCCGATACGCCCTTGGAGTAGACATTGGCGCATTCCGCAAACTTCTTGTGTCCGCGCAACACATTGCCCAATGCCATGATCGCTTCGAGATCGTTTGGATGCTGCTTGATCAACGACTCCAGATGTTTTTGCGCATCTTCTGCCCGATCGAGACTGTCGAGATTGGCTGCCATCTGGATGGCGGCATTGCGGTGTACCGGCGAATTGGCCGGAACGCGCTCATAGATCTTGATCGCCAGTTCCGGCTTCTTGAGAGATTCATACAGGTCGGCAAGCGAGAGCAGCGCAAGCGGGTGGTTGGGGTTGAGGAAAAGCGACAGTTGCAGATAGACCAGGCCGAGATCTTCGCCGCCGCGGCGGCCGAGAGAAGCACCGAGGCCATAAAGCGCTTCAGCGGCACCTGCCTGAGCAGTCGGAACGAGCGGCGGCAGTTTCTCTCCCGCCTTGAGCTTGTCCATCGCCTCAACCACCAGAGGGTGGCGTGGCAGCGCTTTGTCGAAAGTCTCGAAGATTGTCAGCGCTTCCTTCGGTGAACGATTGCGCGAAACCCAGCTGCCATAAGCCTGCACCACGCGCAGCGCTGTAGCGTCGAGCTTGTAGGCGTGCTCGAGGCGTTTACCGGCCTCCTTCTGGTTGCCGGCGACGTCATAGATCAAACCAGCATGCAGATCCTTGAAGATCGCGTACCAATCCGGCCCGGCGAGGTGGTCGATTGCCGCGATCGCGGCCTTGCTGTCATTGGCGCCCAATGAGCTCCAGGCGGAAAGCAAGGTTGCCGTAAGATCGGTGATCGGACCGCGGATCGACTGCGCCAGGTCGCGCCGCGCAGCGCCGTATTGCTTGCGCTTGAGCGAATTTACGCCAAGCACCAGCCGGGCGACACGATCGTTCTTGTCGGCTTGCGCCACGCGCTCGGCGAATTTCACCGCCTCGTCAACATCGCCATCAACCAGAAACGACAGGAAGGCACGGTCAAGCAATTCGCCATTGTTCGGATCGCGCTTGAGCGCCGACCGGTAATAGGAGGCCGCCGCCGCCGCGTCGCGCTGTTGGCCGGCGTGCCGCGCAGCAAGGTAACTGCCCGAAGCAGTTGCACTCGGCGATTGCGCGGCGCCCGTTGGCTGCGCGGAAATTTGGATCGGTGCTGCCACCAGAAAGGCGGTCAGCGCGCTGCCGACAATGCAGCGGCTGAAGCTCGAAACAGTCACGGGCTATGCTCCAATGAGGCGGTTGTCGCGGGTTAGCGTGCGAACCACCGAATGTCACGCCGAGAATGGCCTTTTTGCGCCGCAACCGCAAGAATTCTCACACAGTGTGACAGAAATCACCTTGACGGCGC
>Ga0307302_10001281_pt1 | contig 11082 bp, 7 predicted proteins | sample ER_DNA_183_FD_194490 | JGI IMG/M metagenome (GOLD analysis project Ga0307302, IMG submission 194490) | Bulk soil microbial communities from the East River watershed near Crested Butte, Colorado, United States - ER_DNA_183 | ecosystem: Environmental > Terrestrial > Soil > Floodplain | place: USA... | reverse complement strand
CTTCCAGTGCGCCCAGGCCTGCCCGATCGAGTGCATCGACATGGGCGGCATCGATACGAAGGGCCGCTTCCACGTCCACTGGGGCGCCCCCGAGACGTACGGCGAGCGGCGCGAGGAATCGGCCCTGCGGCGGTCCGGCCGGACCGTCCCGGATCCGGCCTACGCCCATTTCGAGGGGATCGATCCGGATCCCGTCGACGGGATCCTCGAGGAATACGACTACGACCCGAAGCGGATGCTCCAGATCCTCGAAGCGACCCAGGCGGCCTATGGTCACCTGCCCGTCGCCGCGCTCAAGCGGATCAGCCACGCCACCGGCGCCTGGTACGCGATGATCTACGGCACCGCCTCGTACTACAACCATCTCCGTTTCGAGCGTCCCGAGGACAACCGCCAGGCGGCCGAACTGGCCGAGCGCCGGCCGACGGAGCGGACCTTCCTGACCGGCCTCGACGCCGCACTTGCCGGTGGTCCTCGCGACGGAGCCCAAAAGACACTTGGCGCGAAGCCGAACTGAACCGATGACGATCATCCTGCGGACGCCGAAAGCCTGGCCGTCGATCCTTCTCGCTCGAGCCGGGGCGCAGGATGCGACGGATCTTGACGCCGCGGTCAAGGCCGGGGCGTTCATCGGCCTTCGCAAGGCGCTCCACGACCTCGGCCCGAACGCGGTCATCGCCACGATCGCCGCCTCCGGCCTCCGCGGTCGCGGCGGGGCGGGCTTTCCGACCGCCGAGAAATGGCGAGCCGCCGCAGCCACCGACGCGCCGCGACGATATGTCGTGGCCAACGGGTACGGCGCCGATCCGGCCGTCCTGACCGATCGAACGCTGCTCGAGACCGATCCGTATGCCGTCATCGAGGGCCTCGCCATCGCCGCCCTCGCGATCGACGCCGGCGAGGCCTTCATCGCCCTGCGTTCCGACGCGGGCGAGGCGATCCGCCGGCTCGAGGCGGCGATCGGGGCGGCCGAGGAGGCGGGCTTCATCGGCCCGGACGTGCTCGGCTCCGGGCGGAGCCTGACCGTCAGCGTGCGGCCGGTCCAGGGCGCCTACATGCTCGGCGAGGAAACGGTCCTTCTGAAGGCCCTCGAGGGCAAGCGCGGCCAGCCCGAGCAGCGCCCGCCCCACCCCTCCGAGCGCGGCCTGTTCGGCATGCCGACGGTCGTCCAGAACGTCCAGACCCTGGCGGCGGTGCCATGGATTCTCGTCAACGGGGCGGAAGCCTTCGCGGCGATCGGATCGAAGGCCAGTCCCGGGACGATCCTCGTGGCGGTCCGGGGACCCGCCGGCGCGGGCATTGCAGAGGTCCCGCTCGGGACGCCCCTCGGCGACATCGTCGCCCTTGCCGGCGGAACCAGGACAGGACGTGGCGCCAAGCCGGCAGGTGGCGACGGCGGAGGATCCCACGCTCTCAAGGCCGTCCTCGTCGGTGGGCCGTCCGGCGGCCTGCTGCCACCCGACCTCCTCGATACGCCCTACGAGTTCGACGCGCTGCGTGCGGTCGGGGCCCACGTCGGCTCGGGCTCCATCGTGGCCGCGGACGAGCGCGCCTGCATCGTCGACCTCGCCCGCCTGCTGACCCGCTTCTGTGCCGACGAGGCGTGCGGCAAGACGATTCCGTGCCGGATCGGGACTCGGCGGATCAGCGAGATCGGCGATCGGATCGCGATCGGCGTGCCGCGCCCGACCGACCTCCAGCTGCTCACGGACCTGTCGGCCGACGTCGTCGCCTCCGCCCTGTGCGATCACGAGCGCCTGGCGACGCTCCCGTACGCCAGCGGGATGCGATACTTCCGATCCGAGCTCGACGACCACATCCTCCGCAGCTCCTGCCCCGCGGGCGTCTGTCGCCCGATCGCGGTGGCGGCGGGCGCCGCCCACTGAGAGACATGGCCGACCTGATCACCCGCCCGGACCAGCGCTCGCTCGCACCGCTCGAAGACACCGTCGCCGAGCGGCTGCTGACGACCCAGTCACCGCAGCGTCCCCAGTCGACGCCGCGCATCCGGATCGAGGTCGACGGCAAGCTCGTCGAGGGCTTCGAAGGGCAGACGATCCTCGAGGTCTGCCGCGACAACGGGATCGAGATCCCGACCCTCTGCTATGAGCCGAAGCTGCCCGGCTTCGGGGCGTGCCGGATGTGCGTGGTCGAGGTCGAGGGCTCCGAATACCCGCCGATCAGCTGCTCGCAGCAGGCCGAAGCGGCGATGGTCGTCAAGACCCAGACCGAAGAGGTCCGCCGCCTGCGGGCGACTAACCTCGAGCTGATCTTCTCCGACCACAACGCCTACTGCCTGCCGCCCTGCCAGAACAAGTGCCCCAGCCACATCGACATCCCGGGCTTCCTCAAGGCCAACGCCGAGGCGAACTTTCGCGAGTCGACCCGGATCTTCAAGCGGACGATCCCGTTCCCGTCCGTCCTGGGCCGCGTCTGCCCGGCGCCGTGCGAGGAGCATTGCCGCCGCGACGAGGTCGACGAAGCGATCGCGATCCGCGATACCCACCGCTACGCCGGCGACCAGGTCCTCAAGTCGATGCTCGACGATGGGCTCGATCCGCCGGTGCCCTTCGAGGTCCAGCCGAAGACCGGCCGGCGTGCCGCCGTCATCGGCTCGGGGCCGGCCGGCATGGCCGCGGCCTACTACCTGCTGATCGCGGGTCACGACGTGACGGTCTTCGAGCGCGACCCGGCCCCGGGCGGGATGCTCCGCTACGGGATCCCGCAGTACCGCCTGCCCAAGGTCGAGGTCCTCGAGGCCGAGTACGAGTCGGTCACGAGGCTCGGCGCCAAGATCGTCTGCGACCAGGGCCTCGGCCGCGATTTCGGACTGGACGACCTCCAGAACCAGGGCTTCGACGCGATCGCCGTGGCGATCGGCTGCTACGAGACGAACAAGCTGGGTGTCCCGGGCGAGGATGCCGAGGAGGTGCTTGATGGGCTCGAGTACCTCCGGACGGCAACCCTCGGCCTGCCCTATCCGGGCCACGCCGGCAAGCGCGTCGTCGTCGTCGGCGGCGGGTTCACCTCGATGGACTGCAGCCGGACCTCGATCCGCCAGGGCGCCGCCGAGGTGACGCTCGTCTACCGCCGCGACATGAAGGACATGCCGGCCGCGAACGAGGTCCACGAGGCGATCGAGGAAGGCGTCACCGCCATCTTCCAGGCCGGCCCGACGCGGGTCATCACCGACGACAAGGGCAAGGTCACGGGGATCGAGTTCATCCGGATGCGGCCCGGTGAGCCCGATGCCTCCGGCCGCCGCCGGCCCGAGCCCGCGCCCGGCACCGAGTTCACGATCCCCTGCGACCGCGTTCTCCTCGCGATCGGCCAGGGACCGGACCTCAGCTGGATCGGTCCCGGCTCGGAGGGCCCCCAGCCGACGAAGAACCGACGCCTGAAGGCCGACGCGGTCACCTTCGAGACGGATCGTCCGGGCGTCTTCGGGACCGGTGACGTCCGGGTCGGGGCGGCCACCGTCGTCCAGGCCGTCGCCGAGGGCCGCCGGGCGGCCTACGCCGTCGACGCTTACCTCAAGGGCCTCGACCTGTCGGTCGTCAAGACCCGCCAGCAGCTCGCCGAACCGCAGCCGGAGTTCCTCTCGATCGTGCCCTTCACGAGCGAGCAGAAGGAGCCACGCTACCGGCTCAAGGCGATGGAGCCTGAGCTGCGCAACAAGAGCTACATCGAGTACGAGATTCCGTACACCCGCGAAGAGGTGATGGCGGAGTCGACCCGCTGTCTCCAGTGCACGTGCGAGGCGATCGGCTTCTGCGACCTTCGCCGGCTCGGGATCGAGTACGGCACGACGCTCAAGACGCTCGAGCCGCAGTACCACCAGGGCGCCGGTTATCGGAGCGTGACCGAGAATCGCTTCACCGGCGTCAACCACGACTACATCCGCGACGACTCACATGCCTTCATCCTGCGCGAGCCGTCGCGCTGCATCGACTGCGGCCGCTGCGCCAACGTCTGCGCCGAGGTCGTCGGGGCGGCCTGCTACGACTTCATGCGGATCGGCTTCGACACGCTCGTCACGACGCCGCTCGACATGAGCCTCAACGACACGCCGTGCGTGTCCTGCGGCCGCTGCGCCGAGACCTGCCCGACCGGGGCTCTCATGCCGAAGCCGCGGATCCTCGAGAAGTACGAGGTCGACGAGAGCCGCTGCATCCTGTGCGGGATCTGCGTGGACGCCTGTCCCTACGACGCGCTCCGCGACGGCGCCGACTTCGAACTGTCGCATCTCTCCCGGGAAGAGCCGATGATCGACCTGATGGCCCTGGCCGAGGTCGGCCTCGAGACCGAGGTCACGTACATCCGCCGCGAGCGAGACTGGGCCGAACGAGCGGCCGCCGAAGGGCGGATCTTCGACCCCGGCCGACTGCTGCCCGTCCTGCCCGCGTCGATCGCCGGGCAGATTGCCGCCGGTGACAATGGCCACGGGAACGGCAACGGTCATGCGCACGGCGACGGGCACGCTCATGGCCCCGCCGGCGGCCACGCCGGGCACGGCTGAGCGAGCGCGGCGTGGCGATCGGAGAGACGATCCCGTTCACGTCCATCCCCTGGGACGACGCCCTCTTCGTCGTCTTTGCCGGGACGATGCTGCTGGCGGCGATCCTCGTCGTGACGATGCGGGACATCATCCGCTGCGGTCTCGCGATGATGGTCTGCTTCGGCGCCCTGGCCGGAATCTACGTGATCATCGGGGCGCCGCTCGTGGCGGCGGCAGAGGTGCTCGTCTACATCGGCGCGATCAGCGTCCTCGTCCTCTTCGCGATCATGCTGACCCAGACGAAGGACGCCCCGGCGAGCCTCGTCTTCCAGACCCAGGCGGTCCCGGCGGCCCTGGCCGCCGTGCTCCTCGCCGTCGTCACGATCCTGGCGATCGTCGCCACGGACTGGGGCGGCCTCGCCGAGCGAGTCGCGACGGACACGACCGAGCTGGCGATAAGGCTGTTCAGCGACTGGGTCCTGCCGTTCGAGATCGTCGGGGTGCTGCTCCTGGCGGCCGTGGTGGGTGGCGTCTTCCTGGCCAAGCGCGAGCGCGGGCCGGACGGCGAGCGTGAGGGCGGGCAGTTCCGATGATCCGGATCTTCATCGGCTCGTTCCTCGCCGCGGTCTTCATCCTCGGTCTCGGGCTCATCGCCCTGGCCGCCGGCGGCTCGCGCTCGCTGGACGCTTATCTCATCCTCGCCAGCCTGCTCTTCGCGATCGGGATGTTCGGCTTCCTCGCCCGGCGTAACGCGATCAGCATGCTCATGTCGATCGAGCTGATGCTGAACGCGGTGAACCTCTCGATCGTCGCCTTCGGCGGATTCGTCCCGGGCCTCGGCGCTTCCGGCTCGGTCATCGCCCTGATGGTCATGGCCGTCGCCGCCGCCGAAGCGACGGTCGGGCTGGCGATCATCATCGCGATCTATCGGAACAAGAAGACGCCGCTCGTCGACGAGTACGACGCGATGAGCCAGTGACCGAGCGCCGCTGATGTTCGACCTGCTCATCCCGCTCATCGTCGTGCTGCCGCTGGTCGGCTTCGTCGTGACCGCCCTCATCGGCCGGCGCCAGGGCAAGCAGGCGCACTGGATCCCGGTCGGGCTGATCGTCATCGTCTGGGCCCTCAGCATGGTCGTCGTCTTCGCCACGCTGACCCACGCGGAACCCTTCGGCGAGACGGGTCACGGGGTGAGTATTTACCCCTGGATCACCGCCGGCACGTTCCAGGTCGAGGCGGCGTTCTACGTTGACGCCCTGACCGCCTGCCTGCTCATCGTCGTGACGACGATCGGGATGCTCGTCCACATCTATTCGATCGGCTACATGAGCCACGACCCGGGTTACTGGCGGTTCTTCGCCTACCTCAACCTGTTCATGTTCTCGATGCTCCTGCTCGTCATGGCCGACAACTTCCTCGTCGTTTTCGTGGCCTGGGAGCTGGTCGGGTTGTCGAGCTACCTCCTGATCGGCTTCTGGAAGCACAAGCGCACCGCGGCCCTCGCCGCCAAGAAGGCCTTCATCGTCAACCGCGTCGGCGACGTCGGCTTCGCCCTCGGGATCATGCTGGTCTTCGCCAGTCTCGGGACGCTCCAGATCCACGGCGCCGACGGGGTGCTGGCCCGGATCGGCGAGCTCGACCACGGCACGATCCTCGCAATCTCGCTGCTGATCTTCGCCGGGGCGATGGGCAAGAGCGCCCAGTTCCCGCTCCACGTCTGGCTGCCGGACGCGATGGAGGGCCCGACCCCGGTGTCGGCCCTCATCCACGCGGCGACGATGGTCAACGCCGGCGTCTATCTCGTCGCCCGGACGAGCCCGATCTTCGCCGAGGCCCAAGAGGCGCTCGTCATCGTCGCAGCGATCGGCATCTTCACGGCGATCCTGGCCGCCTCGATCGCGATGACCCAGACGGACATCAAGCGGGTCCTCGCCTACTCGACGCTCAGCCAGCTCGGTTACATGTTCGCCGCGCTCGGGGTCGGGGCGTTCGGCGCGGCCATCTTCCACCTGATGGCCCACGGCTTCTTCAAGGGGCTGCTGTTCCTGGGCTCGGGCTCGGTCATTCATGCCGTGCACGAGGAACAGGACATGCGCCGGATGGGCGGACTCGCGAGGAAGATCCCCATCACCTACGGGACGATGCTCGTTGGCTCGCTGGCGATCTCGGGGATCCCGCCGCTGGCCGGTTTCTTCTCGAAGGATGAGATCCTCGGCGAGGCGTTCAAGCTCGGCTTCCCGTGGGTCTGGGCGATCGGGATCGTCGTCGCGCTGATGACCGCCTTCTACATGTTCCGGCTGATGGGGCTCACCTTCTGGGGAGAGAGCCGCGTCGACCCGCACGTCGAGCCGAACATCCACGAGTCGCCGCCGGTGATGACCTGGCCGCTCATCCTGCTGGCGATTCCGTCGGCCTTCCTTGGGATCGTCCTCGGGCTGCCGTTCGGGGCCGGCCTGCTTGCCACGTGGCTCGAGCCGGTCTTCGCGCCGGCAACCGAAGTCCTCCATCACGCCGAAGGCGAGTTCCAGCTGTTCGGGATCGACGGGGCCCTCATCGGGGCGAGCGTCGCGGTGGCGGCGATCGGGATCGCGATCGCCTGGCGGCTCTTCGGCGCAGGCATCGGCCCCATTCGCCTCCGGCCTCGGCCGGCCAGCGTGACCGCCATCGCCGCCCGGGTGCCGTTCCTGTACCGCGCTTCCCTGAACAAGTGGTGGTTCGACGAGCTCTACCACCTCCTCTTCATCGTCATCGGCGGGCGCATCGCGGCGTTCCTGTGGTGGTTCGACCGGCGGGTCGTCGACGACACCGTCAACGACCTCGCCAAGAGCACGATCGACGTCGGGCGCGGCCTTCGCCGCGTCCAGACCGGGCGTGTCCAGAACTACGCCCTCGGGATCGCCCTCGGCCTCCTCGTCATGGCCGGCTCGTTCCTCATCCTCGCGGGCCGGGCCTGACCATGGACGCGATCCTGGCAATCGTCACGTTCCTGCCCCTCGCCGGGGCCATCCTCGTCGCCATTGCCCCGGCCCGCCAGGCCCGCAGCCTCGCGCTCGGCGCCGCCCTCGCGACGTGGGTGGCGTCGCTCCTCCTCGTCATCGGCTTTGCCGGTGGCCAGGAGCGCGGTGGGCTCTTCCAGTTCGTCATCGCAGCCGACTGGATCCCGTTCTTCGGCATCCAGTTCAAGATGGGCGTCGACGGCCTGTCGCTGATCCTGGTCGTCCTGACCACGACGCTATCGTGGATCTCGATCCTGGCGTCGTTCGGCCCGATCAAAGAGCGGATCAAGGAGTACATGATCTCGTTCCTCATCCTCGAGGTGGGGATGATCGGGGTCTTCGTCGCGCTGGATCTCTTCCTCTTCTACATCTTCTGGGAGATCGTCCTCGTCCCGATGTACCTGATCATCGGGATCTGGGGCGGGGCCAACCGGATCTACGCGACGATCAAGTTCGTCCTCTACACCCTCGTCGGCTCGCTGCTGATGCTCGTGGCGATCCTGGCGACCGCCTTTGCCTTCCAGGCGGCCCACGGGGGCTCATGGACCGGTGCGTTCGATTTCGTCCAGCTCCGCGAGTTCGCGACGACCAGCGGCTTCGCCGACGGCCTGCAGCTGGCCGCGTTCCTGGCCTTCTTCCTCGCCTTCGCGATCAAGGTCCCGATGTTCCCATTCCACACCTGGCTGCCGGACGCCCACGTCGAAGCGCCGACGGCGGGCTCGGTGATCCTCGCCGGGGTCATGCTGAAGCTCGGAGCGTACGGCTTCATCCGGTTCGCCCTGCCGCTCTTCCCCGCCGCCGCCCAGACCTTCGGCCCGGCGATCATCGTCCTGAGCCTCATCGCGATCATCTACGGCGCGATCGTCGCCCTCGTCCAGCCGGACCTCAAGAAGCTCGTCGCCTACAGCTCGGTCAGCCACATGGGCTTCGTGACGCTCGGGATCTTCGTCTTCAACCAGCAGGGGATGGACGGAGCGATCCTCCAGATCGTCAACCACGGCCTCATCACCGGCGGCCTGTTCCTTCTCGTCGGGGTGATCTACGAGCGGACCCACGACCGGACGATCGCCAAGATGGGCGGGCTCGCCGCCGTCACGCCGGTCTACGCCGCCACCTTCGGATTCTTCGTGTTCGCGTCGGCCGGGCTGCCGACCCTGTCGGGCTTCGTCGGCGAGTTCCTCGTCCTCGTCGGTGCCTTCCTCTACAGCCCGGTCGTCGCCACGATTGCGACGTTCTGCATGATCCTCGCGGCCGCCTACCTGCTGTGGATGTACCAGCGGGTCGTCTTCGGGGAGCTGTCCGACTTCCTCCGCGGGCTCGGCCACCACCTGACCGACATGAGCCCGACGGAGATCCTCACGCTCGCCCCGCTCGGCGCGCTAATCGTCCTCTTCGGCGTCTTCCCGAGTCTGCTCCTCGACCTCGTCTCGGGCTCCGTTGCGAACGTCCTGCGGGACGTCGCTTCGGCCACGCCGATCCCGATCGACCCGACGATCGCCCTCATCGCCATCACCTTGCCGATTGTCTACGTGGTGGTCCGGGTCATCTACGTGGCCTACGAGGACGCTCGAGCGAGCGAGCCACTCGAAGCCGGGGGCGCGGCGCGATGAACGGCCACGACCTGACGATCATCGCCCCGCTCCTGGTCGCCATCGGGACTGCCCTCGCCGTCCTGCTGGTCGATCTCGCCCTGCCGGGTCGCCGTGACGCCGCGATCGGGGTGTCCCTCGTCGGGCTGGCGGCCGTGGCCGCGACGACGCTCCTCGCCAGCGCGTGGGTCAACGCGGGCAATGGCGGTTCCGCCTTCGGGGACATCTACCGGCTCGATGCGCTGACGACGTTCCTGGACCTGTTGTTCGTCTCGGTCATCGCCCTGACGATCGTCTTCGCCCCCGACTACCTCGCCCCGCGCGGGCTGCCGGTCGCTGAGTTCGCCGTCGTTCTCGTGTTCGCGATGTGCGGGGCGATGGTGCTGTCGGCGGCGACGGACCTCTTGCTGCTCTTCATCGGCCTCGAGCTGATGGTGCTGCCCGGCTACATGCTCGCCGGCTATCACAAGACCGACGGCTACTCGACCGAGGGCGCGATCAAGTACTTCCTCCTGGGCTCGTTCAGCTCGGCGATCTTCCTGTTCGGGCTGTCGTTCGTCTGGGGCCTAACCGGGACGACGAGGGTCGCCGGCGTCGCGGAGTACCTCCAGGGCGTCGTCGCCGGCACCACGCCCTTCTCGCCGGGGCTGGCGATGGGCTTCGCGTTCATGACGACAGGGGTCGCCTTCAAGATCGCGGCCGTCCCCTTCCACTACTGGACGCCCGACGCCTACCAGGGCTCTCCCACCCCGGTTACGGGCTACCTGTCGGTCGGCCCGAAGGTCGGCGCGTTCGCCCTGATCCTGCGCCTGTTCGTCGAGGCGCTGGGGCCGGTCAAGGCCGACTGGCTGCCGGTCATCATCGTCCTGGCCGCGGTCACGATGACCCTCGGCAATCTCGTCGCGCTGACGCAGGACAACGTCAAACGGATGCTCGCTTACAGCTCGATCGCCCATACGGGCTATATGCTCGTCGGGCTCGCTGCGTTCGCCGGCGGCCAGCAGCTGGGGCTGGAGGGTCTCCTCTTCTACGGCGCGGCGTACTCGTTCATGAACCTTGGTGCCTTTGCCGTCATCGCCGCGCTCCAGAAGCGGGCGGGGGTGACGTCGAGCCTCGACACGTTCGCAGGCCTCGGGCGGAAGGAGCCGGTGCTCGGCGCCCTGATGTTCCTGTTCCTGTTGTCACTGACCGGGATCCCCCCGACGGCGGGCTTCTTCGCCAAGGCCGTCGTCATCCTTGCCGCGGTCCAGGCCGGTGGCTGGGTCTCGTTCCTGGCGGTCATCACGATGCTCAACGCGGCGGCCGCCGCGTTCTACTACCTCCGAGTCGCCGTCTACATGTACATGCGCGATCCGGCCAGCGAGGCCCCGCCACTCCACCACGGCCGGCTCCTGTGGAGCGGTCTGGCGGTCACGGCCGTGCTCACGATCCTCTTCGGCTTCCTGCCGGGGATCTTCGGGGTCGTCGGCCAGGCCGCCCAGGCGATCGCCCCGACCTGATCGCGCGGCGCCTGCCCTTCGGGTCGCCGCTCGCCGCCTCGTCAGCCGCGTTCGGCTCGTCAGCCGCGTTCGTGCCCGCCTTCGCGGCTCCACCGGCCGCGGGCATGCGCCACTCGATCGTCCGAAATCGTACGCCGCTGGGAATTGATTCCATTTCATCGCGTTAGTCCGAGATCGGAAGCCGATTTCGGAGCATCGGACGCGAACGGGTGTGTTTCCGGTGGCGCCCGATTTCGGAGCATCGGACGCGAACGGGAGCGCGAATATCGGACGGGTTCCCAGACGTGCGGCGTCGCGCGCAGAGGCGCTGCTTGGCTGGCGCTGAGGCGCCACTCCCCTATGGTGTGACCGTGACTCCGGGCAGGATCGCGCCAACGCCACGGGCCATCACGTCGGGCCCGATCCCGCCGAGCGCCCCGTCGCGGACGATCCCGCTCTTGTCGATCCAGAAGTGGACCGGGAGCCCGTACGCACCCCAGGCCTGCTGGGCCGTCCCCTCG
>Ga0307302_10001277_pt1 | contig 11105 bp, 9 predicted proteins | sample ER_DNA_183_FD_194490 | JGI IMG/M metagenome (GOLD analysis project Ga0307302, IMG submission 194490) | Bulk soil microbial communities from the East River watershed near Crested Butte, Colorado, United States - ER_DNA_183 | ecosystem: Environmental > Terrestrial > Soil > Floodplain | place: USA... | reverse complement strand
ATATGGTGGGCGTCGCCCGAGCGGGCGATTGGCGCAGTGGTAGCGCGCTTCGTTCACACCGAAGAGGTCACTGGTTCGAACCCAGTATCGCCCACCAAGTCAGAGACTGGTTCCGGTCTGCCAAACCACCCGCAGCGGCCCGGTGAGTGACCAACTGAGTGACTACGCACCTGAGCCGCCGTGTCCGAAGAGCCGATCCATGACCGTTGCGCCGGTCTGGATGACGGGCCGGATCTGATGCCGGTAGACCAGTTCGGTGACGGTGGTGCCGCTGTGGCCGACGAGCTGCGCGATGTCCCCGAGGGGCACGCCGGCATCGGAGAGCAGCGAAACGAAGGAGTGCCGTAACTCACGCGGGGTCCAGTCGGCCGGATCGAGCCCGGGCACCAGGGCCAGGGCGCGGCGAAGGTCACGGCGGACGTTGGCGGCGTTCATGCCAGTGCCGAGCCGGGTGGTGAACACGAGCCCGGTCTCGGTCCACCGCTCCCCCGCGGCCAGCTGGTCCTTCGCCTGCTGCACTCGCTGGACTCGAAGCGCGTCGACACAGAGACTGGCTAAGGCCAGGGTGCGGCGCGACTTTCGGGTCTTGGTATCGCCGTGAGCTCGCACCGATCGCCACACTTCCAGGTACGGCGGTCCGGAGTCCGGGTCGAGGTGGACATGCTCCCAGCCCAGAGCCCGCAGCTCCTCGGTCCGCGCGCCGGTGAGCAGCGAGACCACGATGTAGGAGTGCAGCCGATCGAGCGTGGTCTTGGTCAGCACGTCGTCGGCCTGCTCCGCGCTGAGAGACTTCGACCGACGCCCCGCCTGCCCGGTGGGCACCTCGGTTAGCTCGACCACGTTCCGCTTCACCTTGTCTCGCGCCATGGCCCGTTTCACCGACCGGTTGAGACAGGCCCGGATCTCCTGCACCGTTCGGGTGCTGTGGGACAGTGACAGTTCGGCAAGCCACTGATCGACCTCCGCCGCAGACAGGTCCCGTAGCTTCCATGCCCCGAGCGCCGGCAGCACATGCTTGGCACACAGGTGGCGATACTTCGTGACTGTCGCCGCCGACTGCCGACCCAGCCCATGCGCCAGCCAGTCCTCGACTGCATGCCGCACCGTATATCCGGTGACTCCCGCGGTCAGGCCATCCGCTTGATCGCGCAGGAGGTCCCGCAACTTGTTCTTCGCCTCAGTCCTCGTTCGACCTGAGGCCTTTCGCACAACCCTCTTGCCTCGCCCGTCGTAGCCAATCGTGGTCGTCGCGATCCACCGCTGCCGATGCTCATCCCAATGCAGCCCGCCGTCCCCGCGGGCACGACGAGTCACGTCCGACGACCCAGCGAGTCGACGTACTCGGCCAACGCCGACACCGGTACCAACCTCCGGCGGCCCTGCTTCACAGTCCGTAGCCGACCCGAGCGAATCAGCTCATAGAGGACGGACCGACTCAGCCGCAGCGCCTCCGCCGCCTCGTCCACGTCATAAAGCACGGCCGGCACCGCCGGCCTGCTCTCAGCGACAGCCATGATTGCTCTTCCTTCCTCGGTGCCACCACCGGCTTGCCTCCGGTCCGTGTGCGGTCTGCGTTGCCCACAAGATCGGCGCACATCTCGGGCTGGTCGGACCAGTTACCGGTGAACCGGATCGGGGACCGCTCCCACTCCGAATGCGGATGTCCTCATTAAGCCAAACGGAGCACCGATCGGGCGCCATGCGCGACGACCTGTGGATAGGACCGCCGGCCGGACGGCTCATTCCCGTCACATGTCCCTAAGGACGCGGGTCCTGCCTGGCGGTCAGATGACTCAACATCGATTGGGTAAATGGGTGATTCCGACGGCAAGTGTCTGACACCATTTGGGTCTGTCCACCGATGCTTATCACACCGTCGACGATTCCGGCGTTGGCCGGAGACGTGCAGCAGCTCGGCTGGATCACTGAGCTGGCGCTACGCCAACGGGCTATCGATCAGAGATAGTGGGACCGCTCACGGCTCGGCCAGGCTCGCGGCCAGCGTGAGAAGCCGACCGACCACACTGCTGTCGCCTTCAAAGCCGATATAGGCATAGCTTCGGACCCGGCATCGGTCAATAACGCAGCGAGAGCCGACTCTGCATGCCCCGACTCGCTTTGCGCGGTGTGGGACCAGCCTCATAACCCAGAGGTCACAGGTTCAAATCCTGTCCCCGCTACAACGAAACACCTAGTCATGGCCCGATTGCTGGAACCGCAGCCGGGCCTTGATCATTTTCGTTAGCGAACCTCAGAAGAGGCTGTGGTCGCGGGGCGACGACGTTACACTCGCCAACCCCCTCGGTCCGCCGGTGCGGGGCTGGGGCCAGGTCGAGGAGCATTTGGAACAGGCAGCGTCGACGGCCCGAGAGGGCGAGCCTCTCCGATACGAAAGCATTTCTGAGTACTCGACAGGGGATCTCGGCTACAACCTCGAGCTTGAGTGGACCCGGGCAAAGTTCGGCGGTGCGGAAGAGATGACGCCAGTTTCGTTGCGGGCGACCACAATCTTCCGACGTGAAGAGGGTGAGTGGAAGATCGTGCATCGTCACGCTGACCCGATCACGACCACTCAGCCAGCCGAATCAGTCATTCAGCAGTAGCCCGTGCGCGCGGTCCGCCGAAGATAGGCCAGAGGATCATGACCCTCGTGCGTGCGCGTGCGCCTACGCGCTGCGTGCGCATTGGTGTTGCTGACCAGGTCAAGAAAATTCTGGGCACCGGGGGCGCGAGAAGGAGGAGACGGCGAGAAGGACAGCGCGGCGCGCAGCGGAGCGAGGACACGTCCTCCTAACAGCTTTGACAGCGCAATTTTCTCGCTAGTCTGCGCGTAACCATTCACCATTTGTAGTCGAGTCAGACTAACCAGAATTGGAGGCAATACACCAATGGCAGACACCCAGCCTGTCAGTCCCTTGGCTCATGGCACCGCCGTCTTCGCCGGCGTGCTCATGATCATCGGCGGGGCTTTTCAGGCCCTAGAGGCTCTCGCGGCCATTGTGAACGACAAGTACCTCGTGGTCCTCCCGGAGTACATCTATGCCTTTGACCTCACGCTCTGGGGCTGGATTCACCTGCTGGTCGGCCTGGGGTTGCTGGCAATCGGCATCGCCCTGCTGAGAGGTCAGACCTGGGCTCGCATGGCCGGCATAGTCATCGCGGTGATATCGGCGATCATCAACTTCACCTGGCTGCCGTACTCGCCCTGGTGGGCGCTCATGGTCATCGGCATTGACGTCCTCATCATCTGGGCGCTCGCCTCGTACCTGCGCCAGCCCGAGGTGACGAGCACACAGCCAGCAAAGACGCCCCAGACGACGTCTTAAAAGGATGCTCCACTAGCCGAGCGCCCAAATCTGCCTTGGACCGTCTGAGGGCAGCCCACTGCACGGAGCAATCACTGGCCGAGCAATCATCCGGTCGCGCGCGCGTACGCGTAAGGAGGTGACCGCGCGAAAGCGTGACCGCGCGGGGGCAGCGGTTATCGACGATCGATCTTTTCGACAGCACCCTGACGCTGTTGACCGGTCCAGCTAGCGGGGCTTGGCGCACCGCGGCGTCCCGGCTTCCGGGCTAGTCTCCCCCTACAGATGCTGGCCATCGGGTCTGAGTTGTCCGATCCGACCGGGAAGTTGACGGAGCGGTACGGGCTGGCCGGTGCTGCTGCAGTTCTGGTGCGGCCGGATGGCTATGTCAGCTGGACCAGCAACGCGGCTGAGGACCACGCTGTCGAATCGCTCCGCATGGCAATCGCTCAAAGTCTCGGAGAGTCGATACAGTCGTCCGCTCGGCTCGTGTCGGTCGCATAGCATCCTGCCTGTTCAGAGCACCCGGAACACGGGTGCGATCGTTCGGTTGCTGGCACCCTCGTACGCCGCCAGGATGAGGCAGAGCACGTCGATGCCCTCCTTCTCGGTGTGCAGCGGACGCGTGCCAGAACGCAAGCAATCGGCGAAGCGGCCGATTTCAAAGGCGTAAGTGTCGACGTCCTCGAAGTCGTAGGTCTGGCTGCCCAATCCGCGCAGCGTTACTGTCAGCGAACTTCCATCGCTGCGCAGCGAGCCGCGTTCCCCGACGACCGAGAACCTCTCGGTGCCCGGCGGCGCGTCGTACGCCCAGCTCGTGACGAGGTGGCCGAGCACACCATTGTCGAAGCGGACCAGAACCTGAGCCGAGTCCTCGCCCTCCATGAAACTCAGCCGGTGCTGAGACAGCAGGGCCGTTACCTCGACCGGTGAGGCTCCCGCAAAGTGCAGCATCACGTACGTCGGGTGGTAACCGCTGTCGATCAGCTCGCCGCCACCGCTAGTGGCAGTGTTTGCGCGCCAGCCCATGTTCTGCGGGTCGAAGTCGTTGTAGAAGCAGTCGGTGGTGTGAACCTCGTAGACCTTGCCGAGAACACCCTCATCCAGCAGCTGCTTGGATTTGGCCACCGCGGGCAGATAGAGCTGATTGTGGGCACACATCAAGGTCACACCCGCGGCGCTCACCGCCCGTTGCACCTCTGCGGCCTGCTCCACAGTGAGGCAGAGCGGCTTTTCACACAGAATGTGCTTGCCTGCTTCAGCGGCGGCCACGATGGCCGCAGCGTGCAGGTGGTGCGGCAGGCAGATGTCGACGGCGTCGAGGTCAGCCTCGCTGATCATCTGCCGAAAGTCTGTGTACGCCGCGGCACCGAGTTCGGTCGAGCGTCTCTGGGCGGTCTCGGCCACCACATCAGCAACCGCTGTCACTTCGATCATGTCGGCGTAGGCGCGGTAACCGCGGATATGAGCTCCCAGGATGCCGCCTCCACCGACCGCGCCAACTTTGATCGTGCTCATACGGCACTGATCCGATAGCTCATGGTGCTGCCAGTGGCTGCTGCGGTGTTGGCCGCAACGACCAGTCTCGTAAGCTCGACCGCCCGAGTCAGATTGTCCTCGGCTCGCGTGCCGTCGCGGATGTGTGCCACCCACTGGCTCACGGCGTCAGGATCGTCCGGAGGCACCGCGAGCGACTGCCAGGTGTCTGAACCTGCGTCACGCAGCCGGAGCGCGCCTCCCGTGCTTTCGTACGCGAGGCTGGCCGCTGTGCCGTGCATCTCGATGGTGAACGGGTCGCGACTCAAGAACCCGGTCTCGATGACACCGATCGCGCCGCCCGGGTATCCGAGCGTGACGACGGCCTGGTCCTCGACCGGACGCTGGGTCAGCGAGGCGTACGTGGCGCTCACTGTGGCTGGGACGGCGCCGAGGAACAGCTGCGTGAGGTATACCGGGTGGCATCCGAGATCGCTGAGTGCCCCACCGATGGCGGCTTCGGGGTCATAGAAGCGTTCCGGCAGCCAGCCCGCGATGGCGCCATCATGCGATAGCCGGATCCGGCAATAGGTCAGCTCGCCAAGCTGCTCCTCGTTGAGCTTGTCCTGGATCGCCCGGGCGTATCCGTGATAAAGCCACGGCAACGACACCATCACTGCGATACCGGCCTTGTCGGCGGCGTCAATGATCTCCTCGGCCTCTGCAACGGTCGGTGCCAGGAGCTTCTCGGTGAAGATGTGCTTTCCGGCTTCCGCGGCGCGAAGCATGATCGCGTGATGGGCGCTGGTGGCGGTCGTGACGGTGACCGCGTCGATGTCGCCGGCGAGCAGCTCGTCGAGGTCGTCAATGAAAGGCGTCCCGATGGCGTCTGCTGAGGCTCGACCGCGAGCAGGATCGTCGTCCCAAGCGGCGACAAGCTCGGTTTCTGGATGCTGGCGGACCAGCCCGGCGTATTCGGCTGCATGCACGTGCCAGAATCCGAGAACCGCTACCTTGATCGGATCTGACACGAGCAGTCCTTCCTCGAGCGCTGAGCAGGATTGCCCTGCTGTCACCGGCGGCTCAACCGTAGCCGTGAGGCATGCTGGTTTCCGGTACGACCCGCCCATCAGGCCCGCGGACGACCTCCTTACGCGCACGCGCGCGCGAAGCCCTCGTCGATCTTTGAGTGCCCGTTGATCATCTTGTGCTGCTGATGATCATGGAAAGAGTGCTCCAATTCAAAAAATCACCGCCAAGTGAAAGTGTTGAACTAGTCTCGATCTTGGTACCCGAGGGGCTGCCCCTTTCACCTTAGGGAACGAGGACAGCCTGGCGGTTCTCCAAGGGCTCGCCAGGCCAGACCAGATCGCCAGGCTGTCTCCCAAAGAAGGCGAGACAAGATCACATGACGCATCCGCTCTACACGCCGTCCACCGCGCGATCGCCGAAGGTGATCAGCTTCGAGCCGCTTCAGCGCGGCGCCGACGCCGCGGAGGCCGCCATCCGCGCGGCGGAGGACCAACTCGTCGCCGCGATGAAGGCCGAGGAGGCCCGCGACGCGCTTTACGCCAAACGAGACCAGCTGATCGAAGAGCAGCTGCGCGCCAAGTTCCAGTACGGACGCCTGGGGAGCGGGGAGGTGGCGTAACCGTGAGCAAAAACCCGCCGCTGACCGAAGACCAGATCCGCCAGTCGGCCGAGGCCGAGGCCAGGCACGCCGCCACCCAGGCGCCACGCCCACCTGGACTACATGATTGCGCAGCAGAGGCAGCAGCAGGTCGCCGCCGCGCTCGAGACGATCGTCGGCTCCGAGGAGGACCGCTTCAAGGCCGCAGCGAGCAAGATCGAGGACTCAGCTCACCGCGCCATCGACGAGCAAGATCGTCAGGCCCGCGAGGTCGGCGAGCAGATCAGCCAGCTCGTGATCAGTTCGCGCTCGATCGGCGACCAGATCGCGGCTGGCTCGATCCCGTCCGGCGAGGCGCTCGAGCGGCTCGCGGACTTCCACGAGCAGCACCGTCGCATAGTTGCCCGCACTCAGTCGATCAAGGCCGTGTACGAGCGGCAGCTCGAGATCGCCAAGGACCCCGGCGCCGCAGTCGACGATCTCCGCCGCCGCTTTCCGGCGCTGAACCTCTGACCATGAAGAGCGTCTCTCACAGCGAGGCGAGATGGGCACTGTTGCCTGAGCACGTGATCCGGTGCAACGGGCACATGGTCAACGACTCTTATACATGGCGCCAGCCAGCTTTGCTGGCGCCTTCGCGGCTGACCTGGCTCGAAACGCATGCTTTCGATCTTGGTGTCGGACGTCGCGATCTTCGCGTCCTGCCGCCCGCTTAGTGCGTCGCGCTGTGGATGATGCGCTCCTCGCCTCGGCGGCAAATTGTGTCGGCTGAGACGGTTCCCTACACCTGAACTCCACCTCGCCACGAGCCGGTCGCGGCCAATGGAACTCACCGGCCATGTCGTGTCGCCGACCCTTGGCAGCCGGGGTGCGGTGATTCACCGGCCTTGTCCTGGGCCCGACCGGCTAATTGACGAAGCTGGGCTGCTTGACGATGGCTGATTGCTCCGGCACATCACTGCACCGTCTCAGATACCGTCAGGTGTTCGTCGTTGATCATCGCTTGAAGAGCAGCAGCTGCGCGTTGTTCGGTCGCGGCGATCATCGCGTCTCGTTCTCCCAACGCGGTCAGCACCTCGACCGCCAATCTCTCGAGCCGCCGGTCACGTTCGGCTCGCTCACGCCGATACCTTGCCTGCACCTGCGACGCCGCCAGCCTCGCTACCTGCCTCACCGACTGCTGCCCACAACCACCACTTCCTCCATCGACGAAGATTGCACTCCCATACGCCATGTCGCGCCGGTTGAGCGGTCACAACCTCCAAGACATCTCACGAGACGTACCTCCCTCAGCTCTCCGCAATGTCATGGCCGACACACCTGGTGCATTGTCGGAAGTTCCTGCCGGCTGAGTGATCGGCTAGGCCCCCGCCGGTGACTTATTGGGTTGTGACGATGAGCATGCACAAGCTCACCGCCGGGTCGGGGTACGACTATCTGACGCGGCAGGTGGCGGCGTTGGATGCCACCGACAAAGGGCATGTCGGGCTGGCCGACTACTACTCGGCCAAGGGCGAATCCCCCGGCCGGTGGGTGGGTGCCGGGATGGACGGGATCGACGGTCTGGCGGCCGGCGATCCGGTGACCGCGGAGCAGATGCAGGCGCTGTTCGGCGCCGGCCTGCACCCGTTGGCGGCGGAGCGGCTGGCCGCGATCCTGGACGCTGAGTTCAGCACCAAAGTGGCGGAGGCAGCCGGGCGGTTGGAGGCGCCTTTCAAGGTCCACAGCAACGACGTCTCCCCGTTCCGGGTCGCCGTCGCCCAACGGTTGGAGCAGCTGAACCGGGCCGACGGGCTGCCGGCGGGTTGGTCGGTGCCGGCGGCGGTGCGGGCCCGGATCCGCACTGAGGTGGCGACGGAGTTCTTCCGCGTCGAGCACGGCCGTGACCCGATGGATGCCCGGGAGTTGGCCGGGATCATTGCGAAGTTGTCGCGGCCTCGGACGACTGCGGTGGCCGGTTTCGACTTGACGTTCTCTCCGGTGAAGTCGGTGTCGACGTTGTGGGCGGTCGCCGACCCGCGGACCGCATCAGCGATCGAGGTCGCGCATCACGCGGCGGTCGGGGATGCGTTGCGGTTCATCGAGGAGCACGCCTTGTTTACCCGGACCGGCGCGGACGGCGTGCGGCAGGTCAACGTCACCGGTCTGGTTGCCGCGGCCTTTGTGCATCGGGACAGTAGGGCCGGGGATCCGGATTTCCACACCCATGTCGCGGTGGCGAACAAGGTCCAGACCCTCGACGGGCGTTGGCTGGCCATCGACGGCCGGGTGTTGTTCAAGGCGAAGGTGGCGGCGTCGGAGACCTACAACACCGCCCTCGAACGCCACCTCCACAATGCACTGGGGGTGCGGTTCGCCGAACGGCCCGGCACCGACCCGGGCAAGCGGCCGATCCGCGAGATCGTCGGCGTCGACCCCCGACTCAACCAGCGGTGGTCGACCCGCCGCCGCCACATCAACCTCCGCCGCGGCGAACTCGCCGTCCAGTTCCAGACCGACCACGGCCGGCCACCCACCGCGGTCGAAGCACTGCAGCTGGCGCAGCAGGCGAACCTGGAAACCCGCGACGCCAAACACGAACCCCGCTCTGAAGCCGACCAACGCCAGGTCTGGATGGCCGAAGCCGCCGCCGTCCTCGGCTCACGTACTGCGGTCGACATCATGATCGCCGCCGCACAGGTCCCCACTTCAGCGCCAGGCCAAGTGGTCGACGCGGCGTGGGTCGGCGAGACCGCCATCCACATCCTGGCTGTGATGGAAGCGACCCGGGCCACCTGGCAGATCTGGCATGTCCGCGCAGAAGCCGAACGTCAGGTTCGGACCGTCGACCTGCCCGCCGAACAATCAGCCGCCCTCGTCGACCTTCTGGTCTCCGAAGTAATTGATCACCACTCAATCGCACTAACCGCGCCGCCGGACGGGATCGAGGAACCGGCCGAACTGCGACGCACCGACGGGTCGTCGGTCTACACCGTGGCCGGCGCCGACCGCTACACCTCCCGACGCATCCTCGACGCCGAACAACGCCTCCTCGCCGCCGCCGGCCAACACGACGGCACCGTCGTCGACACATCATCAGTTGATCTTGCTCTGTTGGAGCTGGCCGCGAACGGCACCGAACTTGATCATGGCCAGGCGGCCCTAGTCCGGGAGATGTGCATGTCGGGGGCGCGCACACAGTTAGCGATCGCGCCGGCGGGCGCTGGGAAGACCACGGCGATGCGAGCCCTCACCCTGGCTTGGGCTCAGGACGGCGGCCAGGTCATCGGCCTCGCCCCGTCGGCGGCCGCGGCCGCCGTCCTCGCCGAACAGACCGGCATCCACACCGACACCATGGCCAAACTCATTTGGTCACTCCAAAACGGGCAGCTGCCGGACTGGGCCGCCACCGTCGGACCGTCGACGTTGATCATCATCGACGAAGCTGGGATGGCCGACACCCTGTCCCTCGACGCCGCCGTCCGTTTCGCTCTCGACCGTGGGGCGAGTGTCCGGCTGATTGGTGATGATCAACAACTCGCTGCCATCGGTGCCGGCGGTGTCCTTCGCGACATCAAACATGTTCACGGCGCCTTGCAGCTCACCGAGCTTCACCGCTTCACGGACCCGGCCGAAGCCGAAGCATCCCTTACGCTCCGCGACGGCGACCGGAACGCCTTGACGTTCTATCTCGATCAAGGTCGGGTGCACGTCGGTGACCTTGCCCGCACGACCGAGGATGCGTTCAAAGCTTGGGTTTCCGACCGGAAGGCCGGACTCGACGCGATCATGCTCGCCCCCACCCGCGACCTCGTGACCGACCTCAACCGACTAGCCCGCGAGCAACGCATCCGCCACACCCACCCCGACCGCGAAGTCCAGCTCGCCGATGGAAACCAGGCCTCCGTCGGCGACGTGATCATCACCCGCACCAACGACCGCCGACTCCGCGCCTCCCCCACCGACTTCGTTAGGAACGGCGACCGGTGGACCGTCACCAAGATCAGCACGCGTGGCGACATCACCGTCCGCCATCTGCGGAGTCAGCTCATCTGCCGACTGCCCGCCGATTATGTCCGGACGTCCATAGGTCTCGGCTACGCGACCACAATTCATGGTGCCCAAGGCGTATCGGCCGACACCATGCACGGGATGCTCACTGGCCGGGAATCGAGGCAGCAGCTCTATACGATGCTGACCCGTGGCCGGCACGCCAACCACCTCTACCTCCGGGTCGTCGGCGACGGCGACCCCCACAACCTGATCGGACCCGACACCGTCGCACCACCGACACCGACCGAGACGCTGCACCAGATCCTGGTCCGCGACGACTCGCCGACCTCAGCGACCACGACCCTGCGCGAACTCCACGACCCCGCCGCCCGGTTGCACGGCACCGTCCAGCGCTACACCGACAGCCTCCACGCCGCCGCCGAACACCTCATCGGACCCGAACGCATCGCCGATCTCGAAGCCATCGACCACCACATCCCCGGCCTCACCGACGAACCCGCCTGGCCCACCCTCCGAGCCCACCTCCTCCAACTCTCCGCCGAAACCGGCCAACACCCCCTCCGCCACCTCCAAGAAGCGGCCCGCGGCCGCGACCTCACCACCGCCGGCGACATGGCCGCCGTCCTCCACTGGCGACTACCCACCCCCGCAAGGCACGGCCATGGCCCACTCCCCTGGCTCGCTGGAATCCCGACGCAATT
>Ga0307302_10001275_pt1 | contig 11115 bp, 8 predicted proteins | sample ER_DNA_183_FD_194490 | JGI IMG/M metagenome (GOLD analysis project Ga0307302, IMG submission 194490) | Bulk soil microbial communities from the East River watershed near Crested Butte, Colorado, United States - ER_DNA_183 | ecosystem: Environmental > Terrestrial > Soil > Floodplain | place: USA... | reverse complement strand
TGGCCTGCCACCGTTGACGGTCTCTCGCTGGGCTCAATTTACGCTCTGGTCGCGCTCGGCTACACGATGGTGTACGGGGTGCTGCGGCTCATCAATTTTGCGCATTCCGAAGTCTTCATGGTCGGGACTGTTGCGGCATTGTTCACCCTGACGACGATCGGCGTGTCCCATGAGTTGAGCGGCGTGGCGCTCATCGGGATGCTCCTCTTGGTTGCCGTTATCGCGATTGTCGTCTCCGGCGTTACGGCCATGGGACTCGAGTACATCGCTTACCGGCCGCTGCGCAAGCGTGGCGGCTCCCGCCTGGCAGCGCTCATCTCAGCTATCGGCGCGTCGCTTTTTCTTCAGCAGCTCTTTGCGCTCATCGTGATCCCGAGATTGTTTGACCTACCACAGGTAGGTGGACGCCTGCCGGTTCACTCACCGGACTGGGTGCGGCTAAGCGATGTCATAGCGATTGGTGACTTTGTTGTGCGCAATGACAAGCTGCTCGTGGTAGTTGCCGCAGTCGTGATGATGGTGGCGCTCGACCAGTTCGTGAACCGTACCAATCTCGGTCGAGGAATCCGCGCTACAGCCCAGTCACCGGAGAACGCCGTACTGATGGGTGTCAACATCGATCGCATCATCACCGCAACGTTTGCCATCGGCGGAGCAATGGCCGGCGTCGCAGCGGCGCTCTATCTCATGCGATTTCAGGAAACGAACTACTTCGTTGGCTTCTTGCTCGGCATCAAAGCATTCACTGCAGCGGTACTTGGGGGCATCGGAAATCTGCGCGGCGCTCTGGTTGGTGGGCTTGTTCTAGGACTCATCGAGATGTACGGGTCGGCGATCTTCGGATCGGAATGGAAGGACGTGGTCGCGTTCGTCGTCTTGGTTTTGGTGCTCATGTTTCGACCGACCGGCATCCTCGGCGAGTCTCTGCAGCAGGCGCGCGCATGAACAGCAACAGAAGCAGCGCCGGCATCTTGACGAAGAGCCGTCAGACGATCGGCAACCGCATGCAACAAATCCGCGACTGGTGGGCCGACGCGCCGAGATGGGCGCGCTGGCTGGTCTACATAGCACTCATCATCGCTGCCTTGTTGTTGCCGGCGTCTTCGATCGGAAGCTTCATGACACCGCGGAGCGACTGGGCGACTGTCCTGTTTTATCCGATCGGCATCTACGTCGCTTTGGCGATCGGTCTCAACGTCGTGGTCGGCTATGCGGGCCTGCTCGACCTCGGATACGTGGCGTTCTTTGCCATCGGTGGCTACTCAATGGCAGTGCTCGGCACCAAATTCGGCTGGAGCTTCTGGGAAGTCCTCATTGTCGGAGTGCTGCTTACCAGCGGCTCCGGCCTCATCCTTGGTGCCCCAACGTTACGGTTGCGCGGTGACTACCTTGCCATCGTGACCTTGGGATTCGGTGAAATCGTCCGGATCAGTGCTCAGAACACCGACGCCATAGGTGGTCCTCGCGGGATTGCCGGAATCCCGCACCCGCCCAACTTGTCGGACTTCGAGATCCTCGGCGTGAAGCCATTGAGGTACGGTCTCCTCGACCCGCGGCCTTACTACTACCTGCTCGTCCTCCTCATCGTGCTCACGATCATCTTCGTCAAGCGACTAGAGAAGAGTCGCGTCGGTAGGGCGTGGGCGGCAATTCGGGAAGACGAGGACGCGGCCGAGCTTATGGGTGTCCCAACCTTCCGTTACAAGTTAGCTGCCTTCGCGATCGGTGCGTCGATCGGTGGCGCCGTAGGCGTGGTCTGGGCAACCAAGGTGATCTCGATCATTCCAGCCAACTTCCCCTTCTTCTTGTCCGCAACGATCCTTGCCGCCGTCGTGCTTGGGGGATCGGGGAACATCCCCGGCGTCATATTGGGCGCCTTTTTGATTGCCTGGCTGCCCGAGCGGTTCAGAGTGTTTGAGGATTACCGAGTGCTGCTGTTTGGCGCGGCCCTCGTACTCATGATGGCGCTGCGGCCTGAGGGCATATGGCCGTCGCGGCGGCGCCAGGCCGAACTCGCGGAGGGCACCGGTGGGATGGGTGCCCTGGGCGGGGAGGTGGGCGGCCCCGGAGGCGAAGTTGAAGCCGAGGCCCGAGCGCCCGAACTGGAGAGATGAGTAGCGCATGACCGACGCTCCTGTCACCTCGGCAACCCGGCCGTTGCTCGAGCTGAAGACCGTGACAATGCGATTTGGCGGCGTGGTCGCGGTCAACGCGGTCGAGTTCACCATCTACGAGGGTGAGATCTTCGCGTTGATCGGCCCGAACGGTGCGGGCAAGACCACTGTGTTCAACATGGTGACGGGCGTGTACTACCCGACTGAAGGAGAGGTGCTCTTTAACGGCGACCGGATCGACGGCAAGAAGCGCTATATAGTGACCAAGCTCGGGATCGCGCGGACTTTCCAGAACGTGCGGCTCTTCCACAACATGTCTGCGTTGGAGAACGTGCTCGTCGGTGCCGATGCACACCATCGCACCGGCCTCGCTGGCGCCGCCCTTGGTCTGCCATGGCACAGGCGGGAGGAGCGCGAGGGGCGGGCAAAGGCCCTTCAACTGCTGGAGTTTGTCGGTATTCCCAATCGAATTGAAGACACGGCCAAAAACCTGCCCTACGGCGACCAGCGCCGGCTGGAGATCGCCAGGGCGCTCGCCACCGATCCCAAACTGTTGTTGCTCGATGAGCCAGCTGCTGGCATGAATCCCGCGGAGAAACTGGCGCTGCAAAACCTCATCCGCAAGATCCGCGATTCGGGCCGCACCGTCCTTCTGATCGAGCACGACATGAGTCTGGTCATGGGCATCAGTGACCGTGTTGTCGTCCTCGACTTCGGGCAGAAAATTGCGGAGGGCGTCCCTGCAGAGGTACAGCAGAATCCCCGCGTGATCGAGGCATATCTGGGGGCGCCGACCGATGCTTCTTGAGCTTGATGAGATATACGTCCACTACGGAAAGATCGAGGCCATTAGTGGCATCTCGCTGGAGGTAAACGAGGGCGAGATCGTGACGTTGATCGGTGCCAATGGCGCCGGAAAGAGCACAACCCTGAAGACCATTTCGGGGCTGCGTACGGTTTCCCGGGGCGAGATTCGGTTCAACGGTCAGGTCATTACGCGAATGCCCGGGTATAAACGAGTGCTCGCGGGCATCGGTCAGGCACCGGAGGGTCGCGGGATCTTTCCGGGCATGACCGTGGCAGAGAATCTCCACATGGGTGCGTACGCACGCAAGGACGACTCCTCGAACGAGCTTGCTGAGGCCTACGACCTCTTTCCACGGCTGAAGGAGCGCAAGCGGCAGGCGGGCGGAACGCTGTCCGGTGGCGAGCAGCAGATGCTGGCGATTGGCCGGGCGCTCATGACAAAGCCGAAAGTGCTGTTGCTCGATGAGCCGTCGATGGGTCTGGCACCGATGCTGGTCAACCAGATTTTCGAGATCATTGAGGAGATCAACCGGAGAGGCACGACGATCCTGCTCGTGGAGCAGAACGCGCAGCAAGCATTGAGGATCGCTCATCGGGCGTACGTGATAGAAACCGGGCGGATCGTCAAGAGCGCCCCCGCCGCCGACCTTCTCAATGACCCCGAGGTGAAAGCCGCCTACCTTGGCGGTGACCTCGGTCCCGGGGCTCCGGCTCCGCCGCGTTAGCGCAGTGCAGCTACGACAAAGTCTCTCGACCTTTCGGGATCGAACCAGCATCGTCCTTGTCGCAGACGTGAACACCCAACCCAAGATCAACTCGTGCGCTGAGACAAGCAATTTTTGATCGCTCGCGCAATCGCGCTGACCTGTCTTCCTCAGTCGCTCGCGACGAGGAGCGCGCGCGCCTGCTCGCTCGTCCAGACAGGGGCAGTCTGTTGTCCCGTGCTGGCACGCGAACTAGCGTGCGAGTACGCCGGCAGATGATCGGCGGGCAGGAGCACGCCAGTGACAACGTCGTCCCCACTTGGTTCCGAGGCTGCCGTTCCGCACGCAGTGGGAGCGGCGGCAGCCAGCGTCTGGGGAGATGAGACCGAGACTGCTGCAGCAGCAGTGGCTCTGGCCAGCCGTCGTATCAGCAAGCCTTCGGATCCCAAGACAACGGCCCGGCCTGCCTCGGAGCTGCTGGCCGACGCCGGACAGACGATCACGCCTGAAGGGCTAGGTGCCAATGAGGCGCTGCGCATCTTCGAAGACATCATCGCCCCCGCGACCCGGGCCCAAGACGATCCGCTGAATCTCGCCTACATTCCTGCCGCGCCCACGCGGGCTGCGCTGGCCTTCGACGCGGTTGTGAGCAGCTACAACATCTTCGCCGGCAGCTGGGAGTCCGGAGCCGGCGCGATCTTCGCCGAGAATCAGGCACTCGGCTGGCTGATCGAGCTGCTCGGCTGGCCCAAAACCGCTGGCGGCTGCTTTGTTTCCGGTGGCACCACAGGCAATCTCTCCGCGCTGGTTGCCGCACGGCAGTTCGCCCGCAACCAACTGGGCAGGCATCCGGTAGGCCAATGGCGGCTGGCTTGTACCACTCAGGCGCATTCGTCGGTTCAGACGGCTGCGTCCGTGCTCGATGCCGAGGTCGTCATTGTGCCGGAAAATGATCAGGGTCAGCTCACTGGTGAGGCTCTTCGAGCAGCGCTCGCCAGGTCCCATGACGTCTTCGCGGTGGTCGCCTCGGCGGGTACGACCAATGCAGGGATCATTGACGACTTGACCGGTGTCGCGGACGTCTGCGAGCGGTTCGGCGTCTGGATGCACGTCGACGGGGCGTACGGGGGTGCAGCTTTAGCAGCCCCGAGTGTGCGTTCGCTCTTTGGCGGGATCGAGCGCGCTGACAGCTTCATCGTCGACCCACACAAGTGGCTGTTCGCGACGTACGACTGCTGCGGCTTGCTCTACCGGCAGCCCGAACTTGGGCGCGCTGCACACGCACAACACGCGGGGTATCTCGATGCCATTGACCGCGAGGTCTGGAATCCGTGGGACTACGGGGTGCACCTGACCCGGCGGGCTCGGGGTCTGCCGTTCTGGTTCAGCCTGGCGACCCACGGCACGAACCGCTACACCGCAGCGATCGAGCAAACCCTGGCAACCGCGCGTGCCGTGGCAGACGGGATTCGGCGCATCCCTCAGCTGTCCTTGCTGGTGGAGCCGACCTTGTCGGTGGTGCTCTTCGAGCGTCCTGGATGGGACGACGCGGCGTACCGGCGCTGGTCAAGACGCCTCGCGCTCGAGGGCCGGATCCTGTGCGTTCCGACGCAGTGGAAGGGTCGGACCGCGCTGCGGCTCGCCTTCGTGAACCCGGCGACCGAGGCCGACGACGTTCTTGAGGTGCTCGCCGAAACGACCATCGACCCAGATTCCTCTTCTTAAGCTGCTCGCGCCCAAGTCCTCTGGAGCCGGCCGCTGAAACCCACGTGCACGTTGGTTGCGGTCGCTCTGCATGGGTTGCTACGTGTGCAGACCGTCAGCAAACTATGCAAAGCTCCTGCCGTCGGAGCCTTGATCGGAGCCTTTCGAATTCCACCGGCAGTGCTTACGGCTCAGGCACTGCGCGGGGTGACCAGCTGGCAGGTGACCCGGGCCGTACACACTCGCTTGCCGGCATCGTCGGTGATCACGATTTCGTAGCTGGCAACCGACCTGCCGAGATGCAAGGCAGTGGCGGTACCGGTCACCCAGCCCGCGGTCACCGATCGGTGATGCGTCGCGTTGATCTCCACCCCGACCGAGATCCTCTCCGGCTGCGCGTGCATGAAGGAGCCCAATGAGGCGAGTGTCTCGGCCAGCACGCAAGAGGCGCCGCCATGCCATAACCCGTACGGCTGGGTGTTGCCGGTAACCGGCATCCGTCCGACCACTCGCTCAGCCGTCAGGCTGAGCAGCTCGAAACCCATCTTGCTGTCGAGGGCGCTCTTTAGCTCGGCGTATTCGGCCGGGATGTGGTGCCGGTCGTCGATCGGAGTCACGAGCCTCAGTCTCCTAACTTCCTTTACGTTTGGCGTCGTTCAGGTGCGTGGATCGCAAGGCCGACGAGGGAGGGATACCGGGTCGTATGTCGACCAAGGAGAACGCTGCGAGGTGCGTGCCTGGGCGGCGCGAAACGTCAAGAGACTTGGGAGACACGACACTAGGACACCGCTCCCATCTGTATCGGTGATCAAGCCAATCCAGCGCTGGAGTCCGAGGGTCTCACGCGGCAAGTCGTGCGCCGAGGTCGTTCGTCACACCGGCGGTGTTGATTTGGGGAGCGAACGCACCGATGGAACCGGGTTGTGCCAACGACTCGGCAAATGCTCGATCGGCGAGAACGAGATAAAGCAGCTCGCCCTCATGTTCAGCGATGGCCCGATTCAGCTCCTCGTGCGTCGACACCTTGAGTAACTCAGCGAGCCGGGTCCGCACTCGTACAGGCTCGGCGCTGATCATTGCCGCGATCCGAGTAACAGCATCGTCCTCGCTAGCGCCGAAAGCACCCACCTCGACCAGATCCGCCGGCTCGGGTAGTGGCGCCTGCAACAAGGCCAGCAGGTCGACACGGCCCACGCCGTAGTCGGGATCCCAGCCTGGCGGTACGACGCACACGCCCGGCCAACGCAAGGTTGTGAGAAAGGCCGCCTGGATGCGCTTCGCACCGTACTTGCCGATCAACGACTGGCGGCCGTGACGCGCCAGCCACAAGGCAGCAGCCGCCGCAAGATGCGCGACCGCGAATGAGGTGCCGTTGCCCATACGGACGATCGGGTTTGTGCCGCTGTACGTCGCGACCCACACACACGAGCCCGGCATGCTGACGTCGACCGCCGTCCCTCGGGAGGAGTCCGCCCAAAGGGTGTCGCCAGGTCCAGTCGCGGCCACCGCCAAACAGTTGTCGTAGCTGGCAGGCGCGACCACGATCTGGACGTAGTTGCCGGCTGCTGCCATGACGATCATGCCGGCGTCGACGGCCCGCTGTATTTCACCCTTTAGCCCGAAGAACCCCTTGCCGCCGAGGCTCATCGTCACTACGTGACAGCCCACGTGCCGGGCGTGTGCGACCGCCTTCGCCACATTGGTGTCGAATACCTGGACCACGCTCTCCGTGGCGCGGATCGGCACCAGAAGTGCGCCGCCGGCCAGGCCGACGATCCCTTGGGGGAACGTTCCTTGCCCGACAATCACGCTGGCGGTCGCCGTGCCGTGTCCGGGGTTGGGGAATGGCCACGCCGGATTGGGAATCAGATCATCAAGAGCGTCGTCATCGCCGTCGATGACATCGCGGTCCCGGTTGAGGTCCAGTCCAACTGCGCCCAGATTCGGATGCAGGGTGTAGCCGGAGTCGGGCTGGCCGACGCTGATGCCGCGACCACCGCGGCTAGCGTTCGACATCGCCGCCAGCGCCTCCGACCAGTGCAGGATTGTGTGGACCCAGTCCTTCGGCGGCGTGTTGTTCTCGCACGGGTTGGCGCCGAACGCCCCGATGGCAACGAGTGCCGGGTCGACTTCCACCGGCACCGGAACATCCGCCTCAACCCGGTGGAACTGCTTGCTGCGGTACAACGCCAGCGCTGCTTCGTGTGACTCGCGTGCATGCTCGGGTGTGCCGACGGTGTGCGCGCTCTTGCCGGTGAGAAGGAACAATCGGCTGCCACGGGTGAGCCGCTGTACGTCCCAGCCGGAGCCAAGTCTCCTCTGGACGATCTTGCTTACGTCGGAATTCTTCTGAGCCGATTTTGGCAGGACGACTACTCGAATTTGGTGCGCTGAGTCAATTGCCATCGCAGCCTCACGCTAACAAGATAGCGGGTCTCTCCCACCGCGAGTATGGTAGCGATCTGGGCCGGGTTGAAAATAGGGCGGAGTAGCAGATATGGGATTTGCCGGTGAGGGCCAATCTATCTATCCCATTGTCAATTGTGATCTTTCTGACGTTATCGGCACCCCCGGCTTACCAGACCCCACCACCCTCGCACGCGCGTTGTCTAAGCCCAATCATTCGTGGAAATCGGTGGGTGGTCCGGGCAACTTGTTCCTGGCAACGCGTGCGGCTGGCGTGGGTGCATTCGGGCCCTTCGAGGAGCATCTCGAGCAGAAGGTCGGCAGCGAGAAGATCCAGGCGACGTTCCACTCGACAGTCTGCGAACAGACAACTCATCAGCAGATGCTGCGCAGGCACCCGGTGGTCGGGGCGCGGTTTCGGACGGTCACCTCGCCTTCGGGGAGTGTGGTGCTCGGCGGCCCTGTGGGAGACCTCGAGAGGCGCGATCCGGGCCGGGTTCCACGGCACTCCAAGACAGCAGTAACTCGAGCCGTCCGTGATCAGCTAAAGGTGCCGGCGAGCGCAAAGATTGAGGTGGAGCTCGTCGTCTGGCCGTATGAGGGTCGAGGTGTTTGGGCCTATCGCGCCAGGGTGATCGATTTCACCGAGCCGATCGACGTCCGCGCGTACGTGCAAGCCGACAAGGAGCTGGGACTGCTGTACGCACAAGATGTGAGCTGTTCCGCGAACTTCGGCGAGGGCCGGGTGTTCCGGCTTAATCCAGGCCGGGATCCAGTGCCTCAGGTGGTGCGGCTGGCGGAGCTTGAAGGTCGACGCGGCATCCTGAACACAGGCAAGCTCATCACTGTTCCGGCGATGGGAAATGCGATCAGCAACGGCAAACGCGACTTCCGGCTCGAACCCGATCAGGAGGGCTTCGACGAGGTCTGTGCCTTTGGTCACATGGCCAATGCGATGCAGTTTTTCCGCGACCTTTTGGGCCCGGACGTATTCAATGACGAGCTTTTTACGCCGCTAACAATTCGGGTGCAGGACCGAACCGTCCGTTCTCAGGTTGGTGCATTCTTTCCCGGCCAGAAGATGATCAGACTCGCTGACAGACCGCATCCCGCGGCGCGGTCCGGTGATATCTGCGTCCACGAGTTCACCCATGCCGTTGTTCATCGCATTGCACGCCTCGACGACGAATTCGCCTCGCCCATTGCACTCGGCCTCAACGAGGGCTACGGCGACTACGCTCAGGCGACGTTCTACAACGACCCGCGGTTCGGTGACTGGGTGCGCGACGAGCCCGAGGGCGCCCGACGTTGTGACGACAAGACGCTCCGGCTGAAGGCCGATCGGCGGGACTCCCAAGACCCGCACGAGGTGGGTGCCGCATGGGCGGCTCTGCTCTGGGACCTCCGGACCTCGGTTGGACCCGGCGTCGCGGATGCCGTTACGTTTCATTCGTTGCAGTTCCTCGGGCCGAAGTGCACCTACGAGACCGCACGCCAGGCTCTGCATCATGCCGATCTCGCCCTATTTCCCGCGCGCCGGGACGGACGCCACAAGGCCCAGATCGACGAGGTCGTCGACGGACGAATGGCGTGAGGCTGGCTCTGCTGGCCATCGGAACCTGGCTGCTGGGTACCCTCAAAGAGTGCAGCTCACCGTCAGCATCCGCGGCGGGGTGATGGACGACGACCGTGTTATCTCGGTCTACGGCAATCACCTCACCGTCACCGACCATGGCAAGATCCGCACAGATCGTCGGCTGGAGCCCGCGGCTGTGGACCAGGTTGAGCGACTCGCACACGAGGTCATTGGTGTCACTATCCCCGAACGAGTCCACCCAAAGGCGGTTGACGGCGGCTCAACAGCCATTGAGATCGTGGCCGAAAAAACTAAGCGGATCGAGTTGTGGGCCGGGGAGGATGCGCCTGAACCGGTATGGGCGCTCCTCGATGCCGTCGATGCACTGTCTCGTGACGCGGAGTCGTGGCGGTACTGACATTTCCAGGGCTGACTGTGCTGGGCGAGCGGCAAGATCGTCATTCGCACCTTGACGTCACAAACGCGACGCAGAGCGTCAGTGCACGCGGCTAAAGTCGGCATGTGCCGACCACGACTCAGTTAGCTCCTGCGCCCACCAGCGAGCTGCCGACGCGGCCCAAGCTGATGCTGATTGACGGCCACTCGATCGCGTACCGGGCTTTCTTCGCCCTCCCGGTCGAGAACTTCTCGACCCAGACCGGCCAGCACACCAATGGGGTGTTCGGGTTCACCTCGATGTTGATCAATGTGCTACGCGACGAGAAGCCGACCCATCTGGGCGTTGCCTTCGATGTCTCGCGTCATACGTTCCGCTCCGAGATCTACAGCGAGTACAAGGCAAATCGCACCGCGACCCCTGATGAGTTCAGAGGTCAACTGGACCTGGTCAAGGAGGTGCTCAAGGCCCTCAACATCCCCTACGTGGAAAAGGAGGGCTACGAGGCCGACGATGTGATCGGCACTCTCGCGACCCGCGCTGAGGCGGCCGGTTTTGATGTGTTGATCTGCACTGGCGATCGTGACGCATTCCAGCTGGTCTCTGAGAACGTCACCGTGCTGTATCCACGCAAAGGCGTCTCCGATCTGGCGCGCATGACGCCCAAGGCTGTGGAGGAGCGCTACTTTGCGACGCCGGCCCGATATCCAGACCTGGCGGCGCTGGTGGGGGAGTCCAGCGACAATCTGCCTGGTGTTCCCGGCGTCGGACCCAAGACCGCCGCGAAGTGGCTGGAGATGTACGACGGGCTGGAGAATCTTGCCGCGCACGCTGGGGAGCTCAAGGGCAAGGCCGCCGAGGCGTTCCAGGGGCGGATCGACGACGTGTTGCGCAATCGGCAGGTCAACAGATTGGTGTGCGATCTCGACCTGCCGCTGAGCATCGATGATCTGGTGCGCCGCCCCTGGGACCGTGAGGCGACTCACCTGCTGTTTGATGGTCTGGAGTTTCGGGTGCTGCGCGATCGGCTGCTCGAGGCGTTGCCCAACGAAGACGAGGTGGTGCCAGAAGGTGGCTTTGACGTCGATGCGGCGCGACTTGAGCCGGGGGAGCTGGGTAGCTGGCTGGCCGAGCACGCGGCGGGTGATCGCACGGGTGTCGATATCATCGGTCACTGGGGCTCAGGGACTGGCGATGTCACTGCCCTCTCATTGGCCGCCGGCGACGGGGCCGCGGCGTACGTCGTTGTCTCCGAGCTCGGACCGTCTGATGAGAACGCGATCGCGAGCTGGCTTGTCGATCCCGAACGCCACAAGGCGATGCACGACGCCAAGGGCCCACTCCTGGCCGTCTGGGCCCGCGGTTGGGACCTCGCTGGCCTGACCTCCGATACCCAGTTGGCCGCCT
>Ga0307302_10001272_pt1 | contig 11118 bp, 11 predicted proteins | sample ER_DNA_183_FD_194490 | JGI IMG/M metagenome (GOLD analysis project Ga0307302, IMG submission 194490) | Bulk soil microbial communities from the East River watershed near Crested Butte, Colorado, United States - ER_DNA_183 | ecosystem: Environmental > Terrestrial > Soil > Floodplain | place... | reverse complement strand
GCTGCTGCCCTTCCTCGCCAACACCCTGCACAACCTCAACGTCGGGCCGTTCGGCCGGGTCGAGCTGACACCGTTCCTGTTCGTGCTGACCGGCGCGGTGCTGGTATGGGGGATCTTCCGCTTCCGGCTCCTGGACCTGGCGCCGATCGCGCGCAGCTCCGTCCTGGCGACGATCCAGGACGGGGTGCTGGTGCTCGACCCCTACCGGCGGGTCGTGAACCTCAATCCCGCCGGCCAGCGGGCCCTCGGCGTCTCGGCCACCGAGGCGGTCGGCCGGCGGGTCGAGCTGCTGGAGGTCGAGCCGTCCGTGCTGCGGCGAGCCGGCGGCCCGGCCCCGCCGGAGGAGGTCGTCCTCGGCGACTGCCACTACGAGCTGACCACCGCGCCGCTGCGGGACCGCAGCGGCCGGGAGACCGGCCGGGTGGTCATGCTCCGCGACATCTCCGAGCGCCACCGCGCGCACCAGCGGCTGGTCCGGCTCGACGAGCAGCGGCGCTGGCTCCTCGGCCGGCTGGTCACCAGCCAGGACCAGGACCGGCGGCAGCTCGCCATCAGTCTGCGGAGCGTCGTGCCCAAGCTCGGCACCGCCAGCTCCGACCTCGACCGGCTGCGGACGGACCTGGACCGTCCCGACCAGGTGGAGCTGCTCGACGGGCTCGGCGCGACCATCACCGACAGCCTCGGCCGCCTGCGCCAGCTCGCCTTCGAGCTGCACCCACCACCACTGGACAGGGTCGGGCTCGCCGCCGCCATCCACCAGTACGCCAGGCCGGTTGGCGAGCTGGCCGGGTTCCGTGTCCACGTCGAAGACCACCTGACCCGCAAGATCCCGGTCGAGCTGCAGGAGATCGCCTACCGGATCGCGCAGGAGGCGCTGGCCAACGTGCGCGCCCACGCCAGGGCGCAGCGGGTCACGATCTGGCTGGAGGACGCCGACGACGACGGGATGCGCCTGCGGATCAGCGACGACGGCGCGGGCTTCCTGCCCGGCATCGACCACGCCCAGCCCGACCCCGACCATCTCGGCCTGGTCAGCATGCGCGAGCAGGCGGCCATGGCCGGGGGCTGGTGCCGGGTCGCGAGCGCTCCCCGCATGGGCACCACCGTGGAGCTGTGGCTGCCGGCGTAGCGGCCACCCGCGGCACGGGGACCCTTGAGCTGGCGGTGGCTTCGGCCGATACGGTAGGCATGGTCGCGGCCTCGCTCCTGCTGGGTTCCGGGATCGCGCTCAGCGTCCTGCTTGGCGCGCTGCTCTGGCTGCTCGCCCAGGTCAGCACGCTCTACCAGCGAGTGGGGCGCATGGCCCGCACCGACCCGCTCACCGGGGTGCTCAACCGGCGGGTGTGGGACCAGGAGCTCCCGCGGGAGCTGGCCCGCGCCGCCCGCAGCGGCCAGCCGCTGTGCATGGCCCTGATCGACATGGACCGCTTCAAGCTCTTCAACGACCAGCACGGCCACCAGGCGGGCGACCGGCTGCTCAAGGCCGCCGGAGCGGCCTGGTGGGCGAGCCTCCGCAAGACCGACCTGCTCGTCAGGTACGGCGGGGAGGAGTTTGCCGTGCTACCGGACTGCGCGCTGGACCACGCCATGGAGATCGCCGAACGGCTCCGCACCACGCTGTCCGAGGGCACCTGCTCCATCGGCGTCGCCGAGTGGGTCCGCGACGAGACCGTCGACGAGCTGGTCAGGCGCGCCGACCAGGCCCTGTACGCCGCCAAGGCCGGCGGCCGCAACCGCTGCTGCGCCAGCCCCTCCCGGGCCGCTGCCGCGGTCGTGTCGAGCAGCGATCAGTCGCGGTAGCCCGGGCGTACCCCGAGCCTCACCAGACGCCGCCGATCCAGGTGTCGAGACGGTCCTGCACCTCGCGCAAGCGCTCCACCAGGCTCTTCAGCATGCCAACCGCCACCTGCGGGCTCTCGAGCAGGAAGGCCTGGAGGCCGTCCGCGGGGATCCGAACGGCTTCGACGTGCTCGACGGCCTTGACCGTCGCCTCGCGCCGCTTGCCGGCGAGCACCGCCATCTCGCCGAAGAAGGCGCCCTGCTCCAGCCGGTGGAACCGCCCGCCAACGTCCACCTCGGCGACGCCGGACACGATGATGTACATCGCATCGCCCGGGTCCCCCCGCTCGACGATGGCTTGGCCCGCATCGAACGCGACCCGATGCCCGCATGCAAGGACCTTCTCGAGCTGCTCGCGATCGAGGCCCGCGAACAGCGGGGCGCGCTCCAGGGCCGTGATCCCGACCGTCATGTCGTCCATGGCATCCCTCCACCGCCGTTCGGCGCAGGCTAGGGGCTCCCGCACGAAAGCTACCGCACGCTCGGCTTCCCGGGCGTCGTATCTTGAGAGTTCGTCGGCACTCGGGGGTTGGAGGCACGCTGCGCCTTGAAGCAGACCGCGACCGCGGACCGAGCAACCTGCTCGGGGTCCTGCTCGACGCCTATTGGACGTCCCTCGCAGACGATCCGCTCTCCGCGCTGCTGTTCACGGCGTTGATGTCGCTGGCCGGCGTCCTGCTGGTCCTGCTCGGGCACATCGCCGTCTACCTGATCGGCCAGCTCGTGGCCCTCGTGCCGTGATCTGGTGGGCTACAGGTCGTCCCGTTCCCGGATCTTGCTGGTGTCGCGCAGCTCCATGTAGGGCTCGGCGTCGGGTGGGTGGCCGGTGGCGATCGCACGGCCGCGTTCCAGCTCGGCGTTGAGCTCGGCGCCGAGCAGGATCGCGGTGTTGGACAGCCACAGCCACACCAGGAAGACGATCACGCTCGCCAGGCTGCCGTAGGTCTTGTTGTAGGAGCCGAAGTTGGCGACGTAGACCGCGAACACCACCGAGGCGAGCACCCAAACCACCACCGCCAGGATCCCCCCAGGGGTGACCCAGCGGAACCCCTGCCTGGCGTTGGGGGACGCCCAGTACAGCAGCGCGAACATGAAGCTCACGATCAGCAGCAGCACCGGCCACTTGACGATGTCCCAGGCGGTGACGACGGCCGAGCCGATCCCGAGCAACCGGCCGATGCGGTCCGCCAGGCCACCGGTGGCGACGACCGCGACCGCCGACACCGCCAGCAGCACCATGACGACCACGGTGACGCCGATCCGGATCGGCAGCGTCTTCCAGACCGGCCGGCCCTCCGGCACGTCGTAGATGGCGTTGGAGGCGCGCATGAACGCGGCGATGTAGCTGGACGCCGACCACAACGCGGCGGCCAGCCCGACCAGCGCCAGCACCCCGGCCGAGCCGCGGGTCTGCTGGAGGTTGCGGATCGCGGTGGCCAGGATCTCGTTGACCGAGCCGGGCGCGACCCGGCCGAGGTTGTCCAGCAGCGTCCGGATGGTCGCCGGCCCTGCCAGGTCGACCAGGGAGACAAGCACCAGCAGCGCCGGGAAGATCGACAGCACGCTGTAGTAGGTGAGCGCCGCCGCCCAGTCGCTCAGGTTGTCGACCCGGAACTCCCGGACCGTGCGCTTGACCGCCGCCCACCAGGAGCCACCGGGAAGCTGTGTCGGGGTCGCTGCCATGCTTCCCGACTACCACCAACACCCCCGGCTTAACGCGCCCGTCGCCCTGCCGGCTCAGTAGCTGAAGGTGGTGGCGCCGTCGTCGCCGATCCACTGCCACATGGGAACCGTGCCGCCCAGCTCGGCGGCCTCGATGAGCTGGCCCTTGTCGAGCTTCCTGGCGTCGAAGCAGATAGGGCAGACCAGGTAGCGCCCGCCTGCCTTGGCGTACCGGTCGACGAGCTCCACCAGCGGCGGGCAGCCGTCGCACGCGACCGCGGTGGCGACGCCCTCCAACGCCAGCCGCGCCGCCTCCTTGGTCAGGAACATCAGCGTCGGGCGGCCCTGCTCGGCGGCGCCGACCGCGACCAGGAACGCCACCGTGACCCGCTCGGGGTCCTCCAGCCCAGTGGTCAAGCTGACGACTGCCTTTCCGGCCATGGCTGCCTCCGTTCGTCCGATTGGCCCTGGCCACGAAGACTATGGACCGGCGCCATGCGGAACATCCGGGAATCTACGGGGTATCGTGCCTCCCGGAATCAGCGAGCTCGGCCGGCTAGCCTGACCGGGCTCGCTTGGCCTTCGCGGAGCCGCCGAACACCCCGCTGGCGGTGCTTCTGGCGTGCTGGTCGAGCTTGATCGCCAGCGCGCTGGCCTCGGCCAGCCCCTTGGGGGTCAGCTGGATGACGTTGAGCAGCCGTTCCTTCTCCTGCTCGCCGCCCGAGTAGTTGGGCTCGGTGGCGATGCCGCCCACGCCCTCGGCGTAGTACTTGAACTCGGTGCCGTCCTCGAGGATGGCCAGCGTGTTCGGGAAGCACTTGAAGGGGACGCACTTGCGTTCGCCCAGCTTCGCCACCTCGGCGTGGATGGTCTCGCGACCGGGAATGCTGGCCTGGACGTAGCCGGGCATGCCCTTCTTCGGGTTGGCCATCATGGCGACGCCCGCGGTGGCCCCGTTCACGCCGGCGAGCCAGGCGTCGACGGCGTTCACGAACTGGCCGCCCTCGTAGGTCTCGGTGTAGGACCCGAGGTACCAGACGTTGCCGTGCTTGTCCTGGGCGTAGTAGTCCAGCGCCTGCTCGGCGATCTGGCCGGCGTCGATGTCCTGGTCCAGGACGAGCACCGTCCGCACGCCGTTCACCTGCTTCACGACGTCGGTGACGGTGAAGCGGCGCCGGTGGTGCAGCTCCCGGCGGCCGCGGAAGAGGGTGCCGTCCCGCACCGACTGGTAGCCGGGGACCAACGGCAGCCAGGGATTGGTATCGCCGATCGGCGAACCGAAATCCTTCCGGTCGAACTTCCCGGGGTCGGCGTTGACCAGGCGTACGGCCCTGGTGGTGGCCGTGGTCGTCTCGGTCGGGGACGACGTCGACGAGGTGGTCTCCTGGCCAGCGGCGGCGGTGGTCGGCGGCGTCGACGGCGACTGGCTGTCACATCCGGCGACGGCCGCTGCGAGCCAGATCGCAGCCGCCACCACAGCGACCGTGCGGCGCGGTCGTGGTTGCCCAGCCATGCACCCGACGGTAGCAGGGGATTCATGAGAGCAAGATGAGAGCGAACCACGACGGCTACTCGTCGCGCAGGAGCTCCGTGGGACGCAGGCGGTTGACCAGCGCGGTGGCCGCGAGCGACGCCACCAGCGACACGCCAAGGACAAGCGCCGCCAGGGTGGCGATCCCGGCTGCCGGCAGCACGATCGGCGGCCGCAGCACGAACAGCGGGCGCAGCACGTTCACGAGGAAGAACGCCATGCCGCCGCCCACGAGCAGCCCGACCACGCATCCGAGGACCACGACCCCGCCCGCCTCCATGACGAGGAGCGACCGGATCTCGCCGGCATGCATCCCCAGGGCGCGCAGCGTCACGTACTCCCTCCTCCGCTGGAGCAGCAGCCCGAACACGAAGACGGTGATCGCGGTCGCCGCCATCGCCAGCGCATAGGCGGAGTCCAGCGTCAGCAGGCCGTGGATGTTCAGTGCCGCCAGGCTCGACTGGTCCTTGTCGAGCGCGGTCTCCCGTGTGTCGATCTGGAGCGCGTCGACGGACCCTGGGCCGTCGCGGAGGGCCGAGACCGCCCGCTCCAGCGTGACGGGATCGGGGTCGGTCGTCCGCGCCAGGAAGAAGCTCGCGTTGGTGGAGGGGATGAGGCGCACCTGTTGCCGGAGGTTGGCGAGCACGTCGGCGCCCTCGGGGAAGCCGGGGAGACGCTCGAACAGCCCGATGACCCGCATGTCCGAGAGCTTCTGCTGCTTGGTCCCGCGGGCGAACAGGACCTTCAACGGGTCGCCAGGCTCGACCGCGAGCAGGTCGGCGAGATCGGCGGTGAGGAAGACGCCGCCGGGGTCGCGCCGCAGGGCGTCCATCGCGCTCGCCGCCGTGTGGTCCACGAAGTTCGAATCGGCGAGCGCCGCGACCCGTCCGAAGGTGGCGGGGTCGACCGCGGCCAGGTTGGCCGCGTCCTCGTTGAACTCGCTCTGCAGGACGGCGTTCTGCAGGCTGAACGCCACCGGGGTCGCCGTCTGGAGGCCGGGGACGTCGAGCGCCTCCGCGTAGCCCGGCGGATGCTCGGCGGTGCTCGTCGGGCTCGGCGTCACCCGCACGTCGGACCCGACGACGAACCTCGCGTCCGCCGCCTTGGCGCGGTTGTACGACGCGGTGAACGAGGCGATGCTCGTCCCGAGGGCGAAGATCAGCCCGACGACGATCACCCCGCCGGCGGCGGCCCAGGAGCGCCGGCGGACGCTGCGGGTCAGGATCCCCCAGAGCGGCCGGCCGAAGCGGGGCGGGCTCGGCAGCGGCAGCCGGGAGAAGAGGCGCTCGACCACCCGCGCCGAGAGCAGGACGCCGGCGATCCAGACGCCGATCGGGACGATCACCAGGTGCATCCGCAGGGACACCGACCGGCCGTAGTAGACCGAGCCGGCGGCGCCCTCGAAGGCGCCGGTGCGCAACGCGATCCCTTCGGCGACCGCGACGACCACCAGCGCCGCGATGTCGAGCCGGAGGCGCCGCCAGGCGGGCGGGCGCGAGGAGAGCTGGGCCCGCTCCTCGCTGATCTCCCGGTTGATGGCGCGACGGCCGGAGGCGTACAGCGCCGCGCCGGTGGCGAGGAAGCCCCCGCCGGCGCCCAGCAGCGCCGAGACGACCAGGCTGCCGGCGGAGGCGCGGGACAGCGCATCCGCGGAGAGCACGGCAACGGCGGAGACCATCCCGAGGCCGAGCCCGATCACCGAGCCGGCGGCGGCGAGGGCGAGCGTGCGCAGCGCGTGCATGCGGAGAAGCTGCCGGCGGTTGGCGCCGCGGATGCGCAGGATCGCCTGCTCGCGTCGCAGCGCGTTGGCCAGGACGCCGCCCGCGTACGCCGCCAGGATCGCGGCCAGGAGGGCACCCGGCACGCCGAGGAACACGAACATGCGCTTGGCGGTGCGGGCGTCGTCGCGTGCGACCTGGAGGGTGTTGGAGATGTTGTCGATCAGGTAGTCCTGGCCGGGCGCCACCTGGGTGACGGCGCTGGCGACCGCCTTGGTCTGCGCGAGCGCGGTTCCCGGGTCGGCGTCGAGCCGCTCGCGCTCGACGACGATGTCGACCTCCAGGATCGGCCTGCTCCTGACGACGTCGCCGGTGGCCGTCGTCGCCTTCTGGAAGGCGGGCACGATCGCCTCGGCGAACACGTCCGGCCCCACCACCACGGCGTTGGCGACGTAGAGGAACTGCTCCAGCTGCTGGCCTTCCCGGCTGTAGAACAGGGACCTGGCCCGCGACAGATCGGTGATCCCGCTGATCGGGACGGACAAGGGCCGGGCGAGGCCGGGCACGTCGACGCGAACGACGTCGCCGGGCCGGACCGCCAGCGCCCTGGCGGCCTCCGCGCTGAGCAGGCCGTGCCCCGGGCGAGCCGACCCGCCGACGATCCGGATCGAGTGGTCGTGCTGGCGGTACAGGTCGTCGAAGCCGAAGACGCGGACCGCCCCGGCCGCCTGCTTCGAGCCGGCTCGGAGCGACCCGGGCGCGAGGTCGACGAAGGAGAGCTGGTCGGCGGTTGCGACCCCGGAGACCTCGGCGAGCCTGCGGGTCAGCTCGGCCAGCCCGGCCGGACCGGGCGCGTTGGCCTTGACCGGTGCGACGACCTCGCGGCTGGAGAAGGTCGCGCCGAGCGCCAGCGGCGTGCCCGGGCCCACGGCCGACCCCACCGCCGCGGTGTAGGCCACCGTCACGCTCGTCCTCGGGGGGACCGTGCCCAGGTTGAGGCCGAGCTTGGCCGCGCCATGGGCGAGGGGGCTCTCCCCCCCGGGGTCGGCGACGCGAGCCCCGTCGATCGTCGTCGAGCCGGGGACGTAGGTGAGGGGCGGCGGGGGCTCGTCCCGGATGACGACCTCGTTGGCGGGCTGGGCGCTGTTGTTGGCCAGGACGAGCTCCACCCGCACGGTGTCGCCGGGCTGGAGTGGCGCGGCGGGCGTGATCCGTTCGGTCAGCCGGAGCTGCTCACCGAGAGGGGCCGTCAGCACCCGCTGCATGTCGAGGGGAAGCGGCGCGATGGCGCGTTGGGTCATCGACGCCGAGGAACCGTCGATGAAGAAGAGGACGGCCGAGAACAGCCCGACGCCGAGCGTGATCCCGGCGAGCGTCGCCAGGCTCCTTCTCGGGTTCCGGACGAGGTCGCGCCAGACGTACCTGGCGATCATGTGACGCGCCCGTCGCGGAGCCCGATGCGCCGGTCCATCCGGCTCGCCGCGCCCGCGTCGTGGGTGACCATGACGAGGGTCGCGCCAATCTCGCGCTGCACCTCCAGGAGCAGGTCGATGACGCCGGCGGCGTTGGCGGCGTCGAGCGCGCCGGTCGGCTCGTCGGCGAGGATGACCTCGGGCCGATGCACGACCGCTCGGGCCACCGCGGCACGTTGGCGCTGGCCGCCGGAGAGGTGGTCGGGAAGGCGGTGCGCCTCGTTGGCGAGGCCGAGCTTGTCGAGCAGGTCGAGGGACCGGTCCACGCCGGTGGCCTCCCCGTCGAGGGCGAACTGGAGGCCGACGTTCTCGACGACGGTGAGGAACGGGAGCAGGTTGTCGGCCTGGTAGACGAACCCGACGTGGGTGCGCCGGAACTCGGAGCGGCGGCGCTCCGACAGCGACGAGATCTCCTCACCGCCGATCCGCACCGTGCCGGCGGTCGGGAGGGCGAGCCCCCCGAGGACGCCGAGCAGCGTCGACTTGCCGCACCCGCTGGGTCCGACGATCGCCACGCTCGACCCGGCGTCGACCGTGAAGGAGACCCCGTCGAGGGCGGAGATGGGACCACTCGCCGTGGCGTGCTCGACCACCACCGACTCGACCTGGATCGACGCGTCCATGGTCACGCCGGCACGATCCGGCGGTCGGCGAGGCGCAGCGAGTGCTGGGCCCTGCGGGCGAGCTGCTCGTCGTGGGTCACGTACAGGACGGTGAGGTCACGCTCACGAGAGGCGGCGAAGATGCGCTCGGTGACCGACGCCGCGGTGGCGGAGTCGAGCTGGCCGACGACCTCGTCGGCGAGCAGGAGGTCCGGTTCGTTGGCGAGCGCCACGGCGACCGCCACCCGTTGCGCCTCCCCACCGGAGAGCTGCCGTGGCAGGTGGTCCATGCGGTCAACGAGCCCGAGCTCGGCCAGCAGCTCGCCGGCTCGGCGCCGCGGGCGGCGGCCCGGCGCGAAGCCCATGGCCAGCTCCACGTTCTCCACCGCGCTCAGGAACGGGATCAGGTTGTCGGACTGGAGGACGACGCCGATCCGCTCGGCGCGGAGCCTCGCGCGGCTGGCCTCGTCCAGCTTGTCGGTCGGCTGCCCACCGATGTGGACGTGCCCGGTGTCGGGACGCATCAGCCCGGCGATCAGCGAGATGAGGGTGGACTTCCCGCTTCCCGACCGGCCGACCAGGCTGGTGGTCTCGCCGCGCCGCAGGTCGAGGTCGACCCCGTCGAGCACGTGGAGCCGGTTCGGACCGGTGCCGTAGGACTTCGACACCCCTTCGAGGCGCACGAACGGTTGGACCGGACCGGACTGCACGCGCGCTCCTTCCCCTCAGCCGACCTCGGCGAGCCTCGGCAGTACCTTCTCGGCGAGCTGCTCGGCGAACTCGACCGGGTGCCGGTCGGGCATCACCTCGATCTCGGTCACGCCGAGCGCGGCGTACTCGCGGGCCGCGGCGACGAACGCGTCGACGTCGGCCAGGACCGGCCGCACGGCCAGCACGGTCTTTCGGATGCGGTCGTACTCGCGGCCTTCGGCGTCGCAATGGGATCGCAGCACGTCCAGCTTGTGCGCGACGTCGGCCGGGCTGGTCGCGAACACGTTGCAGGCGTCGGCGTAGCGCGCCGCGAGCAGCAGCGTCTTCCGCTCGCCACCGCCGCCGACCAGGATCGGTGGATGGGGCCGGCTGATCGGCGCGGGGACGCACAGCGTCTCGGCCAACTGGTAGTGCCGGCCGTGGAAGGGACCATTGTCGTCGCTCCACATCTGCAGGCAGATCCGCAGCGTCTCCTCCAGGCGCTCGAACCGTTCCGCCACCGGCACGACCGGCACGCCGAGGCCGCGCTGCTCGCGTTCGTACCAGGAGGCGCCGATGCCCAGCCGCGCCCGGCCGCCGGACAGCACGTCGAGGGTGGTGACGATCTTGCCGAGCAGCCCCGGGTGGCGGTACATGACGCCGGTGACCAGAACCCCGAGGGTCATCCGTTCGGTCTTGGCCGCGACATACCCCAGCGTGGTGTACGCCTCGAGCATCGGCTCGGCGGCCGAGCCCGCGTGTTCCATCTGGAAGTAGTGGTCCATGACCGTGAACGTCGAGAGCCCCGCCTGCTCGGCGACCCGGGCGGTCTCGGCCAAGGTCGAAGCGATCTGCGTCGGGTCGGACGGCGTGGAGTAGTTCCAGTAGTGCAGGCCAAGCTTCACGGCGACTCCTTCTCTCACTTGCAGAAGGCTTGGTAGATGGGCAGGGGCTCGGCGACCTGTCCGGCCCGTGCGTGCGACGCGATCCTAGCGGCCAGGTTCACCGTCCTTCCGTAGACGTCCCCGTCCTGGGAGATGACGGAACCGGTGTGGATGCCCACGTGGGCGGGTGGCAGGTCGACGGCGGTGGTGCGCTCGACCACGTCGAGTCCGGCGATCACGGCCGTCCAGGGCTCCCGGAAGTGGAACATCCCCGAGCGCCCGCCGCCTCCCACGAGTGCGGCAGCCGCGCGCGCCGGACCTCTCGGGTTCCGAGCCCTGCCTCCCCACGAGGCAAGGCGCCGAGATCAACCGCCGCACGAAGCCCTCAGGGACGTTCGCGCGCTCGGCGACCTCCCGGATGCGGTACGACACCTGGGCTTCAGCCTCCTCCACGCGCCCCCAATTGTTCCCGCAGCCGCTGGGTTCACGCGACGTGGCGGACAGCGGAGGGTCTTCCTGGACTCCAAGGGGTAAGGCCATGGCGTGAGGAGTGTCCTCTCGCCGGCGCGCCGGCAGCGGCGGCGGTGGGTGTCGTCGCGGTTCCAGCCTGAGGCCTACCCGATCCCGACTCGAATGGAGCGCACGATCATGGCACAACGGGTGCCGTTCACCGGCGACGAGAAGCAGAGCCTGCACGTCAGCCTCGACCGGCACCGCGAC
>Ga0307302_10001269_pt1 | contig 11125 bp, 6 predicted proteins | sample ER_DNA_183_FD_194490 | JGI IMG/M metagenome (GOLD analysis project Ga0307302, IMG submission 194490) | Bulk soil microbial communities from the East River watershed near Crested Butte, Colorado, United States - ER_DNA_183 | ecosystem: Environmental > Terrestrial > Soil > Floodplain | place: USA... | reverse complement strand
CCCGCTCGATCACGACCTGCTAAAACAGGGCTTGGCAAGCCGCTCAGAGTGCGCTAATTTGGGAGCAGGGGGTCGCCGGTTCAAATCCGGCCGTCCCGACCACCAACAGCGCAGGTCAACGGCCCTCCCCGCCGGCCTGTCGGGGGCACAGACGAACGATGGGGCTGCCGGGTGGGTGCGGCAGCCCCATCGGGTCGGGGTGGGTGGTCAGATGGCGGGGTGGGCCGCCTTGCGGGTCTTGCGGCGGACGGACAGGGCGTCGAGGCCGAGGGCCAGGGCGGCGGCGGCGCCGAGTGCGACGAGCAGGGCGACCGGGGTGTCGGACTGGCCGTCCGGGGCCGGCTGGGCGGGAGCGGCGACCGGGCGGGTCGACTCGTAGTACGCCCGGCGCTGCTGCGCCAGCGCCTGCTCGGCGGCCTTGTCCGAGGTGAGCTGGAGCGAGGCCCGCTCGCCCGACCGGAACTGCTGGACGGCGTCGTCGCGGCTGACCGGCTGGCCCATCGAGGCCCGCTCGCCGGCCCGGAACTCCTTGACGGCCTCGTTCCGGCTGAGGGGCTGCTGCGGGGGGGCGGCGGCGGCGGTGGCCGAGCTCAGGACGGCGAGCATGGCGCCCAGCACGAGCCCTCGTGTGAGCTTCGACATCGGTTCCTCCTTGGTCGAGAAGGGTGGTCCCCTTCGCTGTTGGACCGGAGCCTGCGCCCGGGCGCTGACAGCTGGCTGACAGCTGCCCAAGCGGGCAGCGGTTGTCCCCTAGCTGCCGGTGGCGGGACAATGCGCGCGGCGCACCCACTTCGCCCTGGAGGAGCGGTGGAGGTTCGCCTCCTGGGTCCGCTCGAGCTGGCGGACGGCGGGCGGTTGATCGCGTACGGGGGAGCCCGCCAGCGGGCCGTGCTCGCCCTGCTGGTGCTGCATGCCAACCAGGTCGTGCCCAGCGAGCGGGTCCTGCTGGAGCTGTGGGGGGAGGACGCCCCGCCGGGCGCGGCCAACGCCCTCCAGGCGGCCGTGTCGCGGCTGCGGCGGGCGCTGCCCGAGGGGCGGCTGGTGACGCGGCCGCTGGGCTACCTGTTCCGCGCCTTCGCCGACGAGGTCGACCTGGGCCGCTTCGAGCGGCTGCTCACCCAGGGCCGCCAGGCCCTGGCCGACGGCGCCGCCGCCGAGGCGGCCGAGACCCTGGGGCTGGCCCTGGAGCTGTGGCGGGGGCCGGCCCTGGCCGACTTCCGCTACGAGCCGTTCGCCCAGGCCGAGATCGCCCGGCTCGACGAGCTGCGCCTGGTCTGCCTGGAGGAGCGGATCGAGGCCGACCTGGCCCTCGGCGCCGGGGGCGAGCTGGTCGGCGAGCTGCAGCGCCTGGTCGGCGAGCATCCGCTGCGCGAGCGGCTCCGCGGCCAGCTCATGCTCGCCCTGTACCGCAGCGGCCGCCAGGCCGAGGCCCTCGAGGCCTACCGCGAGGTCCGGGAGCTGCTGCTGGAGGAGCTCGGCCTGGAGCCGGCGCCGGCGCTTGGCGAGCTGGAGACGGCGATCCTGCGCCACGACCCCGCGCTACGGACCGCGCCGGCGCCGGCCCCGCCCGCGGCCGCGGTGCCGGCCCGCAAGCCGGTGACGGTGCTCTGCGCCGAGCTCCGGGTCGCCTCCGGCTCGGGCGCGGGGCTGGACCCGGAGGCGCTCCGGGTGGTGCTGGAACGGGCCCAGGCCATCCTCGGCTCCACCCTGGAACGGCACGGAGGGAAGCTGTCGGCGTCGGTCGGCCAGCGCATCGTCGGGGTCTTCGGCGTCCCGACCCTGCACGAGGACGACGCCCTGCGGGCCGCCCAGGCGGCGCTGGCCGCCCGGGGCGCGCTCGAGGCCGAGGCCGCCGCCCTCGACCGGGAGCGCGGCCTGGCCCTGCGGATGCGGGTCGGCCTGGCCACCGGCGAGGCCCTGGTCGGCGGTCCCGACCCGTCCGGCTTCGCCGGCGACGCCGTCGGTCAGGCCGTCGAGCTGGCCGAGCTGGCGGCGGCCGGCGAGATCCTGGTCGGCGACCAGACCCGCCGGCTGGCCGCGGGGGCGGTCGAGGTCGAGCCGGCCGGCGACGGCCGGTTCCGGCTGCTGGCGGCGCCGATCGGCGCCCGGCCCCTGCCCGTCCGCCTGGACGCGCCCCTGGTCGACCGACGCGAGGAGCTGGGCCGGCTGCGCGACGGGCTTGCGCGCGCGGTCGCCGACGGCCGGCCCGGGCTCGCGACCGTGCTCGGCGAGGCCGGCATCGGCAAGACCCGGCTGGTCCACGAGCTGGCCGCCCGGGTCGCCGGCGAGGCGACCGTGCTCACCGGCCGCTGCCTGCCTTATGGCGACGGCATCACCTTCTGGCCCCTGCGCGAGCTGCTGGCCCAGGCGGGCGCCCCCCAGGGGACCCGCCAGGAGCTGGAGGCGCTGCTCGACGGTGAACCGGACGCGGCCAGGGTGGCCGAGTGGCTTGCCGGGGCGCTCGGCGGCGGCGGGCCCGGGACCCTGGCCGCCCCCGAGATCTTCTGGGCGACCCGGCGGCTGCTGGAGACGCTGGCCCGCCGCGGGCCGCTGCTGGTCGTCTTGGAGGACCTCCACTGGGCCGAGCCCACCTTCCTCGACCTGGCCGAGACGGTGGCCGGGCAGGCCAGACAGGGGCTGCAGCTGCTCTGCCTGGCCCGGCCGGAGCTGCTGGAGCGGCGCCCGGCCTGGGCCGACGGGGTGGCCTCGGCGTTCCGGGTCGAGCTCGGGCCGCTGCCCGACGGCGAGGCCGGCGAGCTGCTCCAGGCGCTGGCCGGCATCCCGCCGGAGGCCCGGGAACGGCTGCTCGAGGTCGCCGCCGGCAACCCGCTGTTCCTCGAGCAGCTGGCCGCCTCCCTGGGCGAGCGGGGCGAGGACGAGCACGAGCTGCCGGCGACCATCCAGGCCCTGCTCGCCGCGCGCCTGGAGCTGCTCGGCCCGGGCGAGCGGGCGGTGCTGTGGCGCGCCGCCGTCGTCGGCCGGGACTTCACCCGCGACGCCGTGGCCGAGCTGCTGCCGCCCGAGGCCCGCGGCCCGCTCGGCCGCCACCTGCGGGTCCTGGCCGCCTGGGGGGGGGTGGGGGGGCCCCCCCCGGCGGGGGGCGACGCCGGCCAGCTCCACTTCCACCACCTGCTGGTCCAGCAGGCGGCCTACCGCGCCATCCCCAAGTCGCACCGGGCCGAGCTGCACGAGCGCTTCGCCGGCTGGGCCGAGGGCAAGGCCGTCGAGGACGAGATCGTCGGCTACCACCTGGAGCGGGCGGTCCGCTACCGCAGCGAGCTGGGGCCGGTCGACGACCAGGTGAGGGCACTGGCCCGCCGGGCCGCCGGCCACCTGGAGGCGGCCGGGACCAGGGCGCACGCCCGCGACGACGTCCCGGCGGCCGTGGGGCTGCTGCAGCGGGCGTCGTCGCTCCTGCCCGCCGACGACCCGGCCCGGGCCCGTGCCCAGACGAGCCTTGGCGCCGCCCTGATGGAGGCGGGCCGGCTCGAAGGGGCCGACCGCGCCCTGGAGGACGCCGGGCGGATCGCCGCGGCGTCCGGGGACGAGCGCCTGGAGGCCCGGGCCCGGGTCCAGCGGCTGCTGCTGGGGCTGCAGGTGGACATCGGGCGCGCCCAGCGAGAGGTCGGCGAGGCTCTGCCGGAGCTGCTGGAGGTGTTCGGGCGCGACGGCGACGAGGTCGGGCTCTGCCAGGCCTGGCGGCTGCCGGCGTTCGTGCGCTGGACCCAGGCCAGCTCCGCGGCCGCCGAGGACGCCTGGCGCCGGGCGGCCGTCCACGCCCGCCGCGCGGGTGACGAACGGCAGCTCACCGAGGTCCTCGGCTGGCTGGCGTCGGCCGCGCTGTGGGGGCCGACCCCGGCCACCGACGGCATCCGTCTGTGCGAGGGCTACCTGGAGGAGGTAGGCAGCCACCAGACCGGCGAGGCGGTGATCCTCAACCACCTGGCCGGCCTCTACGCCATGCAGGACCGGGCCGCGGAGGCCCGCCAGCTGCTGGCCAGGGGCATGGCCGCCTTCGAGGAGCTCGGCGTGACCATGACCTCGTCGGTGACCCACCCGGCGAGCTTCGTGGCGATGCTGGCCGGGGACGCGGCCACGGCTGAAGCCCATCTGCGCCGCGACTTCCAGCGGCTCGAGGAGATGGGCGAGCGCAACATGCTCGGCACCACCGCGGCGTTCCTGGCCCAGACGCTCGCCGTCCAGGGCCGCCCCGACGAGGCCGAGCGGTTCATCGAGGTGAGCCGGGAGGCGGCCGAGGGCGAGGACCTGTCCGCCCAGATGGTCTGGCAGGGGCTCCAGGCCAGGATCCTGGCCGAGCGGGGGGAGCTCGGAGAGGCCGAGGAGCTGGCCCGGGCGGCGGTCGCGCTGGCAGCCCAGACCGATTTCCTCAACCAGCACGGCGACGCCCTCCTCGAGCTGGCCGCCGTGCTCGCCCAGGGTGGACGGACGCCGGAGGTCCGGGCCGTGATCGACAGGGCGCTCGAGCTCTACCGGCGCAAGGGCAACCTGGTCAGCGTGGCCCGCGCGAGCGAATGGATGGAAGGGCACGCCCGACCGTGACAGACTCCTCGCGGCCAAACCGGATCATGGGGGGCGAACATGGCGAACTCGCAGTTCAGCACGGCGACCCTGGTGGCTGACGGCACCATCGAGGTGGACGGGACCCTCGAGGTCGACCCCGAGGGTCTGCTGACGCCGGAGGTCGAGTTCCGGTTCCTGCTGGTGCAGGGCGACGTTGTCGTCCAGGGCCGGGGACGGGGCACGAACGGCTTCTGGACCGGGAAGACGCTCCTGGACCAGCCGCCTCTCCAGGCGGGATTCGTGCTGGCCCTCGGCCTCGCGTTCGTCGCCAGGCGGGATGCGCCCGGCTACGAGACCTTCACCTGGGCCGACCGGGTCCTCCTGGGCTAGCCTGGGCCAGCCCGCGCGGCCGCGGGTGATCGCGGGGCTCGTTGCGCCAGCGGTGCCACAGGGCGGCGTACGGGCCGTCGGCGGCGACCAGGTCGGCGTGGGTGCCGAGCTCGGTGATGCGGCCGTCGGAGACCACCGCGACCCGGTCGGCGTGCTGCGCGGTATGGAGGCGGTGGGCGATGGCGACCACGGTGCGGCCGGCCAGGACCGCCGACAGCGACCGTTCCAGGTGGCGGGCGGCGCTGGGGTCGAGCAGCGAGGTGGCCTCGTCGAGCACCAGGGTGTGGGGGTCAGCCAGGACCAGGCGGGCCAGCGCGACCTGCTGGGCCTGGGCGGCCGACAGGGGGTGGGCGCCGGCCCCGACCACCGTGTCCAGGCCGTCGGGCAGGGTCTCGACCCAGCCGAGGGCGTCGACGGCGCCGAGGGCCGAGCGCAGCTCGGCGTCGCTGGCGCCCGCCCGGGCCAGGGACAGGTTGTCCCGCAGCGTGCCCGCGAACACATGCTGCTCCTGGGTGACCAGCACCACGTGGCCACGGAGCTGGTCGAGGGGCAGCTCGACCAGGCCGACCCCGCCGACGGTCACCGACCCGGACCGGGGCGGGTTGACCCCGGCGAGCAGCCGGCCGAGGGTCGACTTGCCGGCGCCGCTGGGGCCGACCATGGCCAACCGCTCCCCCGGGCGCAGGTCGAGGTCGACCCCGTGGAGCACGTCGCGGCCGGGGGTGTAGGCGAAGCGGACGCCGCTGGCGACCAGCTGCTCGCCGGCCGGCCGGCGGCCGGTGGCCTGCCGGTCGGCGGGCACGTGGGCGACCCCGAGCAGGCGGGCGAAGGAGGTCGCCCCGACCTGGAGGTGGTCGAGCCAGGACAGGACCACATCCAGGGGGTCGACGAGCTGGCGCATGTAGAGGGCGACGGTGGTGACCTGGCCGACGGTGGCCAGCCCGCGGGCGTGGAGCAGGCCGCCGGCCAGCACCGCGGTCGCCACCGGGACCAGGTAGGAGCCCTCGAGCACCGGGTACCACACCGTGCGCAGGAACAGGGTGTAGCGCTCGGCCCGGTACTGCTCGCGGATGTCGTCGTCGGTGCGGCGGACCCGGCGCTCGCCGAGCCGCAGCGCCTCGACGGTGCGGCCGCCGTCGACCGTCTCGGCGACCCCGCCGGTGAGCCGCGACCAGGCGGCCATCTCGCGCAGGTAGCCGGCCGGGGCGCGGCGGAAGTACCAGCGGGCCGCCGCCCAGAGCAGCGGCACCACGACCAGGAACGACGGCAGCGTGATCCAGGGCGAGACCGCGACCGACGCGGCCAGGGTGAGCGCCACCGTCACCAGCGCGATCAGGGTCTCGGGAACGGCGAAGCGCACCACCTCGGCGACGTCCTCGACGTCGCGGGTGGAGCGGGCCAGCAGGTCGCCGGTGCCGGCCTCCTCGACGGTGCCGAGGGGCAGGGCGAGCACGCCGTCCAGGAACTCCTCGCGCAGCTCGGCCAGGACCCGCTCGCCGAGCACGTAGGAGACCAGGCGGGCCACCCGCACCAGCACGACCTGGGCGACCAGAGCGGCCAGCAAGGCCAGGGCGATCCGGTCGACATTCCCGGCCGTGGTGGCCCCGGTGACCTCGTTGACCAGCAGGCCGAGCAGGGCCGGGCCGGCCAGCCCGGCCAGCGCGGCCGCGGCGTGCAGGCCGACGGCCAGGGCCAACGGCCCACGGTGGCGCCGCGCCACCGCCCGGGCCCGGGACCGGACCTGGGCGGTGGTCGCCACCGGGAGCCCGCCGGCCGGGGCCGCACCGGTGGCCGCCGGGGCGCCGGCTGTGTCCGTGCTCATGGCTCCTCCCCTCTGGTGACCACCGCGCGGTAGCGCGGCTCGGTGTCCAGCAGGTCGCGGTGGGTGCCCTCGGCCACGACCCGGCCACCGGCCACCAGCGCGACCTTGTCGGCGCGGTCCAGCAGCAGCGGGCTGGTGGTGCAGACCACGGTGGTCCGGCCGGCCCTGGCCGCGACCAGCCGGTCGCCGATGCGGGCCTCGGTGTGGGCGTCGACGGCGCTGGTCGGCTCGACCAGGACCAGGATCTCGGGGTCGGCGAGCAGGGCACGGGCCAGGACCAGGCGCTGGCGCTGCCCGCCCGAGAACGACCGGCCCCGCTCGGCGACCTCGCTGTCGAGGCCGCCGGGGACAGCCTCCAGGACGTCGGAGGCGGCGGCGGTGTGGACGGCGGCCAGCACCCGGTCGGCCGGGGCGGCGCCGGTCGGGTCGAGCTCGTCGGCCAGCCGGCCGGTGAACAGGCGCGGGTCGTGCTCACTGACCAGCACCCGGCGGCGCACCACCTCCAGCGGCAGGTCGGCCAGGGCGACCCCGCCGAGCCACACCCCCTCGCCGTCGGCGAAGCGGCCGAGCCGGTCGGCAATCGCGGCGGCCTGCTCGGGGACGCCGGCCACGACCGCGGTGAGCTGGCCGGGATCCACCACCAGGCCGCTCTCGCCGTCGACCAGGGCGGCGCCGGGCGGCGGCTCCTGGGCCGACGACCCGGAGGCGAGCTCGGGCTCGAGGGCGAGGACCTCGACGGTCCGGCGGGCCCCGACCAGGGCCCGGGTGAACTTGTCGGCCGCCTCGGTCACGGTGCGCACGGGCAGCAGCAGGAAGGCCGCATAGCCGTAGAAGGCGATCAGCTCGCCCACGGTGATCCGCCCGGCCAGGGCCATGCGGGCGCCCAGCCAGGTGACGGCGACCACGAAGACGCCCGGCAGGGCCACCTCGGCGGCGTCCAGCAGCGACTGCACCCTGGCCGCGGCCACCCCGGCGGCGCGGACCTCCTGGGAGGCGACGGCGTAGCGCCGGGAGAACACCTCCTCACCGCCAATGCCGCGCAGCACCCGCAGGCCGCTCACCGTGTCGGCCCCGACCGTGGTCAGGGTGCCGACCAGCTCGCGGTGCCGGGCCCGCCGCCGGTACAGGGGCCGCAGCAGGGGGCCGACCGCGGCCGACAGCAGCGGCACCCCGACCACCACCATCAGGCCCAGCGTGGCCGAGCTGCGCAGCATCAGCACCGCGACCAGGACGAAGGAGACCAGCGCGCCCGCCAGCCGGCCGACGATGTCCATGGCCGCACCGATCCGCTCGGCGTCGTGGGTGCCGACGGCGGCGACCTCGCCGGTGGGGACCCGGCGCGGCAGCGAGCCGCCGAGCCGCACGGCCTGGCGCACCAGCAGCTGCTGGACCCGGTAGGCGGCGGTCAGCCAGTTGGTCACGTTGGCGCGGTGACGCAGGATCCCGGCGACGGCGCTGACCAGCCCGGCGGCCAGGATCAGGGCCGACCCGGCCAGCAGCGCGGCGGTATCGCCCTCCTCCACGCCCTGGTCGATGGCCCACCCGACCAGCGCCGGCACGACCGCCAGGGCGCCCATCCAGATCACCCCGTACACGACCCCGAGCGCGAGCGTGCCAAGCTGCCCGCGCGCCACCCACACCAGAAAGCGGGCCGGCGAGCGCAGGTCGGGCGTGCCGGGATGCCCCAGCGGAAGCTCGCGCATCCTCCGACCGTACCGGCGCCGCCCGCCGGTGAGAACCGAATTACCGGGTGGCGGTGAAGCAGAACTGGACGCAGGCGAAGAAGAACTCGCCCCGCTCCCCCAGGGCGCGCTGCTCGGCGGCCCACGCGGCGGCCTCGTCGGCGGTGACGCCGCCGTGGCCGGCGACGTAGTCCTCGACCAGCGGCAGGATGGCGGCGCCGTAGGCGTCGGGGGTGAGCTCGGTGGTGGCGAAGGTGTGACCCTCGGCGCGGACGTCGGTGAACCCGGCCGCCCGCAGCCGGGCCGCCAGGGTCCGCGGCAGGCACGGGTCGGCCAGGTGGCCGTCCCAGGCGGCCAGGACCCGGCGCATCCGGTCGGCGTCGGCGGCGTGCCAGGAGACGGTGGACCAGTCGACGTCCCAGATGACCAGCCGGCCGCCCGGGCGCAGGGCCCGGTGCAGCTCGGCCAGGGCGGCGTCCTGGTCGGCCACGTACTCCAGCACCTGGACCGACAGGGCGGCGTCGAAGCCGGCGTCGCCCACCGGCAGAGCGGTGGCGTCGCCCAGGTGCAGCTCGACGTTGTCGTGGCCCTCGGTGCGGCGCCTGGCCAAGGCCAGGGTCTGGGGGCTGGCGTCGACGCCGGTCACCGAACCGGTCGGCCCGACCTGCTCGAGCAGCTCGGCGACATAGAAGCCGGGCCCGCAGCCGACGTCGAGGACCCGCTCGCCGGACGCGGCCGCCAGGGCCTCACGGACCAGCCGGCGACGGCGCAGCACATCCCGGGTCCGGTAGAGGGTCTCGAGCTGGGCGGCGAGGCGTTCGTCGAAGACGAGCTGGCTCATGGGTCCTCCGTGGTCGGCCGGGGTCCACCCCGGCTGGTGGTCGCTCCTGTCCTGGCGGCGCCAGAGCCGCGCCAGATCCCGCCAGAACCCCGGCCCGGCCGGTCATGTCAGCCAGGTGACGGGCTCGGCGGGCACATACGCGCAGGACGACCCGGTGGTGACGCTGGTCCCCAGGTGGGCGGCCAGCTCCGGGTGGGCCCGCGCGACCCGGGCCATGCTGTACCGGATGCGCTCGGTGACGGCCTTGCGGGCCCGCTCGGCCGGGTCGCCGAGGCCGCGGTCACGCCCGCCGAGGCCGAGGGCCACGGCCAGCTCGTGGGCGATGGCGTCGCGCTCGGAGCGGGCCTTCTCCACCCGGCCGGGGTCGCCCTGGTCCTCGGCGTCGGCGACCTCCCGGTCGAGGTCCCGGAGGCGCCGCCGGTAGGCCTGCTTGGCCTGCTCGTCGAGGACGGGGTCGGCGCCCATGGCCAGGCCGGCGCGGGCCTGCCGGCCGCCGCCGGACAGGGCGACCAGCTCGGCCGCCGGAACCGGCCGCCCGGGCCGGGACAGCAGGACGGCCAGGTCACCCATGCCCTTGGCGTCGGGGAGGCGCACGGTGCGGCCGGCGTAGGTGAGCGTCCAGCCGGCGCCGGCGCGGCGGAACTCCGCCGGCCCGGCGTGGCCGGCCTCACCCAGCAGCCCGGCCGCGGCGGCGGCCAGCCCGCCGAGCCCGAGGCGCTCGGCCTCGGCCCGGACGCCGCCGAGCAGCTCGGCCGCCCGGTCCCGCTGGTCCGGGTCGCCGCGCAGCAGCCTGGCCAGCTCCAGGCGGCTGCGCAGCAGCCAGGGCCGGGCGCCGAGCCGTTCGTGGACCTCGGCCGCGTCCTCCAGGTGCCGGCGGGCCAGCTCGGGACGGCCGGTGGCCTCGGCCAGCAGGCCGAGATAGTGGGCGACCGCCCCGCAGAACAGCACCGCCCCGCCGGCCACGGCGGTCCGGGCCTGGTAGGGCGCGAGCGCGTCGTACCAGCGGGCGCAGGCCTCCTCGGCGCCGGCGGCGGCGTTGAGCTCGGCCAGGATGACCGCGCTCCGGGCCCACATCCAGTCGCGAGGCACCTCGTCGGGTGCGACCTGGAGGGCGGCCTTGGCGTAGGCGTCGACCCAGGCCGGCCGTTGCCGCTCCGTCAGCATCATCGACAGCCATGCCCGGGGGCTGGTCACCGGGATGTTGACCCGGCCGACCAGGCGGTCGACCAGGTCCAGCAGGTCCTGGGAGGCCCGGCCGCGGAGGCTGTCGACCCCGGCCCGCAGCCCCGCCGCCACGTGCCCGGCGTCCGGGACGCCGAGCTCGTCGCCGAACCGCCGGACCTCGGTGGCCAGCCGGTCGGCGAGCGGCAGGTCGCCGGCGAGCACGGCCAGCATGGCCTCCCGCGAACGGCCCAGCCAGCGCACCCGGGCCAGGCGGGAGCGGCCGGCCCGGCGGGTGAAGGAGGCCAGCTGGGCTGTCCCCTGGGCGTCGCCCAGCTCGAGCAGGGCCGTCGCCCGCAGCAGCTGGGCCTCGGCGGCCAGCTCCTCGTCGTCGGTGGCCAGCCGCTCCAGCTCGGCCAGCACGGCCAGCCGCTCCTCCGGGGTATCCGGTCCCCAGAGCACGTTGTGCTTGCCGAGCAGCACCGCCGCCAGCACCCGGCCGTCGCCGGTGGCCCTGGCCGTGGCCACCGCCCGGTCGGCCATGGCCGCCGCCCTTCCGGCCATGGCGGCCGCCCGCGCCGGGTCGGGCGCCGGCGCCCGGGCGAGCGTCTGGGCCAGCGCCGACCCCACCTGGGCGGCCAGCGCCGGGTCGGCCGTGGTCCTGGCCAGGGCGTCCTCCAGCAGGCCGGCCACGTCGGTGGGGTCGGC
>Ga0307302_10001268_pt1 | contig 11128 bp, 9 predicted proteins | sample ER_DNA_183_FD_194490 | JGI IMG/M metagenome (GOLD analysis project Ga0307302, IMG submission 194490) | Bulk soil microbial communities from the East River watershed near Crested Butte, Colorado, United States - ER_DNA_183 | ecosystem: Environmental > Terrestrial > Soil > Floodplain | place: USA... | reverse complement strand
GCAGTTCGCGAACCCCTATGTCGCCGCCGAGCGGGGCTACGTCGACGACGTGATCGAGCCGCGGCGCACGAGACCGGTTCTGATCGACGCGCTGAAGACAGCGATCACGAAGCGCGAGCGCCGCGCGCCGCGCAAGCACGGCAACATCCCGCTTTGAGCTAGGAGGGCTTGACGAAATATCGCCTGTGCCGCTGAGCCGCGCTGCTCGCCCCGAGGCTTCGTCCTCGGTCGCGCCCGTACCTTCGGGTACGCGCGCTCCCTGCGTCCTCGCCTCTGAACGACCATCGCACCTCAGTGGCGAGCGCCATTCCGCCAAACCCTCCTAGGGCAGCCAGTCGAGCGCGGCCGCACCGATGGAGAGGCGGTTTGAGGGCTGGGCGCTGCCCAGCCGAGCGATGAAGACGGCGTTGCGGGTCGCGATCGCGACACGCGACTCGTCAGGCGACCAGGCGATCGCCCTCGCGTTGGCGATGCCGGGCAGCCGCATCTCGTCTCCGCCGCGGCTCACCATCACGTACTCACGGGCCGGAACCGTGCGCGCGAAGGCGAAGTTCCCGAGCGGGCTCGCCTGGAGATCCTCGATATGGCCGCCGAGCACGGGGAAGAAGCTCTCGAGCCCGCCGCGGGCAAAGACCACCGCAGCGGTCTCCCACGGCCGTTGCCCGTGGACGATGGCGACGAAACTCGAGAGGCCGAACCAGCGCACCTCCGAGAAGACGTACGTCGCGGGCCGCTCGACGAGCGAGCCGAGCGCGTCCGCCAGCTGCTCGTGCGTGTAGAAGCTCAACTGAGGCCCGTGCCTGCGCACGACGACGATGTCGCCGTTTCGCACCACGCTGAGCGCGCCGTCCGCCCGCCAGGCCGGCGCGCAACCCCGTATGTCGGCAAAGAGGATCTTGCCGTCGCCACTCCTCACCGCGGTCCTGTCGCCGGCGCAGCGCGCGACGAGCGAGCCGTCGTCGCTCCAGACGAGCCCGCCGCAGTCGAGCGCATGAGCCGGTTGCGCGCGGGCCATGCTCGGGAGTCGGAAGCTGCTCGTCCGGCAGCGCTGATCGGCCACGACGAGCACCCCGTGCAGGCCCGGCAGCTGTCGCGCCGGCGGCTGAGAAGCGGAGGCGTCCGTACGGGAGCGGATGGCGTCGGCGATCGCGATCGCGAGGAGGACGGCAACTGCGCCGCCGATCAGCCAGGTCGATGCCGAGCGCATCAGCGCCAGGCCAGGTCTCGCCCGGCGACATCCAGGCGGCGAAGCCGCGCATCGCCCGTGTCGGGCCGGAAGAGGTAGACGGAGCCTCGGTCGGTCGCGAGCACGCCCCAGCGCTCCGTCGGCGACCAGGCAAGCGCGCGGACATCCGTGAGCGGAGGGAGCGCGATCTGGGCGCCGTTGCGGTCGAAGCCGCCGGACAGCTCGCCGTCGAGCCAAAGGGTGAAGAACGTCCGCCTTGGGCTCGGCTCGACCCTGGCGCTTCGCCCCCGGGGCAGCGGCCGGCGGATGAGGGCGCGGCGGCCGTCGAAGATCGCGAACGCGCCGTCAGCCAGGATGGCGACGAAGCGCGTGTCGGTCAGCCAGGCGACGCTCTTTGCCGGCTCGCGCAGGAGAATCCGGACACAGCGCGCGGTCGCGTTGTCTCCGGGGAGCGTAAAGAGGCGGTCGCCCGTATGGCAGCGGTTCGTCCACTCGACGAGGCGGCCGTCGAGGAGGAACGTCAGCGTCCCATCGGGCTTGAACGCCGGCTCCTTCCCCGTGACCCGGATTGCCTGGCTCGAGGCCGGCGATTCGAGCTCGAAGGCCGCCCCCCGCGGGACCGCCGCGAGCCCGCCTCCTGGGCTCCAGACCGCCCCGGCGCGCAGCACCGTACGTCCGTCCGGCGAGAGCGCGAAGCGACAGGCTCGAAACTCCGGCGGGGCGGCGTCGGCGAACCCGGGCAGCTGGAGCGCCTTCAAGCGGCAGCCGTCGTCGGGATCGCTGTAGTAGACGGTGCCCATGAAGCCCGCGGGGGCTCCGGGCGGGACGATGCGCGCGGCGGGCGTGTCCCGGAGCGGTCTCGGTGGCGAGGCCTGTCCCAGATGGCCGTGTACCGCGTCCGCGACCGCAGCAGCGGCCACAGCGAGTACGGCCGCGAGCACGAGCCACGTGCGCATTCAAGAGACGATACGCCGCTCCCGCGGCTTGGGTTCTAGGCGCTCTCGAGAACGACGAGCTCGGGCAGCCGCGGCTCGTCGAATTCGTCCATGAAGGCGGAGACGACGTCCGGATCGAACTGCGTCCCGGCGCAGCGCTCGAGCTCGGAGATGGCGCGCTCGTGCGTGAGCTTGGAGCGATAGACGCGGTCGGTCGTCATCGCGTCGTAGGCATCGGCGACGAAGAGGATCCGCGAGCCGAGCGGGATCGACTCGCCGTCGAGGCGGTCGGGATAGCCGTCCCCGTCCCAGCGCTCGTGGTGGTGCAGGACCCAGGAGGCGACCGGCTCGACCCCGAGCGAGTCGAGCATCCTGAAGCCGATCTGCGGGTGGCGCTCGAGGACGAGGCGCTCGGCCTCGTTCAGGGGGCCGGGCTTGCGCAGGATCTCCTCGGGGATGGCGAGCTTGCCGAGGTCGTGCAGGCTCCCGGCCAGGCGCGCGAGCTCGACCTGCTCCGACTCGAGCCCCATCTTCTTGGCCACGCGCGCGGCCAGCTCCCCGACCATGTAGGAGTGCGAGCCCGTGTAGGCATCCCTGGCATCGACCGCATGGGCGAGCGAGGCAGCCGCCCTCAGGCGCGCCGCCCGGTCGGGCCCCTCGGCGAGGCGGCGCAGCTCGGCCAGCTCGAGCAGGTCGGGCCGGTAGACGCGCACGCGGTTCTTTCCGTGCTCCTTGGCCAAATAGAGGGCCGAGTCGGCCACGCGCACGAGCTCGGAACGCTCGACGCCGTGATCGGGATACGTGACGATGCCCGCGGAGAGCTCGGCCACGCCCTTCACCCGCCCGATCACTCCCTCGGCGATCACCACCGCGTCACGGGCGGTTCGGCCGGGGAGGAGGAGCCCGAACTCGTCGCCGCCGATCCTGAACGCCTCGCCGTCCTGGCGCAGACGGTCGGCGATCTGCATGAGCGCCTGGTCGCCGACCGGGTGACCGTAGGAGTCGTTGATCTGCTTGAAGTCGTCGACGTCGAGGAGGCAGACGGAAAGAGGGTTCGACGAATCGGCGGCGAGCGCCTCCCGTTCAAGCTGCTCGTAGAAGTGGCGGTGGTTCCCGAGCCCGGTGAGGGGGTCGGTGAGCGCAAGTCGCATCGCCTTCAGCTCACGGTGAACCGAGCGCTGGTAGAGGGCGATCGCGACCACCGGGCCCACGAGCGCGGCCGAGAGGAACGGAGAGCGGTCCCAGAGCACCGCGAGCATGAGGCTCAGGGACGCCATGACGGAGAAGGGAATCAGGGTCGAGGAGGTGGCCTGGACGAGGAGTCTGCCGAACGGCTCGCGGGCCCAGCGCGAGACTACGAGCGCGACGAGCACGAGGTCGACGATGTAGAACGCGGCCGCCGCGATGGCCGTTTGGACCGCGAGCCAGCCGAAGCCTTCGCGCTCGGCGAGGAAGCTTGCGGCGCTCGTGGCGGCGGCCCCGAGCGCGTAGACGCCGCCGTTGTAGGCGACGCGGGGTAGATCGCGGCGGCGCCCGATCTCGACCGCGACCTGGGCCACGAACGCGACGACGACGGCAGCCGACCAGCCGTAGATGACCGCGGTGCCGACGATGAAGATCGTCGCGAGGGACGTCCCTCCGACCGGCACATTCTCGAGTGGCACGGGGAACGCCTCCGCGACCGCGGTGACGATCAGGAGCGCCCAGACTCCCGCCAGGGTCGCGGCACTCGGCTTCGAGGCGGCGAACGCGGCCGCGGCGACGGTGACCGTGACGATCTCCGCCGCGACGACGGGAACGAGCAGCGGCAGGAGGCGAGCGGTCTCGCGCCCGATTTCGGCTCGGCGTCGACCTTCCGTGCTTGGCCCCCCTTTCAACCCCGGGAGCCGCAAACCCAGGTACGGCCCGAATTACGCCAGGCAGAACCAGTGTGCCAGAAGCGGCGGACTCCTCGGATCCCTCGAAAGAGGTACGGCTACGAGAACACGTACAGCTGCGCTTCGGACTCGCAGGGGTTTCCGCGGCCGTACATGACCGTGCGCGCCGTCACATCGGCCACGCACCAGAAGGCCGTCTGCGAGTCGCCGGGCTCGCTGCCGTGGCGGCAGAGGGGCTCGGAGCCCTCGTGGTCGGAGAGGATCTCCCTGAGGCGCGTACGCGTGACGGCTTCCTCGAGGGACTCGGTCAGGAGCTCCTTGGCCCGCTGGAGGCGCGCCGCCGAGCCCTCGCTCGAGGCGCTTGCCTCGTAATCGGCCATCTCCGGGTGCACGTAGTGGTTCGTGTGGGCGAGGGTTCCGTCCTCGGCGGGCGCGATCGCCTCGGCCGCGGTGGCCGAGCCTTCGATCGAGAGGACGACGTCGCCCTGCGCCACGACCCAGTTGTAAGACGAAGCCCGGGCGGGGTGGAGGATGGCGCTCGTCGCCTCGGGCAGCGTTGTCCGGGTGAGGACGTCCCGCACCTGCAGAAGCCGTGGGATCCCGACTCCCTCGTCCTTCGGCGCGACCTCGTTGCCGGTGACCGAGAGGCCCGCCTCGTTCCAGCCGACGCTGATCCACGGGCCGAGACCGAGCGTAAACGTGGTCGGCTCACCGTCGACCTTCCACTCGATGGCGACGACGTCGTTCTCGTCGCCGGCGCACAGGTCGTTGTTGTGGGCGACGAGGAGGTGACCGTCCGCCGTGAGGGTCGGGACCGCTGCGACGTCCGTGCACCGGGCCGGGACCTGGGTCTGCGAGAACGTGCTCAGCTCCATGACCGCCTCCGCGAAGAGAGCGAGCGGGTCGACCTCGGCCGTGCGCGCGGCGGCGTCGAGCTCCTCGACCACCCAGGGAAGATGCTTGACGCTCGCTCCGCGATAGCGGAGGACGAGGTCGTGGTCGAAGTCCGTCCCCTCCGTGCTACGGCGAATGTACTCCTGCGTCGCCGCGCCGATCGCGGCGCCGGCCTCGCGGTGCGTGCCGCCTGCCCGGATGAGCGGGACCGTCACGAGAGCGTTTCCTGCGGCTCGAGCCGCTCGGGAAGCGGCCTTTCGAGGAGCTCGCGCACGAATTCGACACATTCCACCACCGCCGCGTCGAGCAGCGCCTTCCCCTTCTCGACGGTTGCCTTCGACGCATCGCCCTGGATTCCGGTGCGGGAGAAAGACGACCACCAGGGCATGATCTTGAGCGGGCCGTCCGACCAGTCCATCGTCGCGTGCTTCCCCTGTGGAAAGCTCCGCTCGTCCACCGCCTTGTCCATGTCCACGGCCTCCGGCTCGATCGCGAGATACATGGACGTCTCGAGCTCGCACGCGTGTGCCATGCCGCCCGGCCCTGACTCGCGCAGCTCGGCGATCACGCGGGCCGAATCGTTGCCGGAGGTGTGGAATGCGGCGGCCGCGAGAACGGTGTCGTGCTCGAGCCCGACGAGGCGGGCGGCCATCTCGACGAGGTTCTGGTTCGAGCCATGTCCGTTCAGGTAGAGCAGGCGCCGAAAGCCGTGGCGTGCGAGAGAGCTGCCGACGTCGACGAGATAGCGGGTGAATGTGTCCCAGCCGATGGTGATCGGTCCCGGGAAGTCCATGTGGTGCGGCGAGTAGCCGTGCGGGATTGCCGGCAGGAGGACGATCTCGTTCGGCGCCGCCTCCGCGGCCTTCCTGCAGATCTCTACGGTGATACGCAGATCGGTGTCGATCGGCATGTGCGGGCCGTGGTCCTCCAGCGTCGCGACAGGGATGAGGCAGACGCGGTCCTCGGCTGCGGCGCGCCGGACCTCGGGCCAGCTCAGGCGCTCGTACAGGAGCGGTGTCGTCCACACGGCGCATCGATCCTACTCCGGCCTCGAGCGCCGCGGCTAACCCCAGGGTTGCCGAGACGTCCAAGCTCCTAGATACTCACGTGCCGTCCGCCGTGGGGGCGGTCGTATCGAAAGGAGAAAAGGGTGAGGGGAAAGTTGCTCAAGCTTGCCCTCCCGTGCGTCGCGTTTTTCGCCCTCATCGCGGCGGGCTGCGGGGGCAGCAACAACACATCGAGTAGCACCGGAGGCACCGGCACGAGCGCCGGCGGTGGGGGCGGAACGCTCGTTTTCGGGTCGGCCGCCGATCCGGTCGCTCTCGACGGCATTCTCGTCTCCGACGGCGAGTCGTCTCGCGTCATCGAGCAGATCTTCGAGACGCTCGTCGACCTGAAGCCGGGGACGACCGACGTCGAGCCGGGCCTCGCCGAGAGCTGGGAGGCAAGCGCCGACGGTACGGCGTGGACCTTCCACCTGCGCCAGGGCGTCAAGTTCTCGGACGGTACCGATTTCAATGCCGACGCCGTCTGCTTCAACTTCAACCGCTGGTACAACTTCAAGGGCTCCTTCCAGAACCCGAGCGCCACGTACTACTGGCAGACCATCTTCGGCGGCTTCGCCACCTACGACCCGAAGAGCGGCGCTCCGAAGGACAGCCTGTACAAGAGTTGCGACGCTACGGATGCGAACACGGCTGTCATCACGCTGACGTCGCCGTCCTCATCCTTCCTCGCCGGGCTCACGCTGACGCCGTTTTCGATCGCCAGCCCGAAGGCTCTGACCGACTTCAAGGCCGACGAGGGCTCCGTCGATGCCGACGGCATCTTCCATCCGACCGGTACGTATGCCACTGAGCATCCGACCGGAACGGGACCGTTCATGTTCAAGTCGTGGACTCGCGGAGACAAGCTCGTGCTCGTCCGCAACCCGAACTACTGGGGCGCGGCCTCCGACAACCCGACCGAGTTCAATGGCACGGGCGCCAAGATCGACCAGTTGATCTTCAGGCCGATCGCCGACAACGCGGCGCGCCTCCAGGCGCTGCAGACCGGCGAGATCAACGGCTACGACCTCGTCGAGCCGCAGGACATTCCGACGATCCAGAGCAACACGGACTTGCAGATCCTCGACCGGCCGGCCTTCAACGTCGGCTATGTCGGCTTCAACATCTCGATGCCGCCGCTCGACAACCCGAAGGTCCGCCAGGCGATCGCCTACGGGCTCGACCGGCAGGGCGTGATCGACTCGTTCTACGGAGGACGCGGCGAGGTGGCGAAGGAGTTCATGCCACCGTCGCTCTTCGGCTACGCCGACGACGTGCCGGAGTACACCTACGATCCGGCCAAGTCGAAGCAGCTCCTCCAGGATGCGGGCATGACGCTTCCGGTGAAGATCGACTTCTGGTATCCGACCGACGTCTCCCGGCCGTACATGCCCGACCCGAAGCGGAACTTCGAGGCCTTCGCGGCGAGCCTCGATAAGGCCGGCTTCAAGGTCGTGCCGCACAGCGCGCCGTGGAGCCCGGATTACCTCGGGAAGTCGGACGAGGGCCAGCTCCAGGTCTACCTGCTCGGCTGGACGGGCGACTTCGGAGACCCGGACGACTTCATCGGCGTCTTCTTCCGCTCGCCCCAGAAGCAGTGGGGCACGACGACCAGTCACGAGATGGACGGCGTGCAGAAGCTCCTGGAGCAGGCACGCACGGAGACCGACCAAGCGAAGCGGACGCAGATGTACCAGGAGGCAAACCGGCAGATCATGACGATCCTGCCCGGCGTGCCCTACGCGCACAACAAGCCGGCGCTCGCCTTCCAGGCGAACGTGTCCGGCTACGTGCCGAGCCCGGTCGACCTGCAATCCTTCGCGACCGTCTCGGTGGGATAGCGAGATAACAGAGAGCCGGCGGACGGCGAGCACCGATGCTGCGATTCGTCATCCGCCGGCTCCTGCTTCTCATCCCGATCCTCATCGGCGTCTCGATCCTGGTGTTCTTCTGGATCAGGGCGCTCCCCGGCGGACCGGCCGCCGCCCTCCTCGGTGAGCGCGCGACGCCTCAGGCCGTCGCCGCAATCGAGCACCAGTACGGCCTCGACAAGCCGATCTACGTCCAATACGAGAGGTACGCGAGGCAGCTCGCGACGCTGAAATTCGGCAACAGCGCGACCTCGCGCCAGCCGGTGACGACGGAATTCCGGCAGCGGTTTCCCGCCACGATCGAGCTCGCGCTCGCCGCCGGGCTCTTCGCGGTCGTGTTCGGAATCCCACTGGGCTTCATCGCGGCGAAGCGCTACCGGAGCCCGGTCGACCACGCGAGCCTCGTTCTCTCCCTCATCGGGATCTCGACTCCGATCTTCTTCCTCGCGCTGCTCCTCAAGTACGTCTTCTCGGTGAGGCTCGGCTGGTTACCCACCGTGGGGCGCATGTCGGTGCTCATCGACATCCCCCACCCGACGAACTTCTATCTACTCGACTCGATCATCGCCCTGAACTGGACTGCATTCGTGGACGTGAGCAAGCACCTCATCCTGCCCGCGATCGCGCTCGGCTCGATTCCGCTCGCGATCATCGCCCGCATTACCCGCGCCTCGGTGCTCGACGTCCAGAACGAGGACTACGTGCGCACCGCCCAGGCCAAGGGTCTCGGGCCGCACGCCGTCGACTTTCACCACGTGCTGCGGAACGCGATGCTCCCGATCTCGACGATCATCGGCCTCCAGGTCGGGCTGCTCCTCTCGGGCGCCGTCCTCACCGAGACGGTGTTCGCGTTCCCCGGGATCGGCTCGTGGCTCGTGGACGCGATCAAGGCCCGCAACTACCCGGTCATCCAGGGCGGCGTCCTCTTCGTCGCCATCATCGTCGTCTTCGTCAACCTCCTCGTCGACCTCTCCTACGGTTTCCTCAACCCGCGAATCAGGTTGTCGAAGTGAGCATCGCCGCCGTCGAAGCTCGCGAGGCCTCGTTCGAGTCGGCCGGCGGTGGCCTGTGGGGGGAGGCGTGGGTCCGGCTGCGGCGGAACCCGGGCGCGATCGCCGGCTTCGTCATCGTGACGGCAATCGTCGTCATGGCCATCTTCGCCCCGCTGATCGCCCCGTATGGGCCGCGGGACCAGAACCTCGACCTGATCAAGGGAGGCTGCTGCCCCGGCCCCTCGGCCGAGCATCTCTTCGGCGTCGACCAGCTCGGCCGCGACGAGTTCTCGCGGATCGTCTACGGCGCCCGCTACTCGCTCATCATCGGGGTGGTCTCGGTCTCGGTCGCCTTCATCGTCGGAAGCATCCTCGGCGCCATCGCCGGCTTCGTGGGCGGCGCCGTCGACTCGGTGATCATGCGCATCACCGACATCTGGCTCACGATTCCCGGCTTCCTCATGGCGATCGGGATCGTGGCGATTCTCGGGCCGGGCCTCTGGCAGATCATGGTCGCCATCGGGATCATCAACGTGCCCCTGTTCACGCGGCTCTTACGCGGGTCGGTCCTCGCACAGCGTGAGAACGACTTCGTGCTCGCGGCGCGGTCCGTCGGCGTGCCGCGGAAGCAGATCCTCGGGTCGCACATCCTCCCGAATGCGATGTCGCCGGTGATCGTCCAGGGCACGCTCGCGCTCGCGACCGCGATCATCGACGCCGCCGGCCTCGGCTTCCTCGGCCTCGGCCCGCAGGACCCGTCCACGCCTGAGTGGGGGACGATGCTGACGGACACGGAGCGCTACCTTCAGACCGCCCCGCACCTCGCGCTCATCCCGGGGGCCGCGATCGTCGTCACGGCCATCTCCATCAATCTGATCGGAGACGGCCTCCGCGAGGCGCTCGACCCGAAGCTTCGCTCCCGCTAGGCCATGCCGCGCCAGCCCCTTCTCACGGTCGAAGACCTCCGCGTCGAGTTTTGGACCGAGCGGGGCACCGTCTACGCGGTCAACGGCATCTCCTTCGACATCGCGCCGGGGGAGACGCTCGGGATCGTCGGCGAGTCCGGCTGCGGGAAGAGCGTGACCTCGCTCGCGCTTCTGGGCATCTTGCCGCGCGCGGGCCGGATCATGAGCGGAACCGCCACTCTTGGCGACCGCGACCTCTTCCGCCTCTCGGACCGGGAGCTCCGCCGGATCCGCGGACGCGACATCGCGATGATCTTTCAGGACCCGATGACGAGCTTGAACCCCGTCCTCACGATCGGCCGGCAGATCAGAGAGGCGCTCGAGGCCCACTTCGACCTGAGCAAGTCGGAGGCAATGAGGCGCGTGTCCGAGCTGCTCGACCAGGTCGGCATCCCGAGCCCCGAGATCCGGCTCAGAGACTATCCGCATCAGTTCTCAGGCGGGATGCGCCAGCGCGCGATGATCGCCATGGCGCTTGCCTGCGAGCCCAAGCTGCTGATCGCGGACGAGCCGACGACCGCGCTCGACGTCACGATTCAGGCCCAGATCCTCGATCTGCTCAAGAACCTCGTCGAGGAGCGGGAAACCGCGCTCATCCTCATCACGCACGACCTCGGCGTCGTCGCCGGCACGTGCGAGCGGGTGAACGTCATGTACGCCGGCATGTTCATGGAGACCGGGAGCGCCGACCAGCTCTTCAGCCATCCCCGCCATCCCTACACGCTCGGGCTCCTGCAGAGCGTCCCGCGCCTCGATGCCGAGCGGAAGACGAAGCTCCACCCGATCGAAGGCGCGCCGCGAGACATGCTCCGCGCGCCGCAGGCCTGTCCTTTTCAGCCGCGCTGCCGCTTCGAGGTCGAACAGTCGCGCCTCGAGGTGCCACCGCTCCGCGAGGTCGAGCCCGGGCACATGGTCGCCTGCTTCAACCCGGTGCCCGTAGAGGAATGGCAGCGGTCGAGGGCGGCAGCAATTGGCTGAGCAGGCGGGCAACGGGGGCCGCGAGGGCGCGCTCGTCGAGGTCGAGAGCCTCAAGGTCTGGTTCCCGATCAAGAGCGGCATCGTCCTCGACCGTCATATCGGGGACATCAAGGCCGTCGACGACGTCTCGCTCACGATCCAGCGCGGCGAGACGCTCGGCCTGGTTGGCGAGTCGGGCTGCGGCAAGTCGACTGTCGGACGGACGATCCTGCGTCTGTACGCGCCGACCGCCGGCAAGGTCGTCTTCGACGGCATCGACATCACCAACCTGGGAGAGAATGAGCTCCGGCCCCTGCGGCGCCGCATGCAGATGATCTTCCAGGATCCCTACGCCTCGCTGAACCCGCGGCACAGCGTGGGCAGGATCGTGGCCGAGCCGCTCCG
>Ga0307302_10001265_pt1 | contig 11135 bp, 6 predicted proteins | sample ER_DNA_183_FD_194490 | JGI IMG/M metagenome (GOLD analysis project Ga0307302, IMG submission 194490) | Bulk soil microbial communities from the East River watershed near Crested Butte, Colorado, United States - ER_DNA_183 | ecosystem: Environmental > Terrestrial > Soil > Floodplain | place: USA... | reverse complement strand
GTCCTCCGCCACCGCCTCCTCGACGTCGACGACCACCGGCAGCTCCTCGTACTCGACCGCCACCATCTCCGCGGCGTCCACTGCCTGAGCGACGGTCTCGGCGACGACGACCGCGATGATCTCGCCCACGAACCGAACAACGTCGGGCGCGATCGGCTCGCGGCTGAAGAGATCCTCCAGCTCCCCCTCCGCGTCTCCCTCAACCGTGCCGGACGGCGGGAGCGGCGCGAGGTCCAGGTCGGTTGCGACGTAGACGCCCGCGACCCCCGGAGCGGTGAGCGCGGCTGCGGCGTCGACCCCAACGATCCTCGCGTGCGGCATGATGGAGCGGACGAAGACGGCGTGCAGGGATCCCGGGATCTCGACGTTCTCGAGGTAGCGACCCTCCCCGCGGAGGAACCGAGGGTCTTCAGACCGAAGAGCCGGCACGCCGAACATGGAGGGAGGCGCCGTCGCCACGGCGCCGATACTGGCAGCGGAAGGAGTGGACGACATGCGGAGGACGGGGATCCTGGCGGCGCTCGTGCCCCTGCTCGTCGCGGGACTCGTGGGGACGATGCCGGTGCCCGCGATCGCGGGCACCGGCGTCAGGGCGGTTCGGGTCGCGGCCAACTTGGCGAGTCCGGTCGGCTTCACGTTCCTGCCCAATGGGCGGCTCGTCTACCTCGAGCGGAACACGGGGTGGCTTCGCTTCCGCAACCTGCAGACCAGGGTCGATCATCGCGTCCACCAGATCTCGAACGTCAACTTCGCCGGAGAACGCGGCGCGCTCGGCGTCGCGATGCATCCGAACTGGCCGATCAAGCCGTTCGTCTACGTCTTCGTCACGAGGGACACGCCCGACGGCCTCCGCAACCAGGTGCTACGGATCAAGGTGGAGAACGGCCACGGAGTCGGGGTGCGGAGGCTCTTGTCGGTCGACGCCGGGCCCGCCAGCAACCATAACGGCGGGCGGATCCTGTTCGGACCCGACAAGAAGCTCTACGTGGTGATCGGCGACAACGCCGACTCGGCGAACTCCCAGGATCGGACCAACAACCTGCGCGGCAAGATCCTCCGCATGAACCCCGACGGCTCGAGGCCGGCCACCAACCCGTTCGGCAACCTGATCTGGGCATACGGGATCCGCAACTCGATCGGGTTCGCGTTCGATCCGCAGAACGGCCAGCTCTGGGAATCGGACAACGGCCCGAGCTGCAACGACGAGATCAACCGCATCGTGAAAGGTGGCAACCACGGGTGGGGTCCGAACGAGAGCTGTCCGAACACGAACAACAGCGGACCGACCCCGAGGATCCTTCCGAGGTACACGTTCTCGGCGACCGTCGGCCTGACGGGCCTGGCCTTCTGCGACGGCTGCGGCCTGGGGCCCTCATTCGCGGGGGACCTGTTCGTCGGAGCCGTGAACGACGGGAGGATCCGGCGCTTCGATCTGAACGCGGCCCGCACGCGGTTCGACGCCGGCCCGCTCCTCGTCTTGGATCGGCCAGGGCCCGTGCTCTCGATCGAGGTCGCCCCGAACGGACGCATCTACTTCAGCGACTTCGACGCGCTCTATCGCCTGGCGCCCGCGTAGAGGTAGCCCGAATAGACCTCGCGCGAAGAACCCTCGGCGGGGTACGCTCACGCGAGCCGGGGCGGCACACCGGGAACGGGTGACCTCCACCGGGAGAGGACAGCCGTGGACATCGGCCTTCCCAAGCGGGTGATCGAGATCGAGCCGGCATCGCTGCCGGTGCCCGAGCCCGCGCCCATCCTGGAACCGTCCGTCGACCCCCTGCCCGTGCCCGAGCCGGCTCCCGAACCGGCACGAGAGACCACCCCACGATGAAAGCCGCCAGCTCTGTTGTGCGCGGCCTCCCCACCGAGGTCCAAGTCGAGCCGATCCTGGCCTGGCGCTCGTGGACGCTCACCGGCCGAAGGGACGGTGAGGGACTCCTGCTGCGCCCCGTCACGGCCGGATCGAAGGCCTGGCGTCCCCGTGAGGTGGCGCAGGCGAGCTGCCGACTGGCGTGGTCACACGAGGCGCCCAACGCCGACTGCAGCTGCGGGCTCCACGCCACCCGAGAGCTGGACTTCCTCAGGCGGACGCGATGCCCGGCGGTGCTCGGGCGGGTCGCGCTCTGGGGACGCGTCATCGAGCATGAGCACGGGTACCGGGCGCGGTTCGCCTACCCGCAGCGACTCCGCCTGATCTGTCAGTTCTGCTTCTGGCAGGAAAGCGCGGCGGCATCCAAGCCCGACGTCGTTTCTTGGTACGCGAGGGACCTGCTGGTGCCGATGTGCGTGCACCACCTCGGGGTCGCCGAAGCCAACGGGATGAGACCACGCCGGATCCTGCCGGCTGGCATCGTCGATCTCCGGCTTCGAGAGACGTACGCGGTCGACGCGCTCGCCGTCTGATCCGAACCTACGGACCCTCGTCCTTCGGGAAGAGCACTCGGTACGACGAACCCTCGACCGTGATCTCGGCCCCGTGGAGCTCGGCAAGGCGGACCGCGAGGCTCATCTCGGCGCCGATCGTCGCCGGGATGCGGTTGTCGTCTTCGACGGATACCCGTGCCCCGGCATCCGTGTCGCGGACGCGCACGACGATCGCAGCACCGGAGCGGGTCCGCTCCCGTGCGGCGTCCAGCATGCCCTCGACGATCTGTCTCGCGCGGGCTGGGTCGACGCGCACGTTGACGGTGTCGGCGTCCAACCGGATGAGCCGTTCCTCCTGGGTCACGGGGTCATCGAGGATGTCCGCGATGAGCGCGCCGAGGTCCGTGCGCCGGCGGTTCAGAGGCAGGCTCCCGTCGATGATCCGGTGTACGTGGTGGAGATCGGCGGCGAGCTGGTCCAGGCGACGCAGCGACGACGAGAGCTGTCGCAGGGCGGCCTTGCCCTCGCCCGACTCGATCGTCCCTTGGATCGTCAGCGTGAGGCCAGTCGCGCGGGTGAGCGGCCCACGGAGACCTCTCGCGATCGCGGTCCGTAGGTCCATCTCGGGGAGCGTCTCCCGCTCGGCAGGCGAAGGCGCGGGGGCAGCGAGCTTGCGACCGGCGGCGGTAAGGCCGAGCCGCTGTCGGAATCGGCTCCCGCCTTCGGCCGCTTGCTCCTCGAGGGGGCGGATCCGCGATTCCGCCTCCAGGGCCCGCGTTTCGGCCGCGACCACCCGCTCCTCGAGGCTCTGGAGGAGCTCTTCCGCCGGTCCGTCGATCGATCCGGCCACTGCGAGTCGGCTCTCCGCCTCGGCCGCTCGCCTCTCCATCTCGTCGGTTCGCTCACGTGCATCGGCGAGCTGACGTTGGAGCTCGTCGACCTCGGGGCCCTCTCGGGTCCCCACGCCTGCGGCGATCTCCTGGAGCTTCATCTCGAGCAGGTCGATCCTCTGCTCCGCCGCCGTCGCCAGATCCCCGGTGGAGCGAGCCTGGTCCTCCGCGGCATCGGCCCGTCCCTCGGCGATCTTCGCGCGTTCGAGCGCTCCATCCACCTGGCGTGCAGCGGTGGACAGCTGCTCCTGAACCGCCGACAGGTCACCTCCGCCCGCCACGAGCGCTTCGGCGGCCTTGGCGAGCGCCTGCGACTCGCGCAGCTGCCCGCGAAGCTCCCGCACCTCTGCCTCCACCAGGGTCTCTGGGCGGCCTGCCCGCAACATCGCGCGTTCGGCCTCCGACCGGCGAAGGGATTCCTTGAGCTCTGCGACCCGTTCGTCCGAAGACTGGCCTTCGATGGCCTCGAGACGGTTCGAGACCTGTTGGAGGCTCGCGGCGAAGGACTGTGCGGCCGCCTCGGCCTCCTTGGCCCTCGCGGTGGCCCGCTCCAGCCGCTCCTGCAGATCCGGGTCCCCCTCGCCCCATCCCGCGTCGCGGCGCTTCCGCCGAGAGGGTCGCTCATCCTCCGGAAGGTCCCGTCTGGGGGGCGCCGGACGTCGCATCCCTCTCGCGACCGAGATGAGTGCCAGCAGCGCCAGCAGGACCGCCGCGCCGGAGGCTCCCGTCTGCACGAGCCACCACGGATCGTCGGCCCGATTCTCGAGCGCGTCGGCGTACTGCTCGACCTCGACAGCCCCGACGACGTTGGCCGAACCTTGGACCCGAAGCGGCGCGAACGTCTGGAAGAGCGGTGTGGCTCGGCGATCGCCCTGGACGGTCGGTGGGGGAGAAAGCGCCTCCGCCGCAAGGCGACTCTGCACCGAGCCACCCGCGGCGCTCGCGATCGAGGGATCCTTCCTCGTGTCGCCGGGGTTGTCCGCCCGGTCGGTCGAGAAGAGCAAGGTGCCGTCGGGACTCCACAGTCGGACCCGAGCGACCGTCGGGTCCGTGAGCACGTAGGCCTGTATCTCAGCGAAGAGCGACTCCCGACGGCTCCCCTCGAGCGGCGTCGCGACATCTCCCGGACCGAGCGTGTTCCGGAAGACCGTCGCGGCGTAGAGCTCTGCTCGCCGCTGGGCGTCGTCGTACTCCTTCTGGAGAGCTCTGTCCCGCTGGACGATCGCCATCGCCACCAAGACGCCCGCAAGCACCACGAGCGATAGCAGCACCCGCCGGGCGCTGGAGGGACTACCGGCCGATCTCATGGACCCGAATATTGCGCCTTCGGCCGAGGGGTCAGCAAGCCTCCGACTCATGCCGCGTTTAAGGGCCGAGGCCTTCGGTGCCGATAGGGGAACCCTGGCGGCGAACACGCCGGGGGGTGGATCACTTGAGGGGAATCCGAAGTCTCTGCATGCTGGGCGCCGCCGCGGCGATCGCGCTCACGGTGCTCGTCGGTGCGGCGGCGCCCGCCTCCGCCTCGGCGGTCGGCGACAACGTTCGAGCCGAGAAGCGCATCGCGCGAGAGATCAAGGCCCTCACCCAGCACGCTCGGACGCACGCACGCGGGCTCCATCGCGCCGTCGTGATGGCACAACGCGACTCCGAAGCCCGCCCGGGCCTCCGGAGCCAATCGGTCCTGCGTCACGCCCGTCGCGCGGAAAATCGGTTCAACTCGAGGATGACCCGGCGCCTGGGATCACTCAAGAGACGTCGAGGCGACCTCGAGGCCTGGCTGTATTCATGGGGGATCTTCCGGGCGTGTCCGGTCGACGCTCCCCGCTACATCCACAACGACTTCGGCGAGATCGTCAACCTGCCCGACGTGGAGCCGCATGTGCACATGGGCGATGACATCGAAGCGCCCTCCTGGACGCCGATCCGTGCTCCGTTCGACGGCTACGCGTGGGGGTCCTTCTCCCCGCTCGGTGGCTACCAGGTCCGTGTCCGTGGCGACCGCGGGTACGTCTTCAACGCCCACCTGATCGGGTACGGCAACCTCGGATGGGTGGGCACCGGCACGATCATCGGCTACGTCGGCGCCACGGGGGACTCCACCGCATCGCATGACCACTTCGAGTGGCACCCCTGGAACGGCGGCGCGGTCGACCCGTACTATCTGCTCACCCTCGCCTGCGACTGATCCCGCCACGAGAGTCGCGCCCGGGAGGGATGTCAGGGTCAACGGCCATTGCGCGAGAAGTGCTGGTAGTCCTTTACCGAGGTCCAGTCGCCGCCCCACTCCCAGCTCCGGTTCCGGAAGGCCCACCACACCAGGTCGCGGCGGAAGATCATGCCGCGTCGACGATCCGACCGGTCCACGAACGGTGCGCCGTTCCGAGGAGAGACCCCGCCGCTCCACACGTACGGGTTCTCTACGGGGTTCACGTCGATCGCTCGACCATATGCGTGTTGCGACCAAACGCCCGGTTGACCAGCTCGCCAGCGGCAGTTGAACGCCGAGGTGTTGTCGTGCTCCATCGACGTCCGATCGTCCGCTCCGTAGTAGTCGACCAGACGCATCTGGCGGATCGGGAACGACACCGCGTAGAGCCGCCGGAAGACGCCGACCATCGTTTGGGCGACGTCGCGGTGGACGACCAATCTGCCCATGTGCGCACGGCGATCGAAGCCCCAGTAACGGAGCGTCACCAATCGGAGATCGCGGAGCGGCACAGGGCAACCCGGATGCCAAGAGACGCCGTTCATCCAGGCTCGGATGCCGTCGGGGAGAGGCTCGATCCTGGCGACGTAGTCGGGACGTGTTCCGGCCTCAGCTGACGCCACGGGTGTGGGGACCATCAAGAGCGTGGCCCCCACGAAGGTCAGGATGATCCGGCGCACGTGGTGAAGCGTACCGTCGGGTGCCTCAGCGCCACTGATGCGTGTCGTCGTCGCTGGTCGGGCGCTTGCTTTCCACCGCACGGCTCAGCCGTGTCCGGAGGCTCACCCCTTCTTCTTCCTCACCGACGAAACCGTTCTCGTCGTCGGGCTCCGCGCCGGTGTCCAAGCCCTTCTTCACGAGGACCAGCTCGGCGCGAAGTGCTGCGCCCATCTGCTCCGCCGCCTGGGCTCGTTCGAGGGCGGTCGCTAGCTCGGTACGAAGACGGCCGTTGTCGGTCTCCGGCACGTCGCCACGCTCGCGCGCGAACCGCAGTTCCGCCTGGGCGTTCTCCGCCTCCGCGTACGCGTGGCGAGCCCGCAACTCCGTCTGCTCCAAGCGGGTCTGGAGCTGGAGGATCTCCGCCCGGAGCTCGGCGACAGCAGCGTCATCCGTCGCTCCGGTGCTCGGCGCTCCATCCCCCGAACCTTCGATGGGCTGTTGAGCCGCACGCTCGGTCGCCTGCCGGGCTGCTTCCTCGGCCCGCTCCGTCGCCTGGCCGGCCTCGGCGAGGCTCGTCTCCAGCTCCGAGGTCCGCTGTGCTGCGGCTGACAACTCGTTCTCGAGCGCGGCGATCTTCGCGGTGACTTCACGAGAAGCGGTCTCGCGAGCCGCCAGCATGTCGTCATGCTCCGTCAATCGTTGGCGAACCGACTGCAGCTCATCCTCCCGCGACGACAACTCCGCACGGGCGGTCTCGAGCTCTCCTCGCAGCTGCGATTCGAAGGTCTCCCGATCCGTCGACGTCGCCGCGAGACCGCGTCGTGCGGACTCGAGCTCCTCGCGTGTCGCGCTGAGCTGTTCGTCCTTGGCGCGGATCTCTTCGAACTTCTCGGCGAGCTCCTGCTGCTTAGCCTGGAGCTGGTCCTCGGTCGTCTTGAGTGCCTCGCCCTGGCTCGACGTGGCTGCCTCGAGGCGCACTTCGAGGTCCGTCGCTCGGGACTCGGCAGCCGCAAGCCGGTCGCGTGCCTCCTGCAACACGTTCTTGTGCTCGGACAGCTCGGTCTCCAGTGAGGTGACTCGCGACCCTTCGTCCGCCTGGCGGGCGTCCCGATCCGATTCGACCGTCGCCAGCTGCTGACGGAGCGACTCGATCTCCTCCTGGTTGGAAGCGAAGCCCTCCTCTCGCCTACTGAGCTCCTGCTTGAGCTCGGACAGCTCCTGTTGCAGGTGCGCGGCCGTGGCCTCGCGCTCGGCGAGGTGCCCCTCCGCGTCGGCGATCCGAGCCTGAGCCTCGCCGGCTTTCGCCTGGGCTTCCGCGATCCGGGCTTCGGCATCCTGGAAACGCGTGTTCGCGTCCTCGCTCCTCGACTCGAGCTCGTTCCGGGCTGCGTCCAGCAACTCGACGACCTGGCGCAGCTCCTCTTCCTTCCGCTCGAGGGCCTGTGTCTTCTGAGCCTCAGCCGACCGGAGCTCCTCAAGCTCTTCGGCCCTTGCGGAGACGAGCTGCTCGCGCTCGGAGATCTCCTCCCGCACCGCCCCGAGTTCCATGCGGGTCGCTTCGAGCTCCTGACGGACACCGTGCAGCTCCGCTTCCCGCTGCCGAGTCTGGGACTCGTGGCCCTCGATCGCGGTCTTCAGCGCCTCGAGCTCCTCGGTGGCGACGGCGGAGGCGGTCTCCTTCAGCAACATCTCGTCCCGTACCGAGGAAAGCTCATCCTGCACGCGCGTGACGGCCTCGTCCCGCTCTGTGGCACGCGACTCCGCCCGGGTGACCCGGTCGTTGGCCTCGGCGAGCTCGGCCTGAAGCGCGGTGATCTGGCCCGATCCCTCACCCAGCCGGAGGTCGAGATCGGAAACTCGCTCCTCCGCTGCGGTCAACCGCAAGCGCGCCTCCTCCAGCACACCGCGGTGCTCGCCCAACGTCGATTCCATCGTCTCGATCGTTTGATCGCGCTCCGCCTTCTCCGTCTCGAGACTCCGATTTGCGGCCTCAAGCGTCGCCCATCCTGCCTTCGCGTCCTCCAACTCCTTGCGAGCGGCGCTGACCTGCGCTTCGAGCTCGGCGCGAACGGCGGCTGCGCCGGCTTCGACCTGCTCCCGAACCGCGTTCGTCTGAGCCTCGAGATCGGCGCGAACCGCGGTCTCACGCGCGTCCGCATCGGCGAGCGCCGCGGCAACGCGCGCGTCCGCATCGGCCCGGGAGGCAGCCACTCGCGCCTCCGCCTCGACCCGCACGACCGCTTCCCGTGATTCGGCGCGTGCGTCCGCGTCCGCGCGGATCGCGACCTCGCGGGACTCGATCTCCGACGCCGACTGCGCGGCTTCCTGCTTCGCAGCCTCCAGGGCGTCGCGGGTCTCCTCGAGCTCGCGACGCGCGTCATCCAGGCTGGCGTGTGAACGCGCGGCTTCGCGATCCGTCACCTCCAGCCGATCCCGCAACTCGGCCTCACGCGCCTCAGCGGCCGAGACGAGCACCTTCAGTTCCGTCGCCGACGCCTCCGCTTCCGCCGCGCGCGCCAGCAACGTGTTGTGCTGGCTCTCCGCGTCGCCGGCCCTCGTTTCCAGTTCGCCGAGACGTAGCTTCAAGCCCTCCGTCGCGCTGCCGGCGTTCTTCGCCATGTCCTGGATCCGCGCTTCGAGCGACTGGGAGCGCGCGTCCGCCTCTTGGGCCTTGGTCGAGGCCTCCTCGAAACGGGCCTCGAGACCGGCCGACCGTGCCACGGCCTCGTCCCGCTCCCGCCCGATCTCGTTGGCCCGGTCGCGTGCCTCCACCAGCCCCCGTTCAAGTTCGGTGACACGAGCCTCGGCCTGCACGAGCCGTACGGCAGCCTCGCCCTTGTCGGTCTCCACGCCGCCCAGGAGCTGCTCGCGCTCGCCCTGCAGGCTCGCGATCGTGGTATCGGCCGAGGCGAGGGCCGTCGACGCCTCCGTTGCCACGGACTCCGCCTCTTGGCGCGCGCGCTCCGACTCGGCCAGCGCGGCTTTCAACTCTTCGATGGTGTGTCGAAGGTCCTCGGTCGCCGCGGGATCGCTCTGGCTCGGTGTGGCCATCGAGGTCGTCAGCTCTTCCGCACGCTGAGCGAGCTCCTCGGCACGCGCTTCGGTGTCCCGGGCGGTCGCCTCGAGCGTGCGAAGGTCTGCCGTCGCCCGGTCGCGCTCTTCCTGGACCGTTCGCAGCTGCTCCTCGAGTACCTGGACCCGGTGATCGGCCTCTTTCGAGTCGCCGGCGGGTGGCTCCGTCAGCTTCTCGCGGAGCGACGTCAGCTCGCTCTCGGCGCGCACCGCTCGATCGAGAAGATCCTGGGCGCGACGGTTCGCTTCTTGCGCGGCTTCCGAAAGCCCGGCGCTGTCGCCGGAACGCGCCTCTGCCTCGATGGCCCTGGCGGCGGTTTCCCGTAGCTGCATCTCCAGGTCGCGCATGCGCTCGACGTTTTCGGACTCTTGTTCCTGCAGCTGGGCACGGAGCTGTGCCAGCTGCTCATCGCGCGATCCGATCGTCCTTCGCAGCTTCTCCTCGTCCCCGGACGCGCCGGGACGGGCGAAGCCCATCCCGTCACGCTTGCCGAACCGTCCCGCTCGCAGGAACGCGAGCGAGACGACGGTCATCAGGAGCGCGATCGCGGCGAGGCCGCCGGCGATGGACTGCACGAGGTTCCAAGGCTGGCCGGCGGCCTCGAAGATCGGCGCATACGATTCGACCACCTCGACAGCTGCCACCGACTGACGACTCCCCCCAAGCCGGAGCGGGGTGTAGACGTCGAGGACCCCGAGGTCGCTTGCAGGCACGATCGAGGTCGTCTTCCCCTCGCCGTCCGTGGCGAGACGGATCCCGCGCTCGTTGCCTCCTTGCGTGCCCGTCGGTTCTCCGGTCGAGGAGTAGATGAGTGTGCCGTTCTGCGCCCAGATCCGGACAGTGGAGGTCTGTGCGTCAAGGATGCGCGCTGCGACGATCCGCTGGAGGTCGGCGGATGTTTTCTCCGACATCGGCTCGGCAACGTCGGACGCGGTCAACGACGGGGCCAGCTGCCTCTTGACGGTGGAGGCAGCGACCCTGGTCGCCCCCTTCACTCCATCTTCGATCCCGGTCGACTTCAGGAACCAAGCGCCCACGGCGAGGCCCGCCGACAGCACAGCGATGCCGACCCAGACGAGCGGCCGGCCGACGGAGAATTGCCTCTTGGACACCATTCCTCCTCGGGGGACGGCTGGAGGGACCGTCCCTGCTCAACACCTCTTCTTTCGGCAGGGCCGAACGCCGACCTGAGCGCCTCGCCGGGGGATGCTTCCCGACCCCCGAACGGGGGATACCTCGTGCTTGCGAGAGAACGCTTCCGCGCAGGTTCGGGATCGTGTGGGCGCGGATCCCTCCCGGACGACCTTCCTCAGGCCGCGCGGAGATGCCGTCCGGGCTCGTGATCGACGATAGAGGCGAACACGGGGAGCCTTGCCCAGAATGCGGGCGAACGGGATCGGCGGTTCCGAGCGAAGTGCCGCTCGAAACCGCCCCGCCCACGTTTGGATGAAGACGGATCCTCAGCCGGTCGAGGATCGGTCAGACGGCGCTTCCGCTACGATGCGGCTCCTTTCAGCCCCGACACCGTGTATTCGATGTTGGCGCCATAGACACCTGCGTTCGCGGTGGAGCCCATATCGTCGCACTGGAGGAAGTAGGAGTACCTGGCATTGTTGATGACCGCGTCGGTGACACTTGTGTCGCTGATCTGCGTGTCCCCCGGTGTTCCCGTTGTCGCTGTGATGGCCATCTCCGGCGGATCGGTGCCGATCGAGGTGGTCATGTCCGTCCGCCAGAGCGAACAGGTCACATCGGTCGCGTCTGAGTCTTTCACGGTGAACCGCACGGCCTGGACGGTCGCTCCATGAGGGAGCTGAGCACTGCATCGGAAGATGGCCGTTGCAGGTCCGCCGGTCCGGTACTTCAACGAGCCGCTCGTTTCGAAGGTGACCCCTTCGAGGACGGATTCCCATGCTGTCCCCGCGCAGCTGAAATACCCCGT
>Ga0307302_10001264_pt1 | contig 11136 bp, 10 predicted proteins | sample ER_DNA_183_FD_194490 | JGI IMG/M metagenome (GOLD analysis project Ga0307302, IMG submission 194490) | Bulk soil microbial communities from the East River watershed near Crested Butte, Colorado, United States - ER_DNA_183 | ecosystem: Environmental > Terrestrial > Soil > Floodplain | place... | reverse complement strand
ACGCAGCGTCCCGGATCATCACGTGCTTGAAGGCGAACTGCTCCTCGGACTCGATCCACGAAAACGGCTCACGCCTGATCAGATCGCGCGCCTCGAGAGCGTCGAGAACCTCTGTGAGGTCCGTGCCGTCGCCCAGGATCCGCTCGAGGGCGCCGCGCCAGAACACCCTGCCGACGACGGCCGCATCGAGAAGGACGAGCCGCTCGACCGGCGGGAGCGTGTCGAGCCGCGCCGAGAGGAGCCCGCGAATCGTGGTCGGCAAATGGCTCGAGGCGCTTTCCGGTCGCTCGCGGACCGATGCGACGAGCTCTTCGATGAAGAGCGGGTTGCCTTCCGAAGCCGCGGCGAGCCGCATGGCATCGCCGGCCGGGCCTTCCGGGCCGGCGAGCGAGGCTGCCAGCTCGACCGCCTCGGACTCCGCGAGGGCCTCGAGCGTGAGAGCGGTATAGGCGGTCAGCCCGCCGCCCCAACCGGGTCGCTCGAGCAGAATCACCGGCCGCGCGAGGGCGAGCAGGAGCAATGGCGCGCCGTGGACGCGCGAGGCGAGGATCTCCAGCAAGTCGAGCGTGCCCGAATCGGCCCAGTGCAGGTCCTCGAACACCAGCACCGCAGGCCCCTCGCGCGTGAGGCCTTCGACAAAGCGTCTGGCCGCGAGAAACAGCGTCTGGCGGTCGGCGACCTCCTCGTCGGCGCCGAGGCCGATGAGGAGCTCCAGGTGGGAGACGACCTCCTCGGAGCCGGCACCAGGAAGCAGGTGCGCGATGGCCGCACGCAGCTTCTCCCTGGCCGCGGCCACATCGTCGCTCGCGAAGATGCCGGACAGCGACTTGACGTGCTGTGTGAAGGGCCCGTAGAACGTGCTGGCGCCGTAGGGATGGGAGCGTCCCAGGAGGACGCGGACGCCGCGTTCTTCGAGCTGGGACGTGAACTCGGCGGTCAGACGAGTCTTCCCCATTCCCGCGTCCCCGAGGACGGTGACCAGATGCGGCCGCTGCTCCGACGTGACGCTCTCGAAGATCCGGTGGAGAACGGCGAGCTCGTTCGTCCGGCCGACCATCGGGACGGTGCTCATGACGCGTTCGCCGGGGGCCGTCCTGGTTCCCTGAGCGAGCCAGACTCTGCACGGCTCCCGTTTGCCCTTCACGGTGACCGGGTCGGCCTCCTCGTACTCGATCAGCGATCGCGTGGCGCGATAGGTCTCCTCGCCGACGAGGATGCCGTTCGTCGGTGCCGCCGACTGGAGTCGGGAGGCGGTGTTGACCACGTCGCCGGCGATCATCGCTTCGCCGACCTCGGCCCTGGCTGTGAGCGAGACGATCGCCTCACCGGTGTTGACCGCGAGCCGGATCTGGAGATCGAGCTCGGGATCGGCCTCGTTCAGATCGGCGACCGCCTCGCGCACCGCGAGAGCGGCCCGGACCGCCCGCTCGGGATCGTCTCCGTGCGCAGTCGGCGCGCCGAACACCGCCATGACCGCGTCCCCGATGAACTTCTCCACGACGCCGCCAAAGGGCTCGATCTCCGAGCGTAAACGGGTGTAGTACGTGTTCAGCATCTCCCGCACATCCTCGGGATCCAGGGTCTCGGCGCGCGCGGTGAAGCCGACGAGGTCGACGAAGAGGACGGTGACGATCTTGCGTTCGTCCCGGGGCTCCTCCGCCCGCTCCTCGAGCGGTTTTCCGCACGCGAGGCAAAACCGGGCCGCGTCCGGATTTTCCTCCTGGCAGTTGGGACAGCGGGGCATCGCCTAAGCCTACGACTAAAGGGACGCCATGCCTGCCCGCAGCGTGCCGAGCCGTGCGCCGATGACTGCGTCGGCCGCCTCGCGGCTCTCGGGATGTCCGGTCACCGCGGCGACGAACTCGTCCCGGTCGAGCGTGAGGAGCTCGGCGTCCGCGCGGGCGATCACGGTCGCGGTTCGCGGGACGGGCCTGAGGAGCGCAATCTCGCCGAAGTACTCACCGGGCCCGAGCGTGCGCAGCGGTTTGCCGGCGGCGGCTACCTCGACCTCTCCGCTCGCGACAACGTAGAACCGGTCTCCCGGCTCCCCCTCGCGCACGATCTCCGCTCCCGCGGCCACAAGCACGGGCTGGAGGCTCCGCGCCAGATGCTCGACAGTTGCCGGAGGCAGCGGGGCGAAGAGGGGCAATTTCGTGAGCAGAGCCAGCTCGCGTTCCGGAACGGCCACCTCGGCGTCGATCCGGCGGAGGCGCGGCCACGAGACAGCAGCGAGGATGGCGAGGAACGCTCCAGTGGCGATGAGGGCGCCGTCCGCACCGAAGGCCGACACGAGCACCGGTGCGAGGATCGCGCCCAGGCCGATCGCGCCGACGAGCAGGCTCTCGATCACGCCGAAGACCCGGGCCAGCACCTCGTCCGGAGCCGCCCGTTGGAGCAGGGTCAGCGCGGCGACGTCGACGAGCGTGTTCCCGATCCCCACCACGGCCAGGAGGACGAGCGTCGGCGCCTCATGCGGCCACACACCGATCAACGCGATCGGGATCCCCCACAGAAGGAGCCCGAGGCCGAAGTCTCCAGCCAGCCGCTGGCGTCCGACGAGCGCCAGAGCGAGCACGGCGCCCACCAGGCCTCCGATCCCGACCGCGGCGTTCAGGAATCCCGGGCCGGAGCTGCCGAGGTCGAGAAGCTCGAGCGCCATGACGACGATGAGGACGTTCAGCGCGCCGGCCACCAACGTCTGCGCCGCGTAAAGGGCGACGACCAGGCGGAGGCGGGCTTCGCCGAGAATCGCGCGAAACCCGGCGACTGCCTCCGCGACGACGCCGGACGTCTCGGCATCGCGACGCTCGGGCGGCGGGGAGTCCACGCCCAGCACGAGAGCGGCGGACCAGACGAACGCCCCGGCGGTCACGGCGAAGACGGTGCCCGCGTCGGTCGCCGCAAGCAGCAGGCCACCGAGGGCCGGACCGGCGAAGCTCCCGATGCTCTCGATCGTCGTCGAGGCGACATTCGCCGCCGTCAACTCGCTGGGAGTGCTCGCGAGGGAAGGAAGCAGCGCAGCCTGCGCGGGGCGGAACGCCATGGAGACGACAGCGACGACCCCGGCCAGCGCGTAGACGACTCCGGCAGGAGCGTCCCCGAAGATTGCGACGGCCGCCCCGGCCATGGTGAGCGCGCGGAGAACGTCCGAGACGACCATGACGCGCACGCGCGAGAACCGATCCCCGAACACAGCTGCGAACGGGGCGGCGAGAGCCGAGGGGAGAAAGCGGATCAGGCCGACGAGACCCACCGCGCCCGCGCCCCCCTGCTCGAACGCGTAGACGGCAAGGGCGATCGCATAGGCCCACTCGCCCGTGACCGAGCCCACGAGCGCCAGCTCGAGCCTGCGCAGGCGCGGATTGGCGAAGACGGCGCGGAGGGCTCTCGAGGACTCGACTAGACGCTCGCGCGCATCCCTGGTCACGGGCGGATGTTTGCGCCTTTTGCGCCGAGTGGGAAGATATGGGCCCAGGTCGCCGTCTTGTGAGCGGCCAGCCGCTCAAGAGCGGCACTGAAAAGGAGGCGCAATGTCGGAGCAGGAAGCGGAGCGGAGCAAGCCCATGTCGGACGACCCCGACGTCGAGGGCCATCGGACCAAGGCCTACGGCGACGAGGAGGCGGACCGCGAAGGGGCGGAGCGTCGAGAGACGGGCGAAGAGTCCGACGACGTCGAGGCTCACCGCCACAAGGCCTAGCTCGACGGCAACTGGAGCCGGGCGGCAAGGCCGCCGCCCGGCTCACCCTCTTCGCAGCACTTCCTCCAGCGCCGCCAGCAGCCGCAGGCCGGCCGCCCGCTCCTCACCCTCCAGGCCGGCAAGCGCCGAGGCGATCCTTGCGACGACGGCTTCCTCCCCAGACGCGCCCGTGAGCGCCGCGCGCGCGCGGCGGCCGGACTGTAGGAGGTCGAGCGCGATCGCCGCCTGGTTCGCGAACAACCCGAGCAGGTCGCTTTCGGCGAGCGTGAACTGAGAGCGGTTGGGCCGGTCGAGCACCTCGAGTACCCCCAGGGCTCGCTCTTCGTGCAAGAGGGGCACGGCCATGAGCCCGTTGGGGACGTAGCCGGTCTCCTCGGCTACCTCACGCGCGAAACGCTGATCGGAAGCGACGTCCTCGAGCACGAGCGGCTGCCTCGTCACGAGCACCCAGCCGGCGATGCCCGTGTCCGCGGGGAAGCGTGTGCCGACGAGGCGATCCGAGCCTTCCCCGGAGACCGCCTCGAAGACCAGCTCGTCCTGGGCCTCGTCGAGCAGGAAGATCGAGGAGGCGCGCGCGTGGAAGATGGCGCGCGCGACGTCGACGATTGACTGAAGGAGGGTCTTGTGCGCCTCCTCCGAGCCCATGACGCCCGCGGCCACCGCCTCGCGCAGACTCTCGTCGCTCATGGCGCTCCCACGTTGGAGGCGGTCAGATGGAGGACGTGCTTGAGCTGGAAAGGCGTGAGCTCAGGATGCTTGGCCAGGACGAGCGCGCAGATTCCCGCGACGTGCGGCGTGGCGAAGCTGTTCCCCGAGGCGCGAATCGAGCCTCCGCCGAGCCACGCGACCTCGACGTCCACTCCACGCGCGAAGAACTCGACCGGCGGGGTCGGGTTGTAGTAGAGCTCGAGCGACCCCTTCCCTTCGTGACTGCCCACGGAGATCACCGACGCGAAGCGCCAGGGGAAGCTCTCCACGGGCATGTTGTGCGCTGATGCGACGAGGACGGTGCGCTTGAAGTAGGCGCTGTCGGCGATGTCGTGGAGCGTCGAGGCGAACTGCTGCTTCGTCGTCGAGAGACTCATGTTGACCACGTCGAATCCCTGCTCGACCGCCCAGCGCAGCCCTGCGAGCAGCACCGGGCCGCTCCCGGTGTAGCCGCCGCCGAGGACGCGCACGCTGAACAACCCACAGTCCGGAGCGATCGAGCGGACGATCCCAGCGCAGGCCGTTCCATGGCCGCAGAGGTCGCCCTCGTCGTCGTCCGCGACCACGGGCTCGCCGTCCTCTCCGAGCGACACCGCCACCGCGCTCTCGATCTCGCCGACGAGCGGGTGGCCGGCCTCGATGCCGCTGTCGAGAATGCACACCCGTACACCGGCACCGGTCGAACCTCCCCACGCCCAATCGCGGTCGACTCGCTCGGGCCAATCGGCCGAAATCGCGATGCCGTCGACGGCGTCTGCCGGAAGGCTCCAGGCGGGGAGTTCCTCGTGCGCTTCCACAGCCGCCAATTGAAGAGGGGTGCGGCCCCGGTTGCAAGGTTTCTTCGCACCTTCGACGGGTACCCGCCTGGAGAGCAACCACAGGAGGTCGAGCAAGGTGGCCAACGAACTGCAGGGCAAGAGGATCGCGTTCCTCGCGACCGACGGCGTCGAGCAGGTGGAGCTGGCCGAGCCGTGGAAGGCCGTCGAGAACGCAGCCGGGGAGCCCGAGCTGCTCTCGATCCAGGGCGGCAAGATCCAGGGCTTCGAGCACTTCGACAAGGGCGAGATGTTCCCCGTCGACAAGCACGTTTCCCAGGCGGACGTCGACGATTACGACGGCCTCGTGCTACCTGGAGGAGTGGCGAACCCGGACTTCCTCCGCATGGACGAGGACGCCATCCGCTTCGTGAAGAGCTTCTTCGAGTCGGGCAAGCCGATCGGAGTTATCTGTCACGGGCCGTGGACGCTGGTCGAGGCCGACGCGGTCAATGGCCGCACCATCACGTCCTGGCCGAGCCTCCGAACGGACATCCGAAACGCAGGGGGCAACTGGGTCGACGAGGAAATCGTCGTCGACGGGGGTCTGATCTCGAGCCGGAAGCCCGACGACCTGCCGGCCTTCTGCGAGGCGATCGTCGAAGCATTCGGTGACGGCGGGACCGCCGCGCGGGCCGAGCAAGCTGCCGCGACAACGAACTAGCCGAAAACGTCTTTCAACCTAAGGGCGAGCCCCAGGTCGCCTTCCACCTTGACCTTGCCGGTCATGTAGGCGCCCATGGGGCTCTGCTCGCCCGCGACGATGCGGAGAAAGGTGCTTTCGTCGGCGCGGATGACGCAGTCGGCCGGCGCGTCGCTCTCCGTGACGACAAGTCGGTCGCCCTCCGCCTCGAGCCGCCACCTACCCGCGCCGTCGACGTCGAAGCGATAGGAGCCGGCGAGGGCGCGCGCCCGCGCGGGATCCACCCTCCCCGGGAGGCTTTCGAAGAATTCGCGTGCGCTTTCGAAGCTCATATCGTCGCGGGAGCCGGCTCGACCCGGCGCCTGACCGGGGCCGGAGGCAGGAACATGCTGACAAAGAGCGCGAGTGCCGGCCCGATTGCCGTGCACAGCAGGGTCGCTTCCAGGTCGACGGCGTCCGCGATCGCCCCGAGCGTGAGCGCAGCGACTCCTCCGAGCCCGATCGCGAGTCCGATCGAGAGCCCGGAGGCCATGCCGACTCTCGAGGGCATGTATTCCTGGCTCATGACGAGGCTCACGCCGAACGTCCCGATCACGGCGGCCCCGGCGAGGATCACTGCCGCGATTCCGATCGGGCCTCCGACCAGGACATAGACGAGGATTAGCGGCGTCGCCACGACGAAGCTCCAGCGGAGCACCGGGCGACGGCCAAAGCGGTCGGCGAGGGGTCCTCCGCACAGGGTTCCAACGGCGCCGGCGATGAGGAACCCGCCGAGGACGACCGTCCCGAAGGTCGCGCTGTGCCCCAGCGACTCTTCCCAGAGCGGAATGAAGGTGAAGAGGCCCATGTGCGCGACGCTCCGGAGGCCGACCACTACGAGGAGAAGCGTGAGGCCACGGCGCTCAGCGGCCTGGATCGCACCTGACGAGGCCTGCTGCGCAGGGCTCGGTGCGAACGCGGCGAGGTAATCCCGGACCGCGATCAGCGCCGCGGCGACGAGCAGCCCCGGCACCGCGAGCAATACCGCGCCGTGGAGCCCGAAGATGCTGATGAAGGCCGCCGCGAGGAGCGGGCCCAGCGCGAAGCCGACGTTTCCTCCCACCGAGAAGAAGGACATGCCGCTCGCGCGTTTGGAGCCGCTGACATAGCTCGCGAACTTCGAGCCCTCAGGGTGATAGGCGGCCACTCCGATCCCGGCCAGGAGCACGCAGACAAGCGCGACCCAGTACGCGGGTGCCACGGAGGTCGCCGCCATGCCGACCCCTGCGAGCGCCACGCCGGCCGGCAGTAGCCAGAGCGCTCCGCGCGTGTCCGACCAGAGGCCGAACGCCGGCTGGATGAGCGAAGACGAGATCGTCGCCGCCAGGACGAGCGCCGCGGCGAGCGTGTACGTGAGGTCGAACTTGTCGACGAGGTAGGGCAGGAGGGCGGGCAGCGACCCCTGCGCCAGGTCGGTCGCGAGATGGCCCGACGACAGGGCCGCCATCGCTTTCCGGTCCACCCCAGCCACGGCCGCTGAGGTTAGCTCGCGCAGCTAGGCGTAGCGGCGGACGAGTGCATGTGTCAGCTCCCATTGAATCCGGACGATCTCTCGCCGGTTCCGCTCGAGAGCCCGCTTTGCGCCCGAGGAGCGCAGGAGCTCCCTCTCGCGCAGAAGCCCTCCGAGAGCTTCTTGGAGGGCTTCCACTGGGAGAGGGTTTGGCCCGCGAGGGGAGGGTGCGGGCCGAGAGGGTAGAGCTGCGCTCATTGCGCAACCCTCTCATCGGCCTTGAGGGCTACAGACGTATCCCTCATTCGAGGATCACGGTAGAACGGGCTTCGGATAGCATCCCGCCCGCCCAGGATGGAGATCGAAGCCGTCGATATCTCGCCTGCGGAGGTCGATGCGGACGTGCTCGCCTTCGCGGTACCCGACCCAGTCGAGCTGCCCGCCTCCGGGCGCGAGCTCGATGAGCGCGTGGGCGGCGAGTTGCGCCATTTGATCGAGGATGGAGAGCTCAAGGGCCGCCTCGGAAAAACGACGCTCGTCCACACGTCCGGCCGGCTCGGAGCTCACCGGGTCGCGGCGGCCGGGGTGGGCGGGGGAGAGACGCTCGACGCTGACGCACTGCGGACCGCAGCCGCGGCGGTGGCCATCCGCGCCGGGGAGGTCGGCGGCCGGTCGGTGGCCTGGATCCTCGGGGAGAACGGGCTCGCTGCAGCCGAGCAGGCGCGGGCGATCGTCGACGGAACAGCCCTGGGGCCCTACGACTCCGGCCACTGGAAGACCGGGGAGAACGACCGCCGCCACGGCGTCGAGCGGCTCGTCCTCTGCGGGCCGGGCGCGGCTGCCGCGGGCGAGGAAGCCCGCCGCGCCAACGTCGTCGCCTCCTGGACGAACCGCTGCCGCGACTTCGTGAACGCCCCGCCGAACGAGTGCACGCCTATCCGCCTCGCCGAATGGGCAGAGGAGACCGCGGGCCGTTTCCCGGCGCTGACCTTCGAAGCGCTCGGGATCGACGAGATCAAGGCCTCCGGTATGGGCGCGCTCGCGGCGGTCAGCCAGGGAAGCGACAACCCCGCGCGCCTGATCAAGCTGTCCTACGAGCCGGCGAACGCCAAGGGCGATGTCGTCCTCGGCCTGATCGGCAAGGCGATCACTTTCGACTCCGGCGGGCTCTCGCTGAAGCCCGCCGACCGCATGGAGGAGATGAAGTCGGACATGGGCGGCGGGGCCGCGGCTCTGGCAGCGACAGGCGCAATCGCGGAGCTCGAGCTTCCGGTCCGCGTCCTCACGGTCGTCCCATCCTGCGAGAACATGCCTGGCGGTCACTCCTACCGCCCTGGCGACATCATCACCGCCCTCAACGGCAAGACGATCGAGATCACGAACACGGATGCCGAGGGCCGCCTGATCCTGGCCGACGCGCTCTGGCACGCCCGCCAGTCGGGCGCCACGCACATGATCGACCTCGCCACCCTCACCGGCGCGATGGTGATCGCCATGGGCGACTACTACGCCGGGCTCTTCGCCAACGACCAGGAGTGGGCGGAGACCATCCGAGGGGCGGCCGAGGCGAGCGGCGACCACGCGTGGATCTGGCCGCTGCACGAGACCTACCGCCGCTACATCGACTCGAGCTTCGCGGACATGAAGAACTCGTCGGAGTACCGCCAGGGCTCCCCCATCCTCGCCGCGCGCTTCCTCGAGGAGTTCGTCGGCGAGGGACCATGGGCCCACATGGACATCGCCGGCACGGCGTACCTGGAGCGCGGCCGCGACGACTACTACGACAGCCCGGGTGCCACGGGATACGGCGTGCGGCTTCTCACCGAGCTCGCCCGGCGCGTGTCCGCTTGAACTTCGACCTTCCCGAAGAGCACGAGCTCCTGCGCAGCACCGTGCGCGAGTTCGCGGAGGAGCGGATCGCCCCGGTCGCCGAGGAGCTCGACCGCGAGCACAGCTTTCCGTACGACCTGATCGCCGAGCTGGCCGAGCTCGGGCTCATGGGCATCCCGATCCCTGAGCAGCACGGCGGCGGCGGCGGCGACACGCTCTCGTACGCGATTGCCATCGAGGAGCTCACGCGAATCGACTCCTCCGTCGCGATCACGGTCGCGGCGCACACGTCACTCGGGACGATGCCGATCCTCCTCTACGGGACGGATGAGCAGAAGGAGGCCTGGCTGCCCGACCTGGCCTCTGGGAAGAAGCTCGCCTCGTTCGGGCTCACGGAGGCGGAAGCCGGTTCCGACGCCGGGGCGACACGGACGACGGCCGAGCTGCGCGACGGGCAATGGGTCGTCAACGGCTCGAAGATCTTCATCACCAACGCGGGCACGGACATCTCCGCCTGCGTGACGATCACCGCCCGGACCGGCGAGGACGAGATCTCCAACCTCGTCGTGCCGAGCGGAACCGAGGGCTACTCAGTCTCCGAGCCGATGCGCAAGATGGGCTGGCGGGCCTCCGACACGCGCGAGCTCTCCTTTCGCGATTGCCCGGTGCCGGAGGGGAACCTGCTCGGCGAGCGGGGCGCGGGTCTTCGGCAGTTTCTCGAGATCCTCGACGGCGGGCGCATCTCAGTCGCCGCCATGGGGCTCGGGCTCGCGCAGGGCGCTTTCGAGCTCGCGTCCAGCTACGCGCGCGAGCGCCGGCAATTCGGCAAGCCGATCTCGACCTTCCAGGCGATCCAGTTCAAGCTCGCCGACATGGCGACGGAGATCGAAGCCGCGCGGGGCCTCGTCTACAAGGCGGCCTGGCTGAAGGATCAAGGTCGTCCGTTCGCCCACGCGGCGGCGATGGCGAAGCTCTACACGGGCGAGCTCGCCCACCGGGTTGCCAACCACGCGCTGCAGATCCACGGGGGCTACGGTTTCATGGACGAGTACGCGATCTCCCGCCTCTATCGCGACCAGAAGGTGCTCGAGATCGGGGAAGGAACGAACGAGGTGCAGCGTCTAGTGATCGCCAGGCACTTGGGCCTGTGACGAAGGAGGACAGCTTGCCGCTCTTCATGGACGTCCACAACATGGATGGCGCAATCACGTGTGACGCCGTCCGCGAGGCACACGAGAAGGATCTCGAGGTCCAGGGAGACCACGGGGTCAACTACAAGAGCTACTGGGTCGCGGAGACAGAGGGAAAGATCTTCTGCCTCGTCGAGGCTCCTGACGCGGAGACCGCCGCCCGGGTGCACCGCGACGCGCACGGGCTCGTCGCGGACGAGATCTACGAGGTGCGGGAAGGGTCGTAAAAGAGGGCTTGGCCTCCGGCCGCCTCTACGCCGGCTCGTCCGGGTTTTCATATCCGTCCTGGAAGGGCGGGTTCTACCCGGTCGAGGCGCGCCCTGAGGATTTTCTGCGCTTCTACTCGGAGCGTCTGCCCTCGGTCGAGCTGAACACGACCTTCTACCGCTTGCCCGCGGAGGGGCAGTTCGAGCGCTGGGCGGCCCAAACCCCGCCGGACTTCCGCTTTGCGCTCACGATGACCCGCGGGGCGACCTCGTTCGGCCGCGTCGAGGGTATCCCCGCCTTCGTCCAGACCGCCGGCGTCCTCGGGGAACGACTCGGCCCGGTGCGGATCAAGGTCCCACAGGCCCGCGACGACGGGTTCCTGCTCCTGCTCCTGGACTCGCTCGCTCCCGAGTTGCGCTGGGTGCTCGACTTCCGCCACGAGTCCTGGTCGGCACCCGACGTCGACGCGCGGCTCGCGGAGCGCGGCGTGGCGAGGGTGGACTCGCTCGAGGGGCCCACTCCGTTCGCGTACGTCCGTCTCCGCGACACCCCGTAC
>Ga0307302_10001263_pt1 | contig 11137 bp, 13 predicted proteins | sample ER_DNA_183_FD_194490 | JGI IMG/M metagenome (GOLD analysis project Ga0307302, IMG submission 194490) | Bulk soil microbial communities from the East River watershed near Crested Butte, Colorado, United States - ER_DNA_183 | ecosystem: Environmental > Terrestrial > Soil > Floodplain | place... | reverse complement strand
TGGGCCAGATAACGCTTGTGCGCTCGGCGATCGCGCACGGTGCGCCAGACGAAGAAGCCGATGACGAACGCGATTCCGCCGCCGATGATCGCTGCCGGGAGGAAGAAGTACGCATAGCTCAACCGGCTGCGGGCGCCGGTCGGCGCCGAGCCGGCGGGGGCGGGGACGAGGTCGTAGGTCGAGACCATCGGGCCTCGGTTTCCCTGAGGCGGGATCGGCGCGAACGTGGCGACGGGGAAGATCCCGTCCACGAACCAGCGCTTGTGGATCTTGCGGAGGTCCAGCGTCAGCGCCACGGGACCGAGGGTCGCGCGGTTCTTCGACGGCATCACGAGCAGGTCGACGTTCAGATGGTTCCGCTGCGAATAGTTGATCGTCCACCCGTGGAACCTCTCGCCTAGCGCCGGGTAGGGATAGATCGGAATCTCGCCCCGCTGCCAATCCGCTTTCGTCGCCTGGCTGCGGAGGCCGGGGGAGGCGACGTCGTAGGCCGCGGTGGGGTTTTCCCGCTTCACGCCGTCGTTCATGAGCACGTCGATCGCCTCGTTGACCAGCTTGCGGTCGGCACGCGTGAGACGCACTGTCTTCTCGTGGGCGGCGACGTTGATCGCCTGCTGGTTGCCGAAGACCTCAGGGGGGTCCTTGGGCGCCTCAGGCAGCAAGATCACAGCCGCGGTCACCACGGCGGCGAGCGCCAGCGGCATCACCACTGCGTAGGCGAGGCGGCGCCGCTTGCGGGGGGAGCGGAGGATCGACCTCATCAGGCGATCGCCTGCGCGCGGTAGCGCTTCGTCTTCGTCCTGTTCCCGCAGACGGACATCGCACACCACTTGGACGACGAGTTGCGCGAACGGTCGTAGAAGATCCAGCCGCACACGTCACGAGGGCACGCCTTCAGGCGCGTCCAGGTGCCGGCGACCATGGACGAGTACACGATCGCGAGGATCCGGCCGAGCGCTCCGTCGAGGCTCGAGGCGTCGGCGGCCAGGCTCGAGGAGCCGTTGCGCCCGAACCGCACCGCGAGAGAGCCCGCGGCGCCGGTCCGGTCGAGCAGGTCGAGCGCCGACGGATCGGGCGCGAGCCCGACGTTCGCGTGCAGCAGCGCGCGGAGGGCCTCGCGCACCGCAAGCGCTCGCCGCAGGTCGGCGGCCGTCAGCTCGGGCGCCCCCTCGTCTAGGGCGCCGATCCGTGTGAGAACGTTGTGGAGCTCGGCCGGGCCGATGAGCTCTTCGATTCCGTTCTCGACGTCGACCGTGTTCACGAATGCCTGCACCATGCGTAGCGGTTCCGGAGCCGGTTCCCGGTTGCCGGGATCGGGCAGCATGCACGAAGAGTAGCGAAGTAAGACACCACCGTAAAGACTTAGATGGTTGCAGAGACGAAACGGCTTCTCGAGCCAAGCCTCGACCAGGTTCTCGGGTTCTGTGCCGAGGACCCGGTCGAGCGCGTCTATCTCGAGGAGTCGGCGCGCCGCGGGCTTGGACGCCTTGTCGCCGCCGTGGATGGATCTCGCGTCACCGCTCTTTGCCACCTCGGCTCGAACGTCGTTCCATCAGGGCGAGGCTGCGAGATCTTCGCCGACCTCGCGGCGGCCGGCGGGCCCAAGATGGTGATTGGCAACGAGGCTGCGGTCTCGGAGCTCTGGGCCGCGGCGTGCGACCGTATGCCGAGGCCGCGAGACGACCGGCCAGGGCAGCCCGTCTTCTCGATCGCGGAGCCGCCGGAGCCGGGTGAGACGGCGATTCGGCCGGCGGTCAGGGAGGACCTCGAGCTGCTGCTGCCTGCCTCCGCGGCGACGCATCATGGCGAGCTCGGTCTCGACCCCCTCGCGACTGACGCACAGGCGTTCCGCCACCGTACGCTGCAGCAGATCGAGGAGGGCCGCTCATGGATCTGGGTCGAGGACGGGACGATCCTCTTCAAGGCCGAGGCCTCGGCGTGGACGCCGCACGTGGTCCAGCTCCAGCAGGTCTGGGTCGATCCTCCGGCGCGCAACCGCCAGTACGGGCAGCGGGGCCTCCGCGATCTCGTGCGCCTGCTCCTGGAGCAGGTCCCCCGCGTCTGCCTGTTCGTGCGCGCCGACAATCCGGCGGCAATCAGGCTCTACGAGGCGATCGGCATGGAGAAGGTCGGCACCTACCGCTCGATCCTCTTCTGAGTCGCTGATGGAGCGGGCGATCTTCGTCAGGCACGGCGAGAGCGAATACTCGGCCCGGGAGCTCGTCAACGGCGACCCGGCCGTCGCGGTCGGGCTCACCGAGGAGGGGCGGGAGCAGGCGCGGCTGCTCGGGGAGCGGCTCGCGAGTGAGCCGATCGACCTTTGCGTCGTGACCGAGTTCGGGCGAACGCACGAGACGGCGGATCGTGCACTCGACGGGCGGGACGTCCCCAGGATCGTCGTCCGCGACCTCAACGATCCGTTCTACGGCGAGTTCGAGGGCAAGTCGCTCGCCGACTACCGCAAGTGGGCCGGCACCCACGGGCCGCTGGACGTCCCGCCCGGCGACGGCGAGACGCGCGCGGTGATCGCCGAGCGGTACGCGCGGGCCTTTCGCTTCCTCCTCGACCGGCCGGAAGAGACGATCCTCGTCGTCTGCCACTCGCTGCCGATCGCCTTCGCACTGGCGGCCGCAGACGGCCGCAAGCCCTCCGCGAAGATGCCTCTGATCACGCCGGCGGAGCCACACATCCTGTATGAGCCGAGCCTGCGCGAGGCCGTCCAGCGCATCGAGGAGTGGGTGCGCGACCCGGTGTATCCATGAAGCGGCTCCTCGTCGCCGCCGGCGTGCTGTGGGTCGGTCGCTGGGCCGCGCTCATGCTTGCCGCCTACCTCGAACGGCAGAGGCCAAAATAGGCCCGATGGAGCCCGACGCCCTGCGCAGCCGGATCGAGGAGCACATTCGCCGTCATGGGCTGGTGGAGCCCGGCGGAGCGGTGACCTGCCTGGTCTCCAGCGGCGCCGACTCGACCTGCCTGTGGCACGCGCTCACCGAGCTCGGCTACGGGGTCTCGGCGCTGCACGTGAACCACCATCTGCGCGGCGAGGAGTCCGACGAGGACGCGCGGTTCTGCGCGGAACGGCTCGGCGCGGAGGTCGTCGACACCCGTCCGGCGCCGACCGAGGCCGAGTTGCGGGACCTCCGGTATTCGTACGCGTCCGACCGCCTGCGGGCAACCGGCCACACGGCGTCCGACCAGGTGGAGACGGTCCTTTACCGGCTCGTTTCGAGCGGCAAGCCGGGAGGGATCAAAGCGAAACGCGAGGACGGCGTCGTTCGGCCGCTTCTGACCGTCTGGCGCCACGAGACGGAGGCGTACTGCCGAGCCGTCGAGATCCCGTTCCGTGTGGACTCTTCCAACCGCGAAACGAAGCGAGGCCTGATCCGCGAGCAGATCGTCCCGCTCCTCCGGCAGCTCGACAAGCGCGCGGAGAGGAACCTCCTTGCCCTCGCCGAGGGTCGTCCCGGCCGGCTGGACGCGCTGCTCGAGAGCTCTGCAGGATCGGCGCGCGCAGACCTCGGTGGGGGCCTCCAGGCGGTGCGCGAATATGACCGCGTGTGGCTCGAGCATGGCCCGGTCCAGTTGAACCGAGAAGTGCGCTGGGGGCAGTGGCGGATCACGTCCTCGCTTCCGGGCTTGCAGGTCCGCGGCTGGCGCGCGGGGGACCGGCTCGCAGGGCGTCGCAAGAAGCTTCAGGATGTATTCGTGGACGCGAAGGTGCCGCGCTCGGAACGCGAGGCCTGGCCGCTCGTCGTGCGCGGCGACGAGGTCGTTGCGGTGCCGGGGATCGTCGAAGCCGAGGGGGTGCAAGCTGAGTACGTTCAAGACTGAGGTCGAGCAGGGCGTCGCGGAGGTTCTGATCGAGGAGGAGGCGCTGCGCGACCGGATCGCCGAGCTCGGCGCCGAAATCTCGTCCGACTACGCCGAGAAGGACCTCCTGCTCGTCGGCGTCCTCAAGGGCGCTGTCTTCTTCATGGCCGACCTCATGCGCCACATCACGGTGCCCTGCGAGGTCGACTTCATGGCGATCTCGAGCTACGGCGCCTCCACCGACTCCTCAGGCGTCGTCCGCATCCTCAAGGACCTGGACGAGAGCATCGAGGGCCGGAACGTGCTCGTCGTGGAGGACATCATCGACTCGGGCCTCACGCTCTCGTACCTCAAGCGGACGCTCGGAGCGCGCCATCCCGCCTCACTCGAGGTTTGCGCTCTGTTGACCAAGCCCGACCGGCGTGAAGTCGATGTCCCCGTGCGGTACCTCGGCTTCGAGATCCCGAACAAGTTCGTGGTCGGTTACGGACTGGACTTTGCCGAGCGATACCGGAACCTACGGTACGTGGGCGTTCTTGCCGATGAGACCGCAACTGCCGAATCACACTGATCCACCCCTTTTGGGGCACGTTTGACAGGTAAGGCCACTGCTACCCTGGCGGTATACCGCCTATGAATCGGTTTTTCCGCTCTGCCCTTTTCCCGCTAATCGTCATCGTGCTGCTCGTCTATCTGGCGAGCCAGACGCTCATGGGCAACAAGCCGAAGGACAAGGTCACCTACTCGGAGCTCAAGGGCCAGGTTCAGACCAACCCCGGCTCGATCAAGGAAATCGTCGCCAACCCGACCAAGCAGCAGCTGACCGTCGAGTACGTCGGGACGGCTGGCGAGAAAGGTCGGAAGACGAAGGTCGCCTACCCGAGCCCCGAGTCGCTGGTCCCATTCGAGAAGGAGATCGAGAAGCAGAGCATCTCGTTCGATTCGAAGGCGGTCGGCGGCTCGCCCTGGTGGTCGCTGCTCACTTCGCTGCTCCCCTTCGTGATCCTGATCGCGTTCTGGATCTTCCTGATGAACCAGGTGCAGGGCGGCGGCTCGAAGGTGATGAGCTTCGGCAAGAGCCGCGCCAAGCGGATGACGCCCGATTCGCCGAAGATCGGCTTCAAGGACGTCGCCGGCGTGGACGAGGCGGTCGAGGAGTTGCACGAGATCAAGGAATTCCTCGAGAACCCCAAGAAATTCCAGGCTCTCGGCGCGCGGATCCCCAAGGGTGTCCTGCTCTACGGCCCGCCCGGAACCGGTAAGACGCTCCTCGCGCGCGCAGTCGCGGGTGAGGCGGGCGTCCCGTTCTTCTCGATCTCGGGCTCCGATTTCGTCGAGATGTTCGTCGGCGTCGGCGCAAGCCGCGTCCGTGACCTCTTCGAGCAGGCGAAGCAGGCGGCGCCGTGCATCATCTTCATGGACGAGATCGACGCGGTCGGCCGCCATCGCGGCGCCGGCCTCGGCGGCGGGCACGACGAGCGAGAGCAGACGCTGAACCAGCTCCTCGTCGAGATGGACGGGTTCGAGCTGAAGGACAACATCATCCTGATCGCGGCGACGAACCGGCCGGACATCCTCGACCCGGCGCTCCTGCGTCCGGGCCGCTTCGACCGGCAGATCGTCGTCGACCGCCCCGACCGGACCGGGCGCAAGAAGATCCTCGAGGTGCACGCCAAGGGCAAGCCGATCGATCCCGAGGTCGAGCTGGACACGCTCGCCGCAGGGACTCCGGGCTTTACGGGCGCCGACCTCTCGAACCTCATCAACGAGGCAGCGCTGCTCGCAGCGCGCCGTGGGCGCAAGACGATTGGCCAGGAGGAGCTCGAGGAAGGCGTCATGCGGGTCATCGCCGGCCCCGAGAAGAAGACGCGCCTGCTCTCGGAGGAAGAGCGGAAGGTCACCGCCTATCACGAGATGGGCCATGCCCTCGTCGGCCACCACCTCGACCAGGACACCGACGTCCACAAGATCTCCGTGATCAGCCGCGGCCAGGCGCTCGGTTACACGATCTCACTGCCGCGCGAAGACCGCTACCTGACCAGAAAGTCCACGCTGATGGACCAGCTGGCGGCCACCCTGGGCGGTCGTGCAGCCGAGGAGCTCGTCTTCAACGAGGTCACGACGGGCGCTGCGAACGACCTCGAGAAGGTCACACACACCGCGAAGCAGATGATCATGCGCTTCGGCATGAGCGAGAAGCTCGGCCCGCGCGTCCTCGGCCGCAATCACGACATGCCGTTTCTCGGCCGCGAGATGAGTGCCGAGCCGGACTACTCGGAGGAGATTGCGCGCGAGATCGACGAGGAGATCCGCCGCGTGATCGAGGAGGCGCACGATCGCGCCCGCGCCGTGCTGAGGGAGCACATGGAGGAGCTGCACCGCCTCTCTGCGATCCTCATCGAGCGCGAGACGATCGACAAGGATCAGTTCATCAAGCTGCTCGAGGGAGCGTCGGAGGAGGAAGTCTTCCCGGATGAGGCCCCGGCCGAGGCAGAGCCGGAGACGCCGAGCCGCGAGCGCAAGCCGGCTCCCAAGCCGAAGCCGTTCCCAGTGCCAGGGGCGATGATGCAGCCGCCTCCGCCGGATCCGGCGAAGAGCTAGCGCCTTCTGTCGCTGAAAGTCTCACGACTTTCAGCGACGCGCTGAAGCCGGGCGCCGCTTCGCCAAGGCACATCGGCCGCCTCCGCCGTTTCCCGCGACGCCGACGCAGGTAAGAGGAGGGCATGCGTTTCAGACGTGGCGCCCGTCTTGATCCGGGTCAGGTAACGGACGTCCGCGGACGCCGGGCGGGGCCTGGGGGCCTCGCGGTGGGCGGCGGCGGCGTTGGCCTGGCCGTGGTGGTGATCTACCTGTTGATCACGCTGCTGTCCGGCGGGGACGGCCTCGGCCAGCTCGCACCGCTTGACGACCGGCAGGTCGGGCAGGGCGACACACCGAGCGAGGTCTCGCAGGAATGCCGCACTGGGGAGGACGCAAACGAGCGGCAGGACTGCCGGATCGTCGCCGTCGTCAACAGCGTCCAACGCTTTTGGGACGGCGTCTTCCAGCGGAGCGGCCGCCAGTACCCGTATGTGGACACCGTCTTCTTCACCGACCAGGTGCAAACGCAATGCGGCGTCGCGACCTCGCAGGTCGGTCCGTTCTACTGCCCGCGCGACCAGCAGGTGTACATCGACCTCGGCTTCTTCGACGAGCTGCAGTCGCGTCTCGGCGCCGGCGGCGCGCCGTTCGCACAGGCGTACGTCATCGCCCACGAGTACGGCCACCATGTCCAGAACCAGCTCGGTGTCCTCGACCGGATCGGCAACGACCGCCAGGGGCCCGAGAGCCTCGCCGTCCGCTCCGAGCTCCAGGCGGACTGCTACGCCGGCGTCTGGGCGGCCAACGCCGTCGAGACCGAGCTGATCGAGGAGCTGACCCAGGCGGACATCAACGAGGGGCTCGACACGGCGGCTGCGATCGGCGACGACCGTATCCAGGAGCAGACGCAGGGGCAGGTCAATCCCGAACGCTGGACGCACGGGTCGTCGGAACAGCGGCGGCGCTGGTTCTCGCGGGGCTACGAAGAGAAACGCCCGGCGGTGTGCGACACCTTCACCGGCTCGATCTAGCCAGGCGACGTCTAGGGCCTAGTCTCTCGGCGTGCGCGCTTCAATCGAGCAGCGGTTTCCTCGACCGTCGGTGATGGGGATCGTGAACGTCACCCCGGACTCGTTCTCCGACGGCGGCGTCCACCTCCGCGCCGAGGACGCAATTGCCGCCGCCAGGCGGATGGCCGCCGAGGGCGCCACGATCGTGGATGTGGGGGGCGAATCGACTCGGCCGGGCGCCGAGCCTGTCTCCGCGGACGAGGAGCTGCGCCGCGTGGTGCCGGTTCTGGAGGCCGTCGCCGGCGAGATGCCGACGTCGATCGACACGGCCAAGGCCGAGGTCGCTCGTCGCGCGATCGAACTCGGCGCCGAGCTCGTCAACGACGTGACCGCGCTACGCGCCGACCCGGAGCTGCCGGGCGTCGTTGCCGAGGCAGACGCCTACGTCTGCGTCATGCACATGCAGGGCGAGCCGCGCACGATGCAGCTGGAGCCGCGCTACGACGACGTCGTCTCCGAGGTTGCGGCGTTCCTGGAGGAGCGGCTGCGCTTCGCGGTCGACCGGGGAATCCGTGAGGACCGGATCTGCGTCGACCCCGGAATCGGCTTCGGCAAGACCGTCGAGCAGAACTTCGAGCTCGTGCGCCGGCTGGACGAGATCGCGGCGATCGGACGACCGGTCGTCGTCGGATTCTCGCGGAAGAGCTCGCTCGGGCGGGTCCTCGGTGATCCTGAGGCGACGACGGGACCTCTCTCGGCGAGTATCGCCGCGGCGGTGACAGCCTACGAACGCGGTGCGACCATCTTGCGCGTGCACGACGTGAAGGAGCATGTGGAGGCTCTCACGGCGGCCAGGGCGGTCGTCGGGTGATCGTCGAGCTCGTCGGACTGGAGGTCTTCGGCCGCCACGGCGTTGACGACGACGAGCGTGAGCAAGGGCGCACGTACCACTACGACGTCGCGCTCGACGTCGCCGAGCCACGGCTCGACAACCTCAACGCCACCGTTGACTACCGCGCAGTCGCGGCGTGCGTCCGTGAGGTGTCGGACGGACGCGAGTTCCGGCTGATCGAGACGCTCGCCGCCGCCGTGGCCGATGAGCTGGCCACGCGCTTTCCGGCGACGAGCGTGAAGGTCCGAGTCAGGAAACCGGGAATCGCCCCGTCGGGCCTGACGGTGGAGTACTCCGCGGCTACCGCAGTGCGCGAGAGCTGATTCCCAGCGAGTACTGCGCCGAGTGGACTCCGCGTGCGGGGAAGACGTCCAGGTACGCCCAGTAGCCGCGCTTCTGCTCGTTCGCGATCCGCACGGTCTCGACCCGTCCCCCTGGGCGCGCGCTCGACGCGATCAGGTCGCGCCGCTTGGCGGCCCCGCGCTCGAAGACGCTCCGCGTGCCCGTTCGCCAGGCGAAAACCGTCACATTGGCCGTCGGCCGCACCTGCGCAGTCACGACGCGCCTGGCGGGCACCCAGAAGCGGTAAACGTCGTCGGGATCCTCAGTCCGGTGGAGGCGGGCCTGGAGACTCGCCCGCCTGCGGCCGGGCCCGGTGAGCGGGCGGGCCGCCGACCTGAAGATGCCATGGGCTTTCACGTGGTCGACATCGTCGTTCGGCTCCATCGGGTCGATCCGCGGCAGCCCGCGGGTGAGGGCGTGCGGGATGTCCAGAAGCCCCCAGCCGGTCCGGTTGTCGACGCCCTTGGGGGCGATGTCCCGGGCTGAGTAGCGCATGAGGTCGAAGAGCTGCGTCTTCTCGATGCCCGGGCGCGCGGTCCAGACCCAGGCGGTCGCGGCGGCCACCATCGGCGAGGAGAAACTCGTTCCGCTCGCCGTGCCGAACAGCGCGGGGTCGGTCGGGTGCTGCCACGGGATCTGCTCGCCCGGTGCAGCGAGGTCGACGGCCAGGCCGGTGCTCGAGAACTCAGAGGGCGCGTCACTCTGGTTTGTCGCGCCAACCGTGAGCACATGCGGAAACCCGGCGGGAAAGATCGGCGGATCCTCGCGCAGGCGCTCGTTTCCCGCCGCGGCCACGATGATCGTGCCTCGACCGAAGGCGTTGACGGTCGCCTCGTACATGGCCCGCGAGGGCTCGTCGCCGCCCAGGCTGAGGTTGATGACGCCGGTTCCGGCCGCCACCGCCCGGCTGATGCCCTGGACGATCAGTGACTCCGACAGGAACCAGAGGTCGAATGCGCGCAGCACGGCCTGGGGGTAGACGCCCACCGTCCCCTGGCCGTCAGTCGGCGCGGCCGCGGTGGAGGCGACGATCGTCCCGTGGTACTCGTCGGTCGAGAGCTCGACTTGCTGCTCGTTCAGGACGAAGGTATTGGGCCTGGCCCGGAACTCCATGTGGTTCGTGTCGAGCCCGGAATCGATCACTGTTAGTGGGATACCTGGGCCGGGCGGCTCCACCTTGTCCGCGCCGATCCGGTAAAGGTGCCAGGCAAACGTGGGGGCTGCGAGCGGGTCGCCGCCTTCGAGGTGTCCTTCCCGCGAGACGGGCCGGTCGGGCTCGGCGAACCGGAGCGCGCCGAGCGCGCGCAGGCGCGGGATCAGCCGCTGAGCTGTCCCGCTCGGTAGTCGCCAGATGTGGAGGTCAGGCGCCACGATCGTCCCGCCGTTCGCGGCGAGCAGGTGCTCCGCACGCGCATCGGCCCGGACACCGACCATGGAATTGCCGTAGCGGGCGAGCGCGGAAACCTCGCGGCTCGTGGGCAGCCGAGCAGCGGGAGCCGCCTGCGCCGGACTTGGCGCAGCTATGAAAAGAAACGCCAAGACGACCCCGAGCGGGCGCATTAGAAGCAACGATAGCGGGGACATGCCGCTTGTCTATATAGGTGTCGGCGCGAACCTGGGGGATCGGGAGGGGACGATCAAGGCAGCGCTCGAGCGTCTGAGCGCTCAGGACGAGATCGAGGTCGTCCGCGTCTCGTCGCTCCGAGAAACCGATCCGGTCGGCTACGCCGACCAGCCCAGGTTCTTGAACGGCGCGGCCGCTCTCGAGACCGACCTCCCTCCCAACGAGTTGCTCGAGCGAATGCTTGCTGTCGAGCGCGAGCTCGGACGTGTGCGTGACGGCCCCCGGTACGGGCCCCGGACGATCGACCTCGACCTCCTGCTTTACGGCGACGCCGTCGTCGACGCGCCTGGTCTCCAGGTTCCGCATCCGAGGATGACTGAACGCGCATTCGTGCTGGAGCCGCTGGCCGAGCTCGACCCCGAACTGGTCATCCCGGGGCGCGGCCCGCTTCGTGCGTTGGCCGCAGGGCTACACTAGGCCCATGTCGCACCTCGACGAGCTCGACGAATTCGAGGCAGAGCTCGAGCTTCAGCTGAAGAAGGAGTACACGGCCGTCTTCGGCCTCTTCCGGTACTGCGTCCTCACCCAGGACGCGACCTACCTCTGCAACACGCTCGACCTGCGCTACGTCCCACAGCCGAGCTATCCGTTCTTCCACCTGCGCATGGAGGACGTGTGGGTCTGGGATAAGAACCGCCCGACCCGGATGATCCCGCGCGCCGAGGTCTACACCTCGAGCGACGTGACGGTGGAGGAGCTTCGCGGCGAGGGCGAGGAGCCGAAGCTGACCGCCGAGTCGCTGGCGGAAAGGCTCGGCGAACCGCTCCGCGACGACGAATAGCTGCCTGACGCCACCGGCCGGAAGCCCTCCGATCCGGGCAGAGCCCGGCTCTCCGGGCTCCCTAGCGGCGCTCGCGCACGCTGCCTTCCGGGGCCCCG
>Ga0307302_10001262_pt1 | contig 11153 bp, 8 predicted proteins | sample ER_DNA_183_FD_194490 | JGI IMG/M metagenome (GOLD analysis project Ga0307302, IMG submission 194490) | Bulk soil microbial communities from the East River watershed near Crested Butte, Colorado, United States - ER_DNA_183 | ecosystem: Environmental > Terrestrial > Soil > Floodplain | place: USA... | reverse complement strand
CCGGGCCGCCAAGGCCCAGGCCGGCGGCGGCGAAGCACTCCAGCCCGCGCAGCCGGACCTCCTCCAGGCGGCGCCGCCACTCGTCGATCCAGGGCGCTTCCAGGCCGGTGAGGAACGGCCTGGTGGCGACGTGGTAGGCGACCCCGGCCGGGCCCCACGCCTGCGCCCAGCGTCCCTCGGCGATGGCGGACTCCGCCCGGTGGGCGCCCTCGAGGGCCGCCTCGACGTCGACGAAGGTCGCCGGGGGCAGCAGCAGCTCCACCGCCGCCCGCCCGCGGAGGTGGTTGGCGCCCAGGCCGTGGCGCAGCTTGGACAGCAGCACGCTCAGCGCGCTGCCGGCCTCGGTGGGGACGTCCTTTCCCCAGCCGGCCATGAGCAGCTCGTCGCGGGGCACCGGACGACCGCGGTGGAGGACCAGGTAGGCGAACAGGACCCGGCCCCTGCGGCCGGGCAGGGCGTCCTCGACGCGGGCGCCGTCGACGTCCACGACGAAGCGCCCGCACAGCTGGATCCTGGCGTTGGCCCACCCGCTGACCATCAGGCGACCTTGGGTCGATCGTCCTTGCCTTCCCTGATGGCAAGGATAGGGAAAGGTCGGGGAAAGGTGAGGGAAGCGTTCGCGCAAGCAGCGGCTGCCACGATCCTCTTGCCATCACGGTCAACGCCGCAGAGGAGGAGTCATGACAGCCAGCAACGTCGAGCGCCACCGCGCCGGACATCAGGCCTTCAACCAGCGGGACTTCGAGTCCATGACCAAGCACTACGCCGACAGCATCGCCTGGACCGACCACTCGCAGGGTCGGACGTTCAGGACGCCCCAGGAGTTCAGGGACGACTTCCTGGCCGGGTGGGTCGCGGCCTCCACCGACATCCGCATCAGCGAGCCGCGCTACTTCGACGCCGGCCAGGCGGTGGTGTGCACCTTCGCCGTCGTCGGCACCCACGACGGGCCGCTGGGGCCGTTCCCCGCCACCGGCAAGGCGTTCGCGCTGCCGCTGTGCGAGCTGTGGCACTTCGACCCCAGCGGCCGGGTGGTCGGTGGGGACCTCTACTACGACCAGGTCTCGCTGCTGACCCAGCTGGGCCTGCTGCCGCAGCCGTCCAGCGCATAGGCGGATTCGCGGAACGCAACAGGGAGCGGCACCGCTCCCATCACAGGAGAAGGCTGATGCCCCAGACGACCGACCCCACCTTCTACCGCACCCCCGCCGACGCCATCGCCGCCCCGCCCGAGCGGCTGGCTTATGTGGCCGCCTACGACCCCGCCGGCAAGGCCAAGGACGCCATGGCGGTGCTCGACACCGACCCGTCCTCGCCCGACTACGGCACCGTAGTGGGCTGGAGCGAGCTGCCAACCGGCGGCAACGAGCTGCACCACTTCGGCTGGAACGCCTGCTCCTCGGCGCTGTGCCACCAAGGCCATGGCGACGGTGGCCAGCCCCTGGAGCGCCGCTACCTGATCGTGCCCGGCATCCGCTCGTCACGGACCTACGTGCTGGACACCAAGCCCGACCCGCGCAACCCCAAGGTCGTCCGCGAGATCACCGCCGAGGAGCTGGCCAGCAAGGCCGGCTACTCCCGACCCCACACCATCCACTGCGGACCGGGCGGGATCTTCCTGTCAGCCCTCGGCGGCGCCGGCGGCAACGACGGCCCCGGCGGCATCGCGCTGCTGGACCACACCACCTTCGACGTGGTCGGCGCCTGGGAGCTGGACCGGGGCGACCAGTTCTTCGGCTACGACGGCTGGTGGCACCTGAACTACGACACCATGATCACCTCGGAGTGGGGCACGCCGTCGATGTTCGAGCAGGGCCTGAACCCCGAGGACCTGCTCGGCCGCCGCTTCGGCCACCACCTCAACTTCTGGTCGCTGTCCCAGCGCCGGCTGGTCCAGCGGGTCGACCTGGGCGACCAGCACCAGTTGGTGTTCGAGCTGCGCCCCGCCCACGATCCCGCCAAGGCCTACGGCTTTGTGGGCGTGGTCATCAGCGTGGAGGACCTGTCCGGCTCGGTGTGGCTGTGGCACCAGGACGGCGACCAGTGGGCCGTCCGCAAGGTCATCACCATCCCGGCCGAGCCCGCCGACCCCAAGACCCTGCCGCCGGCGCTGAAGCCCTTCGGCGCGGTGCCGCCGCTGATCAGCGACATCGACCTGTCGGTGGACGACCGCTGGCTGTACGTCTCCTGCTGGGGCACCGGCGAGCTCAAGCAGTACGACGTCAGCGACATCTTCCACCCGCGCGAGACCGGCTCGGTCAAGCTCGGCGGCATCGTCCGCCGTGAGCCCCACCCCGCCGCGCCGGAGCTGCGGCTCGCTGGGGGGCCGCAGATGGTGGAGGTCAGCCGCGACGGCCGCCGCGTGTACGTCACCAACTCCCTCTACGGGGTCTGGGACGACATCTTCTACCCCGACGGCGTCGGGGCCTGGGCGGCCAAGCTGGACGCCGACCCGCAGGCGGGCGGGATGGCCGTGGACGCGCGGTTCTTCCCCAACGGCGACGACTTCCGCGGGCTGCGGGTGCACCAGACCCGGCTGCAGGCCGGCGACGCCTCCAGCGACTCCTACTGCCACACCAGCTGACCATGCGACCCCTGGCCCACCACCTGGGGGAGGAGTCCCTCGCCCCGCTGCTGCTGCTGGGCAGCGGCGGCGGGCTCTCCCTGCTGGTGGCCATCGGCCGGGCACGGCTGGCGGCCGCCCGCGCCAAGCTGACCCGAGCCAGGAGAAGGCCGTGATCATCCGCGTCTTCCGGCCGACGATCCACCCCGGCAAGGAGCGTGAGTTCGAGGCGTTCCTCCGCGACACGGCGGTACCGCTCGTGTCGCGGCAGTCAGGGCTCGTGGCGCAGCACGTGGGCAAGCCCCGCGACCCGTCCTCGACGGAGTATGTGTACGTCACGGTTTGGGAGGGCGTCGAGTCGATCCGGGCGTTCGCCGGTGAGCGCTGGCAGGAGGCCGTGATCACCCCTGACGAGGAGCACCTCCTCAAGGAGACCTGGATCGGGCACTACGAGGTCCTCCCGACATCCGATTGAGGTGTTCGTGATGCTCGGTGCGTCCTGACGTTGACGGGGACCAGACCAGAGGCAAGGTGCTCAAGCCTGCCCGGAGGTCTGCTCCCCGTTGTCGTATTGCCCCGCGCTCGTCGCTGCCCGCAGAGGTGCTGGCCTGGCTGGCCGTTCGCCTGGCCCACCTACACCCCGCACGCCCACCCGGCCAGGGCGGCACCCCGCCGCTGTCGCTGGAGGTCCGCCTGGACGCGGTCGCTGCGGTGCTGCTGGACGGGCTGTCGTACCGGCGCGCCGGACGGGCGGTGGGGATCTCCAAGACCGAGGTCGGCGACAGCATGGACCTGCTGCTTGGCCCGCTTGGCGACCTCGGCTTCTGCCAGCCCGACGGGACCTTCATCGCCAGCCTGGACCAGCTTGGCCGCTGGCTTGCGGAGATGGCCCAAGCCGGCGAGGCGGTCTGTTTGGACGGGCTGGCCACCCGGGTACAGCGACCCCGCGGGTGGGCCAACCAGAAGGTGCTGTACGACGCCAAGCGCCACAGCCACACCGCCCAGGGCCTGGCGCTGTCGACCATCCACGGCGACCTGCTGTGGGTCGATGGTGGCTGGCCGGGCAGCTGCCACGAGCACGAGCTGCTGACGCTGGCAGGGCTGGAGGGGGTGCTGGACGGCGTCGAGGTCACCAGCCTCCTGGATCGGGGGTTTCGGGGCATGGCCAAGGCCCGCGAGCACTGGCACGCCCCGGTCGGAGACCGCCGCACCATCGACCGCCTCACCCAGCAGCAGCGGGCCTACAACCGCCTGCAAGCTCGGCTGCGTGCCCTGGTGGAACAGTCGATCGGCCACCTCGCCAACGCCTGGGCGCTGCGCCGCTGGCGCGGGCTGCTGTACCGCGTCCGGGACGTCTTCCGCGCCGCCGGCGCGCTCATCTGCCTTGGCCGCTGGCTGCACCGGGTACCCACGTGAAGAAGCATCACGGACACTCTCATTACGAGACGGATGCTCGGCGTCGATCTGGTCGGCTCCAGTCGGATCTGGCCTGCTCACGTTGGGGGCCTCGTCGGTCCAGAGGGCTCCCGACGGATCCAGACCGATCGTCTGGATGATCAAATGGATGATCAAGGGGCATCCGACAGAGAATCGGATGGCAAGGCGAGCGGAGAGGCGAGGAATCACGGTATGCGGTGAGGCCGCTACGCTGGGCGCCCTGGGACTCGCGCGGTACGGGTGAACCATCCAGCCACCAACGGCGTCGGTCGGTATGGTTGGCTGGAGAAGTCCCAGGCGCACCGGGGGCAGCATGCGGGTGGCATCCAGCCGGGTGGCGACCGTCGCGATGGTGCTGGTCGGCCTTGCCGCACTGGCCGTGGCCGGCCGGCTGGTGCGGACCACGCCGAGCGCCGAACGCCCGGCGACCACCGCCGCGGGAACGATCCCGCCGGCGGCCACCACCACGACCGTGGACAGCGTCGAGGTCCCGGACGCCTTTGGCCAGACGGTCGCCGAGGCCAAGACCGTGATGCACACGGCTGGGCTGCGGGGCGCGGCCGACGAGCGAGATCCCCAGGTCCCTGGGGCGGTGGTCGTGGTGCAGGAGCCAGCCACCGGCAACCTGGTCCCACATGGCAGTGTGGTGTGGTTTCGGACCAGGACCGACGTGCAGGCCAACGGTGTCGTGCGCCGGCTGCGGCTGGGAGCTGGCCAGACCACCGCGACCTATCTGGTGGTTGCGCCCGATCCGCCGACCCACCCGCTCACGGTGGTCGTGAGCATGCCGCATGCCGCTGAGGTCAAGGTGTGGCTGGAAACCGAGTTCAAGTCGCGGGTGCCCGTGGTGGGCAGGAGGCAGGATCCAACCAGCTGCAAGCCCGCCGGCGGCCAGGTCCGCTGCGTGGTCCGGTTCGGGGTGGTCGACGCCGGAGGCGAGCTTGGCATCTGGACCGCGAGGGTTGCCAAGCACTCTTCGCCGCCAGCCGTGCTGGAGGTGACGGTCAGGTTCGCGCGGCAATGAGGCTGACCGACGGGTTCAGGGCAGCACCGGACGTCCAGGGCGTACTGGCGCGTGTTGTCCTTGCAGCTCAGGTCGGGTGAGTCGTCCAGCCAGTGCACTCCTGACGGGCCGAGTGGCGTCAGGTGGAATGACAACAGAATGACCAGGCGTCCCAACTAAGCGGCCTGCCTGAAGTTCTGCATGTAACCGTCGGGCAGCCATGGTGAGCTGTGCGGCGCGGCGGTGGCCAGGATCTCTGCGGGGGCGCGAGCACGGAAGAACGCGTGCACCTGGCGGATGCGTCCTTGAACGGTGTCGGTGCGTTCGCCAGCGAAGCCTTGAGCGCGCCCCAGATCCGCTCGACCGGGTTGTCGTGCGAGCTGTAGCGCGCCCCATGCAGCACCCGCACGCGGGGGTGGGTGGCTAGCCACTGCTGGACGATCTTGGAGCGGTGGATGATCACGTTGTCACAGACCACCGCCACCATTGGCGCGGCCGGATAGGTGGCCAGCAGCTGCTCCAGGAAAGCTGTGAAGGTGGCGCTGAAGGCCCTGCGGGCGACCAGGTAGAGGAAGCGGCCCGTGCGTAGGTCGACGGCACCGAAGATGCTGCGCCGCCAGTTGGTGCCCGGCGTCATGACCCGCTGGCGGGTGCCGTGGGCAATCCAGGTTGAGCGCACCCAGGGCAGCAGGTTGATGTGGGTCTCGTCTCGGCCAGCAGGACCGCACCGTGGGGCAGCTCGGCGATCTGCTGCCGCAGGGCTGCCAGAACCTTGTCGCGGTCGGGGTCGCCCCTGGCGACCAGGCGAGGCCGCCGCCAGCAGGCGACCTCACGCACACGTCGGCGCAGGGTGCCCAGGCTCATCGTGGGACGGCCAAGCCGCTGGTAGAGCCGACCAGTCGTCCACGCTTTGGGTTCGGCCAGCAGTCGACGGATCCGCTCGCTGAGCCGTGGGCTGCCCAGCCGAGGTCGGCCCCCGCGGGGTCGATCTTCAAGCCCGGCAACGCCGTGCTGGTTGTAGCGGTGGATCCAGCGGCGCACGGTGGCAGAGTCATAGCCCAGCAGCTCGGCGATTGCCGCGGGCGGCCAGCGCTGGCACGACAGCAGGATCATGACCAGGCGCGCAGCGACGCGGTGGGGGCCGTGCCGCAGGCGGGCCACGTCGCAGGGGCAGCCGGCGGGAGTGGCGGTGCAAGCGGGCTTGGCGTGCACTCTGGGGGGACGCATGCTTCAGGTAGCCTCGTGGGTCGTTTGGCGGGAAGCAACACCCACGAGGCTATGTCGTGCGACGCAGACTCCACCCGGGCGAAGCTTCTATGGCTGGCATGCGTCGGCGGCGCCGTCTGCACGGTGGGCTCAACGCGGCACACGGGCGGGGTCGATCCGCAGCAGCGCCTGGTCGGTGAGCACCCAGACCGCGCCCGCGTCGGCGGCGACCCCGATAATGTCGGCGAGCGTCGCGGTCCCAGCGGTGGACGCTGCGGGAACGGTCGCGACCAGGCGGTTGGCGGTGACGTCAAAGCGTGCCAGGCCCTGCCCGGACGAGAACCACACTCCACCGGCACCCACGGCACCCCGCGCCGCAAAGGAGCCGTCAGCCCACGGGATTGTGGCAACCACGCGGCCGCTGCGGGCGTCACGCCGTTGGAGCTGGCCGTCGCTGGCGACCCACACCGCGCCTGCGCCGGCCGCAAGATGGCCGACCCCACCCGCGCCACCCTCTGGCGCTCCGCCGGGCTTGCGGATCGTGGTCACCCTGCTGGTGTGGGCATCGATCCGAAACAGCCCACCGAGCTCGCTGCCGACCCACACCGACGGCCCGTCAACGTCGATGTCCCACAGCATGCCGCTCGGGACAGCGGTCGTGGCCACGACCCGATTGCGGCTGGGGTCGATCCGCTGGACCCAGCCGTGGTGCTGGTCGCCGCCCTCGCCGCTGGTGGCCCAGACCGCCCCCGCGCCGGTGGCGATCCCACCGGCGCCACCCCTGACGGGGATGCGGGCGACCACCCGGTTGGTGGCCGGGTCGACACGTAGCACCTGGGCATCGCCGAAGTCCACGACCCACACGGCCTCTGTCGTGGCCGCGACCGCGATCGGGCTCTCCTGGGGTCTGCCAACCCGGATTCGGGCTGCGATCCGGTTGGTGGCCGGGTCAACGCGCACCAGCATGCCGGTGTCCCACCCGCCGACCCAGACCGCGCCCGCGGCAACCGTGACCTGCGAGGCCGCGCCGCCAACCGCGATGGTGGCGACCACCGCCGTGGGCGGCGTGGCGGCCGAGGTGGGGAGTGTGCTGGCGGTGGTTGCTGTGGTTGCCACTGCTGACGGCGATGGCGGAACGGAGGGCCGAAGCTCCGCTGAGATCACCCGCCCGGCCAGCATCAGGGCCAGGACGAGCCCCACCCCAACGGCCACGGTGCGGGCCATTCGCATCCGCTTGCCTGCCTGCTGCACGCCGCACCCCCGGACCGGTCGGGCACATCGACCGCCGATCATGAGGATCAGTGAGCGACCCCGATCTTGTCCCCCGTCTCCCATCCTCCAAGACGATGGGCTCCAGCGAAAGGTTCACGCCGGCTGCGCGCCCGCGCTCCCGACCGTGCGCTGCCGCAGCCGGTTAGCCGCCGGGCGACGGTGCTTCAAACAGCGGGCCCTCGTGCTGGCTCAACCCAGCCGACACCACCACCAGCATCACCGTTGCGAACAGAACCTCTAGTCACCCGCTTAGTAGGGCTCTGTCAGGTCTCCGGCGCCGGTTTCAGCGGATGCTCAGCAGTCCGGGGCGGTGACCAGTGCACGAATCAGTCCTGCAAGCTCGACATTGGCACGCGCCCAAGTGCGAAGCCACTGCTCGTGTGGGGGTGCAGCAACGATCTGGAGCTGCCCGTCGAAGCAGCGACGCAGCAGGAGCTGCGCCCGCCGCGCGTGATAGGTCGAGGTCACAACGACGACCGAACGCCATCCTCGTCGCGCTGCCAGGTCGCGTACCATGCGGGCCTCTCCTCGGGTCGTGTCCGGATCTGGCTGCGGGCACAACACTTCGAACCGCTGGCGGGATGCACACAGCTGGTTCGCGGCCTGCCAGCGCGCATCGCGGCCATTGGAGATGACCAACACCGGTGCGACTTGCTGCTGCAGCAACACGAGGGCCTTGCTGAGGCGCTCACCACGGCCACCGGCGAAGACAACCAGGGCGTCGGCTGGATGGGCGGTATCGGTTGAGGCTTGGACCAGGACTCCCGCGGCGATTCCCCACAGCCCGCCGAGCACGACGACCACAAGCCCCAGGCCGAGGATCCTGCGCCCCGGCGGCCATCGGCCGCCGCGCCCGACCTGGTGTGCGGTTGCCTGCCGTCGGGCATCGCCCAGCAGCCGCGACGGTCGCAGCCGCGACCACCACCGCCCGGCTTTGGGGGTCACAAGCTCCACCACGAACCCTCTGATCGAGATCACAACGGCCCACGCGGTGGGATTGCCCCGGCTCTCCTGCCAGCGCCAGATCGATCCCACGTCACTGTACGATCAGGCCGCCTGCAGGGTGGCCTCGACAACAACGCGGCGAGGAACCCACCCGCTTGCCTGACCGATAGGTCGCCCGCTCGCCGTTTGCGACGGGTGGAGTATCGCAACGTGGCTGGGACGCTGGAAGACGAGCACGCGCGGCGCAGCAGGCCTGCGGTCAAGTCGGCGCTGGTGGCCGCCCCGTTGGACGTGAGCCCCGCTGACCGGCGTCGCTGACCCACCGAACACAACCGGCTGAGACCACCAGATCCGTAGGCTGGTGCTCTACGTCCACGGCGTAGTCCTGAGTGCTGTTGGCGCAGCTCAGGTCAGGGGTCGAATCCAGCTAGACCGCCAGAGTTCTGTCTGGTGACGGCTGGTGGACTGCCACATGGACTGCCATGGTCTAGGCACTGAGCGGTCAGAGGACGCATGCTCTGTGCCAGTTGTGAGGAGCACTGCGAACCAGAGGTCGATGAGATCGAGTGGAGCTTGGTCTGACTAGAGAAGGATGAGATCCTGCTCAAGACGCCAGTCCGCCTAGTTTTCTTCCCCGGCGTCGCGGTCGCGGTGGTGGCCGCGGCCCTCATCCTGGCCCTGACCACGACCTCGGGCCGGTTGTTTCTGGCCTCCACCGGCGACGCGGCCATCGCGCAGGAGTTCAAGCGCATCGGCGGCGTCCCCACCCTGGCGCTGGTTATGTTCGGGGCCGACCGGTCCGAGGCGTCGGCGGTGGAGGCTGAGGTCGAGTCGGTCGTGCGCGACCAGGCTCCCGAGCTGGGACCGCCGGTTCGCAGCATGCTCGGCCCGACCCTGGACGCAGTCGCCGGCGCCCGGACCGCCCAGGTGCAGCTCGCCGCCCGGGACGGCGCCGGCGCCCACCTCCAGGTGCTGGACCGGGTCACCGGCGGCGGTGTCTGGATCACCGACACCACCGCACAATCGCTCGGCGTCCGCGCCGGCCAGACCGTCCGCCTTGATGGGCGGTCCGGCATTGCGCTGGCGGTCGCCGGAGTCTATCGGGACCTGGCCGCCGACGGTCGGTCGCTTGACCCGTTCTGGTCGCCGCTGGCCAGCACCATCTACGCCCTGAGGCCGGACAGAGACACGCCGGCGCCGCTGCTGCTGGTCGACCCGGACCGTTTCGTCGACCTGGCCGACCGGCTCGAGACCTCGCGCCGCCTGGAGTGGGACCTCTACCCGGCCCCTGGCCGGCTGACGCTGCCGAGGGCCGATCGGCTAGTGGCCCAGGTCCGGGCGGTCGAGTCGACCGCTGGCGACCCCCTCGGGGAGCTCGGGCGGCACCGGCTCACGACCAGCTCGCCGATCGGCACCGCCGTCGGGCGTGCCCACGCCACCGCAGATGCCCTGCGCGGGCCGGTGGAGAGCATCACGCTCGCCGGACGGCTTCTGGCCATGGTGCTGGTGGCCGCGGCCGGGGTCTTCGCGGTCCGACGCCGGCGCGCGGAGGTGATGGTGCTGATTGCCCAGGGCGTCGGCGGCCTGCCGATCGGCGCCCGTTCGATCGTCGAGGCCGCCCTCCCGCTGGCCGTTGGCGGGGCCCTCGGCTACCTGGCGGCGCTCGGGCTGGCCGGCGCCCTCAACCCTCTTCCCGGGCTTCAGCCGGAGGCGCTGGCGGCGGCCAGGGGCGAGGTGGTGATCGCTTTGGCGGCCGGTCTGCTGCTGTTCGGGTTGGTCACCTGGGTGGTGGTGCGGTCTCGGGAGCTGGAGCGGACCGGCCGCCTTCGGCAGGTCCTGGCCAGGCCCTTGTGGGAGGCGCTGGTGCTGGTACTGGCGGTCGCGGCGCTGTACGAACTGCAGACCCGCGGCGCCGGACCGGTCGAGGTGCAGGGCCGGCCGGCGCGGGTGGACCGGCTACTGGTGCTGTTCCCGCTGCTCTTGATCGCCGGCCTGGCGGGGCTGGCCACCCGTGGCGCAGCCGGGCTGCTCGCCCGCCGCGGTCGCCCGGCGCTGACATCGGCCTCTGGTGCCCGGCCGGCCCCGTTCCTGGCCCTGCGCCGGCTGGTGGCCGCCCCAGGGCTGGTTCTGTTGCTGGTGACTGGGTCGGCGGTGGCGTTCGGGCTGCTGACCTACTCGGGCATCCTGGTCGCCTCCACCCGATCGGCTGCCATCGACAAGGCCAGGATGCTGGTCGGCAGCGACACCAACCTCCTGCTGGGGGACGAGGCCCCCCCGGGGGCGACGGCCGGCCTGCAGGCCACCGTGGTGCGGCGGTTCGAGCAGGTCACGCTGCCGGGCGACCAGCCGGTGACCATGATCGCAGTCGACCCGGCGACCTTCCGGACCGGCGCCTTCTGGGACGACTCCTTTGCGGAGGCCTCCCTCGGAGCGATGCTGCGGCGCCTTGAGAGTCCCCGACCGGGCCGGGTCGGCGCGATCCTGGCCGGGCCTGCCCTGATGGCCGACGCCCCCTCGGTGGATGTCGGTCCAACCCGCCTGCCCCTGGAGGTGGTGGCCACGGCCGCGGCGTTCCCGGGCATGACCTCGGCCGACCGCAGCCTGCTGGTGGTGTCGGCATCGCGCCTCGACGCGGTCGCGGGCAGGATGGACTCCGGGTGGCGCACCGAGATCTGGGCGAGGGACGACCCGGAGATGGCGTTGGCCGCCCTGCGCCTGGTCGGGCTC
>Ga0307302_10001259_pt1 | contig 11177 bp, 10 predicted proteins | sample ER_DNA_183_FD_194490 | JGI IMG/M metagenome (GOLD analysis project Ga0307302, IMG submission 194490) | Bulk soil microbial communities from the East River watershed near Crested Butte, Colorado, United States - ER_DNA_183 | ecosystem: Environmental > Terrestrial > Soil > Floodplain | place... | reverse complement strand
AGCGCCGATGGTACTCGGAGGGCAACCTCCCGGGAGAGTAGGTCGCCGCCGAATTAATCTATGAAGAGAGGAAGGCCCTGCGTTGTGCGGGGCTTTCCTAGTTTTGGTGCGGGTACATAAGTCACGTATCGACGATCAGAACGGCCTGAACCGCGCCGCCCATCTCGACGCGGGTGGCGGTCGGCACCTCGATGGACGAAACTGCTGCTCGTGGAGCCGCCTGAAGTCAGGTACGCGCGAAGCGGCGACGTTTCGATCGCCTACCAGGTTGTGGGCGATGGCCCCTTCGACGTCATCTTCGTGCCCTTCCTCCTCAGCATGATCTTCGCCTGGCTGCACCCTCTGTACGTCGGCTTCTTCGAGCGGCTTGCGTCGTTCTCCAGGCTGATCCTTTTCGACAAGCGCGGGACAGGAGCCTCCGACCGCCCACGAGGGCTGCCCACCCTCGAAGCGCAGATGGACGACGTGCGCGCTGTGCTCGATGCAGCCGGCTCGGAGCGGGCAGCGCTTTTCGGCGCCGGGCATGGTGCCCTCATGTGTGCCCTTTTCGCGGCTACCTACCCCGAGCGAACGTCCCAGCTGATCACCTGGAACGTCTTCCCAAGGTTTCCAGGTTCAGCCGACGAGCGCCGGGAGCTAATTCGGCGCACGCGCGAGATGTGGGGGCAGGCGGACTCGTTCGACGAGATAATCCGGGAGCAGTACCCGTCGCTCGCCGACGACCTTTCGTTTCGTCGTGTGCTTCCCACGATCGTTCGCGCCAGCGCAAGCCCCGGATCGGCAGCTGAATTCAATCGAGTGCTTACAGAAGCCGACATCAGCGAGGTTTTGCCGACGATTCGCGTGCCGACGCTCTTGCTTTACCCGAAGCTGGTCACCGAACCGTCGTACTTCTTACAGCTGCGCAATCTCGAGGAGACGACCCAGCAGGTGGCTGCGGCGATCCCGGACGCGCGCGTGGTCGGCATCCCGGGCTCGGATGTCAATCCGTTCGTCGCGGAAGAGGTCACAGCGGAGGTCAGGAGCTTCCTCACTGACCGGCATGACGAGCCAGTGCCGGACCGCGTTCTCGCGACCGTCCTCTTCACTGACATCGTGGGCTCGACGGAGCGCGCGTCAGCGCTCGGCGACCAAGCCTGGCGCAGGCTGATCGCCGATCACCGCCTAGCAGTGCGGCGCCACCTAGCGCGGTTCGGCGGCAACGAGATCGACACAGCGGGAGATGGGTTCTTCGCAACGTTCGACGGGCCTGCCCGTGGTATCGCATGCGCGGGCGCGATTGCGTCGGCGTCGGCAGAGCAGGGCCTCGAGGTGCGGCTCGGCCTTCACACCGGTGAATGCGAACGAGACGGCGCCAAGGTGACTGGGATTGCTGTCCACATCGGGGCTCGAGTCGCCTCCCTGGCCCGCCCGGGTGAAGTGCTCGTCTCTCGCACCGTCAAGGATCTCGTTGCAGGCTCTGGGATCGAGTTCGAAGACCGCGGCGAGCATGAGCTCAAGGGCGTACCCGGCGAATGGCGACTGTACGCCGTTCGAGACGAATAGTTCAGTCCGGCTACGTGTTTCAGGCGACGGTGTTCCGCGGGGACGGCGGCCCGGAGTCCCGGACTCCGGGCGATTTCTCATCCCGTACGATCGCCCGATGGAGCTGCGCGACGGCGAGCTGCTGCTGCGGCCACCGACCGACGCCGACGTGCCGGCGGTGGTCGCTGCCTGCCAGGACGAGGAGCTCTCGCGCTTCATTCCAGGCTTCCCGAGGCCGTACCGAGAGCATGACGCCCGTGGCTGGATCGCTTCCCGGAACCCGGGCGACGACTCGTCAAAGACGTTCCTCGTCGTCGACGCCACGACCGACCAGTTGCTGGGCGCGATCGAGGTCCGACTCGGCGAGGTCGGCTCGATCGGCTACTGGATCGCCAACGAGGCCCGGGGCCGGGGCGTCGCCACCCGCGCGACAAGGCTGCTCGCCGAGTGGGCGGTCACCGAGGGCGGCGTCCAGCGACTCGAACTGACCACGCACCCGGACAACGTCGCCTCGCAACGCGTCGCGGAAAAAGCCGGATTTAGCCGCGAGGGCATCCTCAGATCCCACACGCGCTTCCCCGAAGGCCGCCGGGACTCCGTCATCTTCTCCCTGCTGCCGGCCGATCTCGGCTAAGCAGCGCGCAGCTTGTCGCGCCAATCCGGATCGAGCTCGCGCAACCGGCGCACGCGTTCGGCAAGGGGGGGATGGGTGACGAACATCGCGGCGATCCCCTCCTCGGCGAACGGGTTCACGGTGTAGAGCGGCTCGGTCGCCGGGCTCGCGCGAAACTCGACGAGCGAGCCGGCCTGCTCGAGTCGAAGGAGCGCGTCGGCGAGCCCGTGCGGCGATTCGCAGATCGCCGCAGCCGCCCGATCGGCGGCGAACTCGCGGCTGGGCGAGAGCAGCGCATGCATGAGTGCGGCCGCGATCGGGGCAAGCACGAACAGGAGCAGGCGGGAAAACCACCCTCCAAGCCGGCTCGTCTCGAGCAGAAAGCCCGCGACCACGACGGCTGTCGTCTGCACGAGCACGTCGCGATTCCGCACGTGAACCAGCTCGTGCGCAAGCACGCCCTCGAGCTCCGCAGGCTGCGCCGACGAGAGGAGCCCGGCGCTCACCGCGAGCGACGAGCCCCCTGGGCCCCGTCCGGCCGCGAAAGCGCGCGGGTGGGCATCCGTTAACAAGTAGAGGCGCGGACGCGCGACCCCGATCCGCGCAGCGAGCCGGTCGACCGTCGACTGGAGGAGCGGCGCCTCGGCGGCGACGAGCTCACGAGCACCGACCATGCCCGGCGCGACCCGGTCGAGATACCAGTAGACGGCCCCAGCAGCCAGCAACGCACAGAAGGTGAAGATCGAGGCTGTGCGGTAGCCGCCGAGCAGCCAGCCGAGCCCGCCGACCACGCCGCAGAATCCGAGCAGCAAGACCCAGGCCTTGAGCAGGTTCCTCGCCACAGGGACGAAGCCCACGGCCGCCAGCCTAGGTGTCGCGCTCGTCCTCGGCGAAGCCGCGCGGTGGCCAATCCGGCTCGGGGGCGTCGCACCGGCTGGTGCAATGCAACGAGGCGATGTTCTGCAGCGGGATCAGGATGTGCCCGTTCAGCTCGATGTGGGGGACCTCGTCGATCGCGCAGTACGCGGTCAGGACCCCTTCGTGGTAGTCGCCGCCGAACAGCGCGACGTCGACCTGCTCGCCCTTGTACTTGCTCGTGTAATCCTCCACCGGCGGTTCAGTCTAGTCGGCGCAGGTCGCCGTTCTCGATGACGACCGACCAGACGCCGCAATGCTCGATGACCGGCAGTCCCTCTCCGAGGACCACCTCCTGGATCCGGCGCAGACAGCCCCCGTGGGCGACGACGAGGACGCGGCCCCGAGGATGCCGCTCGGCGATCTGCCGCAGAGCGGCAAGCACCCGTTCTTTGTGCTGCTCGTACGTCTCGCCGTCCCACTCGCGGCCGTCGATCTCCTCCCGGGTGAGGCCTTGCCAGGAGCCGACGTCGATCTCGCGCAGCCCGGTTTCCCGCCCGACCGGCAGTCCGAGCTGCGCGCCGACGACCTCGGCCGTCTCGAACGCGCGGCGCAGGTCGCTCGCATAGACCGCGTCCGGCGGCTCGCCCGCGAGCTCCTCGGCAAGACGCTCCGCCTGTCGGCGGCCGGCCTCGTTGAGCGGCGGATCGGCATGCCCCTGGAAGCGCCCGTCGCGGTTCCAGTCCGTTTCTCCGTGTCGCGCGAGAAAGAGGGTCGTCACCGGCTGTACGCTAGCCGTCCCTTGGACCTCGGCCTGCGGGATCGTGTCTGCGTCGTCACCGGCTCGACGGGCGGGATCGGCCTGGCCTGTGCGCGACTGCTCGGAGAGGAGGGAGCGCAGGTCGTCGTCTGTGGTCGGGATTCGGACCGGGTCGAGCTGGCGCGGGCCGCTTCGGGTGCTGCGCTCGGCGTCACCTGCGATTTGTCCGAATCCACGGCCCCAGAACAGCTGATCGGCGAAGCCATGCGAGCGCTGGGCCGCGTCGACTGTCTCGTGAACAACGTCGGAGACGCCTATCAGGCCGATTTCGAAGAGGTCTCAGACCGGCAATGGGACGAGATGTGGCAGCTGAACGTGATGAGCTATGTGCGGGCGATCCGCTCTGTGCTGCCGGGGATGCGCGAGCGCGGCAAGGGCGTGATCGTCAACGTCTCCTCGACGTCTGGGAAGCGGCCCTCGACGTCGATGCCGAACTACTCCGTGACGAAGGCCGGCGTGCTCTCGCTCTCGCGGCTTGTCGCCGACCTCTACGCGAGGGACGGGATCCGCTGCAACGCGGTCGCACCCGGACCGACGGCGACCGAGGCCTGGCTCGCTCCGGGCGGGCTCGCCGACCAGCAGGCGCAGCGAACCGGGAAGACGAGAGAGGAGGTGCTCGAGGCCGTTGCCCAAGGGCGCCCGCTCGGCCGGCTCGCCGAGCCGGAGGAGATCGCGGCGGTCATCGTCTTCTTGTGCTCGGAGCGTGCCAATTATGTGACAGGTTCGGCCTGGAGCGCCGACGGCGGCACCGTCCCGATAATCCTCTAGCGTAGGGGTGGACCGTGCCTGAGCTGGTGGGAAGAGTGGCGGATGACTTCGAGGCCCGCGTGCGCGAGCACGAGGAGGGCTGGCTCTCGCCGTTCGCGGTCCGCTCCTATGACACTCGCGGGCGCGCGCGCGAGGAGCCTGAATGCCGCGTTCGCACGCCGTTCCAGCGTGACCGCGACCGGATCCTCCACTCGAAGGAATTCCGGCGCCTGAAGGGCAAGACGCAGGTCTTCATCGACCCCGCCGGCGACCACTTCCGCACGCGCATGACGCACACGCTCGAGACGACCGCGATCGCGCGCGGCGTCGCACGGGCGCTGCGGCTGAACGAGGATTTGACCGAGGCGATCGGGCTCGGGCACGACATGGGGCACACGCCGTTCGGGCATGCCGGAGAGCAAGCGCTCGACGAGTGCCTGCGGGCGCGGTTCGAGCTCGGGTTCCGGCACAACGAGCAATCGCTACGTATCGCCGAATCGCTGAACCTCACCTGGGAGGTGCGCGACGGCATCCTCAAGCACACGGGCGAGGGCGAGCCCGAGACCCACGAGGGCAAGATCGTGCGCATCGTCGACCGGGTCGCCTACATCAACCACGACATCGACGACGCGATTCGGCACGGCATCCTGCAGCCGACCGACCTGCCGCAAGAGGAGGTCGATCTGCTCGGCCCGAGTGGTTCGCGGAGGATCGACACTCTCGTTCACGACCTCGTCGAGTCGTCGGCCGTGGCCGGCGACATCGTCCAGGGCGAGGAGGTCGGCGCGGCGATGCTTTCTCTCCGCAGCTTCATGTTCGAGCGCGTCTATCTGGGCCCGCACACCTCCGAGGAGCAGGCGCGCGCGCGGGAAACCGTGCGCCGCATCTTCGAGCACCTCGACGGGCAGGGTGACTCGCCGGCCGAGATCGTCGACTATCTCTCTGGCATGACCGACCGCTTCGCGCTCGAGTACGCGGCCTCGCTGTAGTGGCCCGCATCAAGGACACCTCGGTCGAGGCGGTCAAGGCCGCAGCGAACATCGTCGACCTCGTCGAGGCGCGCACCCGCCTGCGCAAGGTCGGCGCCCGCTACACGGGCCTCTGCCCCTTCCACCAGGAGAAGACGCCGTCGTTCTCGGTCTCGCCGGATCGCGGCACGTACCACTGCTTCGGCTGCGGGGTCGGAGGGGACTCGATCGCGTTCGTGCGCGAGACCGAGAGTCTGGACTTCGTCGGCGCGATCGAGTGGCTTGCGGACCGCTTCCACGTGCCACTCGAATACGAGGAGTCCTCGCCTGAGGCCGATGCGCAGCGCCGCCGCCGGGAGCGGCTCTACGCGCTGCTCGACCAGGCGTCATCGTTTTACGAGCGCGTGCTCTGGTCGGACTCCGGTCAGGCGGTGCAGGAGTACCTCGCCTCACGCGGCCTGAGCGAGGACGCGTGCCGTGAGTTCCGGCTCGGGCTCTCGCCGCGCGGGGCGACGCTGGCGAACAAGGCTCGCGAGAAGGGCTTCAGCCGGGAGGAGCTCGACGCCGCCGGTCTCGTCACCCGCCGGGGCAGCGACTACTTCCAGCGGCGCCTGATGTTCCCGCTCACCGACGCGCGGGGCCGCGTGATCGCGTTCCAGGCGCGCAAGCTGCACGAAGACGACCCGCTGCGCGGCAAGTACGTCAATTCGCCGGAAAGCGAGCTCTTCCACAAGTCGAACGTCCTCTACGGCCTCAATCTCGCGCGGCCGGCGATCACGAAGGAAGACCGGGCGATCGTCGTCGAAGGTAATACCGATGTGATCGCGCTCCGCCAGGCGGGGCTGCTTCCGGTCGTGGCCTCCATGGGGACCGCGCTCACGGATCGGCAGCTGAAGGAGCTCGCGCGGTTGACGCGCCGCATCTTCCTCTGCTTCGATTCCGACGCCGCCGGCGAGGAGGCGACGCTCCGCGGGATGGAGCTCGCGATTCGCGAAGGCTTCGACGTCCGCATCGTCGCGCTGCCCAAGGGTAAGGACCCTGCGGATGACCCAGGGGTCTTCGAGGAGCAGCTCGCCCAAGCCAGGGCGTACGCGGTCCATCGGGTCGATCTCGAGATCGATCGGGCGCGTGACAAGCAGCACGCTTACCTGCGGGTGCAGGACACCCTGAACGGCATTCCTGAGTCGCCGGAGCGGCACGACGCGTGGCGGCTCGCGAACGACCGGCTTGGGCTGACAGTACAACTCCGCAAGACCGGTGGACTGGCTACCGGCGCAACAAGAGGAGCCTCGCCGAAGCTGATCGACTTCGATGAGCGGCTGGAAAAGAGTGCGCTGGCCGGTGTGCGAGCTCATCCGGAGCTTGGGCAAGTGCTTGCCGAGTTAGGCCCGGACCATTTCGACACGCTGGCTCACCAGCATCTGTGCAATCACCTGCTTTCACCCGTGCCCGGGGAAGACAGCGAGCTGACCCCAATGCTTGCCGAGCTCGATGCCTTGGCAGAGAAGGAAGCAATCAATGAGGCGACTGCGAAACAGCTGCTCCTTCGGCTTCGAGAGCGTCGTCTCAGTCGTGATCTGGAAGCAGCAAACGAAGCGAGCCTGCCCGATTTACAGCACAAGCTCGCTGAGATCCGCACCGCGATCCGCGAGTTCGCGTAGCTACAATTCGCGACCGCCTGAGCGTTCCCCGGTAGCTCAATTGGCAGAGCATCCGGCTGTTAACCGGAGGGTTGTTGGTTCGAGTCCAACCCGGGGAGCTTCCAAAGATCGTCATTGCCAAATGCCGGTGATTGGCTTGGCTTGAGCGGAGTGGCCGAGTGGCGGGAGTCCCCAGGCATCCTCGAGCGTGCGCAAGAGCCCGTAGTGGTTGGTCGGCCGGTCGTAGTCCGAGCCAGGGCGGACAAGGGGGCCGAGCGCAAGCGCGGCGACGCGACCTCCCCCACCTTTGTCTGTTGCGCCTTCGTCGAAGACGACGAAGACGACGCTTCCCGCGAGCTGCGGCTCGCGCAAGAGAGGCACGATCGTGTCGCGGAGCCACTGGTCGCCGCTCGCGATGGGGCAGTCGTGCATGTCATGACAGAGATTCGGGACGACGAGCGCAAAATGCGGCAACCGCCCGGCGGCGAGGTCGCGGCGCAGCTGTCCTAGCGGCACGACGCGCGCGCGCCGGCTGCGGTCATGAGCGATGTCGGCGAAGTAGAGAAATGGGTCGTGCTTCTTGGCGTATAGCCCGGCCGACGCGCCGGCGAAGCCAGGGCGGGGCAGCCCTTCGGCGTACGTCTTCCAGCTCAACCCGGCCCGTTCCAGCCTGTCGGCGAGGTTGGTGGCTCGCACGAGGCAGGAGGTGCAGTCGGACTCGATGCCCTGCGTCGAGCCGGAGACGAGCGCGAGGTAGTTGGGAAGGCTGGGGTGCGAGACCGCCTTGTAGGCGGAGAGCGTCGCGTACCGTCGCGCAAGCGCTGCGAAGGTCGGCGCGGCCGGGTTCCCGGCGACCTCGCCCCGTTCCTTGTTCTCGAACACAACGACGAGCGCGTGCCGGAATGCAGGCACCGCTGGCGCCCCGCCGCCCCGCCTCGCGAGCCAGACGGCGGTTGCGGCAGCCGTGACCACGACGGCGAGGGCCGCGAGCGCGAACCAGAAGCGCCTCCGGTTCCGCCCTCGCGTGGGATGGGTCCTCTCGTCGCTCATCGTGTCCGTTTTGCCGCTGCCGGCACGCCCGGGAGCAGATCGAGCCCGTCCGGCTTCCTCAGGTTGCTGGGCGTGAAGGGTTTTTCGGCGACGAGTGAGGTGTGCTAGCCGGCTTCCCAGTAGAACTCCTCCCGCGCAAGCGCGGGCGTCCCTTCAAGGAGCGGCCCCCATTCGCTGAACGCGGCCGAGCGGGTCGGGTCGTCGACGAGGTCGCGGACAAGGCCTTCGATGCCCGAGCCCTCGAAGACGAAGACCACTGCCTCCTCGGCGAGGAAGACGCTGTGTCGCCGAAAACCGGCCTGGCCGAGCTCGTAAGGCGCGCCCCTGGCGAGGATCTGACTCGCTCGCTCGCGGAAGCCTGGCCGGAGCTTGGCGACGACCGCCACGCGCTCAGCCACTTCACCCTCTCGAGGCGGTAGGTGCAAACCCTCGACCTCGTTGCTGCGATCCGACATTTGGATGGCTCCTTTCGACTCTTGGTGTCTCGCGCAGGGTATGAAAGGCGGAGCATTCGCAGCCGATCTAGCCGTCAGCGCGATCGGCCGGAGTGGAACGCGCGTCCACCCCGGCCGAACGGGAGCTCAGTTGTGCGCAGGCGTGGCGAGGAAGGCGACGAACTGGCCCGCATCGTCGTCGAATCCCTGGCCGGTGATCCTGCCGAAATCGTCGATGTCGTTGGCGGTCGTGAGGACATCGTCGTACCCGACCGCGACCAGGTCGTTCAGATCCGTCATCACGCCGTTCTGCCAGAGGAATGCGCGGCAATTGTCGTCCACGTCGCAGGATTGGCCGACGACTTGGCGCCACTCGTTGATGCCGAGCGCCTGACTGGTGACATCGCCCGGCAACGTGCCGAGATTCTGAACAGGTTGGCCCTCGATCCATAGGAACGCGCGCGGATTGAAGTTGCCCCCATCCGCCGCCGAGGCGTTGGCGAACCCGACTACGTCGCCGCCCTGGTTAATGGCCATCGGCGTGTTCCAGGCCACGCCGCCGAGGTCACCGATATCGATCGGGTTGCCGTTTCGCCAGAGCACGTTGTGGATTGCGCTGAACCGGCCGGCGGCCTGGTCGCAGATGCCCGAGATGCCGACCACCTGGCCGTGGTCGTTGAGCGCCGTCGCGGCGCTGACGCTGTCGCCGGGAAGCGGGGCAAGCTCGCGGATCTGGCCGTTCCTCGGGCCCCACATGACCGCGCGAAACTGAAGCACCTGCGGCAACGCACAGGTGGGATCGTGCACCGTGTTCTCGGCCCAGCCGACGGTCTGGCCCAGATTGTTGGAGCCGGTGGCGAAGCCGTGAGTGCCGCCGAGCGTGGGCAGCCGCGTCATCACGCCGTTTTTCCACTTGAAGCCGAGGCACCGGGTACCCCTGCCGGTGGCGGCGGGGAAGAAGAACCCGCAGCTCCACCTCTCGTTCAGCGGGTCCGGCTCGGCGGTCTGGGCGATGCCGGTGACGATTCCCCGGAGGTTCTTCACCGGCCACAGCACCGCGCTGTTGGCGCCGCCGAGCGTGCCGAGGTCGGTGAGCGCGCCGTTGCGCCACAACGTCGCGTGTCGGCTCTGGTTGCCCGGCAGGTTGGAGCGGCCCGCCACCCAGCCGCGAGTGTTCACGCTGTAGCCGACGCTGGATGTGCCGCCCAACGATTGCAGGTTGATGACGTGGTAAGGGGTGTCCCCGCTGCGCGGCTGAGCTGTCCCGGCCTCGTCCGCGTAGGCGGCGCCAGCGAGCAACGCGGCCGCGATTAGGGTCGGCGCGATCAGGTTCTTCATGAGGATCTCCTTTCGGGCGAGGTGAGCCCCCGACTGTGTTTGCGCGGTCGGGGGTGGAGGGGGAGAAGGTGGCGTTCGCTACGCATGAGAGACGACTCCTAGGTATGCCGCCCGCCGCGCAGCAGTGCTCGCCATTTCCGGACGAGATCACTCTCGCGACCAGGCGGCTGTTGGGGGTCGCCCTGGATCAGGTGTCGTCAGTCGCGACGGGCCCGACCGTGCCGTCGTTCAGGGTGCAGCACGAACGCGGTTACTGAGTGGGGGTCTTGGCCACTGCCCGATCACTGTCCCCTAGGACAGCGCCGGTCAAGCTCGTGCGAGCCGCGCCTCCGCTACGGCCTCGCCTGCCGCGTGCGCGACGGAGTGTCCTGTGACGGCTGCCAGGAAGTCGTCACGCAGCAGGGCGTACAGATGCGAGTCGACAGTCGCCGCGACGCTCGCCGTCCGCGGCACGTCCCGGAGCAGCGCGATCTCGCCGAAGTAGTCCGCCCGGTGGACGGTCGAGTGGAGCCCGCCCGCGTCGACGTCGAGCTCGCCGTCGCCCACGATGTAGAAACGGTCGCCAGCATCCCCTGCCCGGATGACAAGCTCGCCCGAGCGGACGAAGAGCGGGACGAGGCTTGCCGCCACGCGTTCCTTGGCCGCAATCGAGAGCGGCGAGAACATCGGCACGTCCTCGAGCAGTTCGAGCTCCGGAGCCGGGGCGACGGTCTTGTCGATCTCCACAAGCCGTCGGTAGGCCGCAACGGTCAGCAGCGGCAGGATCGAGCCGACGACGATCAACGCCGGACGCGGCCCTACCGCCGCGACGACGGCCGGAGCGGCGATCGAGCCGACTGCGACGGCACCCATCGCGAGCCCCCACACCAGCCCGAGCACGCGGGTGAGGAGCTCGTCGGGCACGATCCGCTGGAGGAGGGTGAAGACGGCGACGTCCTCGACGCTGTTGGCGGCGCCGACTATCGCCAGCAGGACGAGGGCTGCGGCGAAGTACGGTCGGGGCGCCAACAATGTGATGGGCAAGCCCCAGAAGACGAGCGCCAGCCCGAAGGGGACCGCGAGCCGTCTTCCCTGGAGCGTCATCGCTCCGAAGGCCCCGATCAGGCCGCCGACGCCGATCGCGGCGGTCAGGTAGCCGACGTCGGCGGCGCTTCCATGAAGGACGCGGAAGACCGTCACCACGATCAG
>Ga0307302_10001258_pt1 | contig 11188 bp, 12 predicted proteins | sample ER_DNA_183_FD_194490 | JGI IMG/M metagenome (GOLD analysis project Ga0307302, IMG submission 194490) | Bulk soil microbial communities from the East River watershed near Crested Butte, Colorado, United States - ER_DNA_183 | ecosystem: Environmental > Terrestrial > Soil > Floodplain | place... | reverse complement strand
CCACGCTCGGTCGGGCCCACGCGGCTCGACCACTGCTTCACGGACCTCGACCGCGACGAGGACGGACGGGTGCGCGTCCAGATCGACAGCACGGTGCTGTGGGCCGACGAGAGCTACCCATACCTGATGGTCTTCACGGGCGACGGCCTACCCGACGCCGACCGGACCAGCCTCGCCGTCGAACCGATGACCTGCGCGCCGAACGCATTCGCGAACGGCGACGGCCTGGTCGTCCTGGAGCCGGGCGAGTCCCACACCGCCGCGTGGGGAATCGCGCCCGGCCTGGAAGACTGAGCCGAGACCCCCGCAGCTGACTACGGCAGTTTCGAAAGGCACGGCGTCCCGCGGCGACCGCTGAACTGGAATCAGGCTGCGGCCGGCCTCGCCGGGCGTCGCATCTCGAGCGCTCGCGTGAGATCCGTGATGGACAGGAGTCCGGCCAGGTGCCCGTTCTCGACGACCAAACCCCGGTTCGATGTCGGCGCCGAGAGGGCGGTCAGCGCCTCGACCGCCGTGGCGTCTTCGGTGAGCAGCGGGACTCGGTCGAGCGGGATCATCGCGTCTCGCACCCGTCGCGTGTCCCACTCCGAGCGTGGGAGGGCGGCGACGGAGCTGAAGGCGAGGAGACCGATCGGCCGCTCCGCATCGACAACGGGATAGGTCGTGAAGCGACGCGACCGGGCCACCTCGTCCATGAACCGCCCGACGGTGAGATCGCCGTCGACCGTCACGGGGTTGCGCACCATCAGGTCGCGCACGCGCAGCCCGTCGAGTGCCGCCTCGGTCGCGATGTACCGCGCCTCCGCGGTCGCGGCCTGCAGCAGAAACCAGCCGATGAACGCGAGCCAGGCTCCGCTGAACGATCCCTCGAAGATGAACATCGCGATGCCGAGGCCGATGAACAAGTAGGCGAAGCCCCGCCCGACGTCGGCGGCGATGCGCGTTGCCCACGCGAGATCGCCTCTGATCTGCCAGAGCGCCCCCCGCAACACGCGGCCGCCGTCGAGCGGCAAGGCCGGGATCAGGTTGAAGACGAGTAACGCCAGGTTGATGTAGCCGAGCCAGGCGGCGACGCCGTCGACGGCGCTCGGCAGCCCCGCGAGCGCGATCAGCACGAAGACCACGCCGAGAACGAGCGACACCAACGGTCCTGCAACGGCGATCCGGAACTCGGCGCCGGCGCTGGGGAAGCGGGTCTTGAACTGCGCCACGCCGCCGAACAGCCAGAGCGTGATCCCGTCGATCTCCATGCCCTCTCGCCGCGCTTCCCAGGCATGCCCGAGCTCGTGCAGGAGCAGCGACGCGAAGAACAGCACGGCCGCCGCGACCGCCATCCCAAGATAGGTGCCCTTGGAGAGACCGGGGTTCTGCGACGGGAAGATGCCGGCCTCCAGAGACCAGACGATCAGGGCGAAGATCACGAGCCAGCTCCAGTTGACTCGAATCTCGACGCCGCCGATGCGGCCGAGCCTGATGTTTCCGTTCAGCACCCGCTGCTTCTCCCACTTCCGCTGATCGATCGAGCTTCGCTCGCGGCTGCGCTCGGCATCAACGGCCTCCTCTCGATCGTCTTCGGAGTCGTGATCCTAATCTGGGCCGCGCCAGGCGTCACGCGCGTCAAGGACCGTATCCTCGTCGCGTACTAGGAGCGGCGGGCGGCACGGCAAAGGCCGTCCAACCGGACCCGAGCAAGAAGGAGGAGAGATGGGATTCGAGCAGTACCACGAGCCGGCAAGTGAGCTCAGTGCCGAGGTGCGGACGTTTGCCCGCATGATCGCTTCCCTGACCGAGGAGGCGGAGGCGATCGGCTGGTACGAGCAGCGCATCGCGCTCGAGCCGGACCCGCAGGCGAAAGCGATCATGGAGAACGCACAGGGCGAGGAGTTCAAGCACTTCGGGATGGACCTCGAGTTCCTGCTGCGGCGCACGCCGAAGTGGCGAATCGCGCTGCAAACGATCCTCTTCACCGACGGAGACATCGTCCAAAGCGGCGAACAGGCCGAGGAAGCCGAGAACCGCTGATCTGCAGGCGGCGCGGCGGCCCGCGCTGCTGATGCCAATCGAGGCGTTGACGGGGTATCGCCGGCGGTCCATCGACACCATGGGGCTAGGCGGACTCGGCGAGCGCGATGGCGCCAAGCACCCCTGCTCGCCGGCCGAGTGCCGGGATCGTGACGAAGCCGGAGATGCCGTCGCCGAGCACCGGCGCGCTGAGGTACCCGTTCATCAGCGCCACGATCTCGCGGTGGACGAGCTCCAGCAGCCCCCGCCGATTCATCACACCGCCGCCGATCACCACCCGCTCAGGTGAGAGGACGCAGATGACACAGACGAGCCCGAGCGCGAGGTAGTGAGCCTCCAGGTCCCACGCCGCCTCGTCGTCGAGCTCGGCGGAGGGCTTACCCCAACGCGCCTCGATCGCGCGGCCGGAGGCCAGGCCTTCCCAGCAGTCTCCGTGGTAAGGACACACGCCTGGAAACGGGTCCGCGTCCCGATCGTGCGGGATCCGCATGTGCCCGAACTCCGGATGGACCAGGCCGTGCAGGAGCCTGCCTTCGACCATGCCGCCGCCCCCGATGCCGGTGCCGACGGTGATGTAGCAGGACGTGTCGAGCCCCTGCGCTGCGCCCCAACGGTGCTCCGCGAGCGCCGCGGCATTCACATCCGTGTCGAAGGCGACGGGAACCGAGAGGCGGCGCCTGATCTCCCGGCCGACATCGGTCTGCGCCCAGCCGGGCTTCGGCGTCGTCGTGATGTACCCCCAGGTCGGCGAGGCCGGATTGCCATCGAGGGGCCCGAACGAGCCGATCCCGATCGCGTCGACGGGGCCCTCGCGCTCGAAGAAGGCAACGGCGCGGTCGATCGTCTCGGCGGGAGTCGTCGTCGGAATCGTCGTGCTCGCACGAACGTCGTCCGGGCCTGTCCCGATCGCGCACTCCCATTTCGACCCGCCCGCCTCGATGCCGCCGTAGACGGTCAAGCAGCTCCGTCCGCGCGGGCGCCGCACGACCGGCGGACCGTCAACTGACCCGGTAGCACGACGACGTTGTCGCGGGCCGGCCCGCGGCCCTGGATCCGCTCGAGCAGCAGTTGCGTCCCCAGCGTGCCGAACGTCTCTGCCGGCTGCTCCATTGCGGTCAGGAACGGGTAGAGCCGCGACGCGAACTCGATGTCGTCGAAGCAGACGAGGGCGACGTCGTCCGGAACCTCGAGGCCCGCGCCCCGCACGGCCTCGATCGCGCCGAGGGCGACGAGGTTGTTGACGGCGAACACCGCCGACGGGCGATCCTCGCTCGAGAGGAGACGTCCCATCGCCGCAAACCCGCCGTCCGGATCCGGGGTCCCCTCCTCGACGAGCGCCGGGTCGAGCGGTAGGCCCGCGGCCTTGAGCGCCGCCTCGTACCCCCGGCGCCGCTCACGCGCGCTGGAGACCTCATCGGTCTCGACGATCAGCCCGATGCGCCGGTGGCCAAGCTCGATCAGATGCTCGACGAGCCGCTGCGCGCCCCCCACGCTGTCGCCGACGACTGCATCGCAGTCGATTCCGGTGACCGTCCGGTCGATCAACACGAACGGCACTCCGAACCGGGCCAGCCGCGCGAGGTGGGGCTTCGACCGGTCGCTGACCGGCGCGATCGCGATCCCCTCCACCCGATGGGCGATCAGCTCCTCGATCACATCGCGCTCCTCTGCGAGGTCGGCGCGGGTGTCGCAGAGGATGACGCGGTAGGAGGACCGCCGCGCGACCTCCTCGGCCGCCCGAACGATCATCGTGAAGAAGGGATTGGCGACGTCGGGCACGATCACCGCGAGCGTCCCGGTCCGCCGCGCGCTCAGCCCCCGCGCGAGCCGGCTGGGGATGTAGCCGAGCTCGGCGATCGCCCGCTGCACACGACGCTCGGTGTCCGGGCTGACGCGATCGCTGTCGTTGATCACCCGGGACACGGTCATCGGTGAGACGCCCGCCAGGGAAGCGACGTCCTTGATGGTCACGTCGGCCGGTCTCGCGCTCACTCCGAATCCTTGGAATTCTTGGTAGCGGTACCACAGATTACCGTGGCCGTCCCTTCAAACCAAGCACATTTGCCTTGACTATTGCGCTCAATTCGTGTTATCGGTATCACAACCACGGGCAAGGGAGGTATCAGATGCGCGATCCGCAGAGGCGACTCAGGCGTCCATCATGGCGGACGCTGAGTCTCGCGGGAGCGCTCCTCGCAGTCGTTGTCGCCACGTCGGCAATCGTCGCCGCCGCGTCTGCCACGACAGAGTCGAAGAGCGCGACCGTCAAGGTCGGGCTGATTACGAAGGACGCCACGAATCCGTTCTTCGTCAAGATGCGCGCCGGAGCGACGAAGGCGGCGAAGAGGCTCGGTGCGAGCCTTACGTATGCAGCCGGAAAGAGCAGCTCCGACAACGCGAGTCAGATCGCGGCGATCGAGAACATGACGACCGCCGGCGTGAAGGGGATCCTGATCACCGTCGCCGACGGCAAGGCCGAGAACGCCGCAATCGCGAAGGCGCGCAAGGCGGGCGTCATCGTGATCGCCCTGGACTCGCCCACCACGCCGAAGAGCGCTACCAACGCCCTCTTCGCGACGAACAACTTCAACGCGGGAGTCCTGATCGGCAAGTACGCCCGCGCGGCGACGAAGGGCAAGAAGGTGACGATCGGGATGCTCGACGAGCACGCCGGGTCGTCGGTGGGAGCGTTGCGCCACAACGGCTTCCTGAAGGGGTTCGGAATCAAGAAGAGCAGCAGCAAGATCGCCTGCGTCGGAAACGGCGAGGGTCAGACGGCCCCGTCGCAGACGGCAATGGAGAACTGTCTGCAGAAGAGCCCGCGCATCAACGTCGTCTACACGATCAACGAGCCCAGCGCCGCCGGCGCGTGGACCGCGTTGAAGAAGGCCGGCAAGACGAAGGCCGGCACGACGATCGTCTCGGTCGACGGCGGCTGCGCCGGCGTGCGCAACGTCAAAGCCGGGATCATCGACGCGACCTCGCAGCAGTACCCGTTGCGGATGGCCTCTCGGGGCGTCGCAGCGGTCGTCAAGTACGCGAAGACCGGCAAGAAGCCGAGCGGCTACACGGACACCGGCGTGAACCTGATCGCCAAGAAGGCGCTCAAGGGCGTTATCTCGAAGAGCGTCAAGTACGGTCTCGCAAACTGCTGGGGCTAGAAACGTAGACCCTCATACCCACCGCGACCGGAGCGTCAGTCATTGGCTCTCCGGTCGCGGCTGGATCCCGGCGTCCTAGGATCGACTCCTCGGGACGAGATCGACGTTGAACGCGACGGAAACCTCAGCCCAGCCACCGCGAGCCCGCTCTCCGGTCGAGTGGATTCGCCGCGTCCTCGCGGCGCCGGCCGTCGGGCCGTTCTTCGCGCTCCTGCTGACGATGGCGTTCTTCTCGCTGAAGAGCGACCGCTTCCTCCAGGGCCCGAACCTCTCGCTGGTGCTGCAGCAGGTGATGGTCGTCGGCGTGCTCGCGATCGGCCAGACGCTCGTGATCCTGACGGCCGGGATCGACCTGTCGGTCGGAACGGTGATGGCGTTCGGGCAGATCGTGATGACGAAGCTCGCGATCGACCAGGGCTACCGGCCGCTCACGGCGATCCTGATCGGAATCCTCGCCTGCGTCGCGTTCGGCGTTCTCAACGGAGGGCTGGTGGCGGGAGTGAGACTGCCGGCGTTCATCGTCACGCTCGGCACCTTGAACATCGCCTTCGCCTTGACGCACATCTACTCGAATGACCTGACGTACCCGCCGGGGAACTCCGGGGCGGCGACGCTGCCCAGCGCGTTGCTCTTCTTCGGCCGCACCTTCACGATCGGCCACACCGAGATCACCTACGGGGTCGTGCTCATGTTCGTTCTCTTCGGCCTCGCGTGGTTCGCGCTCACGCAAACCGCGTGGGGCCGGCATGTCTATGCCACCGGCGACGACCCGGAGGCCGCCCGGCTGACAGGCATCAAGACCGGCCGCGTCCTCCTCAGCGTCTACGTGGTCGCCGGCCTGATGTACGGCATCGCGGCCTGGCTGCTCGTCTCGCGTACCGAGCTCGGCGATCCCAACGCCGGTCAGACGACCGAGAACCTCGACTCGATCACGGCCGTGGTTCTCGGCGGCACGAGCCTGTTCGGCGGGCGTGGAACAGTGATCGGGACCCTGATCGGAGCCATCATCGTCGGCGTCTTTCGCAACGGTCTGACGCTGATCGGCGTCGAGGTGATCTACCAGTACCTCGTCACGGGGATTCTCGTGATTCTCGCCGTGGCGGTCGACCAGCTCACGCACCGGAGGCGGCTCTGAGCGAACAACGACCAATCCTCGAAGCACGCGGGCTCGCCAAGCGATACGGGCAGGTCGTCGCGCTCGACGGAGTCGATTTCGAGCTCTATCCGGACGAGATCGTCGCCGTGATCGGCGACAACGGCGCGGGCAAGTCGACCTTGATCAAGGCACTCTCCGGGGCATTGCAGCCGGACGAAGGGGAGATCCGCCTCGACGGGAAGCGCGTCCGCTTCCGCTCTCCCGGCGACGCGCGGAGCGCAGGAATCGAGACCGTCTACCAGGACCTGGCCGTCGCTCCCGCGCTCGACATCGCCTCGAACATCTTCCTGGGTCGCGAGGCCCGGAGGCGAGGACCGCTCGGCTTCGTCCTGCGCATGCTCGCGAAACGCACGATGCGCCGGGACGCCGCGCGTCACCTGCAGGAGCTGAAGATCGGCATCCAGTCCATGGGCCAGCGGGTCGAGAATCTCTCCGGTGGCCAGCGACAGGGTGTCGCGGTCGCCCGCGCGGCGAAATGGGCCGAGCGAGTAGCGATCATGGACGAGCCGACCGCCGCGCTCGGAGTCAAGGAGACTCGCCAGGTGATCGACCTGATTCTCCGCGTTCGCGAGCGCGGCCTGCCCGTGATCCTGATCAGTCACGACATGCCGCACGTGTTCGAGCTCGCGGACCGGATCCAGATCATGCGGCTCGGCAAGCGGGTCGCGGTCGTGACGCCGCAGACGCACACGATGCCCGAGGCGGTCGCGATCATGACCGGCGCGACGCGCGGCGAGCTCGAGCAGGCGCTCGTCAAGGAGGGCCCACCCGCACAGCTGCCCGAGGAGGAGGAGCCATGAGCTACCTGCCGGCGTCCGATCGCTACGAGCAGATGCAATACCGGAGGTCCGGCCGGAGCGGAGTTCAGCTGCCGGCGCTGTCGCTCGGGCTGTGGAACAACTTCGGCGACGACTTCCCGTATCAATCGGGCCGGGCGATCGTCAGGCGCGCCTTCGACCTCGGGATCACCCATTTCGACCTGGCCAACAACTACGGACCGCCCTACGGCTCGGCCGAAGAGAACTTCGGGCGCATGCTCGCGCACGACCTCGGCACCTACCGGGACGAGCTGGTGATCTCGACCAAGGCCGGCTACGACATGTGGCCCGGCCCCTACGGCGACCGGGGCTCGCGAAAGTACCTGCTGGCGAGCCTGGACCAGAGCCTGCAGCGGATGGGGCTGGAGTACGTCGACATCTTCTATTCGCACCGTTTCGACCCCGAGACGCCGCTCGAAGAGACGATGGGCGCCTTGGCCACAGCGGTACGACAGGGCAAGGCGCTCTACGCGGGAGTCTCGTCCTACTCCGCCGCCAAGACCCGAGAGGCGGCCCAGATCCTCCGCGAGCTCGGCACCCCGCTGCTGATCCACCAGCCCTCGTACTCGATGCTCAACCGCTGGATCGAGCCGGAGCTGCTCGACGTGCTGGGGGACGAGGGCGTCGGCTGCATCGTCTTCTCACCGCTCGCGCAGGGAATGCTGACCGACAAGTATCTGCACGGTATCCCCGAGGGCTCACGCGCGAGCCGTACTGCGACGCTCTCGCCGGACCTGATCACCGACGAGGCGCTCGAGAAGATCCGCGCGCTGAACGAGATCGCAAGCGCACGGGGGCAGAGCCTCGCGCAGATGGCCCTGGCCTGGACGCTGCGCGACCCGCGCATCACCTCGGCGCTCGCCGGTGCGAGCAGTGTCGAGCAGCTCGAGGCGAACGTGGCCGCACTCGAGCGCGTCGACTTCACGGACGAGGAGCTCGCAGAGATCGACAGGCACGCGACCGACAGCGGCATCAATCTCTGGGCCGCCTCGAGCAGCGTCTAGGGGCGACGCGGACGAGGTCGTTCGAAGCCTGGTGGACGAGCTGCTGGTCGCTGTCGACGCAGCGACCCGGCGGTTCATGCTGGGCATCACCGGGCCGCCGGGCGCGGGCAAGTCGACGCTCGCGAACGCGCTGGCGGCGGCCGTCGCCGAGCGACGAAGCGCAGGGGTAGCCGTTGTCGCGCCGCTCGACGGATTTCATCTCTCGAACGAGGCCCTCGATCTTCTCGGGCTCCGTTCGGTGAAGGGCGCGCCCCAGACGTTCGACTCGGAGGCGTTCGCCGGCTCTTTGCGGCGACTTCGAGACGAGCCCTGTGCCATGGTCCTCTGGCCCGACTTCGACCGCAAGGCCGAAGAAACGGTGGCCGACGCGATCGCAATCGGTCCCGAGGCGAAGCTGGTGATCACGGAGGGGAATTACCTGCTACTCGATCAACCCTGGTGGCGCGAGGCCCGTCAGGTGCTCGACGAGGTCTGGTACGTCGATGCGCCGCGTGACGTCCTCCGCCGGCGACTGATCGAGCGCCAGATCGCAGGCGGCCGTTCCGAAGCCGACGCGGTCCGTCACGTTGACGGAAGCGACCTGCGGAACGCCGAGCTCGTCGCCCGGACTCGGCAGCTCGCCGACCGAACGGTTCGCCCGTGACCGCTCGCGAGCGGATGCTGGCAGGCGAGCTCTACGACGCCCTCGATCCCGAGCTGGTCGAAGCCCGCGAGCGCGCGCGGGCGTTGCTGGCCCGCTACAACGCGACTCGCGACCGGCAGGCCCTGGTCGAGCTGCTCGGGCGACTGGGCGACGACGCGCTCGTCGAGCCGCCCTTCCACTGCGACTACGGCTTCAACATCGCCGTCGGCGAGCGCTTCTACGCAAACGTGAACTGCGTCTTTCTCGACTGTGCGCCGATCGAGATCGGTCGCCACGTCCTGCTCGGACCCGCCGTCCATCTCTACACGGCGACACATCCGTTCGATCCGGCCAAGCGCCGCGAAGGGCTCGAGTCCGCGAAGCCGATCACGATCGGCGACGATGCATGGCTTGGAGGGGGCACGATCGTGCTCCCCGGCGTGACCATCGGCGACCGCGCGGTCGTCGGCGCGGGCAGCGTCGTCACGCGCGATGTCCCGGCCGACTCGAGGATCGCGGGCAACCCGGCACGGCCGATTGACATGAGCCGGGCGACCGCGTAGCTTCGATTCCGGGCAACAGGAGGAGCAGGTACGCGAGCCGCTGCGTCACGCGTACTGCGGCGTCTCACCCAACTCCGCCGCGCGAGGCGGGCTGTCCTCTCTGCGGTGACGCTCTTGCCGGCAGCGGCCGGCTACGCGGCAGCCACCCGCTCATGGGCACCCCTCGGGGCAGGCGCCGTCGTCGTCGGCGTCCGCCGGGGCCCCCTGCACTACCGCCGCCGGCGCCTCTGGCAGAGACAATCGCGCACCGACGAGCCCGGCGGCCGCTGCGCCGTCCGTACTCGGTACTGCCGAAAGGTCGAGCTCGAGCTGAAGCCGGCGAAACGGCGGGTCGAGTCCCTCGTGTGCAGGGCGGGTGACGACGTCGTCGCCCGTCTGGAAGGGCAGCCCGTGAAGGCGCTCAACCGTGTTGTCGCCCGGTACCGAAAGCAGCGGCCGACGTTGGAGCTACGGCAGGCCCTTCAACCGATCGCGGAGCGGATCTTGAACACGATCGACAGTGCCGCGGCCCAGCTCGGACCCGGCTCGGTCACCCTCGACGCCCACCTCGAGGGCGGCGAGGTCGAATGCCGCTTCGAGCTTTACCAGTGCGTGGCTGGAGCGGAGGGCCCGACCTGGAGCAAGGAGGCGGAGTGGAAGGCGACCGTGGCCGACGAGCGGGAGGAGTGGGTTGCGGCGCCCAAGCTCCCGCTGGCCGCGGGAAGCTCGTTCGCCTACCTGCTCGAGGATCTCCTGACCTTTGTGACCAAGGTCGACGTTCCGACGCCGGAGGTTGCGAAGGCGCTGACGGGTCCCTAGACCAGGCCCCGCTAGCGGCTGACGGAGACGATGCGGGCCCGCCACGCGCCGCTGGGCGCTTCGACCTTGACCTCGTCGCCCGGCTTGGCGCCCATCAGGGCCTGGCCGACCGGCGAGTCGGGCGAGACGCCGCCGACGCTCGAGATCTCGAACTCCAGACGGTCTCCCCGCTCGTCCTCGAGCTCGACCTTCGAGCCGACTCCGACGGCTCCGCCGGCCGCGTCCTCGTTCACGAGCACCGCGCGGCTCAGACGATCGCGCAGCACGCGGATCCGGCGCTCGAGCATCCCCTGCTCGTTCTTCGCGGCGTGGTACTCGAAGTTCTCGGAGAGATCGCCGAAGCCGCGGGCAGTCTTGATCGCCTCGACGATCGCGGCCCGGCGCGGCCCTTCCAGCTCGGCCAACTCGGCCTCGAGCTGCTCCTTCTGGGACCGCGTCAGCGGCTCCGGCTTCTCGTTGGGCATCGCGGGAGCGTATCGGCCTTGCGCCCCCGCGGCCTGAGGCGCCAATGACGCCTCAGGCCGCTTCGCGCAGTTCGCGCTCGAGCTTCGCGAGCGCCTCGGCCTCGAGCTGGCGAACCCGCTCGCGCGTGATGCCGAGCTCCTTGCCGATCGCCTCGAGCGCCTGGGGCTGCCCCCCGACGCCGAAGCGCAGCTCGATGATCCGACGCTCGCGCTCGGGGAGCGACTCGATCGCCCGCCGCACCTCGCGCCTCCGGAGCGACTCGACGGCCTCCTCCTCCGGGCTCGCCGCCGACTTGTCGTCGAAGAGGTCACCGAGCTCGCCGTCCTCCTCGGAGCCGACCGGCCGGTTCAGCGAGACGTTCGCCTGCACGGCGTCGAGCGCCTCCTCGACATGGACGAGCTCGAGCTCGGACTCCTCGGCGAGCTCCTCGCGGGTCGGCTTGCGGCCCAGCTGGGCCTCGAGCCGGCTCGACGCGCGCGCGAGCTTCATGCGCCGCTCGTTGACGTGCGTCGGGATGCGGATCGTCGCGGACTGGTTCGAGATCGCGCGCTGGCAGGCCTGGCGGATCCACCAGGTGGC
>Ga0307302_10001254_pt1 | contig 11207 bp, 11 predicted proteins | sample ER_DNA_183_FD_194490 | JGI IMG/M metagenome (GOLD analysis project Ga0307302, IMG submission 194490) | Bulk soil microbial communities from the East River watershed near Crested Butte, Colorado, United States - ER_DNA_183 | ecosystem: Environmental > Terrestrial > Soil > Floodplain | place... | reverse complement strand
GTTGTCCCCTGGCTGGTCCGCTTTCCGACGATGGCAAATCACACGGCGACGCATCTGCTGCACAAGGCGCTCCGCGAGGTCCTCGGCGAGCACGTTCGCCAGGCGGGCTCTGCCGTTCGCCCCGACAAGCTGCGCTTCGACTTCACACACGAGCAGGCGCTCACGTCCGAACAGCGGGCCGAGGTCGAGCGGATCGTGAACGCGAAGATCTTCGAGAACCTCCCGGTGCGAACGTTCATCACGCCGATCGACGAGGCGCGCAACCTCGGGGCGATGATGCTGTTCGGTGAGAAGTACGGCGAGGAAGTGCGTGTCGTGGAGATCCCCGACTTCTCACGAGAGCTCTGCGGGGGCACGCATGTCCGCACGACGGCCGAGATCGGCCCGTTCGTGATCACGTCCGAGAGCTCGGTCGGCTCGGGGGCGCGCCGCATCGAGGCGCTCACATCGGGCGAGGCGTTCAGCCATCTCACAGGGCGTGCTCACGAGGCGCAGGAGTTGCGCGAGGAGCTCGAGCGCGTGCGGAAGGAATCGAAGAAGAAGGCGGGCAGCTCGGGAAGTGCTGAAGTCACGTTCCGCGACGAGTCCGACGGCATCGTCGTCGCCGAAGTGACGTCGATGAAGGGCTCCGAGCTCCGTGACCTTTCGGATCAGATCCGACAGTCGAAGCAGGCGGACGCCGTATTGCTCGGGTCGGTCGACAACGGTCGCGCGTACCTCGTGGTCAACCTTGACAGTGCGCTCGTCGAGCGCGGGGCCGACGCGGTCGCGGTCGTTCGCGAGGCGGCCAAGAAGATCGACGGCGGAGGCGGAGGACGGCCGACACTGGCCGAGGCGGGTGGGAAGAATCCCGAGGGGCTTGCGGAGGCATACGAGGTCGGGAAGCGCGAGATAGCCTCGGCAATCGAGTGAAGGTCCTCGCTCTCGACTTCGGCTCGGCACGAACGGGCGTCGCCGTCTCGGACCCCACCGGCACAATCGCGACGCCTGTCGGCGTCGTTGAGCGTGCAGCTACGGAGACAGGTCTGGCCCAGCTGGCAGCACTGGTACAGGCGGAGGGAGTAGAACGGGTCGTCGTCGGGCTTCCGCTGACGTTGCGCGGCGTACACGGGGAACAGGCGGACGAGACCGAGCGCTTCGTGACCGCCCTGCGCGCTACCTTGCAGGTTCCCGTCGATACCTTTGACGAGCGTTTTACGACCGATCTCGCCGAGCAGACATCGAACGGCGCCGGCTCGATCGACGCCGTCGCCGCCGCGCACCTCCTGTCGAGCTACCTGGAATGGTCCAGCAACAAGAGCCCGTAACCGGCCCGGCCCCACCGAGGCCACCACGCCGTCACCGACCCTCACGCACCCAGCTGCTGGTCCGGCGGGGGATCGCGCTCGGTCTGCTGCTCGCGGGGCTCGCTGTCGCGCTCTGGCTCGTGGCGCTTGCGGTCGGAGGGCTCCGCGACGACCCGGCCCCGAAGCCGACGCCCGTCGCCGCCCCGCCGACTCTGAAGATCATCTTTCCGGAGGGGTTCACCCGTGAGCAGATGGCCGAGCGCATCAGCGAGGTCAACGCCATCGCGCGCGAGAAGCGCAACATCAACCCGCGACTGTCGTCGTCGGCGTATCTGAGAGCCACGGCGAGCTCGAAGATCCCTGGGAAGTTTGCCGAGGACGGGAAGCGGCGGCCGCTCGAAGGCTTCCTGTTTCCGAGCGCCTACCAGTTCGAGCCGAAAACGACCTCGCGGCAGCTCGTCAATCGCCAGCTGGAGGCGTTCGAGCGCTCCTGGGGGCAGGTCGACCTCTCGTATGCGAAGTCGCGAAACCTCACCCCGTACGACGTCTTGATCATCGCGTCCCTGATCGAGAAGGAGGTCATCGCCCCCGAGGAACGCGGGCTCGTGGCGGCCGTGATCTACAACCGGCTTCGCCGCGGGATGACGTTGGGGATCGACGCCACGATTCGCTACGGCCTCAAGATCCCCGCCACGGAGTCGCTCCGTGAATCGCACCTTGCGGACCTGAACCCGTACAACACCCGAAAACACCCCGGGCTGACGCCGACCCCGATCGCGAACCCGGGCCTCGCTTCGATGCAGGCCGCGGCGCACCCGAAGAACGTCGACTACCTCTTCTTCGTCCGCAAGCCGGACAAGATCCATCACTTCTTCACGGCCAGCCAGGACGAGTTCGACGCCTACCTGGCGGCCAACGGCTACGGATAGATGAACGACCGCGTCGAGCGCCTGCGCGCGAAGCTCGAGGAGCCGCTCCTCGTTTCCGACCAGGTGAACGTCCGCTATCTCTGCGGGCTCGACAGCTCGAACGCGGCGCTCGTCGTCGAGCCCGAGCGTGTCCGGCTGTTCACGGACTTCCGGTACGGAGAAAGCGCGCGGGCCGTCGAAGGCGTCGAGTTCGTCGAGACCAAGCGGGATCTCTTCCAGAGCCTCGCCGAGGGGCTGACGGGGCGGATCGGCTTCGAAGCGACCTCGGTCACGTATGAGCGCCATGCCCGCCTCCACGCCGGCGGGCTGGACCTCGTGCCGACCTACGGCGCTGTGGAGGAGCTTCGCGCCGTGAAGGACGACGGCGAGCTCGAGGCTCTTCGCCGCGCGTCCGAGATCACGAGCGAGGCGATCGAGCGGTTCGCTGAAGAGCGCTTCATCGGCCGGACAGAGCGTGAGCTCGCGTGGCGCCTGGAGCAGTTGCAGCGTGAGATCGGCGGCGAGGCGATGTCCTTCTCGGCAGTGGTTGCGTCCGGGCCCAACAGCGCGAAACCACATACCACGCCCGGTGACCGCGAAGTTCAGGCCGGCGAGATCCTCCTGGTGGACACGGGCTGCATCGTCGACGGCTACTGCTCGGACTGCACGCGGACCTTCGCCACCGGTTCGCTCCCGGACGAGCTTCATCGCGCCTACGAGGTCTGTCTCGACGCGCAGGCCGAGGGCCTCGAGGCCGTGCGACCCGGCGCCTCCGGCCCCGGCGTCGACGCAGCTGCTCGCGACCGGATCGAGGCGGCCGGCTTCGGAGACGCGTTCGGACACGGCCTGGGCCACGGGGTGGGCCTACTTGTCCACGAGTCGCCGCGCCTCGCCCGCGAGTCGCGGGACACGCTCGAGGAGCGGATGGTCGTCACCGTCGAGCCCGGCATTTACCTCGCCGGACTGGGCGGAATCAGGATCGAGGACCTCGTCGTCGTGCGTGACGGCGAGCCCGAGGTGCTCACCTCGTTCACCAAGGACCTGATCAGCGTCGACTAGATTGCGGTCGGTGGCAGAAGCAGTCAACACAAACCAGTTCAAGAACGGCATGCACGTCAAGGTCGACGGCGACGTCTGGCGGATCGTGGGGTTCCAGCACGTCAAGCCCGGCAAGGGCGGGGCGTTCGTGCGTACGAAGCTGAAGAATCTGGCCAGCGGCTCGGTCGTCGACCGCACCTTCCGAGCCGGTGAGAAGTTCGAGCGCATGCACACCGAGACGAAGAACGTCCAGTACCTGTACGACTCGGGTGACGAGGTCGTGTTCATGGAGGAGGACACGTACGAGCAGTTCTCGCTGTCGCGGGAGAGCCTCGCGGAGGACCTCGAGTTCCTCCCGCCCTCAACCTCCGTGCAGATCCTCACCGTGGACGGCAAGCCCGCCGGGCTGCAGCTGCCCTCGTCGATCGAGCTCGCCGTGACCGAGACGGAGCCCGGCGTCAAGGGCGACACGGTGTCGAACGTGACGAAGCCCGCAACGCTCGAGACCGGTGCGATCATCCAGGTCCCGCTCTTCGTGGTGAAGGGCGAGCGGATCAAGGTGGATCCGAAGGAACGTCGCTACATCTCGCGGGCGTAGCCCTTCCGGGAGAGTCGCGAGTTACCCTCTCCGCGTGCCCGCGCTCATCGACACGACCATTCGCCTGCTCAGCCAGGCGCCTCTGGCCGGCCGGATCCCGACCGGCCAGCTGCTCGAGCTCGTCGAGATCCTCGACCGCGCGGGGTTCGCCGCGCTCGAGGTCTCCGGCGGTGGGGTGTTCGACAGCGCCGTGCGGCGTGGGGTCGAGAGCCCCTGGGAGCAGATGCGAGCCATCAACTCGAGGACGAAGACGCCGCTCGGCCTGGCTCTTCGCGGGCGCTTCCTCGTCGGCTCGCAGCCGGTCGCGAGTGACTTTGTACCCCGCTTCGTGGCCAGCGCGGCCGAGAACGGCATCGAGATCTTCCGTCTGCACGACCCGCTGAACGACGTCTCGAACCTGCGCGAGGCGGGCCAGGCAATCACAGCCGCCGGTCGGGAGTTCGATGCCGGCCTCATCTACAGCCCCGGTGTCACGGGAGGTACCGAGCAGCTCGTCGAACAGGCCAAGAAACTGCCGGATCTCGGGGCCTCGCGCGTGCTTCTCCACGATGCGTCTGGTGCTCTGACGGCCCCGCGTGCGCACGAGCTGGTCTCGGCGCTCGCCGAGGCGAGTGGGCTGCCTGTGGGCATGTACGGCCAGGGCGCCGCCGGGAACGCGCTTGCAGCCAACCTCGAGGCGGCTCGAGCCGGAGCCGACCGGCTGGCCTGTGCCGTTTATCCGATCGCGCTCTTGCTCCACCGCGTGTCAGGTGAGGCACTGGCCACCTCGCTGGCCGGGCTCAAACTCGACTCCGGCGTCGACGTAGACACACTCTGGGAGGCCGCGGAGCTGATCGACGAGCACATCGGCGACGAGCCGGTGACACCACTGCCGACGAGGGTCTCGGTTCGAGCGGCCCAGCACAAGCTGCCGGCCGGGCTGGTCGCGGCCATTGACGCGAGGCTCCGCACGCATGGCGCGGCCGATCGGCTCGACGAGGTCCTCGACGAGTTGATCCTCATTCGCACGGAGGCGGGATCGCCGCCGCTCGCAGCGCCGATCGGGCAGATCCTCGCGTCCCAGGCGATCATCCACGTCTTGTCGGCGAGCCGCTACCAGACGGTCGTTGACGAGCTTCGAGATCTCCTCGAAGGTAGCTTTGGGACACCGCCAGGCCCGATCGACCCGGCCGTCCGCCGCGCGAGCGAGCTCCTCGCGGAGCCCGAAGCGCCCGAGGAGCCGGCCGCGAATCTCGAAGAGCTGCGCGAGGACGCCGCCGGGCTCGCCTCGAGCGAGGAGGAGCTGCTACTGCTCGCGCTCTTCGGAGACGAAGCCGAGCCGTTGCTCCGTGGAATTCGCGAGCGCGGGACCGGAGAGGAGACGCTGCTCGGCGGTGGAGTCGACCAGTCGCGGGCCGAGCAGATCCGCGAGATCGTCCGCATCGTTCAGGAGAGCGGCGTCGCCGAGATCGCACTCGAGGAGGCTGGCGCCCGGGTCTCCGTGCGCCGGACCGAGGAAGCGTTGCCTGCCACAGCGGGTGAGGCGCCAGCCGAGCCTCTGGCGGAGACCGAGCCGCTGCTGGCCGAGCCCGAGCCGGCGACCGACGGTCTCCTTCGAATCGAGGCGCCGATGGTCGGAACGTTCTACCGCGCGTCGCAGCCCGGAGCCCCTCCGTTCGTCGAGGAGGGCGACGTGGTTGCTGCAGGTCAGACGCTTTGCATCCTCGAGGCGATGAAGTTGATGAACGAGGTCAAGACCGAGGTGGAGGGAGTCGTCCGCGCGATCCACGCGCAGAACGGGCAGCCCGTCGAGTTCGGGCAGGCGCTGTTCGACCTCGAGCCCGCGATGAGCCGGCCGCTCGACGCCTTCTGATGTTCAACCGCGTCCTGATCGCGAACCGCGGCGAGGTGGCCGTCCGCGTCATCCGAACGCTGCACGAGCTCGGCATCGAGGCCGTCGCTGTCTACTCGACCGCCGACGAAGGCGCACTGCATACCCGACTCGCCGACCGTGCCGTCTGTGTCGGGCCGCCGGCCGCCACCGAGAGCTATCTCAAGATCCCGTCGATCATCGCCGCGGCGACCACGACCCGTTGTGACGCCGTCCACCCGGGCTGGGGCTTCCTGGCCGAGAACCCCGCGTTTGCGGCGGCATGCGACGACAACGAACTGGTCTTCATCGGGCCCAGCGCCGAGACCATGGCGCGCATGGGCGACAAGGTCGATGCGAAGCGCGAGATGATCGCCGCCGGGGTCCCGGTCGTGCCGGGAACCGAGGAGCCGACGGCGATCGGCGACGCAGGGGCCGCTGCGGAGGAGACCGGCTACCCGGTGCTCCTGAAAGCCGTCGCCGGGGGCGGGGGCAAGGGCATGCGCTTCGTCGAGCACCCAGAGGACCTCGAGCGCGCCTACCAGATGGCTGCCGCCGAGGCCGAGGCTGCCTTCGGCGACCCGGGGATCTACATCGAGAAGGCCGTCGTGCCCGCACGTCACGTCGAGATTCAGGTTCTGGCCGACGGACAGGGCGGCGTGCTCACTCTGGGCGAGCGTGACTGCTCGATCCAGCGCCGGCACCAGAAGCTGATCGAGGAGTCGCCGTCGCCGGCCCTGACCCCGGAGATCCGCGAAGAGATGGAGGCAGCAGCGGAACGGGCTTGCCACGCGATCGGCTACCGGAACGCGGGAACCTTCGAGTTCCTCCTCGGCCCGGACGGCTCGTTCTTCTTCATCGAACTGAACGCACGACTCCAGGTCGAGCACCCGGTGACGGAGATGATCACCGGAGTCGATCTCGTCCGTGAGCAGCTTCGGGTCGCCGCAGGCGAGTCGCTCTCGCGTACGGGCCGGGCAGAACGGCGCGGTCACGCGATCGAGGTGCGCATCAATGCCGAAGATCCCTCACGAGGCTTTCTCCCGATGCCGGGCCGGATCGAGCGCTTCAAGCCGCCGCTCGGCCCCGGCGTGCGTGTCGACACTCACATCGAGGACGGTGCGGACGTGCCTCCGTACTACGACTCGCTGCTCGGCAAGCTGATCGCTTGGGACGAGAATCGCGACTCCGCGATCGCACGCGCGCTGAGGGCTCTCGCGGAAACGGAGGTCCGGGGCGTGCCGACGACGATTCCCGTGGCGATCGACATCTTGCGCAGCGAGCAGTTCGCGACCGGCCGCTACTCGACCAACTTCCTGGCCGAAGTGGGCTCGCAACTACCGGCGCTGGCGGAGAGCTGATGTCGGGACGTCGCGCAGCGCGACGGACGGCGCTCTTCCTGCTCTACCAGTGGGACCTCACGCGCCAGCCACTCGCGTCGCTCTACGAGGGCGAGGTCGATCCGTTCGCGCGTGAGCTGGCCGAGGCAGTCATCGAGGAGGCGGAGGAGCTCGACCGCGAGATCACGGAGTCTGCGGACGACTGGAGCGCCGACCGGCTGGGCGCCCTCGAGCGCAACATCCTGCGGATCGGCGTACATGAGGTCGCGAGCGACGACGTTCCCGTCGAAGTCGCCATCAACGAGGCCGTCGAGCTCACCAAGCGCTACGCGTCCGACGATGCAGCGCGACTCGTGAACGGGATCCTCGGCCGGATCGCGCGGGAGAAGGCGGTATGAGCACGCCGGCGGAAGACGCGCTGAAACGCGCCGAAGAGCTGCTCGAGCGCCTGGAGGAGACCCGCGCGCGCCTCGAGGCGACTGCCGACCCCGATCAGGCAATCGACGTGCTCACCGAGCTGGCCGAGATCGCCAAGCAGGTCGAGGTCGAGATCGAGCAGGCACGCCGCGAGGCCGACGCGTAGTGCGGACGCTGGACGAGCACCGCACCCTCGTCGAGGAGCACCTCGGGCGCCTCGCTCTCGCCGGGGAGCTGGCCGGGTTGACCGACGCAATGCGCTATGCGCTGCAGGGTGGCGGCAAGCGGATCCGTCCGGTGCTGTGTCTGGCGACTGGCGAGGCGGCAGGCGCAGAGCCGGAGGAGCTGCTGCCGGCTGCCGCTGCGATCGAGCTCGTCCACACGTTCTCCCTCGTCCACGACGATCTGCCCGCGCTCGACGACGACGCTCTCCGGCGCGGTCGCGCGAGCGCGCACATCGAGTACGGCGAGGCTGTCGCGATCCTCGCGGGCGATGCCCTGCTCGCGCAGGCGCTCGACCTCGCGCTCTCCTATGGGCGACCTGAGGTCGCGCGCGAGCTGGCGCGGGCGACGCTCGGCATGATCGGCGGCCAGTACCTCGACGTGACGGACGGCCGCGCGGACCTGGCCCAGCTGCACGCGCTCAAGACCGGGCGACTGTTTTCCGCGGCCGTCGGGAATGCGCTCTGGGTGGCGCGCGTGCCGGAGGGAGAGCAAGCGCCCTGGCGGGACTTCGCGTCCGACTTCGGGCTCCTCTTCCAGATCGTGGACGACCTGCTCGACGGTGACGGGCTCGTGCAGGAGCGGGGTGTCGAGGCTGCGAGGGCCCTCGGCGACGAAACGGAGGAGCGCGCCCGAGCCGTCCTGGCCCAGATTCCTGCCGACACAGCCCGCCTGGACGAGCTCGTTTCGGGCCTAAGCATGCGCGCTCGCGCGAGCTAGGCTCGAAGCGGTGAGAAAACGGCTGGACGTGCTTCTGGTCGAACGCGGGCTCGCGGAAAGTCGCGCCCAGGCGCAGGCCCTGGTGATGGCGGGCCGGGTGCCCGGCCATGCCAAAGCGGGCGAGCAGGTCGACGAGTCGATCGAGCTCGCCGTCGACCAGCCGCCGCCGTATGTCTCTCGGGGAGGCGAGAAGCTCGCGCACGCTCTCGATGCGCTCGGCGTGGAAGTAGCGGGTCGCGACGCGCTCGACGTGGGAGCTTCAACCGGCGGCTTCACAGACGTCCTCCTCCAGCGCGGCGCGGCCAGGGTGATCGCGCTCGACGTCGGCCACGGCCAGCTCCACCCCCGCATTCGGGATGACGACCGCGTGACCGTGCTCGAGCGGGTGAACGCGCGCGAGCTCTCGCAGCTGCCGTTCCCGCCGGATCTGGTGACGTGCGACGTGTCGTTCATCAGCGTGCGCGCCGCGCTGCCGCCCGCTCTGCGTCTCGCTGCAAGCGGCTGGGAGTCACTCGTGCTCGTCAAGCCCCAGTTCGAGGCGGGGCGCGAGGAAGCGACCCGGGGCGGCGGCGTCATCCGCGACCGGGAAGTGCACGCCCGTGTCTTGCGCGAAGTGGGCACTGCGGCCCTGGACTGGGATGCCGAGACGGTGGGCGTCGTAGACTCGGGGCTTCCCGGCCCGAAGGGAAACCGGGAGTTCTTCCTGCAACTGCGCCACCGCGAGCACCCGACCCTTGCCGATGAGCTCGAACGCTGGATCGATGACGCAACGCGCTGAGCCTGTCCGCCGCGCGAGGGTGGTCACGCGCGGCAAGGCCGACATGATCGGCGAGGGTCTCGCGCGCCTGCAACGGGTCGCGGACGAAGCCGGCGTCGAACTGATCCTGGACAAGGACGAGGCCATCAAGCACGGCCTCGATGCGGGTGGGGACGAGGATTCCGCCGACCTGGCGATCGTCCTCGGCGGCGACGGCACGATGTTGCGCGCCCTGCAGCGTTGCCTCGGCAAGGGCATTCCCGTCGTCGGCGTCAACTTCGGCTCGATGGGCTTCTTGACGACGATTCCGGCCGACGACCTCGAGAACGGTCTCAAGCGTGTTTTCGCGGGTGAGTACGAGGTCGTCGAGCTACCGACCCTCGAAGCCGAGCTCTGGGGCGAGCGCTACGTCGCCGTCAACGACGTCGTCGTCGCCAGCTCGGTGATCGGCCGCATGGCGTATCTCGCCTGGGCCATTGGTGGTGAGGAGCTGGGCGAGGTGTCGTGCGACGGCGTCATCTGCTCGACGCCCTCCGGATCGACCGGCTACAACCTCTCGAACGGCGGGCCGGTGCTCGTGTGGGGCATGGACGCGATGACGGTGACGTTCATTGCGCCGCACGCGCTCGATGCCCGACCGCTTGTCGTCCCGCGTAGCCGCGAGCTCGCGATCGAGAATCGCACGGAGGGGCTGCCGATGGTCGTGCTGGCGGACGGCAGACAGATCGGCGTGCTGGGATTCGAGGAGCGGTTGATCGTCCGGCTCGGCGACCAGCGCACACTGCTGGGCGTCCTGCCGGAAGCGACGTTCTTCAGGAGGTACAGGGAGACTTTTGCTTCGTAGGCTGCGCATCGAGAACCTCGTGCTGATCCGCGAGGCCGATCTCGCGCCCGCGGCCGGGCTGAACGCGATCACCGGCGAAACCGGCGCGGGCAAGACGATCCTCGCCCAGGCGATCGGCCTCCTCCTCGGTGCGAAGGGGGACGCGGCTTACCTCGGCCCCGGAGCCGAAGAGGCCTACGTCGAGGCGGAGTTCGACGTCCCCGCCGGCTTGCTCGAGGAGGAGGGCCTCGAAGCGCTGGCCGACCTGCGGCCCGAGGGTGAGGACGGTCTGGTGCTGGCCCGGCGGGTGTTCGCCGACGGACGCACGCGCGCGTACGCCTGGGGGCGAAGCGCAGCTCGCGAGGATCTGGCCGCCGCAGGCGAGCGTCTGCTGGCGATGTCGGGGCAGTTCGAACAACGCCGGCTGGCGAGGGCGTCCTACCAGCTGGACGCGCTGGACGCTTTCGTCGGCGACGAGCAGCGGAAACTGCGCGCCGAAGCTCGCGTGGCCTGGCGGGAGCAGGCGGCCGCGCGCCGGGCCTATGACGAGGTTGCGAGCGGCGCAGCTTCGACCGAGGCTCGCCTGGCAGAGCTTCACGCTCTCGTCGAGGACACCGAAGGGCTCGAGGTGGGAGCCGAGGATCGCCTGCGTGAGGAACGTGAGCGGCTCCGCCACGTCACCGAGCTTGCGGAAGCGGCCGGGAACGCCGCCGCGGCGCTGGCGCCCGATGAAGGTGAGGGGGCCGCCGGCCTCGCAGCACTCGCCGAGCGAGCGCTGGGGCCGGTGGAGCAGATCGCCCCGGAGCTGGCGCGCGCACGTAGCGAGTTGCGCGACGTGGAGGTCCGGCTCCGCGAGACGGCGTTGGAGCTGCGCGCGTTCCTCGAATCGCTCGAGGCCGAGCCGGACCGGCTGGAACAGATCGAGGCTGACCTCGATCGGATCGCGGAGGCCAAGCGCCGGTTCCGTTGCGCCTCCTACGAGGAGCTGCTGGCTCGAGCGGAGGACGCGCGCGCGGAGCTGGCCGCGCTCGACGCCGGCGCCGACCCGCTGCAGGCGGCCGCCGACGCGCTGGCTGCCGCGGAGAAGCGCTCCGCAGACGTCGCGGGTCGGCTTCGGAAAGCCCGTGAGAAGGCGGCGCGCCCGTTCGCGAAGGCGGTCGCCGAGAACCTGCAAGGAATTGGCATGGGCGAGGGAGAGTTCGAGGTCGAGCTTCGCGAGCGCGATCCCGGGGCGGCTGGCGCCGACGAG
>Ga0307302_10001253_pt1 | contig 11211 bp, 12 predicted proteins | sample ER_DNA_183_FD_194490 | JGI IMG/M metagenome (GOLD analysis project Ga0307302, IMG submission 194490) | Bulk soil microbial communities from the East River watershed near Crested Butte, Colorado, United States - ER_DNA_183 | ecosystem: Environmental > Terrestrial > Soil > Floodplain | place... | reverse complement strand
GAGGCGGAGCTCGAGCGGGTCGAGGCGCGCCTCCAGGAGCTCCTCGACATCGTCCCGAACCCGCCCGACCCGAGCGCTCCTGACGGCTTCACCGAGGAGGACGCAGTCGAGCTGAAGCGAGTCGGCGAGCCCCAGGAGCTCGGGTTCGAACCTCGCGACCACCTCGAGCTCGGGCAGATCGACATGGAGCGGGGCGCCAAGGTGTCCGGGGCCCGCTTCGCCTACCGGCTCGGCGCGACTGCGCTGACGGAGCTCGCCCTGTACCGCTTCGCCCTCGACCGGCTCGTCGGCAAGGGCTTCACGCCTGTCTTGCCGCCTGTCCTCGTCCTCGAGAAGGCGATGTACGGAACCGGCTTCCTGCCGACGGACGAGGTCAATCTCTACCGAATCGACCGCGACGGCCTCTACCTGACCGGAACCTCGGAGGTGGCGCTCGCCGCCATGCACATGGACGAGAAGCTTGCCGCGGACGAGCTGCCGTTCCGCTACGCCGGCTATTCGACGTGCTTTCGCCGCGAGGCGGGGGCCGCCGGAAAGGACACCCGCGGCATGTTCCGCGTCCACCAGTTCGACAAGGTCGAGATGTTCGTCTTCTGCCTCCCGGAGCACTCCCGGGAGGAGCACGACCGCCTGCTCGCTATCGAGGAGGAACTCGTGGGCGAACTCGGGATCCCTTACCGCGTGGTGAACATAGCGGCCGGGGATCTCGGAGCCTCTGCGGTGAAGAAATACGACATCGAAGCGTGGTTTCCGACGCAGAAGCGCTACCGCGAGATCACTTCAACCTCGAATACGACCGACTACCAGGCCCGGCGCCTCGACGTCCGTTACCGGCGGGAAGACGGCGGACTGGAGCCCGTGCACACGCTGAACGGAACAGCCGTCACGGCACGCGTCCTGCTCGCGATCATGGAGAACTTCCAGGACGAAGGCGGCACGTATTCGATCCCATCGGTTCTCGAGGAGTTCGGCGCACCCCGGAAAGCCGCTGCGGGCCGGGGCTAGACTGACCTCGCCTTCGGCGGGGTGCCCGAGTGGTTGAAAGGGGCGGTCTTGAAAACCGCTAGACGCCGTGAGGCGTCTCGTGGGTTCGAATCCCACCCCCGCCGCCTACCAAGCGAAAAACGGTCGATTTGCAGCGCGTCTGGAACGCGCGTTCCCTCGGTTGCACTGGGGTGCGTCGTACCGCTTGAAACCGCTAACGACCGCTCAAAGCTGGCGCCGATTGGCGCAAAACTGGCGCGCAATCTACTGCCCTCGTCGGCTAGGCCACGGTTGCTCGCGCCTCCCTACCGCGACCTCGCCGCGTCTAGAGTTCAAGGGCTGTTTTGAGCGGCAATTGGGCATCGGCCGGCCCGGGCTCAAGCCGCCTAGCTGGCCAGCGCCACGTCCTAAGCGTATGCCCGAGCAGGTGAGCGCAACGAAGCGCGCGCGAAGCGTGCCTGCTGCGCGACCGATTCACGTCCCGATCCACGCCGCGCAGATCGGAGGGTGCCGGTGCGCGCGGGCATGGCATCGCCCGGATGGGCGGCACCCTCCCCCCTCCGCTCAGCCCCTCTCCAAGCTTGCAGGCGAACGCTTCAGAAGCGCAGCTCGGGGGTATCCCGGTAGAACCTCGCGGTAGAAGGCTCCGGCTTTCCCTGCATCCGAGCCGAGCTCCTCCGGTTCGGGAACCCGGGGACGGGCTAGGAGCCCAAGTCGTCGACGGATCGTCTTATACCGGCCAGGCGCTCCTCGATAGACGCCGGCGCCTTCGCGCGCGCGGGCTCCGTGTTAGGCGAGAGCCGATCCCGTCATCGTCGCCTCCTACCTCAGCGCCGGTGGGGTAGCGCGCGGGCATCGGGCATCGAGGGGGTCGGGTGCTGCCGGTTCATCCCAGCGCAGAACCCCCCTCTTCTCAGCCGCAGGCTTTCCGAGCGCCGCGGGGGTCAGGAGTAGCGCTATTGGGCTGGCGAGGAGGGTTGAAGCTCACTCGCTAAGCGGGCCCGAGCGTTCGCGGCCAAGGCCATACAGCCCTTCCGTTCATAGAGCTCTACTGCCTGCTCGAGCGTGACTTCCGCCTCCGTTGTGCGGCCGCCGAGCTTCAGGACCTCGGCGAGACTCGCCGTTGCCCCGGCCTGGAGCTGTAGGAAATCCGTGGTGGCGGCCCGCACGGCGGCCTCGCGCGCGAGAGGTTCGGCGTCGGCGAAAGCGCCCCTGTAGGCGAGAAGCTTCGCCCGCACCTCGCGCCACACGACCTGTGAAGTGATGTCGTCGCTCGCTGCCAGCGTTTCGCTCAGAAGTGTCAACTCCTCCGCCTCGTCCAGGCGCTCCTGAAGATAGAGGACCTCGGCAAGCAGGGCCGCAAGAGTCGAGAGGAAAGATCGTTCGTTGAGGTCTTGGAATCCATCGAAGGCGCGGCGGAGCCGCTCCTCCGATTCCGCAAGGTTCCCCGCCACCCACTCGACGGTCCCCTCCATCCAGAAGAGGTGCGGGATATGGCCGCCCAGGCCGAGATCTTCGATGATCGCCCTCCGAGTAGCGCCGAGCGAGCGAGCCTCGTTGAAGCGGCCGCACATTGCGTGCAGGTTGCAAAGCATCCCGAGCAAGGTTGCCTCGAGGCTCCGATGTCCGCCAGCACGCGCCCACTCGAGGTGTGCCTCCAACTCTCGAATTGCCTCTTCAGCCGGTACAGGGCCGTCCTCGACGGCCCCGCAGACCCAGGCACGACTGAGAGCCTCCGCCCCTTCATCCCCTGCGCGGCGAGCATGATCGAGGGCGCGCTGTGCAGCCGCGAGCGACGCCTCGTTTCGACTCCAAATGTGTTGCACCGCCGCCTCAAGACGCCAGGCTCGGTACAGACCTTCCTCGTCACCCAACGCGCTGAAGACCTCGACTGCCCGCTCCATGTTCCGATGAGCTTCGTCAGCTTGACCCTCCGGATCTATAAGGGTCCGCAGTTCGGAACGCTCGAGGATCGCCTTCCACTCCAAGGCCGCCTCCCCGGTCGCTCGCGCGCGGTCGGCAGCTTCCGTTAGCGCGCTGTCGGCCCGCTCATACGCCCCGAGCTCAACGAGGGCTCCACCGAGCGCGAGGAGGGCCTCGTGCCGTCGACGATCGTCGTCCGGGAGTAGGTCGACGGCACGATCGAGAAGGCTCGCGGCCGCCCGATGGTCCCCACGGAGGGAGGCGCGGCCGGAGGCCCGGAGTAGGTAGTCCGCTGCTCGATCGGCGAGGCTGCGGGCGTGGAGGTCGGCCGGACCAAGCTGTGCTCTGCACAAGTAAGCCTGCTCAAGGTGATAGCCGATGATTTCCTCGAATGGGCTCCCACTTTCACCGAGCCAGTCACCGAAGCGCTCGTGCAACTCCGCCCGCATCTCCTTCGGGATCCCGCTGTAGGCGGCATCGCGAATGAGGATGTGACCGAAGCGGAAGGCGTCCTCACCGGGAAGGCTTGAGCGGTCAGGCTGGATAAGCCGTCTGCGCACAAGCCGCTGCAGGAGGACGCTCACCTCCGCCTGGGGAGGGCTGAGATGGAGCAGGGCGCCGCGCCAGAACTCCTTGCCGATCACCGCGGCCGCCTCGAGGAGCGCACGTTCGTCTAAGTCAAGGCGGTCAAGACGAGCGGCGAGCAACGCCTGGATCGTGTGGGGCACGGCGCGCTCGTGGCCGTCCTCGTCGGCTAGCGCGAGCAACTGTTCGAGAAAGAGCGGGTTTCCCTCGGCAACCTCGCTGGCGCGCGCTAGCACCACCGGATCGCCTCCGGCGGCCAGAATGGCGACTAGCGTCTCCACCGCCTCGTTCGTGAGCGGTTCTAGCTCAACCCGCTCACCGGCCCAGCCCGGCCGCTCGTCGAGGAGTTCGGGCCGAGCGAGGCACAGGAGGAGCATCGGCGCATCACGCGTCCACTCGACCACGTGCTCGATCAAGTCGAGTAGCGTCGGCTCCGCCCAGTGGATGTCCTCGAGAACGAGAACGAGCGGCCGCTCCTGCGCCACTGTCTCGAAGAGCTTCCTGTAAGCCCAGAAGATCTCCTCCGTGCCATGTGCTCCCTCGGGGTCGGGGGCTCCGATCGGACGGTCGTGAAGGTCGCGCAGGATCTCTTGCAGCGGCCAGAAGGTAATGCCCACGCCGTAGGACAGGCAGCGACCCTGGAGGACGCTCGCCCGCTCTTGAACCTTGGCAACAAGCTCGCCGGCGATGCGCGTTTTCCCAATTCCCGCGGGCCCGAGCACGGTCACGAGTACCGGAACCTGCTCTGCGACCGAGCGGTCGAAGGAGGCAAGCAGTCGACCCAGCTGCTCCTCGCGACCCACGAAAGGGGTATCGAAACGGCGAGCGAGCGCGGGTGCTCCTTCGATGAGCTCAAGCAGTCGGTAGGCGCGAACGGCGGACGCCTTTCCTTTAAGCGCGAGGGGCTCAACGGCCTCGACTTCAACCGCGTCTCGAACGAGCCGGCACGTCTGTTCTCCGAGGAGGACCTCGCCCGGCTTGGCGGCCTGCTCAAGACGCGCGGCGACGTTGACGGCGTCTCCGGTGGCGTAGAACTGGCCGCTTTCGGGATCGCCCGCCACCACCTCGCCTGTGTTGATCCCCACCCGTACACCAAGGTTGACGCCCCGCTCACGCTCGAGATCGGCGTTCAACCGAGCAATCGCTTCCTGCATCTCCTCCGCCGCCCGCACCGCCCGCAGAGCGTCGTCCTCATGCGCGGCGGGAATCCCGAACACGGCCATGACCGCGTCGCCGATGAACTTCTCAACCGTGCCCCCATGGCGCTCGAACGCCGTTCGCGCCTCGGCGAAGTAGCGTTCCATCACTCGCCGCAGCGCCTCCGGGTCAAGCCGTTCGCCCAACGCCGTCGAGTCCGAGACATCCGCGAACACGACGGTGACGGTCTTTCGCGCCTCCGCCATGGGACGAGTGTACGACTCACATCAGGGATGGGGGACGTGACGCCCCTTCCGTCCAAACACCCCTCTTCCAGCCGCAGGCTTTCGCGTAGACGAGCGCCGTGGCATCAGGGGTAGCCAAGGCTCGGAGTGGGCCGGCGGACGCTTAGGGCCAGCACCTGCACGGCCGACCCTCGAAGACGGCGTTAGTCGGTCAGGAGGCGTGCGAGAGCGCTCGTAGCCTAGGTCTCCTTGCTGCCTCCGGCGGGACGGGGCAACGGACTGGCAACTCCGAGCCCGTCGACGAGCCCACCGATCGCCTGAATCCGCTCCTCGAGCGACGGCGGCGCCTTTGCGCGCGCGGAGCTTGCCTGCGTCGCGACCGAATCCCGTTCACCGCGACCGCGCGCAGCTCGGGGGGTGGGGGTGCGCGCGGGCATCGGGCATCGGTGCATCGGGGTGCACCCTCCCCTCCGCCAGAAACACCCCTTTCCCAAGCGCAGGCAACTCGCTCAAACACACGGGTTTGGGGGTCCCCCGGGTTAGAGAACCGGAGGGCCTCCGCCTGGATGCAGGGAAAGCCGGAGCCTTCTACCGCGACCTTCTACCGGGCACGGGCTAGGAGCCCAGCCCATCGACGAGCTCCTCGATCGCCTGGAGCCGCTCCTCGAGCGTCTTCGCACGCGCGCGGCTTGTGGGTCGCGAGACCGATGGCGAAGCGCCCCCTGCCCTGGCCGTGATCGCAGGAGCGGCGAGCTCGGCCTCGATCGCCCTGCGGACGAGCTCGCTCAGCGTCTGGCCGCGGAGCGCCGCCTCGAACTTCCAGCGCCTCTGCTCGTTCGCCGTGATCCGCATGTGGATGTACGTGCTCAGGCGCGCCACGTTTCTGATTGTGATCACGAGGGCGGCGGTGCCCGACCAGCCCTCCTCAACTCGTTGGTTACCCCGTCCTGGTCTGTGGGCAAGGGGAAGATGTGGCGATAATCGCACCGGGCGTTCTTGCGGCCATGCGGGTACGAATCTCTGACGCGGTTTTGTTGGGCGACCTCACAGACTTTCTTGAAGCGGCTGAATGTCGTGTGCGGAAGGTGGGTGAGGCGACCCTTGATGTCGCCATGCCCCGGGCTCCGAGCACTGAGCAGGCGCAGCGAGAGATCGACATATACCTCAAAACGTGGCAGGCGATGCACCCCGGCTCTTACGCGCGGATCGTCAGCGAGGGGCGCGCAGACACGCCCACCTAAGAGCGTCCGACGAAACCAGCGTAGACTCCCGCCGTGTCTCTGGTTGCGCGGATTCACAACCCGCTCGGACTCAGGTGCGGCTGCCCACCTAAGTGCATCTGTCAGCGCAGCGCCCTTGGACGCCTGTTCCGCTGGTACATCCCGGGACGGTTCCATACCCCGGTTCGGCCTGAGGAGAAGGCTCGGCTCGACGCGGAGGGCGCGAGCTTCCGCGACGCTTAGGCTGCTGTCTGCTGCGGCGGGCAGACGTGGTTCGCATACGAGCAGAACACGCAGCAATCGCCGAGAAGCGGCTTCAGGAGCGTCTGGCAGCCCTCGCAGACGTAGAAGTACTGACATGCGTTCGTGGGCATCGCCTCGACCTTGGAGAAGCCGCACTCCGGGCAGGTAATCCGGGCTTCCGTCACCACGACGAAAGCGTAGACGGCCAGCACAGGGGTCTGAGCGCTGGCTGTCGGCGGAAAGAGGGGCATCTTGCGATGCTCCGGTGAGACCGGGTGCCCACTCCTCTCTCGGCAGCGGCGCTCCTTCCTGTCCCCTAGACAGCGGACGCGAGGCGGTAGAGGATAGGCGCGCGTCCGACCGGGAGGAGAAGCCGCATGGATGACCTGGCCATCCAGCGACGTGTCGAGCACACGATCCAGCAGTGCCGCGACTTCAACATGGAGTTCGACGCCCGCACCGTCGCCGAGATCATGGCCGACGAGGACACCGTGGCCGGGAACTACGAGGCGCTTTCGGCTGAGCGTGCCTTTGCCTTCGTCGAGTACGAGAAGGCGGCCCGTCGCGCGCTACGCCGGCTTAGGGTCGATCGCAGACCGGCCTAAGGGGCGGCACGTCGGGGGTGGATCCTCACCACGGCTTCCGGATGTAGTAGACCGCCTCGTCGTCGGCTGGCTCCCATTCGTCGCGCGCAGCTTCCGGGAGGGCGAGCCAGTCGTCCACGAAGATCGCCTCCTTGCCGCGGATCGAGACGGCGATCTGATCCTCGCCGCCGCGGAAGAGGTGAACGGCGAAGCTGCGCAGCCAGGCGAGCAGTCCTCTCACGCCGGGCAGCACTTCTACGGCGCTGCACGCCACGGCGGTTTCTGTCTCTTGAACTGTCGTGGCGACTTCGCCGACGCTTCTGTCTCTCCAACGAAGGGAGCTAGCGCGGCGAAGGCATGGCGCCAGGACTCCATAGTCGCCGTGCGCAAGCGAACGCTCAAGGCGACGTCGCCGACGACGGTGCGCCAGGCATGGCAGGCGTGGCTCGCCGGCGCCCGAGAGGGCAGCATCCGCACCCGCTCCGGTGACGTCTACAAGCCGTCCGTCATTCGCTCCTACGACTCCTCGATGCGCCTGCACGTGCTCGACGAGCTCGGCGCGGACAAGCTCGGCGACGTCTCGCGCCTCGAGCTGCAGGACCTGGCCGACCGTCTCCTCGCTGCCGGGCTCGACCCGTCGACGATCCGAAACGCGCTCATGCCCCTGCGAGTGGTCTTCCGCCGTGCCGTCTCCCGCGGCGAGCTCGGCGTCAATCCGGCTACCGGGCTCGAGCTACCGGCCGTGCGCGGACGCCGCGATCGAATCGCCTCACCCGAGCAGGCGGCGAAGCTGATCGCCGCCGCACCGGAAGACGACCGCGCGATCTGGGCAACGGCCGCCTATACGGGCCTACGCTGCGGCGAGCTGCAGGCACTCGAGCATGACGACCTGGACCTCGGCGCCGGCGTCATCCACGTTCGGCGCTCCTGGGACCCGCGCGAGGGCGCAGTCGAGCCGAAGAGCCGCGCCGGCACACGCGACGTGCCGATCGCCGCGGCCCTCCGCGTGCAGTTGGCCGCACACCTGCTCCGCTCGCCCCGTCGTAGCGGGCTCGTGTTCGGGAAGACGGAGACGGCCCCATTCGACCCGCGGCAACTCGCCATTCGCGCTGAGCGGGCCTGGACGGCTGCCGAGCTCACGCCGATCGGCCTGCAACGAGCTACGGCACACTTGCGCCTCGATCTTTATCGCCGCCGGCGTGAACGCGAAGGCGCTTTCGACGTTCCTCGGCCACGCCTCGATCTCGATCACGCTCGACAGGTACGGCCACCTGATGCCCGGCAGCGGGGACGAGGCGATCGCCCTCGTCGACGCCTACTCGAGCGCACGACTGGCGCATTTACTGGCGCGAAAGGGCCGCAAGCCGCACCGTTGAGCCAAAGCTAGGCGGTCTTGAAAACCGCTAGACGCCGTGAGGCGTCTCGTGGGTTCGAATCCCACCCCCGCCGCCTATCGATGCCAAAAGTGCTCGATTGGCAGCGAGTTCGGCCCCTAGGAACCCGCTTGACAGTGGCCCTCACTGGCCCACAACTGGCCGCACTCCTACGAGGAGGGTCTAGGAAGATTTGGCGAAATAAAGACGCCCTGGCTACACGAGGGCTAGAATCGTGACCAAGCGTCCGCCGACCCAGCCGCGCTGGAAAGCGCTCCGAATAGGAGTCTGAGGAGGCGGGAGGACGCGCCGAAAAGGAGGCGCGCTGCAGTACATCAGCGGCGGTAATGGTTCGGCTCGCGCCGATCTGGTCAGTTCCGCCCTTCGCCTTTCGCAGGTCACGATTGCGTGGAGCGGGATCGTCGGAGCGTTAGCGCTCGTCGTTTCGGTGCTCGATAACAGCCCGGCGCTGGCCGGGTTCGCGCTGAACGCGCTCCTCGATTCGACTGCGTCGGCCGTGCTTGTCTGGCGGTTCTCAATGGAGAGGCGCGACCCAGTTGGTGCAGAACGTCTAGAACGACGGGCGCTGTATGGCGTCGCTTTCGCGATGGTGCTGTTCGCCTTCTACGTCGGCTTTCAGGCCGTCCGGGGACTCGTGGACGGCTCCCATCCAGAAGCCTCGGTGTTTGGAGTGATCGTTTCTACGGCGTCGCTCATCGTGCTGCCTTGGCTTGGAAGACTGAAGCTCCGGCTTGCGGCGCGCATGGCGAGTGGAGCCCTCAGGGGCGATGCGATCCTCACCCTTGCATCTGCGACGCTGGCGGCGACCACGCTGGCGGCGCTCCTGGTGAACTCCGCGTTGGCGTGGTGGTGGGCCGATCCTGTCGTTGCGATGCTCATCGCAACTACTCTTGCGATCGAGGGGGCGCGTGTGGCTCTGCGTCACCGCTTCGGCTAGGACTTCCGCAGCGAGCGGAACAGCCCGCTCTCTGGCAAGAGCCACCTACTCCCCCTCCCAAACGAGAAGCGCCCCGAAGGGCGCTCTCGCATCGGTAGGGCTCGAAGTGAGCTAGTGGTCTGAACGACGAAAGGACCGGCTTGATTCCCCCAAGCCGAGCCGCCTGGCCCGCGCTCCGGCCCACAGAGAGCGCAATCCCCCACGGGGCCTACAAACCAGCCTGTCTTGAAACCGCTAGACGCCGTGAGGCGTCTCGTGGTTCGAATCCCACCCCCACTACGTATTCTTTGCAAAGTCCAAACGGTGCCTGTTAGAAACGGTCCAACGGGATGAGGCAAGGCCCGCTCTTCGAATCCGTGCTCTCGGCAGCACAAGACGGCGCCGGCTGGGCGCTGACCGTGCTTTACCGAGAGCTGCATCCTCCTCTCGTGCGGTTTTTGAGCGCGCAGGAACCCGACGAGGGCGAGGACCTCGCCTCGGAGGTCTGGCTCGACGTGGCCAGCGGTCTGAGTCGTTTCGAAGGAGACGAGAGCGCCTTCCGCTGCTGGCTGTTCACGATCGCGCGTCGGCGGCTCATCGATATGCGCCGAATCCGAACTCGTCGGCGCACCGGGCCAGTCCCGCTCGAGCAACTGATCGATCGGCCCGATCCCAGTGAAGCGTTTGCCGGGGTTGAAACCGGAGAGGCCTTTGACTGTCTCGCCGCTTTGCCACCGGCCCAGGCGGAGATCGTCCTGCTGCGCATCGTCGCCGGCCTCGACTCGTATCAGGTAGCCGCGGTCACCGGTAGGAAGCCGGGGACGGTGCGAGTGATGCAGAAGCGTGCCCTCGAGCGCCTGGCCGAACTCGTTCCAGCGAAGCAAGGGATCTTGTAACACGATGAGTCCTTGGCGCGATTTGGAAAGCGAGATGCAGCGTTTACCACTGGACACCGACACCGCTGACCGCCTTCTCGCCGGTTCGGTAGCACCGGAGGATGCGCCGCCCGGTTACGCCAGTGTGGCCACCCTTCTCGCCGCAGTAGCCGATTCTCCCGCAGCCGGTGACTTTTCCAGAGAGTCGGAGACCGTAGGGCTCATCGCAGCCGTGGTGCGTTCGTCTCAGCCCAGGACGACAGAACCTCGCAGGAGGTCAATCGTGCCTCGACTCAGACTCGCCACGGCGTTCGCGACCGTGGCTCTGGCCGCAACGACCGGCCTTGCCTTCGCCGGCAGCCTGCCAGGAGCGGCGCAGGACGTGGCTTCGACCATGCTCGCCGAGGTAGGTGTCTCCGTCCCTGGCTCGAGCAGCAACGCCGGCGACCACCCCAACGTTCGCGGCAGGTCTTCCGACGCACCCGTGACGTCGTCCAACTCCGGCAAGGGAGGTGAGATCTCCGACCTCGCGACGAGCACAGATCTCACCGGTGTCGAGAAAGGCGCCGCGATCTCAACGCTGGCAAGCGGTGGGCAGAGCCAGGCCGGGGAGCACGGCCGGGCCCCCCACAGGCACGGGGCATCCGTGGAGACGCCGAACAGCGGCGGCACCGGGACGGCCGACGCGGCTAGCGGCGAGGAGAGCTCGCAGGGAACCGCGATTGCCAACGCAGCCAGCGACGACCACAGCGTCGCAGGCTCGGAGAACGCAGTCGACGGCCAGTCGCACCGCCCCTAGACGGCCGGCCCCGTCTTCGAGGTTCGGAGCTCGGCGCTAGAAGCCGAACGAGTCGAACGAGTCGCCCGAGTCGAGCGCCGCCGTATGGGCCCTGTCGTGGGGGACGACGACCGTCGCGGTGCCGTCGCAGACGTTGCCGTGGCCATCCCAGGCCAGGTATTCGATCCGGTAAACGCGGCCGTCGCCCTTGCCACGCCGCTCGGCACGTAGCCACACCTGATCGGAACGCTCGCCGCGCTTGGCGTCGGGGCCACGGAGTACGGGCTCGTCCTGAGTGACGGAACGAATCTCGTACGAGAGCGCATC
>Ga0307302_10001252_pt1 | contig 11214 bp, 10 predicted proteins | sample ER_DNA_183_FD_194490 | JGI IMG/M metagenome (GOLD analysis project Ga0307302, IMG submission 194490) | Bulk soil microbial communities from the East River watershed near Crested Butte, Colorado, United States - ER_DNA_183 | ecosystem: Environmental > Terrestrial > Soil > Floodplain | place... | reverse complement strand
GCCAAGGCGACAAGGCTCGATCCAAGTTGGATCGGGAGAAGAGTCAACGGCGGGATCTCGGCGATCGCGCGCTTGCTGACGACGGTTCCGAGACCCCAACATGCGGCGGCGAGGATCAGGGCGAGGACGGTTCTCCGGGAAGACATTGGCGGACTCCGTGCGCGAGAAGATGCGAGGTCGGCAACGTGATCGCCGATCTGCCGTCGTCATCGCAGCAGGAGTAGCCAGGCACTCGACGTCGCCGTCGAGGTCGCCTGAGAACGCTCATTCGCTCAGTGTGCACCGACTGTCGTTGGCGCGATTGCCGGATCGATTGGGTTGTCCGGTCCGGCGCTAAAGTGAGACCGATGCCTCTGCCTCTCCTCGCCGACGCCTTCGGCCACCACGTCTGGGCCACGATTCGCGTGCTTGACGCATGCGCCGTCCTCGACGACGCGCAGCTAGCGACGGCCGTGCCCGGCACGTACGGCTCGATCATCGAAACCCTTCGTCACCTCGTGGACGGTGACGTGTTCTACCTGAATGTCCTTCGGGGCGGTGACCCGGAGCCATTCGACAACGAGGGCAGCGATATCCCGACGCTCCGCGCCGCGATGGCGGGCCACGACGCCGCGTGGCAGGAGATCGTCGCCGGCGATCTCGACCCCTCGACGGTCGTCGTCGAATACGAGGACAGCGGCTACGAGACGCACGCCCCGCTCGGGATCCGGCTCGCCCAGGCGCTCTACCACGGCACCGATCACCGAAGCCAGATCTGTACCGCGCTCACCTCACTCGGCATCGAGCCGCCCGCAATCGAGGCGTGGGACCTCGCCCGCGAGGACGGCCGCATGTTCACGATCGAGTCGGCCGGAGTGAATGGAGCGCCTTCCTGAGCCAGCGGCTCGCCTAGTGCGGCAGCCCTAGCCGGTTCCGACGAGGAGCACTCCGTCGACGCGGATGTAGTGGCTCACCCAGCGGTCGCTGTGGATCACGGCGCCGCTCGTGTTCCGCACAGTCCGGTACACGACCACGTCCATCCCGTTCGTTGGGTACTCGACGCGCTTTGTCTGGCCGCGTTTGAGGCTCGACGTACGCACGGTCGTGTCGATCGCCTTGCGGACGTTGCTCACCGCCGGTCGGCTGAACGTGACCGTCCTGCCGTTGGGCACGGAGTAGATCTCGAACCGAACCCAGTTCGAGCCGGACAGGCCGCGGATGTACAGGGAATTCGCCGTGTCATTCCGGAACCGCATGTTCTGGGCGATCTTGCCGTGGTACTTCGAGACCGTCGCGTCGAGTCCGAGCGGGTAACGATTGATGTAGTACGAGTGCTGATCGCGCTCCAGAACCTGGTAGCCGGCCCGAATTGCCGCGTTGAACATTGTCGTCGAGGCCGAGCAGATCCCGCCGCCGATCGCGCCATTCGGGTTGGTCCGGCCGCTCTCGATGATCCCGCCCATCCGGAACCCGCGGGCGAAGGTAACGGGACCGACGGTCCTCCAGAAATCGAACACCTGGCCGGGGCCGACGACGGTCCCATTGATGAGCCTCGCCGGGATCCGGATGTTGTTGCCGAACCCGTTCTTCTCGCTGCTCACGAACCGCGTCGTCCACGCCCCGACGAGTGAGACCTGGTGAGTGCTCATCGCGGCTTCGGCGGCGCTGAGCTCCGGCGGGAGGACGCTGAGGACGACCGGCGCGGGCGCGTCGGACTCGACGCTGCCTTCTGATCGCTCAGCCAGCACGTCGGCGATCTGGCCGGCGGTCGCGGCGATGTCCACGTTCCGGCCGTTTTTGCCGGGCACGAACCCGAACGTCTTGCCGGTCTTGGACCTCAGGATCATTGTCTCGTTGGCCGGGCGGGCGATGTCCTTCGCGATCCCGGTCAGGGTCGGCGTCAGGACGTCCGTATTGATGACCGGCACAGGCCCCTCGTCGCCATCCTCGAACCGGATCCCGGCACGCAACGTCGCCGTGGGGATCGTCCACGTCGCGTCGTCGCGGAAGTTGACCGTAAGTGGCAACACCATGCGTTCCGCGGCGGCTATGGCGCGCGCCGCGTCCTCATTGGCGACCTGGGGCGGGACGGCCGTCATCGGCAGCTCGACGTGCGCAGTAGCAGCGGTCCGGTCCGCCAGCGCGGCGTCGATAGCCTTGACAGCCGCGGCTTCGTCGAGGAATTGGCCTTCTCGCGGGACCGTCGCAACCCAACCGTTCGTAGTCGCGACGATCTGAGCGCTCACGGCAGTCACGCGGAGTTCCTCAGCGCGCGCTGCGACCCACGCCGCGAGAGCGGGCCGGTCCACCGAGGTAGCTAGGTCGACCGGGCGACCGTCGCGCCACATCGCGAACCTCTCGGGGACGTCGGCGAGCGGGCCGGCGACACGCCCGGCCGCGAGCGCTGCAGCGATGGCGCCGTCGATGTCCACCCGACGGCCGAGACCTGCGGATCCGACCGACACCCGACTGTCGCCGGTGACGATCTCGACGGCCTCAGGGGCAACCGGCAGAGCTTGCAGGCGTGCCACGAGTTCGTCGGCCGTCAAGCCGGACACATCGACGCCTGCCACTGAAACGCCGGGCAGGACACGGCCCGCATAGAGCCGGTCGAAGGCGAACGCGGCCAGGAGCGCCACGGCGACCACGGCCAAAACCGCGAGCGTGGCCAGAACGAATCGGCGCGGCAGGATCCTCATGCGCCGGAGACGCTGGGGTCGCTCTTCCGTTACCGACGTGACGGCCATTGACAACTCGCCGAACAAGCGGCATCCGGCGAGATGACGCACCGGAAGAGGTGGCCCGACTCGGTTTGCCGACGCGCGCATGGTGCATGCCAGCGCGTCCGGGCGCAATAGGCGAATTCGAAGGGTACTTGTGACCGACCGGGCGGAACGACCGGGTGGTGGGCCAAAACTCTTGCTCCGGGTGTCACCGACCGCATCAGCGTATCGATCGGGGTGGCCTGCGTGCCGCTACACGCCCACAACCGAGTCACGTTGCTGAGGCTCGCGGACGAGGCTCTCTACCGCGCGAAAGAAGCCAGCCAGAACCGGGTTGAATACGCCGGGATCCCGGAGCCGCCCGTCACACCCCTTCCGAAAGCCGCCGCCTAGGTCGTTTTGGGCGGGTCGTCCTCGGGCGGGTCACTGGCCAGGGTCGCGAGGTCGTCAGCTCGGCGCTCGACTTTGGTGGCACGAACGACCGCAATGTCGTCGCTTGCAGGCGTCTCGAGATACTCGTCCTCGGCGGACTTGGTCCGATCCGTCGCGGTTTCGATGGCGCGGTCTGCCGTGTTCCGGCGTTGCTCGGTCATGGACGGATTCTAAGCTGACAACGATTTCGCTCGGCGAGCAGATCGGCCCCGTGCGATTTCAAGCTCATCGCGCCGGGAGGAGATTTCCTCGCGAAACAGCGTCAGCGATGGCCTCGACGGCGCGGGTCGGTCGGTTCAAGCAAAGCTAGGGCGCGCTCAGCGTCTCGCCAGGCACCGAGAAGGTGCTCCATTGAAACTATCGTCTCGGTCACGGCGAGCCCCTCATCGTGCACCGGTCCCCAATGGTGCAGGTCGTACCGCCGGACCGAGACGATAGCCTCGGGGAATTCAGTCTCGCGTCGACGCTCTCGCGTTCGATGGGCCGTCCTTCCGGAGCCGGCGCCAGATCCGCGTTATGAGGCGTTCTTCATCCTCTAACGCCCTCTCGTACTCAGGTGTGCCGCGCCGCAGCCCGTGGCGTTGGTTTGACGCAGCAGTGAGCTCCTTGATCTGTCGCCTCGTGTCGGCAATCTGATCGAGGTCAGCTCTCGCCGCAGGACCACTCCGCGTGCCCATCGCCCAAACTTTGGCTTCTCGCAAGCACGCGTCGGTAGGATGAAATCCCGCAATCGAGGTTTCAGCGGGCTATCAAGAATCGGACCGCGGGCGTGCGCGACCAACCACTCCGGCCGGTACGATGCGGCGGGCCGGAGTGGCGGAACAGGCAGACGCGGCGGACTTAAACTCCGCTGCCCGCAAGGGCGTGTGAGTTCGAACCTCACCTCCGGCACCATCGCTGCGGCGCAATTCCCCCGATCGGGCAATACTCCGTCGCGATGGTCCGCTCCAATGTCTCTAGTTGACGCCCTCCCTCGAGGCGACCGTCCGCCCGCGCAACGGACCGGCTCGGATCGGCTCAAGGCGCAAGGTGGTTACGGCGCTATTTGTCGTAACGATCGCCGCCGCCTTGACGGGGGCCGGTGCCTGGCTCGTGCGTCGGGCTCAGCACCTGACTCCGCTTGAGGCGATTCCCGCGGGGTCGACCCTTGCCGTGCGGCCGTTCAGTCACGTCTTCCTGATCGTTCTCGAGAACAAAAGCGAGCAGGACATCATCGGCTCGCCGAATGCGCCGTACCTGAACAGCCTGATCGAGCAGTACGGGCTCGCAAACGACTATCAGGGCGTTGCCCACCCTTCCCAGCCGAACTATCTCGCCGTGTTCAGCGGATCGACCCATGAAGTGTTCGATGACGAGGTGCACGACGTATTCGCGCCGAGCATCGCGGACCAGCTCGAGACCGCCGGCAGGACATGGAGTGTGTTCGCCGAGAACCTCCCGGCCGAGCCCTGCTTCACTGGGGCGAGCGCCACGGATGGGCCGGACGGCCCGGGACTGTACGTACGCAAGCACAACCCCGCGGTGAGCTTCGTGTCGATCAGCGGTTCGCTTGACCGCTGCGGGGACATCCAGCCGCTCGCGGCGTTCGATCCCGCTGCGGCGGATTTCCAATTGATCGTGCCGAACATGTGTCACACGATGCACGACTGCCCGGTCGCCGACGGCGACGGGTGGCTTCGCGACTTCGTGCCGTCAATCCTGGGGTCGTCTGCCTGGAAGGACGACGGCGTCCTCTTCATTACGTTCGACGAGGGCGCCGACAAGTCACGCCAGAACGAGGTCCCGACGCTCGTCATCGCGCCGGACGTCGCGCCGGGCTTCAGGTCCGGCGTTGCCCACAACCATTTCTCGCTGCTCCGGACGATCGAATCCGGCCTCGGCGTGCCCTGCCTTGCCGAGAGCTGCAACGCGAACACGATGGGCGAGTTCTTCAGGCCCGGGACGTAGACTCCGCTCCTCCGGCACCAAGTCGACGAGGGACTGTGGACCTCTACCGATCGAAGAGCGCCATTGCGAACATCCTTGACCCCATTGTCGTGCGTCTCGAGCGGCTGGGCGTCACCCCGGACGCGGTGACCCTCGCGGCAATCCCGATCGGTGGCCTCGCCGGCGTCCTGCTCCTCTTTTCGCCGACCGTGGCCATCGCCCTCCTGGCCGTGCCGCTGCTGGCGGCGCTGCGGCTCGTCGTGAACCTCCTCGACGGTGCACTCGCGAGGCGGACCGGTCGAATCCACCCCCGCGGCGAGCTCTACAACGAGCTCGGCGACCGGCTCACTGACATCGCGTTCCTGGTGCCCGTAGCCTTCCTGCCCGGGGCCGATCGCACGACCGTCCTGCTCGGAGTGGCCGGCGCGATCTTCGCCAGCTTTGCGGGTGTCGCGCCGCGAGCCGCCGGGGGAGAGCGGATCTACCGCGGCATCCTGTCGAAGCCGGGTCGGATGATCCTGCTCTCGGTCTTCGCGGTCGCGGTGTTCATCGTCGGCCCCGACGCGTGGGGTCCGTTCGGGCCCCTGCTTCTCGTCGGGACGATCCTGACCGCGGTCGAGCGGGTCGTCGTCGGGATCCGGCGGCTCGCCTGATGCCCATCGATGGGGCGCCGGCCATCCTCGTGATCGGGTCTGCTGCCGGGCTCGCCGGCGCCACTGCCTGGGCGCTCTTCCGGCGGCTCCGGCCGCGACCTGGCTTGTCCGGGCGAACGGCGCTCCAGCGGGCGGCAAGCTACGCGGCCCTGGCGCTGACCCTCGCCCTCGCCGTCAAGGCCGGCACCCCCGGCATCGCGGTTCTCGTCGGCGCCCTCGGTGCGATCGGCCTCCTCGAGTGGTCGCACCTCATGGATCTGCCGATTCACCACAGGGTCGCGCTCCAGGTCGCGAACGCGGTGATTGTCGCGGGGGTTGCGACACTCGGCACCGCGGCCGCCGAATGGCTCATCGGCGGTCTCGTGCTCGTCGGGATCGCCTGGCCGGTCGTGCGCGCCGACACTGGCCGCGCGCTGCGGGATCTGGGCTCCGCGGCGGTCGGCCTCGTGATCATCACTGTGCTTCTGGCCCACGCGGTCCTGCTCGCGGTTGAGCGCGGTGACTTCGGCATCACGCTGTTCGCCGCCCTCGCCGTTGCCAGCGCCGGCTCCGACATCGGTGCGTTCATCGTCGGCCGGCGGTTCGGTCGCACCCCGCTCGCGCCGCGACTGTCGCCGAACAAGACCCGCGAGGGCGTCATCGGCAACCTCCTCGGAGCGGCCGTCGGTCTCGCGCCGTTCGCCGGCCTCCTCGGTCCGTATTTCGCCCCGTCGGCGTGGGTCGTCCTCGTCTTTCTGGTGGCCCTCGGATCGCTCTGGGGCGACCTTCTCGAGTCGGCCGTCAAGCGGGAGGCAGGCGTCAAGGACGCAGCAACGTGGTTGCCGGGCTTCGGCGGCATCCTCGATCGGATCGACTCACTGCTGCTCGTCGTTCCGCTCGTCTACTGGGCGTTGCGGATCGCGGACGTCCTTCGCTGATGGACGAGTCCGCGCCAAACGCGCTGGAGCGAGTCGGGCTCTTCGCGCGTCGACCTGCCGCCGCCCTCGCGATGGGCATCTGGGCGGCAGCCGAGGCCGTCGTCCTGCCGATCGTCCCGGACGTCGGCCTCTGCCTGCTGGTCCTTGCCGCCCCGCGGCGTACGCTCGTCCTCTTCGCGGCGGTCGTGATCGGGGCGATCGCAGGGACCGTTGTGATGGCCGTGCTTGCCATCCAGGCACCGGACGCCGCGCGGGCTCTGCTCCTTGCCATTCCGGCGATCGATCCCGCGCTGCTCGCGTCGGCCGACGAGGCGCTGGCGCGGGACGGCGTGGCAGGATTCGCGCAGCTCGGCCCGGGCGCGCCGTTGAAGGTCTACACGGTCGAGTGGCTGGCACAGGGTGGCGACATCGGCGGCCTCCTGGTCGGGACGGTTCTCAACCGGATCACGCGGATCGGGCCGGCGCTCATCGCTGCCGCGGTGATCGGTCAGTTCGCAGGCTCGTGGTTGCGACGGCACTCGCGGCTGACGCTCGCCGCGTATGCCGCGTTCTGGATCCTCGTCTACGTCGCGTACTTCACCGGATCAGTGTGAGGTTTGTCCGGCGCAGCAGGTCGACGCGGCCGTAGAGGGCCGTCCGTTCCTCCTCGACGAGCGGCGCCGACAGCGGGTCGAGCGCGAAGGCCGGGTGGGGCGGCAGTCCGCCGTCGGGCAGAATGCTCCGAACGAGCACGCGACCGCCAGGCCGCACCGCCCGGCCGATCGCCTCGGTGAGCCGCATCGTCGCGGCCGGATCGAGCCAGTCGGGCACGTTCGAAACGGTGACGGCATCGAAGCTCGCCGGTGGCGACCCGGCAAGGACGTCGGTCAGGTCGCCTTGGACCAGACGGATGGCCCCGGCTGACTCGGCCACGGCGGTGGCCATCTCCGCGTCCAGCCAGGCCGCGCCGTCGCCGGGGTCCGCGACGCGCCCGCTGAACGCCGGCCGCCACCAGGGATGGCGCCGCACCAAGGTCCGGCCGAGGACGCCGTCGATTCGGTCCGCAATCGCGTACGAGTAGCCGCCCTCCCGCATCCGCCGCAGTTCGTGGCGGTTCGGCGCGAGCGGCGCGAATACCGGCGTGTGGCGGGCGAGCCAGTGGCTCACCGGACCGAATAGCCGAGGCCGGACATGCGATCGCCACCAGGCCTGCTGATCGGCTGGGTCGTCGGATGCCTCGATCCGGCGGGCGAGACTGGGCACGAGCAGCCGGGCGAGGCGCCCGAGCCGCGCAAACGAGCGCTCGACACCGGCATGCCGATGGAAATCGACCTCGAACAGGCCAATGTGTCGGTCCCAGAACTCCGCGGCCTCCGGTTCCAGCCGCTGACGCAGGACCTCGCGAAAGCGACGGCCCGGATCCGCCACCCTACCGACTTCGAACCAGCGATAGCGTTCGTCGGCGTCGAGGCCGACTGCGGCGATCTTGAGGGCCGTGAGCCGGAGCTGGGCGACATTGAGATCGACCGCGACGACCTCGGCCGCGCCCGCGGCCGCGATCGCGAGTGGGACGTCGCCCGCGGCGGCGACGGCCAGCACCCGCTCGCCGGGACGAATCGCCAGGGCCGCGAGGTCGAGGCGGTCGTCCTCCCAGGCCCTGGTGAAGACGATGCCGCTCATCAGAAGGCGCGGAAAACGGTGGCGCGCTTGCCGCCGGGCGGACGCTCGATCGCGTCGACGGCCCGAACGCGGACCTCGAGGCCGCTGCCGGCAACCTCGCCCTGGAGGGACTCGGCCATGACGCCCTCGGCCGATGGGTCGAAATCGGGGCCGGGGACGAACTCGAAGTCGGCCTGGGCCGGGTTGATCTGAACGAAGCGATAGGCGCTCGCGACGCCCTCGCCCGCGGCGATCAAGGCGCGATAGCAGGCGTCGAGAAGGAATCCAGGCGCGAGTCGGCGCCCGTCGGCGAGCGCGAATCCATCGTTGCTGCGACCAGCGAGGTCGACGAGCAGGCGCGTGTGACGGCCGCAGCTGCATTGCTCGTCGACGATGCGGGCGAGGTCGCCCTGCCGGTAGCGGACGAACGGCATGGTCCGGTTGTGGAGCTCCGTACCGACGACCTCGCCCGTGCCGTCGGTCGGTCGTCCGTCCGGATCGAGGATCTCCACGTGGACGACGTCCTCGTGGAGGTGGTACCTACCGTCCGGACACTGAGATGCGATCCGCCCCAGCTCCTCGGAGCTGTATTCGTCGCGGACGCGGCAGCCGAGGGCTGCCTCCCAGCCGTCGCGCTCCTCCTGGGTCGAGAGCTCCGAGCCGACCGACACACCGCGCAAGCCCAACCCGCGCATCCGCTCGGCGTCGAGCGCCACGATATCGCGGAGCACGGACGGGTAGGTGTGGAGGAGGTGGGGCTTGTATCGCTCGAGCTCCGCCAGGATTGCGTCCGGCTCGGATGCCGTGGGAATGAACCGGAGTGGGTACAGGCCGGGCACGCGAAGGAGCGGATATTCGGAGGTGTAAACGTACGCCTGTCGCCACCAGAACGGGTAGCTGCCGCCGGCCGCCCAGCGGAGCATTCGCTGGCCCGACAACAGGTAGGGCCAGAAGCGATCGGCCCGATGGGGGACCGTCATCATCCGGCCGCTCGAGCCGGAGCTGGTTGAGAGGAGGCATCGACTGAGGTCGGCGCCGCGGGCAACCGACCGATCGGGATAGCCCTCGACGATCGTCGCCTTGTCCATCAGCGGCAGGCGTCGAACGTCGTCCCAGGTCCAGATAGCGGCAGGGTCAACGCCGGCGTCCCGGTAGCGCTCGGCATAGATGGGGACGGTGCGGCCGGCGTGGACCGCCATATCCCGGGTTCGCTTGAGCGCAAACGCGTCGAGCTGCTCGCGATTCGCCCATTCACGCCGTGCGTAGACCGGCCAGGAGGCCATCGTCATCGCCAGGTTGATCGCGTATTCGCGCGCCGAAAGGCGTCGCAGCGCCATCGTCCCTCCGCATACCCGACGGCCACGATAGGGAGCCGCCGTCTCCCCTTAGTCGCTTTGGGCAGGCGTCGCGTTGCAACGTCGGCGACGGGACCCCACGAAACCCGCCTTTGGGTCGGGGATCAGCGGCGGATGAGACCCCCGAAACGGCTGGTCCTCTTGGGCGCCGGCGCCTCGGACACCGCCAGGCGCTCATTGCCGAATGCCGCCGCCGCGAGCTTCTCGAAGCGCTCGGCGGGGATGGAGCGTGGTGCGCCCAGGACGATCGGAACGCCCTCATTGACCGCCTTGAGATAGAGGAAGGGGTCGTAGGGCAGCTCCGTCGCGACCTGGGTCCCGAGCGCGCTCTCGACGTCGCGAAGCCTGAGGATTTCCCGTGCGAACTGGTTGTTCAGCACGAACGTCGACTTCGCGGCGACCGTCCCGGCCTCGTTCAGGTAGTCGAGCAGGCCGTGGAGTGCCTTGAGCGCGCCGATCTCCGGACAAACGGGAAAGATCACGGACTCGGCGTGCTCGAAGACGGTCATCGTCCGCTCGTCTAGCCAGGATCCGGCATCGATCACGACGAAGTCGTACGTCTCGAGCAGCGTCGTCAGGATGCGATCGACGTGTTGGGAGGTGACGAGTTCGGCCAGCTCTGGCGAGATCGGGGCCGCCAGGACATGGAGCCCGCTGTCGTGTCGGGTCGCATAGGTCCGGAGAAGCTCCGGCTCGCGCATCGCCGCCTCGTCCCGGGCGACGTCGGCGATTGACTGCTTGACGTCGAGATTGAGGTGGGTGGCGACCTGGCCGAACTGGAGGTGCAGATCCACGATGACGACGCGGTCCGGCTTCTGGCGGGCCATCACCATCGCGAGGTTCGTCGCGATCGTCGTCGTACCGACGCCGCCCCGCGGGCTGTGAACCGCGACCGTTCGCTGCTGCTTGGTCATCGTGATGCCGTCCGACGAGACGACGGAGATGTCCTTCGATCGCTGGAAGCGGAGGAGGAGAGCCTCTACTCGGGCCTCCAGCTCGCGGGCATCGAAGGGCTTCGCCATGACGTCGTCGGCACCCGCCTCGAGGAACCGGATCCGGTCCTCGACATCGTCGGTCTGGCCGACGCACAGGACGGGGATTCGGGCGAGGGCCGGCGTCCCCCGGATCTCGCGGCAGATATCGAAGGCAGACTTCGACCCCGACACGACGTCCACGATCGCCAGCTGATGCTCGATGACGCGCGGGAACGCCTCGTCCGCGTCGGCGATGGTCGTGACCGTGTAGCCGACTTTCGACAGTACGCCGCTGATGAGCTCACCGGAAGCCGGGTCGGCTTCGATGAGCAGGATGGTGCTGGCGGGCAAAGGTCCTCCCCGGGTCTTCGCAGGATGATGAGGATGCAGAATACCCGGCCGAGACCGGAGCCGTGCTAGACTGCGCCCCGTTTCCTTTCGGCTCCGCGCCGGCACTCGCCGTCAGCGGGGCAGATCCCATTGGAAGGAGTGTCCTGGCGCATGCGCCGATACGAACTCATGCTCATCCTGCGACCCGATGTCGCCGATGACAAAGCCCAGGCGGTAATCGACCGCACCACCCGCCAGTTGACCGCGGGCGGCGGGCAAATCGTCAA
>Ga0307302_10001246_pt1 | contig 11232 bp, 10 predicted proteins | sample ER_DNA_183_FD_194490 | JGI IMG/M metagenome (GOLD analysis project Ga0307302, IMG submission 194490) | Bulk soil microbial communities from the East River watershed near Crested Butte, Colorado, United States - ER_DNA_183 | ecosystem: Environmental > Terrestrial > Soil > Floodplain | place... | reverse complement strand
CGTTCTGCTGCCCGTCCGGCGGAGCCGCCGCCGCGGGCTCAGGCGCAGGCGCTGGCTCCGGCGCGGCGGCCGGTGCAGGCTCGGGCGCAGGTGACTCCGCAGGCTGGGCGACCGCTTCGGGCGCCTCGGCTGCAGGCTCGGGCTCGGGCGGAGCCTCCGGCGCAGCGCCTGCCTCGCCGCCGATTACCGCGAGCTTCGTCCCGACTTCGACCGTCTCGCCTTCCTGGACGAGGATCTGGGTCACGACGCCGCTGGCCGGGCTCGGAACCTCGGTGTCGACCTTGTCGGTCGAGATCTCGAGCAGCGCCTCGTCGGCCTCGATCTGCTCGCCTTCGGCCTTGAGCCACTTCGTGATCGTCCCCTCCGACACGGAGACGCCCATCTGCGGCATGACGACGTCGACGGCTTCGGTCGTAGCCATCAGTACTCCGCGAGCTCCTTCAGTCCCTTGACCACGTCCTCGACCTGTGGGATGAACGCCTTCTCGAGCGGTGGCGAGAACGGCACCGGTGAGTCGGGCGCCGCGATCCGCATGATCGGCGCGTCGAGGTGCTCGAACGCCTCCTCGCCGATCGTGGCTGCGATCTCGCCGCCGAAGCCGCCGGTGCGCGTGTCCTCGTGCAGGACGAGCACCTTGGACGTCTTCTGCGCGCTCTCGAGCACCGCCTTGCGATCCCACGGGATGATCGTCCGGAGGTCGAGGATCTCGACGGACACGCCGTCGCCTTCGAGCTCCTTGGCAGCGTCGTCGGCCGTGTAGACCATCGCGCCCCAGGTCACGACGGTGATGTCGTCTCCCTCGCGGTGCACGCGCGCCTTGCCGAACGGGACGGTGTAGCGCTCCTCCGGCACCTCGGCCTTGATCCGGCGGTAGAGGTGCTTGTGCTCGAAGTAGAGGACCGGGTTCGGGTCTTCGATCGCGGTGATCAGCAAGCCCTTCGCATCCTCTGGCGTCGCCGGGCAGACGACCTTGAGGCCCGCGATGTGCGCGAACGAGCTCTCGGGGTTCTGCGAGTGGAACGGGCCGCCCGAGAAGCCGCCGCCGGACGGGAGCCGGACGACGATCGGGACCGGCGTGCCCGCGCGGTAGCGCTGCTTCGCCGCGACGGTGACCAGCTGGTCCCACGCGCAGGAGATGAAGTCCGCGAACTGCATCTCGGCGACGGGGCGCATGCCCATGATCGCGGCGCCGGTGCAGCTGCCGACGATCGCGGTCTCGGAGAGCGGCGAGTCGATCACGCGCCAGGCTCCGAACTCCTCCTGGAACCCGAGCGTGACCTTGAAGGCGCCGCCGTAGACGCCGACGTCCTCGCCGATCACGAACACCCGCTTGTCGCGGCGCATCTCCGTCCGGAGACCGTCCGAGATCGCTTGCAAGTAGGTCATTTCAGCCATGGCTACTTGTGGTGCGGAGTGTCGAGGTCTTCGGGCGTCGCGAACACGCCCTCGGTCAGCGTTGCCGGGTCTGGCAACGGAGACTCCTCCGCGCGGTTGATCGCATCGGCGAGGAGCTTCTTCACGCTCGCTCCGAGCTGTTCCTCCTCCTCGTCGGTCAGCTCCGCGTTCTCGCGCAGCCAGGCCCGGAAGCGCTCGATCGGGTCGCGCTTCGCCCACTCCTCGAACATCTCCTTGGGGACGTAGAACGCGTCGTCGTGCACCGCGTGGCCCTCCATGCGAAGGGTCATGGACTCGATCAGCGTCGGCCCGCCTCCCTCGCGCGCCTTCTCGACGGCGCGCTTCACCTCGCGGTAGACCGCGAGAACGTCGGTTCCGTCGACCACGACTCCCTCGAAGCCGTACGCCTGTGCCCGGTCGGCGAGCGTGTCGCACGCGTACTCGAGGTGCGTCGGAGTCGAGTACGCCCACTGGTTGTTGTCGCAGATGAATACGACCGGAAGGCGCCGCACGCCGGCGAGGTTCATCCCCTCGTGCGTGTCGCCGCGCGCCGAGGCGCCCTCGCCGAACCAGGCGAGCGCGACTCGCTTCTCCTCTCGGATGCGGAAGGCGAGCGCGCAGCCGACTGCGACCGGGAGCATCGCGGGCAGGTGGCTGACCATCGCCAGCAGGCCGAGCCTCGAGTCCGCCATGTGCACGTTGCCGTCCCGGCCACGTGTGGGCCCGTCCTCGCGGCCCATGTACTGCGCGAAGATCTTCCAGGGCTCGACGCCGCGCGTCACGTGGACGCCCATGTCGCGGTGGAGCGGCGTGCCGACGTCGTCGGCGCCCATCGCGGTGGCGACGCCGACCGACGACGCCTCGTTCCCGCGACCCGTGTAGAACGAGCCCGGGATCTTGCCCTGCCTGTAGAGGATGTGGCCGCGCTCCTCGATCCCGCGCGTGAGCAGCATGTTGCGGTACATCGCGAGCAGGTCCTCGCGGTCGAGGCCCGCCTCGCGGATCTCGTGTAGGGAGCCGACAGGCTCGGCTTCGCGGGCGATCGCCATGCTCGTGAAACTCTAACGACTGAGGTCGGCGGCCTCGGCCTTTCAGTTGTCGTGCGGGTACAAGTTGTCCAGGTCGCCGACCTCGAACCGAGCCTGAACGAGCGATCCCACGGCGAGCGTTTGAGCGAACGGGCCGAGTGCGAGGTCGCGGTCCTCGTCCGAGGTCGCGAGCTCGAGGCGGCTGCGATGCTCGGACAGGAGCGCCGCGACGATCGGATGCTTGCCCAACTGCTTCACCGATCCGTTGGCGCAGCGGATCCCGGACACGTCCGTGCCGTCGACCGGGACGAGCCTGCTCCGGAAGAAGAAGGGGGCAATGTCCCAGACCAGCACGTTTCGGACCCAGTGTCCGTACCCGGTCTTCCACTTCTCGGAGAAGCCTTCGAGCTCGCCCTCCGCGACACGGAGCTTGCCCTTAAAGCCACCGCGCCGGCCGGTGACAGAGCGCCGACGATGGATCACTGCAGCAATGAGCACCGCAATCACCGCGAGATCCACGCCGAGCAGTATGGGCACGATGGAGGGCATGGTCCGCCCTGATCGGGTGAGGCGTCATCACCCCGACCTCACGTTCATCCGGGTGAGTCGTCGGCCTAGATGAGGTTCAGTTCGCGGCCGCGGGCGACGGCGTCGTGGCGCGTCGACGCGTCGAGCTTGCGGTAGATAGTCCTCGTGTGCGTCTTGACCGTGTTGTAGGCGATGTAGAGCTCTCGTGCGATCTCCGGCTTCGTCAGCCCGGCGCCGAGCAGGCGCAGGATGACGAGCTCACGCTCGCTCAACTCCTCGCCGGCCGTGACCGGGCGCCGGATTCCCGCCTGCAATTTCCGCTCCGTGTCTTCCAGCAGCGAAGCCACGATGCCCACGTCCCGGAGCCCCTCGACTTCGATCCGGGCGAGCTCGAAGACCTGCCTCGCGCCCTCGAGATCTCCGCGCGCGAGCCGCGCCCGTGTGAGGAGCACCAGTGCATGCGCGTGCCACACCGTCGGACAGACCGCCTTGCGGAGCTGCGCGCCGCGCTCGATCTCGGCTTCGGCTTCCGCGAGCGCCCCGCCCGCGCCGAGCGCGACGCCGAGTGCCAGATGGCCGGCGCCCGCAGAGACGACTTCTCCAAGCCCGCGCTCCTCGAGGCCTGCGATCGCGCGCCGTGCGAGCGACTCGCCGCGCTCGACGTCGCCGCGGTCGAGCTCGATCAGCGCGAGGTACGCGAGGATGTTGGCGGTGGTCTGGGGCGCATCGGCCTTCGTCTCGAGCAGCGCCTGCTCCAGCACTGTCCTCGCGGCACTCGCCCGCCCGCTCAGGTACAGCGTCTGCCCGTGGCCGAGGAGCGCCTCCACATGCCATTCGCTCCCGTCCTCGACCTGCTCGGTGGCCCAGCGTCCCGCATCGGCGGCGCGCGCAACATCCCCGATCAGGAACAGGGACCGGGTGAGCGACACGCCGAACTCGAGGGACGGCATCGTGTTCGCGAGGGGGCCTTCGTACGTTCCGTCTTCGGCGACCAGCAACCAGCTTTCGATGGCGTCGTGCGAAGAATTGAGCAGGCTGAGCGTGAATGCTCTGACCACTGCGAGCTGCGGATCGGCGAGCGCTTCGGACCAGTTGAGCTCTTCGAGCCACCGCATCAGAGTCAGGATGCGCCCGCCGCGTACGACAGCGCGGGCGTGACGCGTCACGAGCTCGCTCGCCCGGTCGACGTCCCGCGCTGCGATTGCGTGGGCGATCGAATCCTCGGCATCTCCGTTCCGGTCGAACCAGTCCGAGGCTCGGGAGTGCAGGTCGGGCAGTAGCTCCGGTGCTCCGTCCTCGAGCTCGCGCCGAAGCACATCCGCGAAGAGGTGGTGGTACCTGAACCACTCCCGCCGCTCGTCGAGGGGGATGAGGAACAGGTTCTCGTGCTCGGCTTTCTCGAGCAGCCGGCGAGACGCGGTCGTCCCCGCTACCGCATCGCAGAGCGGAGCCGAGAGCCGGGAGAGGATGGAAGTGTGCTGCAGGAAGGTCCGGATTTCTTCTGGGAGGCCGTCGAGGAGGTCGTGCTTCAGGTAGTCGAAGACGTAGCGGTTGTCGCCGACCAGGGACTCGATCACCGCGTGACTGTCCGACGAATGCTTGAGGAGGAGCGAGGCGAGGTGAATTCCTGCGGGCCAGCCCTCGCAGCGCTCGACCAGCGTCGCGACGTCCTTGGAAGGGAGCCGAGACCCGAGGACCGCCTGAGCCACGGCGGCCGCCTCCTTGTCGCTCAGGCGCAGGTCGTCGGCTCCGATCTCCAAGAGCTCGCCGTGCGCTCGCAAGCGTCCGAGAGGCAATTGCGGCGCCGACCGCGACGCGAGGACGAGCTGGACGTTCAGCGGTAGGTGCTCGAGGAAGAAGTCGAGCGACGCGTCCCAGAGCTCGTTGTCCGCCAGCTGATAGTCGTCGAGCACGATCACCCGCTCGCCCGGCATGTCGGCCAGCGCTTCGAGCAGTCGTGGCACGACGCCGTCGATCAGATTGTTCGGATAGAGGTCGACCGCGACCGGCCGAGGCCCCTCGACCTCGGGCGCGGTCTCGCGGATCGCCCAGATGAGGTGCGCCCAGAGGCGGACCGGGTCGAGATCATCATGGTCGAGGGTGAGCCATGCGAACGGACGATTCTGATGCTCCTGCTGTCGCCATTCGGCGAGGAGCCCGGTTTTTCCGTAGCCGGGCGGCGCGCAGACGAGCGTCAGCGCGTGCTCTCGCCCGGAATCGAGAAGCTCGATCAGCCGCGGGCGCGGCACGTGGCGGGACGGGACGCGGGGCGCCTGCATCTTCGAACGGAGAAGGAGCTCACCGTTCGCCACGCGCTCCAGGCTCTCGACCTCGGGAATCGCTGTTCCAGACCCGCGGATGGGCGTGGGCAGGGCTTTTGATGCGGTTCGCCGCACGAAATCAGTATCCCGTACGACCTCGCGTTGCACATCGGCCAGACGGCGCGTTCGGGCTCCGACATTTGGCCGATCTACCGCGACCCTCTTGGCGCGCCGCTGCAGGTCGCGCTACCTTCCAAGCCTTGAGCGAAGCGCGGATCTCGGCGGCTTCTTCCCCTACGGCGCGTTCCTTCCCGGCGGCGCTGCGTTGGCCCTCTGTCAGGTACCTGGCGGGTATCGTGCTCCTCGGGGTCGTGTACTTCGGCGCCGCGAAGCTCGGCCAGACGCTCAGGTACACGGCGTCTGTCTCCGCGATCTGGCCTCCTGCGGGGCTCGGCATCGCGGCCTTGTACCTCTGGGGCCTTCGCTGGTGGCCCGGGATCTTCCTCGGGGAGCTCCTCGTCAACGGCCAGCTGCTCGTCGACCACGCCTCTCTTCCAGTCGGAAGCCTCGCCGGCCAGCAGGCCGGCAACATGGCCGAGATCATCGTCGGGGCGTGGCTCCTTCGTCGGCTGATCGGGCCACGGGCCGAGCTCGACGAGACCGAGCAGGTGGCGGGCATGATCCTCGCCGTCGGGGCGGCCACGGCGATCAGTGCCACGGTCGGGTCGCTCTCGATGCTGGCCGGGGGCGTCATCGATCCCTCGGAGTTTCCGATTTTCTGGCGGACGTGGTTTCTTGGAGACACGTCGGGCGCTTTGGTCGTCTTGCCGCTCGTGCTGACCTGGCGTAACCCACGAGCCGCCTGGAGCCGAATGCGAAGCGTCGAGGGCGTGGCGTTGATCGCCTTGGTGATCGCGTTGGCAACGATTGCAGTCACGAACGCCGCGCCGCTGACCTATCTGATCTTCCCGGCCCTGATCTGGTCCGCATTCCGATTCGGGCCTCCGGGCGTCGCTCTGGCCGGCGCGATCAACGCGGCGCTCACGATCGGGATCACAGCGCACAAGAGCGGCGTGTTCTTCAGTCAGCCGATCAACGAGCGGACACTGAGCACGCAGCTCTACATCCTCATCGCGACCCTCACGGCCCTCTTCCTGAGCGCCGTCGTGAGCGAGCGAGAGCGCTCGACCGAGGAACTTGCCGAGTCGAAGCGTCGTGAGGGCGAACGTGCCTTGGAGGAGCGCCGGCGGATCGCCCGCGACCTGCATGACTCCGTGGCCCAGGCGCTCTTCTCGAGCGTCCTCCACACCAGGGCAGCTCAGAAGGCGCTCATCGAGGAACAGGGCAGCCTCTCGGGAAGGCTCGGCGAGAAGCTGACCACGATCGGAGAGCTGACGAAGCGCGCGCAGCGCGAGATGCGCATGTTCATCTTCGAGTGGGGGCCGGAAGGAGGCGACGGGCTCGTCCCGGCGTTCGAGCGTTACGCATCGTCGCTCGCGAACGATCATGACTTCGAGGTCCGGTTGGAAGGCCCGGAGGCGCCGCTCCCGCTCTCGCGCACCGCCCAGATCCAGCTCTACGGGATCGCCCGAGAGGCACTAGCGAACGCCATCAAGCACTCCGGTGCAACGTCGGCGCAGCTTCGGGTGGACGTCGACGAGAGCCAGGTCGCACTGGAGATCGAGGACGACGGCCTCGGGTTCGACGTCGATGAATCCCATTCGGGCCACTACGGGCTCGCATCGATGCGCAGCCGCGCCGGAGAAATCGATGCCGCGCTCGCCATCACGTCGGTCCCGGGCCAGGGCACGCTCGTGCGGGTCGAGGTGCCGGTTGCGATGGGTTGCTCGCCGGATGGCGGCTGAGCCCGAAGACCGAATCCGGGTCGTCGTCGTGGACGACCATGCCGTCGTTCGGCGTGGCCTCTTCGATTTCCTCGGCGGCGAGCCCGATCTCGAAGTCGTCGGCGACGCGGCCGGAGGGCAGCAGGCCCTGGACCTCTTGGCACGACTCGACTTGGAGGGCTCTCGGCCGGACGTCGTCCTCATGGACCTGCAGATGGAGCCCGTCGACGGGATCGAGACCACGCGTGAGATCCGGACGCGGTTCGAGGACGTCGAGGTCGTCGTGCTCACGTCGTTCGGAGAGGAGGCTCGGGTCTTCGGAGCCCTCGAGGCGGGGGCGTCCGGCTACCTGCTCAAAGACGCTGACGCCGATGAGGTCGCGGTCGCCGTTCGGGCGGCCCATCGCGGTGAGCTGCAGCTCGACGCCGCTGTCGCGCGACGTCTGACGGCTTCGCTCCGAGCCGACGCACGCGACGACGGAGCCGAGGAGCTGACGTCCCGCGAGCTCGAGGTCCTGGGGTTGCTCGCCGGCGGCGAGACGAACAAGGGCATCGCAGCGAAGCTCGGCATCGGCGAGCGCACGGCCCGGACGCACGTCTCGCACATCCTGTCCAAGCTCGGACTGACCTCGCGAACGCAAGCCGCGCTCTGGGCAGCGCGCGAGGGGCTATCCGACGCCGGCGCGGACCCGAAGGCCCGCGCCGGCGATCAACCCTGAGTCACTCGAAGCTGTGTACTCCGCCCCACCGCGCCGTTAAGGCGTAGAGGACGGTTATCTCCAGACCAATGACCACGAGCGTCCAGAGCGGGTACTGCGTGTTGCCGAGGAAGCCGAGCTGTGCCAGGAGGTTGGCCGCGACCACGATGATCGTGAACCAGCGTGCCCAACCAGCCTTGGAGGCAAGACCGAGCCCTGCCATGAAGAGCAGGATCCCCCAGAACAGCATGATCCAGCCCCAGGTTGTGAGATCGAAGAGAAGCACCTGCTTCCCCGCGACGACGTAGTACTCATCGCGGATGATCGCGACAAGGCCCTCGAAGAACGTGATCGCTCCGATCAGCGTCAGCATGATCGCGGCGAAGCCGATCCAGCCGGTCATGTCGCGACGCGTGTCCATCGTGCTCATGCAGCTCTCCTTTCCTAGATGTCGAGGATCTGCTTCTTCTTCGCCCGGAACTCTTCCTCCGTGAGGATTCCCTCGTCCTTCAGCTTTGCCAGCTCTTCCAGCTCCTCCGTGTAGTTCTCTTCATTCGTCCGGGCGATCGTCCATTCGTGCGGGGTGAGCAGTCAATCACCCTCTGTTGACTTCATCCGGGTGAACAGGCGCAAGCTGATCGGCGATGCGAGCGCCGGATTCTCGAGCTCCCGATGCTGAAGCGCGAATGGCGTCGTCCCAAAGCTGAGATTCGAGGCGCGCTTTTGCACGCGGGCCGAGGTCCGGCTTAGGCTGCGCACGTGGCCTCCGCACTCGCCGTTGTGGCGGCAGTCCTCTTCGCCCTCGCGGCAACGCTGCAGCAGAAGGGCGCGCTCGGCCTCCCGGAGATCTCGCTTCGACATCCAGCGTCGTTAGCGCGCCTGCTCGGCCAGACCATGTGGCTGATCGGCACTCTGGCGTTGTTCTGCGGTTATGCGTTCCAGGCAGCCGCGCTCGACCGAGGACGACTCGTCATCATCCAGCCGCTGCTCGTCACCACGGTCGTCTTCGCGCTGCCGCTCGGGTACCTCCTGACGCGTCAACACGTGGGGCGCCGCGAGGTGGTTGGCGCAATGGTGATCGTGTTCGGCCTGGCGCTGTTCGCCATCTTCGGCGATCCAGCCGGCGGCCGCGAGAACGCGCCGGCCGACGAATGGGCGATCGCGATTGCCGTCGTGGCCGTTGTCTGCAGCGTGTTGCTCTTGCTCGGCAGGCGCGGCAGCCTGACGGTGCGGGCCGCCGTCTACGGCACGGTCGCCGGCATTCTGTTCGGCCTCTCAGCGGCGCTGACGAAGCCCACGCTCGATTACCTTCACGCAGGGATCGACGAGCTGCTCACACACTGGGAGCCGTACGTGCTGGCGATCGCAGGCGTGCTCGGGTTCGTGCTGCAGCAGGTCTCGCTCGGCACCGGGCGGCTCGCGCCCTCGGTCGCGACAGTCTCTGTCGCGAATCCCGTCGTCGGCATCCTGCTCGGCATCTTGCTGCTCGAGGAGCGGCTCAGCAGGCCGGCCTGGCACGTCGCCGCCGCCTGCATCGGCCTCGGATTGGCGCTCGTCGGCGCGGTCGTGATCACTCTGGCTCGAGAAGTGGGCAAGGAGCCCCACCGGCCGGTAGCAGCGGCACCCGACACGTCGACCGCGTGAGCTTGGCCCCGTGCCGTGGGCGAGGATCGCGATGGCGTGCGGGCATTCGTCTCGCTCGCCAACCTCGGGCTCGTCATCGCCCGGGCCGTCATGTGTTCACCCAGTGGCCGCGCTGATGTCGGGTACGGTGGCGCCTGTGGCCAATGTGGTCGAGACACGCGACCTCACGGCGCCTGAGCAGGACGGCTGGGCCGTCGACTACCGGATCCGACGCGCCGACGGCGAGGAGATCCATGCCGAGGGCCGCTGCTGGGAACGTGCACACCACGCTGCTGAACAGGCGGCAAACGCCGAGGCACTCGCGGCGATCGCCGACCGTGGCGTCGCGTCCGCGCTCGCGTATGCGGAGCTGGTCGAGTCGCCGGCAGCGCGCGGAGCAGTGCTGATCTCGATCTGGTTCGACCCCGCGGACAACGGGACTCTGCGCCGGCGAGTGAGCTACGAGCGTCCTTCGGGTTAGCCGGCTGGTGACGCAGTAGATTCGCCCGACGTGGACGTCGGTTCGGTCGCTCTCCAGCGACTTCCATGGCTGCGGGCCATCGTCCGATCGGGGTGACCATCGTCCCGGCTCCGCTCGTCAAGATGCGCACGTGCTCGACGGTGGCCATCGGCCGAGGCCGCGCCTGTGAGCCTCGTGTGGGCGGGTCTGCTCGTGGCCGCGGTGACAGCCGTCGCGATCACCGCGATGCTTCTGGTGCGGCGGACGGCCCCGGAGGGCAGTTACTTCGAGGACGGCGACCGTGCGGCGGGCGTCTTCGGCGTGCTCGCGACCGGATTCGCCGTGTTGATCGGGTTCGTGGTGTTTCTCGCGTTCGAGAGCTTCGAGACGTCACGTACCGGCGCCGAAGACGAGGCGCGGATCGTCGCGCAACAGTTCGAGACGGCGCAATTCCTCCCGGCCGGCGCGCGAAAGCGAGTGTCCGGCGACCTCGTCTGCTACGCCCGCATCGTGGTCCATCAGGAGTGGCCGAAGCTCGAATCGGGCACGCTCGACGACGCGCTCAACCCGTGGGCCGCGGCGATGTTCCGCACCATGCGGACCGTGGAGCCGAGGTTGCCATCCGAGCAAACGGCCTACGACAAGTGGTTCGACGAACGGTCCGACCGGGAGAGCGCTCGCGCCGACCGCACCCACGGCGCCGAGGGCGTGATTCCTGTGGAATTGTGGATCGTCCTGTTCCTGAGCGCCGCAACCATCTTCGGGTTCATGCTGCTCTTCGCCGACAGCGCGGAGCGGGCCTTCGTGCAGGCAACGATGATCGGCGGCGTCGCGGTCGTGATCTGCTCGACGCTTCTGCTCCTGTGGTTTCTCGACAACCCGTACCACCGCAGCGCCGGGGGCCTCCGGCCAAGGGCGATGGAGCGCACACTCGTCCTTCTGCAGGAGGAGGCGCGCACCGCGGGTGGCGTGGCCCCGCCCTGCGACGCGGTCGGCAACGCGCGAGGATAGGAGGTCGCGCCAGCCGACACCGGCTACGCAGACGGTGAGATTCCCCAGCTGCCTTCGTGGCTCTGTCCGGGCTCGAGGCGGATCAGTCCTTCGCCGCTTCGGAACGCGTTCGGGGCGCAGGTCATCGGCTCCACGGCGAGGCTCCGCCGCGCGACGTCCGGCAGCGCATCGCCGGTGAAGACCATCAGGTACGGATAGCTCTCGTCGACCCAGAGCGTCGCGACGCCGCCGATGCGGACCCGGGCGCGCCCGTCCTCGCCGCGCTCGAGGTCGGTGAAACAGTGGTCGAGCTGAACCGAGCCGATCGGCTTCGGTCTCCTGAAGTCGAGCTCTGTTCCATCGACGGGTCGCCGGCCGACGGGGATCGAGCGATCGTCCGCTACGA
>Ga0307302_10001237_pt1 | contig 11265 bp, 7 predicted proteins | sample ER_DNA_183_FD_194490 | JGI IMG/M metagenome (GOLD analysis project Ga0307302, IMG submission 194490) | Bulk soil microbial communities from the East River watershed near Crested Butte, Colorado, United States - ER_DNA_183 | ecosystem: Environmental > Terrestrial > Soil > Floodplain | place: USA... | reverse complement strand
GGAGGAGATCCTCCGGGCCAAGCCCTCGGCGGCCAAAGGCAAGTATGTGATCAGCGCGACGCTCGCCCCGACCATGGGCCCCGGCATTCCCTTGGATCCCAACCGGCTGAAGGACGCCGAGGCCGCGGGGATTCCCGCTTGAGCTAAGACCCTTCCCAGAGCCCGGCCTACTCGATGATGCCCAGCCGAAAGGCCGTGACCACCGCGTCGGTTCGGTCGCTGACCTCGAGGCGTTTGAAGATTCGAGCGACGTAGGTCTTCACCGTGGTCTGTGAGAGCCCGAGCGAATCGGCGATCTCGCGATTGCGATAGCCCTTCCCCAACAATCGCAGAACGTCCATCTCTCGCGCCGTCAATCCAAACTGCTCGGCCCGTGCCTGTCGTTGCTCGGCCAGGGCATCTCGGGCTCCGCGGTCGAGTACCGCGTGGCCGTGTGCGACCATCCGGACGGTGTCGAGCACCTCTTCTCCGTCGGCGGACTTCAAGACATAGGCCTTCGCGCCAGCCTTCATCGCTTCGGTCGCGTACGCCGGGTCCTCGTTGGTGGTGAGGATGATGACGCGGACATCGGGATGCTCGTCGCTCAGCCTCCGGGTGACCTCGAGCCCATCGATGCCCGGAAGGCGGATATCGACGAGGAAGATGTCTGGCTCACCGGCAACGGAGTCGGCGAGCTCCAGTGCCTCCTCGCCGTCGGCCGCCTCGCCCACGATCACGATGTCATCGGCCGACTCGAGGAGCTGGACGAGGCCCTCGCGCGCCAGCGGATGGTCCTCCGCGATGCCCACCCTGATCACCTTGCCAGGCTTGATCTGCCCCACCACCTCGTGCCATTCCGCCCTGACGGTGTCTCATCATGGGGCCGGTCGCGTCTATCCCTCTGTTGCGGGATTCGAGATGGCGGACGGCCTCCCCCGGTCGGTGGGCGCGGCCGGCAAGCAGCGCCACAAAGCATCGCGTCTTCCTCAAGCAGGCGGTGAGGCGATGCGATGATCAACCAGTGGACAAGACAAGCGGGTTCGCCGTCCCGGTCCAGGGCGCGGAGCGCGAGGGATTCGTCGCTGGACCCCGACCTTCCAAGGCGCGGCCGGCCGGTGTCCGGCGTCGCGGCAAGATCCGCTTCGAACTTCCCGAGGAAACCCCAGGTCGCGCTGTGGCGCCGCTTGCCATCGTGGCGATGGCGGTCGGCTTCAACCTGTGGGTCCTGCGGGCCGAGATCCTTCCCGTCCTCTACCCAAACGATTCATCGGTTCATCTGTCGATGGTTCGGTGGGCCCTCGACCGGATCCGCGATGGCCACCTTCCGTTCGACGGCTGGTACCCGTATCTCGGCCTGGGATCGTCGCTGTTCCACCACTACCAGAGCCTGCCGCACACCCTGACCGGGGTCCTGGCTCTGGGCATCGGGGCGGACTGGGCGTTCTCGATCACACTCTACGTGCTGCTCGCTACCTGGCCCATCAGCGTGTACCTGGGAGCTCGGCTCCTCGGGTGGGAGCGCTGGGTTGCGGCCGCGGCGGCACTTGTCTCGTCGCTCCTTGCCAGCACCCCGGGGTATGGCTATGAGTTCGGCAGCTACGCCTGGCGCGGATGGGGGTTGTGGTCGCAGCTGTGGGCCATGTGGCTGATGCCGCTGGCATGGGGGTTCTCGTGGCGGGCGGTGAGCCAGAGCAAGCCCACCCGTTACGCGGTCGCCGCCCTCGTGGTGGGACTCACCGCCGCGTTCCACTTCCTGAGCGGATACCTTGCGTTCCTCGTCCTCGGGGTGTGGGTGCTGATCCGGCCGGGAGAATTCCTTCGGCGGTTGGGCCGAGCTGTCCTTGTTGGCCTGGGCGCTCTGCTGATCATTTCCTGGGTCGTGGTCCCGCTCCTCCTGGACAGTCGGTGGACGAGCCAAAGCCAGTACCTCCGGGGGAAGTATTGGTTGGATTCTTTCGGCGCCCGGAGGGTGCTCGGCTGGCTGTTCACCGGGCAGCTCTTCGATGGGACCCGGACGATCCCGGTGATCAGCGCGCTGGTAGGCGTCGGAGCCATCGTGTGCATCTCGCGATTCCGTCACGACGAACGAGCGCGCGCGCTGCTGGGCGTCATGCTGCTCAGCCTGCTGCTGTTCTTCGGGCGGCCGACCCTGGGTCCGGCGCTCAAGCTCCTGCCGGGAAGCAGCGATCTGCTGCTCCATCGATACATCATGGGCGTCCACATGGCCGGCATCCTGCTCGCGGGGGTCGGCGCTGCTTGGCTGAGCCTCATCGTGCTGGGCGCGATGCGCCGCCTGATGCCGCAAGTGGCGCGTCCCGCCACGGCGGCCGCCGTCGTCCTGTTGGGAATGGGGGTCCTCGCGCCCGCGTGGGCCGAGCGGTGGGGAACGTTCGACCGGCAGGGCGGTGACGGGATCCGGCAGCAGCGAACGGTTGACGCCAGCCCCGATGCCGTCATCCATTCGCTCGTCCGGGAGGCCCAGGCGCGGGGCCCCGGCCGCGTGTATGCCGGGATGTGGCACGATTCGTGCACGGCCGCCATGGAGGGGTTGGTGGCGGGGTGCCAGGCCCTGCTCGGCTATCAGGTCGACAGCATCGGGTTCTCGCTGCGGACCACATCGCTTGCCTCGGACTTCGAAGCCAACTTCGATGACACGAACCCGGCGCAGTACGACTTGTTCAACGTCCGGTACGTGATCCTGCCCGCCGGGCGGCAGCCCTCCGTGCCCGCGAGCCTGATCGAGCAGGAGGGCGGAGCCGCGCTGTGGGAGGTCGAGACGAGCGGCTATGTAGATGTCGTGGACACCGTGCCTCCTCCGATCGCGGCAAACCGATCCGATCTGTACCAGCAAGCGGGGTTCTTCCTCCAATCGGATCTGCTGGCCCAGGGCAGGTATCCGACCGTTGCATTCGCCGACGAGCCCGCGGCTCCGCCCACGCTGAATGGAGGGGAGCAGCCGCCGGGCGCGGCCGGCTCGGTCGAGTTCGAAGACGATGCGCTCGCGGACGGAACCGTGACCGTACAGGTCGTGGCGAACCGGCCGGCGATGGTGGTCCTGAAGAGCTCATTCGACCCTCGGTGGCAGGTGATCGTAGACGGCTTCCCCTTGGGGCCGCAGATGGTCGCCCCGAGCCTCGTCGGGAAGACGGTGCCCCCGGGCCCGCACACGCTCGTGTTTCGCTACCAACCGTTCCCCTCCTACGACGCGCTGTTCTCGATCGGCGCGCTTGCGTTCCTGGGGTTGTGGTTCGGACCGGGCATCCTTAGACGCGGGCGCGGACGAAACCACCCAGCACCGGACGAGCATTGACAGCGGACATGACCGGCGGGAGCGGCCGGGTGATGCTGATCACCGGGGCGACCGGGTTCATCGGTTCGCACTTGGCGATCGCGGCAGCGGACAAGTATGTCGTAAGGAGCCTGACGCGCACAGATTGGACCGGTCCTCCGGCAGTGCCGACGGGGCGACGGTACTTTGGCAATTTGCCCCTTGGAATCCCCGGAATCGCCTTTGAAGACGTCCATGTCGTCGTGCACTGTGCGGCGACGGCGGAGCCGAGCGAGCGTAGAGCGCGCGCCATAAACGTCGATGGAACAGTTCGACTTGCCGAGTTGGCTCGGAAGCACGGCGTTGAGACTCTCATCTTTCTCTCTTCGCAGTCGGCCCGGCCCGATGCCATTTCGGCTTATGGCAGGACGAAATTCCTCGCGGAACAAGAGCTTCTTTCTCTTCACGGACTGAGGGTCATCATCCTCCGCCCCGGTCTCGTCGTTGGTCCTGGGGGCCACGGCCTGTTCAGCCGTTTGGTCTCCAGCGTCGTGAGGCTCCCGCTCGTGCCGCTTCCCGACGGTGGGAGAGGCGTCGTCCAGGCGATCCAGGTCGACGATCTCTGTGAAGGAATCCTGCGCTGTGACCGGGAGTCTTCGGAGTTGGATCGCGCGATCCTGAAACTGGGAGATCCGAAGGGCGAACGACTCGCAGACTTCGTACAAGAGGTCGCAATGGCCTATCTGGGCCATCCGCGACCGACAGTTTCGATCCCACTTGGCCCCATCGAAGCCACGGTTCGGCACGCGGAGACTCTCCATCTGCCCCTGCCTATCAGCAGCACAAACCTCCGTGGGCTCCGGATTGTGGAGCCTATGCCTACCGCAGATGACATGGAGCGGCTGGGACTCCCGATCCGAACCGTCTCCGAGATGCTTCGTATGGAGTCCATGGTGGGAGGGGGGCTTGACCCCCTTGACGAACGGGCCGTGCGCCTACTTCTCGTGGGAGCCGGTCGGGTCGGGTTCGTGCACGCGCTTACGCTTTCGCGGTTGCGGGGGGCAGTGCTTGTGGGGATCGTCGACCGGAAACCGGGCGCGGTTTCTTTCCTTCAGAAGCTTGGCGTTGCCTCGCCGGGGTTCCGCGAGCTCGATGATGCGATCGAGGCCACACGGGCCGATGCGGCGGTCATCGCGACACCGCCGGGCACGCATCTCCCTCTCGCGCTCACATGCCTACAGCGCGGGTTGGCCGCAATTGTCGAAAAGCCGCTCGCCAAGACGGAAGAGAACCTCGAGCAGTTCGAGCGGTTGATCAGCGAGTTTCCGGACCAAGCCCTCCATGTCGGATACCTAATGCCGCGACTCCCAACCATCGCGGCAAGCCTGGAGGACCTCAGAGCCGGTCGGCTCGGTCGGGTCGAGGGCTTCATGGGCGTGACGCTCGTCTCCCTTATCGAAGGTGGGGAGACCAAACGGTGGGAGGTACTGAGAGATTCATCGGGCGGGGGAGCGCTGATCAACGCTGGGGGCCACGTGCTCTCGATGATTCGGGCGGCCTTCGGAGACCCGGAGACCATTGAGGCTCAGACGGCCCGCCTGGGTTCGACAGAGGTCGAGGACTCGATTGTCGTTTCCTTCGAGTACCCGGGGTTCCGTGGCGTCCACTACTGCAGTTGGTCCATCCCGGGGTTCCCGCGCCAACGAAATGTGCTGAACGTATACACGGACCGCGGGCGGCTGATGCTCGTCGATGGTACCGCTGTGTTCGTTGGAAATGACGGAGTGGTGGAACTCAGGCATTCGCTGGATGTTGACGTTGGATTCAATGTGGCGCCCGACTACGTCGGGGCGGGGTTCACTGTCGAGTTGAACGACTTGGCGACGGCGGTGCGAACCGGACGGCCGGGACCGATGGAGGCTACCGAGGCGATCGCTTTGGAACGCGTCCTGTTCGGCATCTACCGTGCGGCCCGGGAGGTACGAACATTCAGCGTTCAGGAGCAGGAAACCAAACGACTACCGACCGCCGGACTCGCACTCACGTCAACCAAAGGCGCACGCAAACCTGCTAAGGGAACGATCCAGAAGATCCTCGATTTGCGGGACCTCGATACCGACTCGGTGTCTGTAGTGCCACCGAGCGTACCTCTGATTCAAGACTGGGACGGTCTGGTCGTATCGGCGGCTCAGTCACATGCCATGCGGAAGAACTTGCGCGGAAACAACCGGGTCCGAATTACGTTGCCGGACTTCCAGAGCCAGTCGCGATTGTTGTCGATGGCCCGCTACGGCGAAGTGATCCGACGGATGGGCGTTTCCGGCGTGACAAGGGCCGCGCGTGCCGCGGCACCTATCGCAGTCCGGGAACGGGGACCCACGTTCTGGGTGGCGGGCTTCGGAATGCTGGGGGCGGCGCTGACGGAGGTTCCACAGCAATTTCAGGGCACGCTCCTTCTTCACGGTTCGTTGGCCGACACCGCGTTGATCTTGAACCGGTTGGACATGCTGGAACGACTGCTCATCACGTGTCGCCGTGCGAGGCCCCGTGCTCGAGTGGGCTTTCACACGAGCTTGACTGCAGAGGCGCCCAACGCGATTGCGCTACTGGATACGCCGGTCGACGAATTGTCAGTCTTGACTTCGCCCGATGCGATCGGGATGTCTGACATCGTGGCCACCATTCGCGAGGCGGCCCCTGCCGAGCTTAGTGTGTTGGCTGAAATCGGTCCTGGACCAGCGGTCCTACACCGCATCGCGGCTATGACGCCGGAGCCCTGGGCGCACGGTGCGGACGCTGTTGTGATTGGCCTAGACGCTGTCCCCGCGCTGGCCGATGCGAGACGACGTCAGTTGGCGCAAGCGTGGGCTGAGGCGTTTCCGGGCCTTTCTTTGCCGGAGGAGATGCCATGGTGAGAAGGGCGCTGACCCAACTCCGCGATGTGCTGACCGACCCAGAAGTGGCCGGATGCGACCCCGACAGCGTCGAGTTCGCGATCGCGCACCGCAAGGTCGTCCAGCGAAAGCCCCATGGTGCGGGATCTGTTCGCAAGCTTCTATGCCGAGTGCCGAGCCATGGACCTCCGTCACTTCGGGGACACCCCAGGCGCCAGACTCGAGATCGGCAGTGGGTCGAGCTTCATGGCCGACCTTTATCCCGACGCCATTGCGACCGACGTTATTCCTATGGCTACCACTTCAGCACACCATCGAGCTCCGCCGACGTGGATCGTCGGAGGCCGCATGACCAGCGAGCCTGCTCCGTCGGTCGCGGCGGTCGTTCCCGCCTATCGAGTAGCCATGTTCATCGCCGATGTGGTCGATCGGATGCCGGCCGCAGTTGACCAGGTGATCGTGGTGGACGACGCCTCCCCGGACGATACGCTGAAGGTGCTTAGAACGATCTCAGATCCTCGGCTCCGAGTGCTGTGCCACCAGACAAACCAGGGCGTAGGGGGGGCCATGAAGACCGGTCTGGCTGAGGCGCTAAAGCTCGGTGCCCAGATTGTGGTGAAGGTCGACGGTGATGGCCAGATGGATCCAGCCCTGATCCCCGAGCTCATCGCCCCGATTGTTCGAGGAGAGGCCGACATCGTGAAAGGGAACCGCTTCGCCCACCTCGGGTTCATCCAGCGGATCCCAATGGTCAGGCGTGTCGGCAACCTCGTCCTGTCATTCTTGGTGAAGCTGGCATCGGGGTACTGGCACGCATTCGATCCCACGAACGGCTATGTCGCCGCCCGAGCCGAGCTGCTGAAGGAGATGGACTTGGCCCGCCTCGCCGACAGCTACTTCTACGAGATCAGCCTCCTGTGCGAGGCGTATTTCGCGCGGGCCGTTCTCGTCGACATCCCAATGCATCCCGTTTACGGAACCGAGACGAGTTCGCTGAGTCCAATGCGAATGGTTGGTCACTACACACCGAGGCTGGTCTCCCGGTTCTTCTACCGTCTCTTCATGGCTTACTTTCTTCGGGACTTCAACGTTGTATCGGTATTCCTGGTGGCAGGGATTCCCTCATTCCTCTTTGGCCTCCTGTGGTCCCTCTACCACTGGGTTCAGGCGTCGCGTACGGAGGTACCAACCACTACAGGGACGGTGATGATCGGCGCCCTGGCGATCGTACTTGGCTTCCAGCTGATCTTGCAGGCAATCGTTCTCGACGTGGAGAGCGAGCCAGGACGAAACCGGCGGTAGACAGGGATTCGACGTTTTGCTCCGCGGACTTCGGGGTGAGGGTGGTCGCTATCGCCGACGGCGATCTTCTGGGTCGCCGGCCGGGCAATCTTCCCCTGCGGGCGTCGGGGTCACGTCCGCAAGCTTGGGATACCCCGGGCCCTCGGCCGCGACCGTACCGACCTCGGAAGGGCAACCTTCTCGTGCCTCTGACCTGACCTTCTATGTTGTCAAGCCGCCTGCTCAAGCCTCCTCGCGTCCATCAGCAGGTGCCGGTATCTTCAGCCATCATCGTCGGATCCGGTCCATCAGCCGCCCCCGCGCCATCCGCCTCGCGAATGAGGCAATCGGAAAATCGCGGTGCTCGATGTCCGGGACGTGCTGGATATCTCAGCGCCCGTTGCTACATCTGCAAACGGGCCCTCTGAGAAGCCCGCCCACGGATCAGATCGTTCTTGGGTTGCCTTATGCTGCGGCATCGGAACGTCGGGCCGGGAAGGCGTCGAACTGAAGGCGGCTCAATTGACGAAGTCGGAGCGCGAATGGCAGGACGAACACGGGGCGAAACTGCAGATCGACGCATTCAGCCGTCCTGGAACGCGGCTCGTGTTCCATCGACAGTTCGCGCTCGTTAGCGCTGCCCTCCGCCCCGAGTCCGAGCAACGCGTCCTCGACCTAGGCTGTGGAGCTGGCCTTTTCCTGGCATGGCTCGAGCAGCGCCGCGAGCTTCGGCTCCATGGTCTCGACCTCTCGATCGCGAGTGTCCGCATCGCGCGTGACCGTACTTCGGACGCGGCGCTCGTCGCCGGTGACGCCCAACAGTTGCCCTACGCCGACGATTCGTTCGACCGCGTGGTGTGCAACGGAGCTATCCATCACCTGCCCGATGTCCACGCGGCACTTAGCGAGCTCTATCGGGTGGTGGTTCCCGGCGGCCGGATCGTCTTGTACGAACCCACGGCGACGAGGTTCGCGAACTGGGTTCGGGCGCTCGCATTCCGGCAGGACCGGTACGAGTCGCCCGCCGATCTTGAACACAAGCACGAGCTGGATCCAGAACGTCTGCCTGGGCTCCTTGCCGAGGTTGGGTTCAAGGTTTCCTCGGTTTCACGGCACGACTGGCTCGCGTATCCCCTGTCGGGGATGTATGTCAACCTGCCGATCGGACGAGCGCCCGGCCCGATGCGCCTGCTACTGCGCGCTGAGGCATGGTTGGAAGGAGTTAGGACCGTGAAGCGTGCTGCGGCCGTGCTCGCGTGGCGAATACTGGTCGCGGCGGACAAGCCGATGATCGAGCTGGCGGCCTGAGGCTGCCGGTTCCGGCCGGAGGGACGGTCAGGTCAAAGGTCACCGGCACCGCGCGACTTGCAATTTCGGAGCCACCTCCGGCCGGTTCCGGGACACTCTCGCCCAGAGGCGGAACCCATCGGGGATTTCATACGCCTGCTGTTTCTGACCTGGGTTCTCGACGTTCCGGAAAGATCGCGGTAGTGGAGGCGGCAGCCAAGCGACGGCTCAACGGCCGGCCCTCACCTGCCCGCCGGCCACGGCGTAGACGATGCCTCCCATGGCGCTCGGTGCCAACGTGACTGCCAGCACTAACAAGGCAAAGGCCAGAGCCCGGTCGTGCCCGACCCCGTACGTGCCCAAGCACCAGACGTATGCCGCTTCCCTGGGCCCCAGTCCGTTGATGGAAGGGGGCACGACGGTCGTGAACAAGCCAGTAGGACGATCGCCGGCAGGACGGCGACGGGAAGCGAGATCCCAAGGGAATCGGCAAGGAGCGAGTTCATCGCAACGAAGAGGATGGCTGAGGCTATCCCCACCGCTGTGCCCCAGCGAACCGACTGAGGTTCAACGGCCCGCCGTGGCGAAGGCCTCTCCGAACACACGGAACCTGGAGGCGACGCCGGACGTAGAGTCGCCGCCCTTCGACCGTCGGGGCGCCAGCCGCAACGCCAGCGCCGAGCCCACCAGGATTCCGAGCCCGAGGATCGAGGCCGTTACGATCAGGGTCGCTGTGCCCGACCGCAAGGCGCCACGCGCACCCGGCCAACCCAAGCAGGGCCAGCCCTGCGAGACCGGCCAGACGGTCGAGGATCATGGTCGCCAGGGGGGGCGCAACGCCGGCCGCCCGGTCGCGCAAGCGGAACGACTTGTACGCGTCGCCTCCGAACCCCGTCGGGAGGAAGGCGTTGAAGAACGTGCCGACGAAGGTGAGGCGAACGAGCGTCCGTCCCGGCAACGCGAGACCCAGGGGCCGGAGGAACAGCTGCCAACGGAACGCGTTCACCACCAGCCCGGCGAGCAGCACGAGGAACGCGAGCGCAACCTCACGCGCATCGGCGTGCCGGAGCGAGTCGATGAGCGCGTGGGCGTCGGCCCGGACCAGCAGGAGGACCACGATCAACATCCCCACCGCTGCCCGAAGGCCGATCCGCATGGCGCGGCCGCCGAACCGAGACCGGCTGATCGGCGAGGGTGGCTTGGAGTTCTCGATGACCGGTCCTACGGTTACGGCGTGGCGGACCCAGAAGCCTGGGGTCCGACGGAGTGGCTCGGCTGCGGCAGGGGGCTGGTCTGGAGATCTTCGGGGATGCGATCGGCGAGCGTTGGATCCAGTCCCATAGCGATCGCCAGCTCCGCATTGCCTTCCTTCTCCTGCCCGTTGTCGAGGAGGAGGAACCCCAGGTTCAGGTGGGCCGCGGCGTAACCCTCGTCGATCTGGATCACCTGCCTATACAGGTCGATGGCCTCGCGATCGCCGCCCGAGGACGTCCGCAGGATCGCCAGGTTGAAGAGCGCCGGCACGAAGTTCGGGTCGATCGTGAGGGCGATCCGGTAGTCGGACTCGGCCGACCCGCCGTCGCCCTGCGTCTGCTCGATAACGCCGAGGTTGTAGTAGGCGAACTTGTTCCGTGGGTCGTAGACCAGCACCTTGCGGTAATCGGCCGCGGCCTCGTCCAACCGACCTGCTTCATGGGCCTTGAGTCCTGCAGCAAGGGCCAAGGAGGCCTGGTCCGAATCGGTCGTGCCCTTGGAGCACGCCCCGATGAGGAGGAGGAGGAGCAGGAGGGCCGGCCATGTCCGGAATCCCGCGCGGACCCGATCCACGCGACTGTCCTCGTTCCCGCGTCGGATGCCACGCCACAAAACGGCCTCAACCCCCAAGCGCCTTCGCTCTTCTCGAACCGCCCGAAGCGGTGCTGAGGCGGGACGAACTTCAAGCTCGGCCGATTGGATCGGCTGCTTGAGCTTCAGGGGCAAGTACGCGCCCCCTCGATCCGTTTCCACGGCAGGAACAGGTCAAGACGGAGGGGGATTGCCCGCCGCGACCCCCGAATGGCTGACAGGCGTCCCCCACCTCCCCTTCCCCGCTACCCGGCTTGGGGTAGACGGAAATACTTAGGGGAAATGCCGGTGGGCAATTCATTTCCCTACGGAGGGCTCCGATGTTGGTGAAGAAGGCATCGGTCGTTCGCCGGACAGCCTGGCGCGCGGGCCGACCCTCCAGGTGGGGTCATGGCAAAGCCAAACGACAGGTGGCTGTGGGTCAAGCCGGCGATCGTCATCGGAGTGGTCGCCGTCGTCCTACTCCTCATGGCGGGGGCGGAGGCCATGAGGAGCAGCCCGCAGGAGAGCGCCATCGGTACCACTGGGGCTACGGGATCGACGGGAGCCACCGGCGCAACAGGTGCTTCGGGCCCCGCCGGCGTCGATGGGGAAGGATCGGCTGGCCCCGCAGGCCTTCCCGGTCCCACCGGTCTCGGTGGCGCCACCGGTCCCAAAGGGGCCACCGGTGCTACGGGCCCGGGTGCGAGAGGCGGCGCGGGCGGATCCGCG
>Ga0307302_10001233_pt1 | contig 11275 bp, 8 predicted proteins | sample ER_DNA_183_FD_194490 | JGI IMG/M metagenome (GOLD analysis project Ga0307302, IMG submission 194490) | Bulk soil microbial communities from the East River watershed near Crested Butte, Colorado, United States - ER_DNA_183 | ecosystem: Environmental > Terrestrial > Soil > Floodplain | place: USA... | reverse complement strand
ACGAGCGCGACCTGACGCGACTCGACGAGTACCAGGCCATCGGCGGCTACCGCCAGCTCGCGCGCGTACGCAAGCTGAGCCCGTCCGCGGTGATCGAAGAGATCTCCAAGGCGTCGCTGCGCGGCCGGGGCGGGGCGGGCTTCCCGATGGGCCGAAAGCTCAGCCTCGTTCCGCCGGCAGACAAGCGCAATGGCCCCGCGTACGTGGTCGCGAACGCCGACGAGTCCGAGCCCGGAGCGTTCAAGGACCGCGAGATCATCAGACGCGTCCCGCACCGGCTCGTGGAGGGCTGCCTCATCGCCGCCCACGCGATTCAAGCCCAGGCGGTCTTCATCTATATCCGCGGCGAGTACCTGGCAGAGACGCTCGTGCTCGAAGCCGCCATCGAGGAGGCACGGCGCGCCGGCCTCTTCGGCGAAGTCAAAGTCGTCCTCCACCGCGGGGCCGGGGCCTATATCTGCGGAGAGGAATCAGCCCTGCTCGAGTCACTCGAGGGCAGTCGAGGCCAACCGCGCCCGCGCCCACCCTTCCCGCCGGTCGCCGGCCTGTACATGCAACCCACGCTGATCAACAACGTGCAGACGCTCGCGAGCGTCCCGGCGATCATGGAGCTGGGTGCGGAGCGCTACGCCGAGCTGGGGGTCGCGTCGGCTCCCGGGACCGTCGTCTACTCGCTCTCAGGGAACGTCAACAGGCCGGGAAACTACGAGCTACCGCTGGGCGTGACGCTTCGCGAGCTCATCTTCGAGCACGGACAGGGCATCGCAGACGGCCGGGCCTTGAAGGCGCTCATACCCGGCGGCTCGTCGGTGCCCGTGTTCACCCCCGACCAGCTGGACGTGCAGCTCGACTTCGACTCGGTGCAGGCCGCGGGGTCGTACCTCGGCTCGGCGGCGGTGATCGTCGTCGACGAGCGGGCCTGCATGGTGCAGCTCGCCCTGCGGGCCGAGAAGTTCTACATGCACGAGTCGTGCGGCAAGTGCACGCCGTGCCGTGAGGGGACGCGCTGGCTCGTTCGGCTGCTCGAGACGATCGAGGCGGGGGACGGAACGCAGGCAGACCTCGACCTCGTCGCCGAGGTCTGCGACCGGATCGAAGGAAAGTCGCTCTGCGCGCTCGGCGATTTCGCGGTGTGGTGCGTCGGCAGCTACCTGGAGAAGTTCCGCGACGAGTTCCAGCAGCACGTCGACGAGGGCGGGTGCCCGTTCGGCGGCGAGTCCTCCACGGACGGAGTGCTAGCCCCCAGCGACCAGCACACGCACACGGCAATGGCGCAGGTCCCGGCGTGAGCGCGCCGGAGCTCGTCAACGTCGTCATCGACGGCCGCGACATCCAGGTGCCGAAGGGCACCGGGATGGTCGAGGCCGCGCTCTCCGCCGGCATCGAGATCCCAGTGTTCTGCTACGAGCCGCGCCTTGGCGCGCCCGTGGGCGCCTGCCGTATGTGTCTCTGCGAGGTCGAGGGCATGCCGAAGCTCCAGGCCGCCTGCACGATGACCGCGACGGACGGGCTCGTCATGCGCACCGCCCAGACGAGCGGCCAGGCGGCCGAGGGCCAGGACGCCGTCCTCGAGTTCATCCTCCTCAACCACCCGCTCGACTGCCCCGATTGCGACAAGGGCGGCGAGTGCCCGCTGCAAGACTTGACGTTCCGCTGGGGGCCGGGGAACACCCGCATGCACTTCCACAAGCGGACGTTCGACAAGCCGATCCCCCTGTCGCCGCTCATCGGCCTCGACCGCGAGCGCTGCATCCTCTGCTACCGCTGCACGCGCTTCTCCGAGGCAGTCGCCGAAGACGGGCAGCTCGTCGCCGAGAACCGTGGCGCGCAATCGATCATCGCCACCTTCGAGGACGAGCCGTACCGCGCTCACTTCTCCGGCAACGTCATCGAGCTCTGTCCGGTCGGGGCCCTGACTTCCACGACGTACCGGTTCCGTGCGCGACCCTGGGAGATCCAGAACGTCCCGACGGTCTGCGGCCTCTGCCCGGTCGGCTGCAACGTGTGGGCGACCACTCGCGAGGACAAGGTCGCGCGCGTGCTCTCCCGCAACCACGCGGAGGTGGACGGAGGCTGGCTCTGCGACAAGGGCCGCTTCGCCTACGGCCACCTGCGCGCGGAGGACCGCATCCGCGCTCCGCTCCGCCGGGCGCGGCGGCACGGCTTCCAGCGAGTCTCGCCCGAGGAGGCGGTCGACGAGGCCGAGCGCGGCCTCCGGGCCGCAGAGGGTTCCGTGGTCGTCGCCTACTCCGGTAGCGAGACGGTCGAACAGGCCAGCGCCATTGCCAGGCTCGTCCAGGACGGCCTCGGCTCCCACTCCGTGATCTTGCCCGAGGCATCCCACGCGGCGGTCGGCGCCTTCCGTGCACCCCTCTCGGCCATCGGGGACGCAGGCGTCTGCCTCGTCGTGGGCGACGACCCGGTGGTGGAGCGGGCGCCGCTCGTCGACCTCTGGCTCCGAACCGCCGGTCGCGGGGGCAGCGACGTCATCACGATTCACCCGTCCGGAACCGTGCAGGTGCGACCGGGCAGCGCGGCATCCGTCTGTGCGGCCCTGGCCTCCGGCGATCCTCCGAAGGAGCTCCGGGGGACTGCGCGGAGCCTGAAGAATGCGGAGCGCGTGGCGCTCGTCTGGTCGGAGGACGATGCGACCGGTGGCGCCCACATCGCCGCTCTTGCTCAGGCGATCGGGGAGAAGGCGTCGGTCTACCACCTGCCGAGGACGCCGAACGGCCGCGGAGTCGCCGAGGCCTGGGGCGATTCGCGGGAGGCGATTCCCGACGGCGAGATCGGCGCGCTGATCGTCTCCGGAGACGAGGTCGCCGCCGACCCGGGCGTTCGGGAGCTCGCCGAGCGCGCGCGCTTCGTGCTCACGACCGCGATGTTCGAGAACGACGTAACGCTCTGGTCGCACGTCGTCGTGCCGGGCACGAGCTACCTCGAGCGCGACGGGACCTACGTCAACCTCGAGGGGAGGCCGCAGCGGCTCCGGCGCGCCGTGAGCGCGCCGGGCGAGGACGAGCTCGTTTTCTTCGCGCAGCTCGCCGGCCGCTTCGACGTGCAGGTCGACCCGTGGGCGGCCAGGCTGCCCGCGGACCACGCGCCCCTCCCGGACCGGGACGAGCTGCGTCCCGTCAAGGCGCCCGCCGCCCGCCCGCCCAAGAGCGCGAGGCGGGGACTGGAGCTCTTCCGCTACCGCGGCGTCTTCAGCGGCCCTGCTGTCGAGCGGGTGCCACAGCTCCAGTTCCAGCGGCCCCTCGCCGAGGTGGAGATCTCGGCTGCCGACGCGCTCGAGCGCGGAATCGCCTCGGGAGAACCCGTGCAGGTCAGCTCGAACGGGACCTCGAAGACGCTGACTGCTCGCCTCAACCGGCGCCTGCTGGCCGGGGTCGTCCGCATCGAGGACGAGCACGCCGAGGGCCTGGGGCCTCGCGTCGAGGTCGCCCGTGTCTGACCAGTTGAACCAGCCCTGGTGGATCGACCTCATCAAGGCGTTCCTCGTCATCAACCTCGTGCTCGGCGCGTTCGCGTACCTCACCTGGGTCGAACGCAAGCTGCTCGGCCGGATGCAGGCCCGCTACGGGCCGAACCGCGCGGGACCCTTCGGCCTCCTGCAGCCGATCGCCGACCTCGTGAAGCTCCTCCGGAAGGAGAGCTTCTTCCCCGCGAACGCGGTCGACGTCCTCTACATCGCCATGCCGGCGGTGGCCGCATTCACGGCGCTCGCGGCCTTCAGCGTCATTCCCTTCGGCGGGGTCTGGCACGTGGGCGACTACGACGTCACGGGGTGGATCGTCAATGTCTCGATCGGCCTCGTCCTGCTCTTCTCGCTCGGCGCGGTCGGCATCTATGCGTTCCTCGTCGGCGGGTGGGCGAGTGAGTCGAAGTACTCCCTGCTCGGCTCGATGCGTACCGCCGCGCAGCTCGTCTCCTACGAAGTCTCCCTCGCGCTCTCCGTCCTCGGCGTCGTGATCATGGCCGGCTCCCTCTCGCTCGTCGACATCGCCGTGAAGCAGCAGGAGACCGTCTGGTACGCGGGGCCGCAGTTCGTGGGCCTCCTCGTCTTCTTCATCGCGGGCATCGCGGAGACGAACCGGCCGCCGTTCGACCTTCCGGAGGCGGAGACCGAGCTCGTCGCGGGCTACCACACGGAGTACAGCGGGATGCGCTTCGGCCTCTTCTCCATGGCCGAGTACATCAACATGATCACGCTCTCCGGGCTGGCGGTGACGCTCTTCTTCGCCGGCTGGGGCGGCCCGGTGCTGCCCGGTCCGGTCTGGTTCATCGTCAAGCTCGCCGTCTTCCTCTTCCTCTTCATGTGGCTCCGGGCAACGCTGCCGCGCCTGCGCTACGACCAGCTCATGAGCTTCGGCTGGAAGGTGCTCCTGCCCGTCGCGACGATCAACGCGGTCGTCACCGCCGTCCTGGTGGTCGCGCTGTGAACCCACAGCCCTACGAGTCGTTGAAGGGCTTCGCCGTCACGTTCCGGCAGATCTTCAAGAAGCCAATCACCCAGCAGTACCCGGAGTTCAAGCGCCCCGTCTATCCGCGCTTCCGCGGCCGCCACCGCCTCTGGCGGCACCAGAACGGGCTCGAGAAGTGCGTCGGCTGCTCGCTCTGCGCGGCCGCCTGCCCAGCGGACTGCATCCGCGTCGTCGCGGCCGAGAACACGCCTGACAACCGCGTGTCTGCCGGCGAGCGCTACGCCCGGATCTACGAGATCAACCTGTCGCGCTGCATCTTCTGCGGCTATTGCGAGCTCGCCTGCCCCTTCGACGCGATCACGCTCGAGGCGGAATACGAGCTCTCGGAGTACTCGCGCGACGACCTCATCTACACGAAGGACATGCTGCTCGCGCCGCCCGTGAAGCGGGTCCCGGTCGCCGACCCCGAGCTCTACGACTTCCCCGACCCTGTCTGGAAGACGGACAGCTAGCCGTGGAGGACTTTCTCGTCTGGCTGGTCTGGGTGCTCGCCGCCTCCGCTCTCCTCTCTTCCGGGATCGCAGTCGTGATGTTCTCGAACCCCTTCTACAGCGCGCTGGCGCTGATCGTGAACCTCGCATCGCTCGCCGTGCTCTACCTCGTCCTCGCGGCCGAGTTCGTCGCCGCGGCCCAGGTGCTCGTGTACGCAGGCGCGATCGTGGTCATGTTCCTCTTCGTCATCGCCTACCTGGGTGGGCGGGCAGACGCGCCGTGGGCGGGCGGCCCGACCTTCCAGGCCGTGGCGGCCATCGTGGCCGCGGGAGCGATCGCTGTCGAGGTCGTCGTCGTCATCGCCCTGAAGGCCGGCGATCAGCTCGCGAACGCCGCCGAGATTCCGGCGAACTACGGCTCACCCGCTGAGATCGGAAAGCTCTTCCTCGGGCCGCATCTGCTCGCTTTCGAGGTGACGTCGATCGTCCTCCTCGTCGCCGCAGTTGGAGGAGTGATCCTCGGGATGGCCGTGCCGAAGGAGAGTCGAGGATAGTGCCCGGCCCGAGCATCGCCGCCTACCTGATCGTCTCCGTGCTCCTCTTCGCAACCGGCGCTTTCGGTGTGCTCATCCGCCGCAGCCCGCTCATCGTCCTGCTCGCGCTCGAGATCATGTTGAACGCCGGCAATCTCGCGCTGCTGGCCTTCTCCCGCCACTCGGGGAACCCCGACGGACAGATCTTCGCGCTGACCGTGATGGTGGTCGCCGCCGCGGAGGCGGTCATCGGGCTCGGGCTCATCGTGGCGATGTCTCGGCAGCGCGTCGACCTCGACGTGGACAAGCTCACCTCCCTGCGCGGATGATCACCGCCGCCTGGATCGCGCTCTTCGCGCCCGCCGCCGGGACCCTCCTGATCGCGCTGCTCGGACAGCGCATCAGCCGCTTCCAAGCGGGCCTCGTCGCTTCAGGCTCGACGCTGGTCTCGTTCGTCTGCTCCGTGATCGTGTTCGTCGTCCTCCTCGGCGAGCATCCGGAGGAGCGGACGCACTCGTCCACGCTCTGGACGTGGCTATCCGCGGGCGACCTGCGCTTCGGCGCCCAGATCCAGGTCGACCAGCTTTCGGTCTTCATGATGCTGATCGTCTCCGGCGTCGGCTTCCTGATCCTCTCGTACGCCGTCGGCTACATGCACGGAGATCCCGAGGAACGGCGCTACCACGCCTACAAGGCCCTCTTCGTCTTCTCGATGCTCCTCCTCGTCCAGGCTGGCAACCTGCTGCTCCTCCTGGCCGGCTGGGGCATGGTCGGGCTCTCGTCCTACCTGCTCATCAACTTCTGGCACTTCCGGGCCAGCGCTGTGGCAGCGGGCAAGAAGGCGTTCATCATGAACGCGATCGGCGACGCGACCTTCGCGCTCGCCCTCTTCCTCCTCATCCAGCGCACCGGCTCGCTCGACTTCGCCACCGTGTTCAAGGAAGGAGTCGTCGACAAGGGGTCGGCGGCGGCGATCCTGATCGCGCTCGGGCTGCTCGGCGGAGCGGTCGCCAAGTCGGCGCAGATCCCGCTCCACACCTGGTTGCCGGACGCGATGGAAGGGCCGACGCCAGTCTCCGCCCTCATCCACGCGGCCACGATGGTCACCGCGGGTGTCTACCTGATCGTCCGCACGCACACACTCTTCGAGCTGGCGCCGGACATCCAGGACCTGGCCGGAATCCTCGGCGGCATCACGATCCTCCTCGCCGGGCTGATCGCGCTCGTCCAGACGGACATCAAGCGCGTCATCGCCTACTCGACGATGAGCCAGATCGGCTACATGTTCCTCGCGGTCGGCCTCGGCGCGTACGGCTCCGGTCTCTTCCACCTGATGACGCATGCCTTCTTCAAGGCGCTCCTTTTCATGGCAGCCGGCATCGTCATCCACGCGCTCTCCGACGAGCAAGACATTCGCCGCATGGGCGGACTGGCGCGGAACCTGCCCTGGACGTATCGCGCCTTCCTCGTCGGCGCGCTCGCGCTCGCTGCCGTGCCGCCCTTCTCGGGGTTCTTCTCGAAGGACTCGATCCTCGCGAGCGCCGCAAACGCAGGCACTCTGGGCTGGATCCTCTGGGGCATCGGCGCGGTCGGCGCCTTCCTCACCGCGCTCTACACGTTCCGGCTCCTCTTCGTCGTCTTCAGGGGCGAGTTGAGCGCGTTCGCGCGCGAGCATCTCCACGTGCCCCACTTCGAGTGCGGCCTCGCCATGGCCTGGCCGGTCGCCGTCCTGACCGTGCTCGCCGCGGTCGCGGGGTTCCTCCAGGTTCCCTGGGGCTGGAAGCTCGTCGACGAGTGGATCGACCCGGTTGCGCAGTCTGCGGAGGAGGCGACCGGGCTCACGTTGACGTTCTCGGTCGTCGTCACCACGGCGATCGCCCTGGCCGGCATCGCGGTCGCCTGGCGGGTCTGGGGCCGACCCAACCCGTTGCCCGAGCGGCTGCGCCGGCGCTACCCCTGGGCCGCCCGGACGCTCGAGGAGAAGTTCTATTTCGACACCGCTTACGACCGCGCGTTCTACGAGCCGACTGCGCAGACAGCGGCTTTCGCGACGCGGTACGTCGAAGAGCCCGTCTTCCTCCGCTCGCTCGGCGAGCTCGCGCGCGGCGTGCGACTCGCGTCCGACCGCCTCTCGACCGTGCAGACCGGCCGGGTGCGCACCTATGCGCTCGGCGTCGCGGCCGGAGCTGCCATCCTCGTCCTCGTCTTCCTCGCGGTGAGCTGAATGAGCACTGTCCTCATCCTCGTCCCGCTCGTCGGCGCGCTCTGGGTCTGGATCACGCCGTGGAAGAACACCCGCGGGCCGGGCGGCCTCGCCCTTCTCATCGCGCTGACCGAGCTCGCGCTCTGGGTCGGGACCGCGGCGAACTTCAACTTCGACCGCGGCCTCCAGTTCGAGACGAACGTCGTCTGGTTCGAGGATCTCGGCGTCTCCTACCACGTCGGCCTGCTCGACTTCAGTCTCTGGCTCGTCGGCCTGACGGTCCTCGTCACGGCCGCGTGCGTCGGCTACGGCTTCTGGGCAGGGCGCGACCGTCCCGCCGCGTACCTCGGGCTGCTCCTGTTCCTCGAAGGAGCCGTGGTCGGCGTCTTCACCGCGCAGGACCTACTCGTCTTCTACGTCTTCTGGGAGGCCATGCTGATCCCGCTCTACGTGCTGATCGGCGTCTGGGGCGGGCCCGGAAGGCTCGGCGCGACCGTCAAGTTCGTCGTCTACACGATGGCCGGGTCGCTGCTCATGCTCGTCGCGATCATCGCGGCCGGCCTTTCCGCGGGCAGCTTCGACTTCGCGGCCGCCGGATCGGATCAGAACGTGTGGATCTTCCTCGGCTTCGCCGCCGCGTTCGCCGTCAAGGCGCCGCTTTTCCCCTTCCACGGCTGGTTGCCCGACGCGTACCGCGAATCGCCGCCCGAGGTCGCCGCCCTCCTCTCGGGCGTGGTCTCGAAAGCGGCGGCCTACGGCTTCCTCGCGATCGCCATCCCCTTTTACCCCGGCCCGGCATCGGACTGGCGCGTCCCCATCCTCGTGCTCGCCTCGATCGGGCTGATCTACGGGTCGCTGCTCGCCTTCCGCGCGCCGGACGTTCGCGGGGTGATCGCCTACTCGAGCTTCGCGCAGATGAACCTCATCATCATCGGCCTCTTCGCGGCGAACGCCTCCGGAAACGACGGCGCGCTGCTCCAGATGATCAATCACGGCCTCATCTCGGCAGCTCTCTTCCTCCTGGCCGGGACCGTCGAGCGCCGGACGGCGACCGGGGAGCTCGGGCTCCTCGGCGGCATGGCGCGCGGGCGGCCCATCCTCGCGACCGCGCTCATCACGACGGGCGTGATCGGGCTTGCGGTCCCGGGTTCGAGCGCCTTCGCAGGGGAGTTCCTGATCCTCAACGGCATCTTCTCCCAGGGCTGGGGCTGGGCGGTCGTCGGGGCGGTCGCGATCGTCCTCGCCGCCATGTACATGCTGCGGCTGATCTCCGCGGTCCTCCACCAGGACGTGGGGAGCGCGGTCCCGGCCGAGGCGCTCGACCTCCGCCCGGCCGAGATCGGCGTGATCCTCCCGCTCGTCGCGGTGCTGCTCTTCCTTTCGTTCTGGCCGGCGGCGATCACCGATCACGCCCTGACCTTCTTCGGCGGCTAAGTTGAACGGCTTCCAGCAGCCGACGATCGACTGGGCGGCGCTCTCGCCCGAGCTGATCCTGCTCGGCGGCGCCGCGATCTGCCTGATCATCCCGCTGTTCTTGCCAGGAGGCTGGCGCCGGCCCTTCTCGGCAGTGGTGGGTGGGCTCTGCTTCGTCGGCGCGGGCGTGGCGGCGGGCATCCTCTTCGCCGGGGACGAGACCGGAATCGGAATCGTCGCCGACGCGATCCAGCGCGACCGGCTCGCCGAGCTCGCCCAGATCTTCGTCGCCGGCTCAGGCCTGCTGGCGGTCGGAGTGAGCATCGGCTGGCAGCGCGAGGAGCGTACCCGTGCGGGCGAGTACTACGCGCTCCTCCTCTCGGCGGGAGCCGGCATGAGCTTCTTCGTCGCCGCCTCGAATTTGATGACGCTCTTCCTGGGCCTGGAGTGGTTCTCGATCTCCCTCTACATCCTTTGCGCCATCGCCGTGGACCATCTGCCCTCGCTCGAGTCCGGGCTCAAGTACCTCATCGTCGGGAGCTTCGGCTCGGCGATCCTCCTTTTCGGAAGCGCGTTCGTCTACGGAGCCACCGGAGTGATCGGCTACGCGGACATCGCCGCGGGCACCGATGAGGCCGACCGGTTCCTGCTCGTCCTCGGGCTCGCGCTCATCCTTGTGGGGCTCGCGTTCAAGGCCTCCGCCGCCCCCTTCCACATGTGGACCCCGGACGTCTACCAGGGAGCGCCGACCCCGGTCACGGGGTTCATGGCCGCGGCGACGAAGATCGCCGCGCTGGTCGCCAGCATGCGCCTGCTCGTCACCGCATTCCCGAGCGAGGCCCGCCTGTGGACGATCGCGCTCGCCGTGATCGCGTGCATATCACTCGCGTGGGGAAACATCGGGGCGCTCATCCAGACCGACATCAAGCGACTGCTCGCGTACTCGAGCATCTCGCACGCCGGCTTCCTCCTCATCCCGGTCGCCGTCGGAACCTCGCTGGGTGGTCGCGCGCTCCTCTTCTACCTGATCTCGTACGCCGCGATGAACGTCGGCGCCTTCGCCGTCGTCGCTGCCCGGGAGCGCGAGCTTGCGCGGCCGGTGACGTTCGACGGGCTCGCGGGACTCGGGTGGGAGCGGCCGGGACTCGGCATCGCCATGAGCCTCTTCATGTTCGGCTTCATCGGCCTGCCGCCGGCTGGGCTGTTCCTGGGCAAGTTCTACGCCTTCTCCGCGGCCGTCGAACGAGGCTGGACGTGGCTGGCCATCGTCGGCGTCATCGCGACCGTGATCTCCATCTACTACTACGCGGGCGTGGTCGGGGCGATGTACTTCCGGCGCTCGATCGAGGTCCGCCTGGCCCCGGCGGGCGGATCGCCTCCGCGTGACTGGGCGCTCTCCGCGACCGTGGTGGCGGCCGTTGTCGTCACGATCGGCAGCTTCGTCGCGGCCGGTCCGCTCCTCGACATCGCGCGCGACGCGGTCTCCTCGCTCGGGTTCCCGTACTGATGCCGCGGCACGTGGTCGTGCTCGGCGGCGGGGCGACCGGCGAGGCGTTTCTCGGGGCCCTTCATCGGCTGGACACCGACGTGCGCGTCACGCTCGTGGAGCACGAGCTCGTGGGAGGGGAGTGCTCGTACTGGGCGTGCATCCCGTCGAAGACGCTCCTGCGTTCGGTCGAGGTCGCCTTCCGGGAGAGGCAGACGCCCGGAGTCAGCTCGCAGGTCGATCCCGTCCAGGTCTTCAAATGGCGCGACGAAGTGGCGGAGAAGGACGACACGAGCCAGGTGGAGTGGGTACGCAAGCATGGGGCTGAGGTCGTCAAGGGGACGGCACGCATCGTCGCTCCCGGTCGGATCGATGTCGATGGGCAGGAGCTTGCGTACGACGAGCTCATGGTCGCCACGGGGTCGGTTCCAGTCATGCCGCCGATCGAGGGGCTGGCCGAAGTGGGCGCCTGGACCAGCCGGGAGGGCACGAGCGCCGAGGCGGTCCCCGAGAGCCTCATCGTCATCGGCGGCGGAGCGGTCGGCTGCGAGCTGTCCCAGTTCTACGCCCGTGCGGGGAGCCGGGTGGCGCTCGTGCAGAGCGGTGATTACCTGCTCCCGAGGGTCGACCGCGAGGCGGGCGATCTGCTCGCGGGGCTGTTCGAGGAGGAAGGAATCGACGTCCGGCTCAATGCCAGCGCCGAGCGGGTCGACCGCTCGGACCGA
>Ga0307302_10001231_pt1 | contig 11278 bp, 9 predicted proteins | sample ER_DNA_183_FD_194490 | JGI IMG/M metagenome (GOLD analysis project Ga0307302, IMG submission 194490) | Bulk soil microbial communities from the East River watershed near Crested Butte, Colorado, United States - ER_DNA_183 | ecosystem: Environmental > Terrestrial > Soil > Floodplain | place: USA... | reverse complement strand
GGCGGTTCTAGCGTGGTCGCGAACTTCATCCTGCTCGCCGGCCTGCTGCTCGTCTCGCACCGGGCCAACTCGATCGCCCAGATTCCGATGGAGGGCCGACCTTGAACCGCCAGATCACGCGCGTGGCAGTTGCCGCTGTCGTGCTCCTGGCCGCACTCATCGTCGGGACGACCTACTGGCAGGCCTGGGCCGCGAGCGGCCTCGCCGACCGGCAGGACAATCAGCTCCAGCGGGTGGCCGAGTTCTCCGTCAAGCGCGGGAAGATCTACGCGGCCGACGGGAAGACCGTCCTGGCCGACAACGTGAAGCGCAAGGTCGGGGGGCAGACGCTCTACTTCCGCAAGTACCCGCAGCGTGGCCTCGCAGCGCACATTGTCGGCTACTCGACTCAGGTGCGCTCCCGGGCGGGGCTCGAGGCCTCGGAGAACGATTTCCTGACCGGATCGAACACGAACCTGAGCACGGTCCTCGACACGACCTTCGACAAGCTCAAGGGCACGACCGTCAAGGGCAACGATCTCCTGCTCACCATCCGCCCCGGCGCGCAGAAAATTGCCCTCAACGCCCTCGGGGGGAAGTGCGGCGCCGCGGTGGCGATCGAGCCGCGCACCGGCCGCGTGCTCGTGAGCGCCTCGAGCCCCACCTACGACCCGAATCTGATCGAGAGGCGGTACAACCTCGCAACGAGGCCGAAGTTCGGGTGCTCGCCGCTCTTCAATCGGGCCGAGGCCGGCCTCTACATCCCGGGCTCGGCGTTCAAGGTCGTGACTGCCTCCGCAGCGCTCGACAGCGGGAAGTTCACGCTCGACTCACGGTTCAACGACCCGGGCTACTGCACCGAGTACGGCAAGCCCGTGTACAACTTCGCCGACCAGAGCGGCCCGGAAGTGTTCGGGTCGGTCGACTTCACGCAGGCGCTCACGCACTCGATCAACGCCGTCTTCTGCGAGATCGGGAAGGCGCTCGGCGGCCGGCGCATCCTCGACACCGCGAAGGACTTCGGCTTCTACTCGGTGCCGCCGCTCGAAACGCCGGTCAACGAGCGGGCGATCAGCGGCCTCTACGACAAGGGCAAGCTGTTCTTCCCGAAGAACGACTTCCAGGTCGATCCCGGCCGGCTCGCCTTCGGGCAGGAGCGCCTCCAGGTGACACCGATCCAGATGGCGATGGTCACGGCGACGATCGCCAACGGTGGCCTCGTCATGCGTCCCTACGTCGTCGAGCGGGTCGTCGCCCCGGACGGCTCAATCGTGACGAAGACGAACCCCGAGCCGCTCGGCCGCGCGATCAAGGAGAACACGGCCTCCGACGTCGCCGGAATGATGGAGCAGGTGGTGCGCGGCGGAACCGGCACGGCTGCGGCGCTCCCGGGGATCCGCGTGGCCGGCAAGACGGGCACGGCCGAGACCGGAGCGAGTCACGTGAACACGACCTGGTTCATCTGCTTCGCGCCGGTGGACAACCCGAGGGTTGCCGTTGCGGTCGTCCTCGAGCGCCAGAGCGGCACCGGTGGCACGACGGCGGCCCCGATCGCGAAAGCGATCATGGAGGCGCTGATCGGATGAACGTCGAACCGGCGCAAAGCGCCTGTCTGCGATGCCGTAGGCACCGCAGACCGGTGGAGGGGGCGCGGGGGAACCGGGAGGTTCCCCCGCGACGGCGAACCTGTAACAACTTGAATCCATGGCTTTCACCGACACGCTGATCAACATGCTCTTCGACGGGCGCTACCGCGTCGTCCGGAAGCTCGGCTCCGGCGGGATGGCCGACGTGTACCTCGCCGAGGACGAGGAGCTCGGCCGGCGAGTTGCGATCAAGATCCTGAACGAGCGGCACGCGAACGACGAGCAGTTCGTGGAGCGGTTCCGCCGCGAGGCGAAGAACGCGGCGGGGCTCTCGCATCCGAACATCGTCTCCATCTACGACCGCGGCGAGGCGGAGGGGACGTACTACATCGCCATGGAGTACCTCGACGGGCGGAGCCTGAAGGAGCTCGTCGTCGCCCGCGGCCCCCTGCCGGTCGGCGACGCGATCGCCTTCACGCGCGAGGTGCTGAGCGCACTCCGCTTCGCCCACCGCAAGGGCGTCGTCCACCGTGACATCAAGCCGCACAACGTCATGGCCGACGCCGACGGGCGGCTGAAGGTCACGGACTTCGGCATCGCCCGCGCCGGCGCGAGCCAGATGACGGAAGCAGGCTCGATCATCGGCACCGCGCAGTACCTCTCGCCTGAGCAGGCGCGCGGCGCCGCCGTCGACCAGCGCTCCGACCTCTATTCCGTCGGGATCGTCCTCTACGAGCTGCTGACGGGCGCCGTGCCCTTCAACGGTGAGACGCCGGTCGAGATCGCGATGCGCCACCTCTCCGACACACCGCAGCCGCCGTCGATGAAGCGACCGGAGATCCCGCCCGACCTGGACATGATCGTCCTCCGGGCGCTGGCGAAGAACCCGGACGACCGGTTCCAGACGGCGGCGGAGATGGATGCCGAGCTCGAGCGCGTCGCCCAGGGAGCGGGGGTGACAACGGAGACCGCCGACGCCGCGACCGCGGTCTTGTCAGGAACGGCCATCGCCACCGCGCCGACCGCGATCACACCGCCCCGGAGGCCGCCTCCTGCAGCCCGCCCCTCCTACCGCTACGCAGAGCCACCGCCCCGAAAGCGGCCTTTCTGGCCGTGGCTCCTCGCACTGCTCTTCGTCGTGCTCGCCGGTGTCGCGGGCTGGTTCGCCTACGGACAGATCCAGGACTCCCTGAGCGGCTCCGGAACGGTCTCGGTGCCGTACGTCGTGGGCCAGCGCGAAGACAACGCGGTTGCCAACATCGAGCGGAAGGGCCTCAAAGCGCAGGTGCACCGCGAACCGAATGAGACGTACAAGATCGGCGATGTCTTCGATCAGCGCCCAGAGGCGGGCGTTCGGAAAGACAAGGGCACGTTCGTCGACATCTCCGTCTCTACCGGGCCGCCGAAGGTGGACGTCCCCGACGTGAAGGGCAAGTCCCGAGACGACGCGGTCGGGACGCTCACCGAGGCGGGGCTGAAACCAAACGTCGTCGAGGTCTTCTCCTCCGTGGAGCCGGGCACGGTCATCGCACAGTTCCCAGTGGGCGGGGAGAGCGTGGTCAAGGGCACGAAGGTGCGGATCAACATCTCGCGAGGGGTGAAGCCGATCACGGTGCCGAGCGTCGTCGGACAGCCCTACGACAACGCAGCCGGCCAGCTCCAGGCGGCGGGCAACTTCGCGGTCGCGAGGCGCGACGTCGAATCCAGCCAGCCGAAGGGCGTCGTCATCGACCAGCAGCCGAAGGGCGGCGCATCGCTCGCACGCGGCGGGACGGTCATCCTCTATGTCTCCAAGGGGCCCAAGTTCTCGACCATTCCCGACGTGACGAGCCAGGACGAGGACACCGCGACTCAAACCCTGGAGCGATCGGGCTTCGTGGTCGACGTCCAGGACCAGGAGACGACCGACCCGCAACAGGACGGGCTCGTCCTCTCGCAGGATCCCCCGGGGAACACCCGGGCCAAGCCCGGCAGCACTGTCACGATCGTCGTCGGCCGCCTGATCACGACGCCCTGATGCCGAGGCTTCGCGTCGCCGTCGTCATGGGAGGTCGCTCGAGCGAGCATGAGATCTCGCTCGCTTCCGCGCGCTCCGTGCTCGAGTCGCTCGATCCGGCGCGCTACGAGACGGTCACGGTCGAGATCGGCCGCGACGGCCGCTGGGAGCTCGGCTCCGGCTCGCGAGCGGAGCTGGAGCGCGACGGCCGCTCCGTCGCCGAGACGCTTCCCGTGCCGACCTCGCGTGTCCCGGCCACGCTGGGCGAGGTCGACGTCGTCTTTCCCGTCCTCCACGGCCCCTTCGGCGAGGACGGCACCGTCCAAGGTCTGCTCGAGCTGGCGAATGTGCCTTACGTCGGTGCGGGAGTGACGGCCTCCGCGCTCTGCATGGACAAGGACCTCTTCAAGTCGGTGCTGCGCGACCACGCGATCCCGGTCACGCGCAGCGTCACCCTTCGTCGAAGCGCGAACGGCTTCGAGAGCCCGTTCGGCTTCCCAGTCTTCGTCAAGCCGGCTCGGCTCGGCTCCTCGGTCGGGATCAGCAAGGTGAGGGGTCCGGACGAGCTGCGGGCCGGCCTCGAGCTCGCCTTTCGCCACGACGAGAAGGTGCTCGTCGAGGAGTTCGTGAGCGGGGTGGAGGTCGAATGCAGCGTGCTCGGCAACGAAGAGCCAATCGCCTCGATCCCTGGCGAGATCGTGGCCAACGCCGACTGGTACGACTTCTCGGCCAAGTACGACGAGGGCGGCATGGACCTCGTCATCCCCCCGCGGGTGCCGACGGAGGCGATCGAGCGCGTGCAGGAGCTCTCCGTCCAGGCGTTTCGGGCCACCGAGTGCGAAGGGATGGCGCGCGTCGACTGCTTCGTGCGCGAGGACGGCGAGGTGCTGATCAACGAGCTGAACACGATCCCCGGCTTCACGGCGACGAGCGTCTACGCGAAGCTCTTCGAGGCCTCGGGGATCCCGTACGAGGAACTGCTCGAGCGGCTCGTCCAGCTGGCGCTCGAGCGGCACGAGCGGCGCGCGCGGCTCAAGTTCTAGCCCGTACCTCGTCGATCTCGGCCTGCCCCTCGCCTGTCGGCAATTTCAGCCACACCATGTAGTACCCGTAGCCCTTGCCGTGCGTGTCGATCGAGAACGTGGTCGTCCCGGCAACGTCCTGTCGATCGGAAACATTGACGAAGGGGCCACCGGAAGCGTTGCTCGCCTGGATCATCGCGCTGAAAGGGGTCCCGCTTGCCTGAACGATCAGCTTCGAGAGTGCAAGCCGACGGGGCGCTTGCAGGACGAGGCCCACACCGTCCTTGGTGAATCCTCCCGACTGATAGCTCTCGGTCTTCCAGGCTGTGCCGGGATCGCCGTCGGTCGCCTCACTCGCGTCTTCGCTGTGCTCATCGCCGTTGTTCCCCTGCGGGTCGTAGCCCGCGACCCCGAGGAGTCTGACCGGCTTCGAAGTGTGCTTACCCGGCAGGATGTCCGGGGTTCCGCCATCGCGCAGCAGCAGGAAGCCACCGACGGCGATCACCGCCGCGATCAGCCCGACGAGCAGGAGCGTGGCCGCGCCCGGGGCTCGACGGGCGCGTGGAACACTGCGCCGGCGCGGACGCGCTGGGGGCACGATCATCGTGGCGCCCTCGTCGCTCCGACCGTCGACCTCGGCGAGGCATCCCTCGAGCTCGATGACGAAATCGTCCATCGACTCGAAGCGGTCGGCGGGATCCTTCGCCATCGCGCGCTGGATTGCCAAGTCGAGGCGCAGGGGGCAATCGGGGCGATGCTCGAGCACGCTGGGCGCGGGCTCGTTCACATGCCGCATCGCCACGGCGACGAAGTTGTCGCCGGCGAACGGCACGTCGCCTGTCAAGAGCTCGTAGAGGACTGCGCCGAGGGAGTAGATGTCCGTCTTCGGGTTGACCTTCTGTCCGCGAGCCTGCTCCGGTGCGATGTAGTCGCTCGTCCCGAGCACCGTGCCCGTCTGGGTAACGCCGTGGACGTCAAGCGAGCGGGCGATGCCGAAGTCGGTCACCTTGGCTTGGCCATCCTCGTTCAGCAGCACGTTCTGCGGCTTCACGTCCCGGTGGACGAGGCCGCGTTCGTGGGCAAAGGACAGCGCCCGGGCTACCTGGAGCGCGAGCCCGACGGCCTCATGCACCGACAGGGGCCCGTGGGCGACGAGCTCCTTCAGGTTCTCGCCCTCGATGAACTCGAAGACGATGTACTGGCGCCCGTCCTGCTCTCCGCGGTCGATGACCGTGACGATGTTCGGGTGCGCGAGCTGTGCGACTGCGCGGGCCTCCCGGCGAAAGCGCTCGACGTAGTCATCGTCGCGCGTGTACTGCTCGTGGAGGATCTTGAGCGCAACCGTTCGCTCGAGCAGACGGTCGTGCGCCCGGAAGACGTTGGACATGCCGCCCGAGCCGACCAGCTTCTCCAGCTCGTAGCGGCCAGCGAGCAACTCACCGACCACGGTCTGCAGTTTCCCTGAGGAGAGCGTGATTAAGCGGACGAACCGGCAAAGCCGGTCCGTCCTCTTATGGTCGGCGTCGGCAAGCGACGCCTCAGGAAAGAACGGTCGCCAGGGTGTCTTCCCAGACGCCGAGAGCCTCGTCGAGCTCGGCGTCGGTGATGACGAGCGGCGTCAGCACCCGGATGCAGTTGCCGTCGGTCCCCGACTTGATCAGCAGGAGCCCATTGCGCGCGGCTTCCTCGATGACCGCGGTCGCCTTGTCCGCCGCCGGCTCCTTCGTCTCGGGGTCGTCGACGAGCTCGATCGCAAGCATCGCGCCCAGCCCGCGCACGTCGCCGATCTTGTCCCAGCGCTCCTGCCAGGCGAGCATCCGGTCACGAATCGTCTCTCCGATCGCGGCCGCTCTGTCGACCAGCCCCTCGTCCTCGAAGACGTCGAGCACCGCAATCGCCGCCGCCTGAGCGACGGGGTTGCCGACGTACGTCCCGCCGATCGACGAGTCGGGCGGAGCGTCCATGATCTCGGCCCGCCCCACGACTCCCGACAGAGGGAGCCCGCCCGCGATCGACTTCGCAATGACGATCAGGTCGGGCTCGACGCTGTGGTGCTCGATGCCCCACATCTTCCCCGTGCGCCCGAACCCGGTCTGCACCTCGTCGGCGACGAAGACGATCCCGTGCTCGTCGCAGATCTCGCGCACGCCCTGGACGAACTCGGTCGGGGCGACGACGAAGCCGCCCTCGCCCAGGATCGGCTCCATGACGATCGCGGCCACGCTCTCCGCAGCGACCTGCGTGACGAAGGCCCGCCGGAGCGCCTTCAGGGCCGTGTCGACGTCGAGGCCGCGATACTCGTTCGGGAAGGGGACGCGGTAAACCTCAGGCGCAAAGGGCCCGAGGCCTGCCTTGTACGGATGCGTCTTCGAGGTCATCGTCATCGAGAGCATCGTGCGCCCGTGAAAGGCGCCTTCGAAGACGACGACCGCCGGCCGCTTCGTGTACGAGCGGGCGAACTTGATCGAGTTCTCGATCGCCTCGGTGCCGGCGTTGAAGAACGCCGCCTTCGCAGGGCCGGTGAACGGCGAGACCGCGATCAGCCGCTCGGCGAGCTCGACGTACACCTCGTAGGGGACGATCGTGAAGTCGGTGTGACTGAAGCGTGCGAGTTGCTCCTGTGCGGCCTCGACGAGGCGCGGGTGCGAGTGGCCGACGTTCAGGCAGCCGACTCCGCCGGTGAAGTCGATGAACGTATTGCCGTCCACATCGGTCAGGGTCACCCCTCGTGCTTCGGCCGCGACAATCGGGTGGACGAGCGAGAGTGGCGCTGCGACGACGCGCTCCTTGCGCTCGACGATCTCACGGGAGCGAGGTCCCGGAACTTCCGTGCGAATCTCGATTGAGCGCGTGACAGCCATGGCAGTGAAGATACAGCAGGAATCGGCCCTCTGCATACATGAATAATGGATATTCACAGGATCCTCTGGAGCAGTTCCGCTCGTGGTTCCAGCAAGGCGCCGGGGAGGCTGTCGCGTTGGCGACGGCGACGAGCGACGGAGCCCCATCCGTCCGGATGCTCCTGCTGAAGAGCGCGGACGAGCGCGGTTTCGTCTTCGTCACGAATTACGAGAGTCGGAAGGGCCGGGAGCTGGCCGAGAACCCGCAGGCGGCGCTCCTCTTCTACTGGCCCGAGCTCGGCCGCCAGGTGCGAGTTGAGGGGCCCGTCGAGCGCGTCAGCGACGCCGAGTCCGACACCTATTTTGCGACGCGGCCCCGCGGGGCGCAACTCGCGGCCAATGCCTCACGCCAGAGCGAGCTTCTGGAATCGCGGGAGGTCCTCGAAGCCCGTTTTGCCGAGCTCGACGCGACTCATCCCGACGACGTCCCCAGGCCGCCGCACTGGGGCGGCTTCCGGCTGAAGCCTGAGACGTACGAGTTCTGGCAGCATCGGGACAATCGCCTGCACGACCGCTTTCGCTATCGCCGTGACGGGAATGGTTGGATGGTGGAACGGCTGAGTCCCTGAGGCGCCGCTTGCGGTGCCGCTCTCAGGACGCATGGGCTTTGCCCGTGCGTCCGTCTGAATCGAGCAGCCGACACGATCGGATCGAACGACCACGCGTCTGAGTACGGTTCAGGCGTGATCCTCGGCCACCTCGATCTCGACGCCTTCTTCGCCGCCGTTGAGGAGCTCGAGAACCCCGAGCTGCGCTCGAAGCCGCTCGTCGTCGGCGGAGACCCGCGCGGGCGCGGCGTCGTCGCGACCGCGAACTACGAGGCGCGCAAGTTCGGGATCCACTCGGCGATGTCGTGCGCCGAGGCGCTGCGCCGTTGCCCGCACGCGGTGTTCGTGCGCTCGCGCCACGGCGTCTACAAGGGGTATTCACGGGCGGTCTGGAGCGCGATCCGCGAGGTCGTCCCCACGGTCGAGCGAACGGGCATGGACGAGGGCTATCTCGACCTCGGCGAGGTGGCCCGAAACTTCGGCGAGGCGCGAGCGCTGGCTGAGGCGGTTCAGACGTCCGTGCGCGGGGCGACCAGCCTCACGGCGGCGATCGGAGTCGCGTCTTGCAAGGTCGTCGCCAAGATCGCGAGCGACCAGCGGAAGCCCGGCGGCCTGACGGTCGTGCCACTCGGGCGCGAGGCGTCCTTCCTGGCGCAGTTCGACATCCGGCGGCTGCCCGGCGTCGGCCCGCGCTCGGAGGCACGGCTTCGCGCCGCGGGCCTGGAGACAATCGGCACGCTCGCAGCTCTGGACGACAGCGAGCTCAAGCGCCTCCTGCCCGGCAAGGTCGGGGCGCTCCTCCGTGATCGAGCCCGGGGCATCGATCCGCGAACGCTCGAGACGACCTCGGAGCGCGTCTCGATCAGCACCGAGGAGACCTTCGAACGGGACATCGCAGACCGAGCGCAGCTGAAGGACGAGCTACGGCGGATGTCGGCGCGTCTCGCTGAACATCTCCAGCTCTCCCGCGAGACCGCGCGCACCGTGACGACGAAGGTGCGCTACCCGGACTTCTCGATCCGGAGCCGCTCGACGAGCATCCCCGTCGGCACCGACGAGCCCGAGCGGATCGCGGAACTCGCGTGCTCGCTCCTCGATCGTGCGCTCGACGACCGGCCGGGCGCGCTGCGGCTCGTGGGAGTGGGCGTCTCGGGCTTCGAGCCGCACCGTCAACTGGCGCTGGTCTAACGTCCTCGGCTCGATGCGCGCACATCTCGGCACCCTGCTCACCGGCCTCGCACTGCTCGCGGGCCTTGCTCTTCTGGGCTTGCTCGGCTGGGCCTGGTGGCAGAGCCGGCTCCCCGGCAGGTACGACGTCACGGCCTATGGAGAGGCCGACCTCGGGGGTGGTCCGGGAGCTTCCGGTAGCGAGCTCAACGTCGCCGGCCTCAAGGGCCCAAGCGGGAGGCCCGATTACCGCGTGACGCTGACCGCCGAGAAGGCCTCGATCCGGCTCACCTCGGGCGCGAAGGTGGATGCGTGGACCTTCAACGGACGGGCGCCTGGACCTGAGCTTCGAGTTCACCAGGGCGATCTCGTCGAAGTCACGCTCGTGAACCGGGACCTCGGCGACGGAGTGACGATCCACTGGCACGGAGTCGACGTGCCGAACGCCGAAGACGGCGTCGCAGGCGTCACGCAGGACTCGGTCGCACCTGGAGAGAGGTACGTCTACCGCTTCCGACCCGAGCAGGTGGGCACGTTCTGGTACCACACGCATCAGGACGCATCGAAAGGGGTGAAGCTGGGCCTCTACGGCGTGCTCGTCATCCTCCCGCGGAAGCCGCTGCGGGAAAAGCTCGATCTGACGCTTCCGGTGCACACGTTCACGGGCCGAACGGCCATCGGCACCAACGATGGAGTCCAACGCCGAGCCGTCCGGCCGGGAACGCCGATCCGGCTCCGGTTCGTGAATACGGACAGCTCGTCCACGCGAATTCGCCTCACTGGCATCAGGGCCTCCGTGGCCGCGATCGACGGAGCCGACATCGAGCCCGCTCCCCTGCCTGACGGCCAGGCGATCGAGGTCGGCGCAGGCGGGCGTTACGACGTCGTCTTCCCGATGCCTCCAGCGGTCGTCAGCGTCGAGGTCGCGAGCTCGAAGGGAGCGCTCGTGCTCAGCCCGGACGGAAAGGGTGAGCCGGCCGCCACTCCCTCGCGCCCGGTCTTCGATCCGGCCTCCCGGAGGGCGGCGATCCCGGCCCGGCTAGACCGGTTCGATCGGACCTTCCTGCTCAAGATCAGCAAGAAGCCGGGGTTCCTCGACGGGAGACCCGGCCACCACTGGGCAATCAACGGGGAGCTCTACCCCCGGACGCCGATGTTCATGGTCGCGAGAGGCGATCTCGTTCGCATCGTGCTCGCGAACGACTCGGGAAGCGTGCATCCGATGCATCTGCACGGCCACCACTTCCTCGTCCTCACCCGAGACGGGAAGGCGGTGCGGCCGTGGTCGACCGATACGCTCAACATGCTCGCACACGAGCGCTACGAGGTCGCCTTTCGAGCCGACAACCCGGGCCTCTGGATGCTCCACTGCCACAATCTTGGGCACGCCGCCGACGGGTTGACGATGCACGTCATGTACGACAGCCTCATGACGCCGTATCGAGCCGGCAACGCGGCCCACAACGACCCGGAGTGACTCGAGCGCTACGCGGGAGGAACCGCTGCGGCGGGCTCGCGAGGAGCCATCCGCTCGCCCTTCCACTCGCGGTACGTGATCGATCCCAGCAGCCCAAGGATGAGGAACGCGTTGAGCGCGTGGAGCGCACCGGCGGCATACGGTGCGGAAGCGCCGGTCCAGGCCAGCAGAATCTGGATCACCAGCAGCACGACCACCCCGACCGAGCGGAGGATTCGCTGTCGTCCACGGGCGCCGAACGAGAGGAGCAACAGAACGAGAGAGCCGAGAAAGAGGAAGTATCCCAATGCGATGTGGGGGTCGAAGGAGTTCTCGAACGAATCCTCGTCGACGGTTCCGCCGTCAACCTTGTCGGCCGTGTCGAACGCTCCGTAGCCGGCAAACCCGATCTGGACGACGACTGCGAGCGTCATCAGCGAGACCCAAAAGCGATAGATCGCCCGAAATGCGTTCATGGAAGGGGCCGCTCCTTTCGATAGCCGATTCGGGGCGCCTACGTTAACCCGCCCATCGGAAGCCCGTAGCGGCAGGCGCAGGCTCGAGCGGACTCCCCGGAAGATCCGGCTGCGGCTCGCGAGCGTTGTAGCCTCCGGGGGCAACATC
>Ga0307302_10001226_pt1 | contig 11293 bp, 8 predicted proteins | sample ER_DNA_183_FD_194490 | JGI IMG/M metagenome (GOLD analysis project Ga0307302, IMG submission 194490) | Bulk soil microbial communities from the East River watershed near Crested Butte, Colorado, United States - ER_DNA_183 | ecosystem: Environmental > Terrestrial > Soil > Floodplain | place: USA... | reverse complement strand
GCAGGTCCTTGTAGTACTCGCCCAGGTCCACGATGTGGGAGGCGAGGTGCTGGTCGTCGGCGAAGCGGGGCAGCTTGAGGATGGGCACGTCGTCGAGCACTCGCCCCCAGTGGGCGTCGCGCCTGCCGGGCGGGGTCCGGATGTTGAGCTTCGGGTCGTGGCCGGCGATGTAGAACTTCCACGAGATGCCGCGCTGTTGGAGCCGGTCGAAGATCGTCGGGCCCTTGCCCAGCTCGGGACGGCCCGCGACCCAGAACGTGTGGTTGGCATCCCCGCCTCGCAGGCTGGAGCTGAAGAAGCGGTCGAAGAGCACGTACTGGTCGGCGACGGCCCAGTGGAAGGGGAGGTCGTCGCGGTCGTAGTAGCCCATGGCCACGGTGCCGTCCTGGCGGCGGAGGTTCAGGGCCCGGACGAAGCCGTCCATCTTGCCCCCGTCGAGCTGGCGGAGGGCGGTCTTGTAGTCGTGGGAGTGGTCCCGCAGGGGCCGGTCGCCGAGGTGGTGCGGCTTGACGCAGCCCTTCTCCGGCTTGTCCGGCCGCACCGGCATGCAGACGCCGGCCGGGAGGCCGTCGGCGCCCGGGTAGGTGCCGAAGTAGTTGTCGAAGGAGTGGTTCTCCTGCATCAGCATGACCAGGTGGCGGATCGGGGTGCGCGGCGCCGGCGTGTCCGGGGCGCCGGCCTCGGCGGACGCCCCGGCCGCGACCAGCAGCGCGGCCGCGGCCAGTGCCAGGACCGCCCGGAGAGCGCCGGCCCTCATGGCCGCACCTGGTAGATGACGATGATCGGCTGCGCGGTGGGCATCCCGCCCCGGCGGACGGTGACGGTCTCGGCGTGCACCACCTGGCCGTGGTAGCGCCGCACGTAGCGGAGCAAGCGCTCGGTGAAGTAGGGGGTGCGGGCCGCGGTGAAGGAGTCCCAGACCAGGTACTGGACCTCGCCGCTGCGGATCAGGAGGTCCGGGTTGTCGACCGGCTCGTAGGCGGGGTTGCGGTGCAGCGGGTTGGGGCTCACCGACAGCCCATAGCCCCGGCGGTGGCCGTAGAAGGCGAGGATGTTGCTCATCGAGGGGCCAATGGTGAGCAGCCTGCTGCCGGGGGGTGTGCTCGCCTGGAGCCAGCGCCCGGCCTCGCGGCCGCCCGGCACCCCGCCCGAGCCGGCGAGGAAGCTGGTCGAGCCGGCCGAGGCGACCCGCCCCCAGCTGGCCAGTCCGAGGCTGGCCACCAGGGCCAGGATGGCCAGCCCCCGCGCCGCCGCGGGGAGGCGGAGCCGCCACCCGGGCCAGGCGCCCACCACCAGCCTGGCCGCGAGGACCACGACCACCACCGCCACCGGCAGCAGGTACTGGAACCCCTTCACCGGCCAGACCTGGAAGAAGAGGATCGGGACGGCGGCCCAGCAGGCCAGCAGGGTCTCGCGCCACGACCAGGCGCGGAGGCTCGCTACCAGGGCGAGCAGGGCGGCGGCGAGCAGGAGCGGCCCCAGGGCCCGGCTCACCTGGACGAGGTAGAAGCTCCAGTCGTGGTTGGGCGCCCGGAACAGCTGCCAGACCAGGAACCCCTTGGCCGTGCGGCTGCCCCCGCCGAGCAGCAGCGACAGCGGGAACGGGGCGATGACGAGGGCGGCGCAGACCGCCCAGCCGCCGACGTCGCGGAGCCGCACCCGGATACCCGGGACCAGGGCCAGGAAGGCATAGGTGGCGGGCGCGAACACCAGCCCAGTCTCCTTGGCCAGGAAGGTGAGCCCGAACCCGGCGCCCGCCGCCCACAGCCAGGGCGGGAACCCGGTCGTGGCGTACTTGGCCAGCAGCAACGCGGTGAGGGTGGCGAAGAAGGTCAGGGCGCCGTCGAGCAGCGCCTGCCTGGTGACGACGACGTGGTAGGGGCAGACGGCGAGCAGCGCCGCCGCCAGCAGGCCGACCGCCTGGCCGTACAGCAGCGATCCCAGCCGGTAGACGAGATAGACCGTGGCCAGGCCGAACACCACCGCCAGGAGCCGCGCGACCAGGTCGCGGCTGCCCCCGCGGAACAGCACCGCCAGGACGAACTGGAAGAGCAGCGGGTGGGCACGGAAGACCGGGAAGATGCCCTTGAGGGCCGGGTCACCGGCGATGGCGGCCGCCTGACCTGCATACACCGCCTCGTCGCTGTTAAAGCCGAGCGCGTTCAGCTGCCACAGGCGCAAGAACGCCGACGCCCCGGCGATAGCAACGCCCGAGGGGACCACCACCCGGGCCGGGAGCCGCGTCGGGATCGAGTCCTGCTCGGCCTGGGGTTCCGCAACAGCCACCACCCGGGGGCGGGTGATCAGCGCGACCACCGGGGCGCCAGCCCCTCGTCGCCCGCCGTCAACCTGGCGATGGCGTCGGGCCAGGAGAAGTCGTCTCGAACCAGCCGGCGCGCGCGGACAGTTCGCAGGAACTCTGTCAGCAACTCCGCCTCGCGCTCGCGGAGCGCCCGGTAGTTCCGGCCGTCGACCTTGATGGCGGGGGCGAAGTACCGGAAGGGTGGAAAGCCGTAGGCGTCGTCGGTGTTCTCGAGCATGATCTCGGCCGCGCACTCGAGGTTCAGTTCTTCAAGCTCGGCTGGGCCGCGCTCGATCACGAACAGGTCGTGCACGGTGGTGGCGCGCGCGAACTGGCACGGCACCAGCCGGTTGATCATGTACTTGGGCGGCGGGACAATCGCCTGAGCGATGGCGTTCAGCGCCATGATGGGCAGGTTCATCTCGCCCAGCCGGCTGCCGATGGAACGGCCCGCCCTGGAGTGCACCCGGCTCTGCAGCGACAGCTTGACCCGCTCAGCGGGTGACAAGGCGCCGAAGTTGACCGCAGCCAGCGTGTGGGAGCTGATGGTGAGTGGCTTGGGGTAGCTCAAGGCCAGGCCGCCGGGCGCGACGATGGTCATGTCATCCGACAGGAAGGCGCCCTCGTGGTCCCGGAGGAGCCGCAGGACCGTGCCGGTCTTGCCGGTGTCGGTCTTGGCGGTGAGCATGACCCCGCGGTTGCCGAGCTGGATGGTCGCGGAATGGAGCAGGATATGGTCGCGAGAGACCAGCACGAACCGGAGCAACGCCTCTACGACGTTGGTGTAGACGACGTGCGGTGAGCGAGCCAACAGGGGCGCGACGATCACTTCGATCTGCTCGTTGAAGTCGAGCCGGAAGTTTCCTGCGGTTGGTCCCAAGTGCTCGTCGTAGGCGACGAACCTCGGGCCATGAGTCACCCGGGGCCGCCAGCGCGGCCCGCCGCCGATGGGCCCGACCCGGATGGTGATGTCGGCCGGCTGCTCCAGCGATGCCGTCGCGAACGAGCCGAGCTCAGGCAGCATCACCTCGGATGCGATGGCAACGACCCCGGCGACGTCGTAGCGGTGAACCAGGCTGTCCTGCCCTCGGGGCGCACGTGAGCGCCTCGGGCCGAGGGCGGGCGCGACGGCCGGTGCCGTCGCAGTGGTGGCGGCGGCCGTTGGAGCCGGCCAGATGAGCCGGTCACTGACGAAGAACCGGGAGGCGAAGAGCACGATCAGCGTGATGAGGTTGGACACCAGGTAGTGCACGTGCAGCACTGACACAAGTGCCGCCAGCATCGGGACCCGCAGCAACAGGGCGAGGTTGTTGACGCCGCTGAAGGTTAGGTAGCGCATCGGTCCCGGCCGGTGATTTCGCTCGGGGAAGACCCACCGATCGAGCAGCAGGAAGTTCCAGGTGGTGGAGCCCTGGGTCGCCACGACGGCACCAGCCACATAGTTGATGTGCCCGATGCTGACTGCCGACCAGAGCAGCGCCTGATTGACAACCAGCCCACTCACGCCGACGAGGGCGAACCTACTGAGGAGCAGGGCCCGCAAGGGTGTCCGTTTGGAGCTGAGTCGCTGGTGGCCGCCACCATGCGGTCCGGCGACTTCGCCAAGGAGGCGGGCAGAAGGATGATCACGGTCAGATGCCGCCAAGAGTTACTTCCCTTCACTTCAGACCGGTCGCACCCTCGCGTCAGGGTGCGTTTCTCCTAAACCGTGCTGGATGAAGCGTTCGTTACATCAATCTGAACAATCGACGGATGGGGGATGAAGTGGGTAGAGGCCGGACTACCCGGCACCAATCCCGCGAAACCTGCCTCTGCGCGAAGCCACTCCACATCAGGGAGTGACTCGTTCGTCGGCCCGAGATGACGTTCGCCACCGACAAGAGCCCCTGGGTCAATTTGGGAAGGAAAGCAAGCCCAGGCCGGCAACTATGGGCGTGGGGACTCCGGCTCGATCAGCTGCCGGGGCTGCCGGAGGGTCGTGGCCGCGTCCAGCGAGCGAATCGCCGCTGCTTTGTGAAGGTGGCGCCAGCAACGGGCGGTTGAGTGGGCGGGCTGGACCCGGACGCTGCGCTGGCGGATCGCTGTCATCCTCGGAGTGGGTGCTACCGGCGGCGTGTTCGGCAGCCTGCTGGCGCCCCGGATGGGACTGGTCCTCGGCGGGCTGGCGGCCACCGCGGCCGGCCCATAGCTGCGGTTCCGGCCCAGCCCGCACTCTGCGTGCGATGTCGTTCCAGGCTGACCAGGCCGCCCACGTCCTACCCGACCCGGGCGTGGTGGTGGTGGTGGTGGTGGTGATCGTGGTTGTCAATGGCGCCCGGGTCCCCTGGGGCAAGGTCGTCGCGGAGGGCGTACCAGTGGTGGCGGCCAGGTGCCTGCCAAGCATGCTTGCGAGCTCTCGGCGGTGCTCGGGCCCGAACGGGTCGCCAACCTGACCAACCAGGCCCGAATTCGCTCCGCGCTGCCACTGACAGCCGGCACACCACCCAAGGCGATTGTGCTCCCGCGGCTCTACGAAGGCGATCGGCGGGACGCTGACCGCGTTGGACCAGCAGCGCCCTCGGCGCATTGCTGTCCTCAGACGATTTCGGGTCGAGCGTAAAGCGAACGGCGAGGCATCATCCGTTATGGCAACTGCTCGGCGGGTAGGCGGAAGGTACGGCGTAGGTTGCAGGTCGCACGAGGTTGCGACGCGCTCTCTGCGCGTTTGACAGCTGTGGGATGAGACGTGCAGGTTGTTCGTCTTTGGATACCGGTCTATCCGGGGGGACACGTTGGGCAACTGGCGCCCGCGGCGGCGATGATTGGCCCCACCTTTGCCGCCGTGCTCGCGGCGGCCGCTGGCGGGGATGAGGACGCCTTCGGAAGGCTCTGGTACGACCTGCAGCCCCGGCTGCTGCGCTACTTCCGGGTGGTCGCTCCCGGGGCTGCCGAGGACCTGGCCTCAGAGACCTGGCTTAGGATCATCCGGGCCATCGGCCGTTTCCAGGGCAACGAGCCGGCGTTCCACGCCTGGGTGTTCACCATCGCCCGCCATCAGATCTTGGACTGGCGGCGGCGGGCCGCCCGCAAGCCGACCCAGGACCTGCCGGTGACCGGGCTGGCCGAGCCCCTGGCACCTGATGACCCGGCCGCCGACGCCGTGGAGGGCGCCTCGACCCGGGCGGCACTTGCCTTGATCGCCACCCTGCCCGCGGACCAGGCCGAGGCCATCGCGCTGCGGGTAGTGGCCGGGCTGAAGGTCAATCGAGTGGCCGAGCTCATGGGCAAGCGTCCGGGAACCGTCCGGGTGTTGACCCACCGTGGGCTGCGGCGGCTGGCCGCGCGGCTCGGTGCCGACTCGGGAACGCACGCCAGGAGGGTGGTGTAACCCGTGGATGCCGAGGATGCGTGGTCGGCCGAGCTGAAGCGTCTGCTCGCCACCCCAGATCCGGATCCGCTGGCCCTAGACGGGGACACCGCCGAGCGGCTACTGGATGGTGACCTTTCCCTCGACCAAGCCCCACCGGGATATGCCGAGGTGGCCGCGTTGTTGGCGGTCACGGTGGCCGCGCCAAGCTCGGCCGAGCTCGCCGGCCAGGAGGCGGCGCTGGCAGAACTACGGACGGTGACCCGGCCCCGGCGGGTCGCGGTTCCTCGCGGGGTTGGCAAGGCGGGTCGGCGTCGGCGGACCGGGCTGGTGGTCGCGGTCGCCGTGGGGGCCCTGTCGACCGGTGGCATCGCCGTAGCGGCCACCGGGCACCTACCTGATCCCATCCGTGACGCTGCCCAGAGGATCTTCGCGACCGGGACCGACACGACACCCAACCCTGGTCGGCAGCCGGCCCCACATGCCGGAAAGGCGGATGCTGGCGGCGCAACCACAGATGGCCAGGGTGCAAGAGCCGCCGGCGAACCAGGGCCGACGGCGATGACGGATCCAGTCAACGATGACCGGTGTCGGGCGTCCAACGCTGCCAAGGGCGCGGACAAGCACAAGAAGATGGACGCGGCGACATCAACAGCCCTGGCCGAGGGGGCCGGTGGCGCCGACAAGATCGCCGCCTCCTGCCAGCGATCCCAACCAGGCGGCGCCGGGACCGACGGCCAAGAGAAGCCAGCCCAGGCCGGCAACCATGGACAGAGGCAGGGCGGCGAGCCGCCTCCCAGCACCGACAGCAAACCCGGCCGGGGACGGGGTGGACCACCTCCGGGCAGCGACGGCGGCAATCCGGAACCAGGGACGCCGTCCGAGACAGGACCGCACACGCAGTCGCCACCAACGAGCCCGGCTGAACAGTCACAGACCACTGGGCGTCCAAGCGGCCATCAGGTCGGACCGGCGGCCCGCAGCCAGGCATCACGGACCAAGCGCTCCTGGGGGTAGCCGGCCAGCGATGCTCATGCCAGTACACGTAGGTCCTGTAAGCAGAGGTCAGCGGCTAACCTCGGAGCGGTCCCATAGCGAGCGAGGCTGCGTGCTGTCGCACATCGAGCTAGGAGACCGCGATCGAGATCAGGGACACCAGGCTGTAGCGCAGCACCTTCCGCCACGCAGGCCGGCCGTCGGGTTCAGGCCCGACGTCACGCTCCAACTGTCCTGGTGTCCCGGGCCATTGGGACGAGCGGCTCCACCTCGGCGGGCGCCGGCTGTGGTCAGGGAAGGCGGCGGGGCTCCACGACCCAGACGCAGGTCAGCCCGTAGGGTGCGTAAATGCGTTCATGCAGCTCGTCGATGGTATTCGTGGAGAAGTCCGCCGAGCAGGTCGCCTCGATGCACCTTGCTTGGCTGGCCGTCGCCGACGACGCTCAGGTCGGCGGGTGGATCCGGCGGTTCCAGTCTGAGCGCTCGGTGCGGACGATGGGTGTTGTAGTGGGCGGCGTAGACCCGCAGGACCTGCTCCAGATGGCCTCGTCCGATGATCAGCAGCCAGTCCAAGCACTCGGTGCGGACGGTGCGAACCCAGCGCTCGGCGTGGGCGTTCGCGTTGGGTGCCTGCACCGGCGTCAGGAGCACCTCGGCGCCGTGCGAAGCGAAGACGTCGTCGAACCCACGGGCGAATTTCGCGTCCCGATCGTGCAGCACATAGCAGAGCCGGCGTCCCTGCTCCTCCAGCACCAGCAGCAGGTTGCGGGCCTGCTGGGCGACCCAGCCGCCGTTCGGCTTGGCGGTCACCCCGGCTAGATGGACGCGGCGAGTGTCCAGCTCGATGAAGAACAGCACATACAGCCGCCGCAGCGAGACCGTGTCGACAGTGAAGAAGTCACACGCCAGGATCCCCGCGGCCTGCTGGCGGAGGAACGCTCGCCAGGTGGTGGCGGTCCGCCGCGGTGCCGGATCCAGGCCGTGGCGGTGCAGCGTGGTGCGGATCGCGGTTGCCGAGACTCGCACGCCGAGGTGCACCAGTTCGCCTTGGATGCGCTGGTAGCCCCCAGCGAGGGTTCTCTGTGGCCAGGCGGATGATCAGCTGCTGGACGGCTTGGTCGAGCTGTGGCCGCCCCTGGCCAATAGGCGGGTAGGTCCACGCGCCCGCGACGAGGCGCCGGTGCCAGCGCAGCAGCGTCTCGGGGGTGACGAAGAAGCAGGACCAGCGGGCTCGGGGTAGGACCCGGCTGATCGCGGCGAGCAGCGCTCGGTCGGCGGGCTCGAGCCGGGGACGTGGGATCTGGCGGCGCAGCACGCCAAGCTGGTGGCGCAGCACCAGGATCTCCAAGTCCTTGGCAGCATCGCCCCGTGCGAGCGTTGTGAGCAGCTGGATGGAGCGGCAGAGCGTCAGGTAGGCGAGTTTCGAGAGCACCCAAGGAGCCTCCCAGACATCAGCGGAGGCGTCACTCTACTGCGCCACGATTGAACGAACCGGCAGCTCAGCGGCCAGGTCGGAGTTTCCGCACCCTACGGGCAGCAGGAGGGGCTGGTCGCGGTCGCAGCCAAGGAAATTGTAGGTCATGGCCTATTATATAGCTTCGCGTCTTTGGCTATAAATGCCCTGATTCTTCAGTGTCAATGGCGCACCGTCGACGCGCCGCGACGTCGCGTTTGACCAGCCGGCACAGGACCGGCACGAGCCTGCCGAGCACGATCTGCAGGCGCCACAGGTCGAACGCCAGGCGGGGGCGGTCTGCAACAGCGCGCCTCTACGGCTGCGCCGCTGACGCTACGCGAATGGGGCCATTCCCTTGCGGGTGTCGACTGGTCGCTCGACCCGCAGCTGCCATCCCAGCCAGGTCAGACCAATCCCGAAGCTGGCGACCCCGATGAGGGCATACGGCCAGACCATGACATTAGCGTCCTCGCCGCCCAAGTGCTGGCCAAGCGCCAGCCCGGCCGTCCCCAGCAGCCCGCTCCCGAGCAGCGCAGCGGCGACGCGGGACAGCAGGCGGGCCCGGACGATGCCCATGGCGAACAGGACGCAGCCGACGCTGATCGGGGCGAGCCATAGCAGAAGTGCCCACGAGAACTGGGCCAGCACGACGAGGGTGCCGAGACCGACCAGGACGAGCCCGGCCAGCCCGAACGTGCCGACCGCGCCGCCGTGCCGTGCCCAAAGCCCGAGCAATGCGACCACGAGCAGCGCCAGCGCGAGCAGGGTGGCCAAGTTGCCGGCGAGGTACCAGTTGCTGCTCCAAGTCGCGATCGTCCACCGCTCGGCTTCCTCTAGCAGGATGCCGAGCAGCAGCAGGAGCGGGCAGGCAATGGCGGCCAGCCCAGTCCTGCGGGTGAAGGTAGTGGGTACAGCAAGTCCTCGCTTCCTGGCGTCGGCGAACGCACGCGTGACGAGCCTGGGCGACCCGAAGGCCTTCAGGGTGCGCGCCTCGGCGGCCTGCGCGTCGAGCCCGCCGTGGCGATGGCCGGCCGCAGCCTCGCGCAAGTGGTCCTCGACCTCGGCAAGGATGTCCTCGGCGTCGGGTGCCTTGCCGAGGCTGCGCCGCAGCGTGACCAGGTAGCGGTCGATCAGCTGGGGCTCGGCCATGGCACCCCCTTCAGGATGCTCTGCACCGCCCCGGAGAACCCCTGCCAGGTGCGCTGCTGGTCAACCAGGGCCTTACGGCCGGCGGGGGTCAACTGGTAGACGCGGCGTCGGCGACCGCCGACGGTGGTCCAGTCGCTGGCCAGCAGCCCGGCGCGCAGCAATCGATGCAGCGCCGGGTAGACGGTGCCGTCCGGCAGGTCGAGCAGCTGGTTGCTGCGCTGGTGCAGCTCGGCGATGACGGCGTAGCCGTGCTTGGGTCCGTCGGCCAACACGGCAAGCAGCAGCATATCCAGGTGGCCCTTCAGCAGCTCCGCGCGCATAGCTAGGGACGCCCCGTTGCCCGGACGCTGCCGCCAGGCGGGCCCGGGACAGGGTCGGAGCCGACCGCCCGGGCAGCCGGGCGCAGGACGCAGGCGAGCAGGAACACCACCCCGCAGCCGGGCAGGATCCACGGCGGCGGGATAACCGACAAGACCACGCCGGCCACGGCTGCGCCCGCTCCCACCCGCCTGGTGAGGCCAAGGATGACCGCGAACGCGATCCCCCCCAGCACCACCAGCAGGTCACCCTGGCCGGCCAGGGCATGGCCCGCGTCGAAGCCGGCAAACGAGCTGCCGATTCGAGCGACCTCCTCGTCGCCGTACGGCGTGCGCCAGATCGAGGTGGCGACCCGCAGGTTACCCACCACCTCGAGAATGAGGCCCGCCGCTATCGCGGCCAACGGCAACAGCAACAGGGGGCTCAGCCGTCGGCGGGCCAGCACACCCCCGACGAGCAGCGCCACTAGCTGACCGGCCGCGATCAGCCCGCTTCCCACGTGACCGCTCCAGTGACCACTGGGCTCGTGCGGTACCAGCAACCCGGCGAGCCCAGCGACGACCAATCCCACCGCTAACAGGCCAAAGGGCCACCAGCCGCGCCACCCGCGCACGCGATCCATGCGCGCTCCTCTCGCCGCATCCACGACATGGGCCGCCGTCAGGCCCCTGCTCGGCCCTATCATGAGGCGTCATGGGCGAACAGGATCGTCCATACGAGCAGGCACAATGGACTGAGTTCGGGCCTGAGCGGCTCAGTCCCTGATGGCTCGCTACGCTATCCCTAGCGACACTAGCCGTCAAGCGGCGGCTCCCGAGCTGCGCCAGCCTTCTGCTTTGCTTTGTGCAACAGCTTGTGATGCGTCAACGCCAGCGGCGGTCAGCGTTCCACGCCATCGGCGCAGCATCACCAGAGAGCCTGGTCATGCCCGCGGCTGTCGCACCGCCGCCCGCCGATCGGCTCGGCCGGGTCCGCAGTGGCCTGGTGGTCGCTGTCATTGTGCTGGCCGCTGCGGTGGCCGCCCTGGCGTATCTGGTGTCGTTCGAAGCGATCAGCGCCTATGTGGCCCGTATCGGCGCCCTGCCCGCCTGGCTGCGCTGGTGCGGGCCGCTGCTGGTCGACACCTTCATCACCCTTGGCACCCTGTTCCTGCTCTGGCTCGCCCTTTCGGGCATTCCACTGCGTAGGGTCTGGGACGCCTGGTATGCCTGGGCGCTGATCGCCGCTGCGACCGGTGCCTCGGCCTACCTGAATGCCGCTCATGCCCCACCACGCTGGGATGCCCGGGTGGTTGCCGGCGCCGTCCCCTTGGCCTTGTTGGCCAGTGTGCATCTGCTGGTGCTGTTGCTGCTGCGGGTGCTGGCCTGGACCCACCAGTCACCGACACCGCCACCGAGCCCGGAGTGGAAACGGCATCGGCAGCGCCAGCGCCGGTCTCAGATGACACGGCGCCACCGCCGGCAGCACAGGCCGGCGCGGTGGCAGCTCGGCCCCAGCAGCGGCGCGCCATTGGCGCCACCCGGCCGATCTATGACGCGCTCATGGCCACTGGTGAGCGAGTCACCGGGCAGCGGTTCGCGGCCTCCTTCGACCCGCCCTGGCCCGGCGGACCGCCCAGCGCCACCTGACCGCCCACAGCGCCAACGGTCAGCGCTCACCCGGACCGGACGGCCCAGGCGGACCCCTCCCTGTCAGCCTCTGGTGAGACAGCTACCTGGTAGAAACC
>Ga0307302_10001225_pt1 | contig 11295 bp, 11 predicted proteins | sample ER_DNA_183_FD_194490 | JGI IMG/M metagenome (GOLD analysis project Ga0307302, IMG submission 194490) | Bulk soil microbial communities from the East River watershed near Crested Butte, Colorado, United States - ER_DNA_183 | ecosystem: Environmental > Terrestrial > Soil > Floodplain | place... | reverse complement strand
CGGTGGAGCTGCCCGTCGGCCTCCCCTTCGGCGCACGTCCCCTGGTGATCAAGGCCGTCGCGGTCGCCGCCCGCGAACCCGGACCACCCCCACCCCCCGACCGATGAGCCCACCACCCCTCGTCGTGGCCCTTGCTTCCGTTGGATGGACAACGGTGGGGAGAAGGGCGGGGCGACCCTGGTGGGGTTGGCGCTGGCGGGGTTCGTGCTGATGGCCGGTCTGGTCGCCGTCGACGTCGGGGCGCTGGTCGGTGCGAGGGCCGCGGCGCAGACCGCGGCCGACCTGGCGGCGTTGGCCGCGCTGTCTCCCCAGACCGGCACGGTCGCCGGCACGGCCCAGAGCTGGGGCGAAGCCAGCCGAGCTGGTGGCTTGTGAGTGCTCGGGGGTCGAGGCGGTGGTCCGTGTGCGGCTCAGACTGCGGCTCGTACCTGGTGGCCTGAGCGTGTCGGTGGGCGCCAGCGCCCGCGCCGTGCTCGCCAGACCGGCGGCCAGTCGAGCTACCGTTCGGGCAGTCGACCTGTTGAGAGTTGCGAATGGGGATCTGGCGGAGCGTCTCGGAGGCGTCACCGAGGGCGAGGGCGCCGGCCGACCTGCGCGCCAACGCGAGCGCGGCGGCCGCGGCGGTGCTGTTCGGGGCCTCGGTGGTGGCGGTCCGGGTCGCGGTCCGCGACGTGCCGCCGGTCAGCCTCGCGGTCCTCCGGTTCGGGCTGGGCGGGCTGCTGCTGGCGGGGATCCTGCTGGTGGTCGCGCCGAGGAGCCTCCGGGCCAGGTGGGAGCGGTTGCCGCGGTTCGCGCTGCTGGGGCTCGTGCTGTTCGTGCTGTTCCCACTGACCTTCAACGTGGGGCTCCGGTACACCGAGGCGTCGCGGGGTGCGGTCATGCTGGCCACGATGCCGATCTGGAGCGCGCTCCTGGGACGGACCGTGGGTGAGCGCCTTACCAGGCTCCAGTTCGCCGGGGTCGCGCTCTCGGTGGTGGGCATCGGCGTCGCCTTCGTCGAACCTGGACGGGCGGTCGGGGGCGACCCCATGCGCCTGGTCGGTGACGGGTTGCTGCTCCTCACCGGCCTGCTCGGCGCCGTGTACGGCCTGCTCGCGAAGCGGGTCCTCGCCGTGGACAGCCCGGCGACCGTGACCACCTGGGCGATGCTGTTCGGGGCGGTGCTGCTGTTGCCGGTGGCCGTTGTCGAGGGCCTCTTCCCGGCGATCGGGCGGCTGGACGGGCAGCTCCTCGGCGTCGTCGTGTTCCTTGGGGTGCTGGGCGGTGCCGCGGCGTTCCTGTTGTGGACCTGGGCGTTGTCCCGGCTGACGCCGACGCAGGTCGCGGTCTACGTCAACTTGAACCCGGTCGTGGCCGCGCTGCTCGGCGTCGTGCTCCTGGGCGAACGACGCAGCGGCCTGTTCCTGCTCGGCTTCACCGCCGTCGTCGCCGGGGTCCTGCTCGTCAACTGGCCAGGCCGGCGGACCTGACCGCCGGTACGGATGCCGTGGTCGACGCCACTGATCGCCGATCCCGAGGCCGGGTCCGGGCCGGACAGGGTCATGGACCGATGGTCGATGCCACCCGCAGCTCGGTCAGGTAGCGCTTGACGACCCGGCCGCCGTAGCCGGCGTCGATCAGGTGCGCGATGCAGTCGAGCAGACCCGACTGGGCTGCGGGGTCGAGGGCGCGATGGCCGGAGTAGGTGAGGAGGACCTCCACATAGCCGGCGGTCGTGTAGGCCTGCTCCCATTCGTAGCGGCGGAAGGTCGCGGGGCCGAACCGGTGGGACCGGTCGAGCTCCTCGCTGGAGCTGGGGATGTCGGTCGCGGGCCGGAGCGGCACGCCGCCGGGAGGGGTCTCGGGGTCCCAGCGTCCGTAGCAGGCCTGCGCCTGGGCGAAGAACGAGTCGTCCCCGCCGGCGACGTGGTGGGTGGTGACGGTCGCGAGCACGCCGCCCGGCCGGAGCGCGTCGGCCGCCTTGACGACCCGCACCTCCGGGTCGATCCAGTGGAACGCGGTCGCGGCCAGGACCAGGTCGAACGGCTCCTCCGGCAGCGGCCAGTCTTCGAACGGGGCCGTGACCACCTCGACCGCGGGGAAGCGGGCGAGGTTGCGCCGGGCCACGGCGGCCAGGGCGGCGCCGAGCTCGACGGCCACCACCCGGCAGCCGCGCTCGGCCAGCGCGACCGTCGCCTGGCCCGTTCCTGGCCCGATCTCCAGCACACTGGAGCCTGGCCCGATCCCCGCCAGCTCAGCCAGGTCGTCGAACAACCCCGTCGGGTACCGCGGCCGCGCCCGGTCATACAGCTCGGCCGCCTGATCAAAGGTCGACCGCAGCCGTTCCCGATCGCGCTGGGTCATGACCCGCCATCCCTCCGCCGCCACCGAGCGGGACGTCGTCCCCGGGTCCTGACCTCGATGGCGTGGACGTGCTCGTCAGCGGCGGCGGGCCTCCTCGTCGGCGGCGGCGCGGGCGTGCTCGTCGCCGGCCGGTGGGATCCCGGTGCGGTCGTCGAGGCGTTCCCGGCGGACGTTGGTGGGTTCGGGCGGGGTGGCGGCGGTGCGGCTGTCCGCTCGGGCCTGCTCGTCGACCGCGGTCGCGCCGGTGCGGTCGTGCGCCAGGCTGGCGGCTTCGGCCGGCTCGCGCCTGGCGTCGGCATCGGAGCGGACGCGGTCGACGGTGGCCTCGGCGCGGTCGCGTTCGGCGACGGCGTCGGACCGGTCGCGGTCGACACCTTCCAGCTCCTCGCGGGCGCCGGTCAGCTCCTGCTTGAGGCGGGCGTTCTCGCGCTCCAGCTCGTCGACCCGGCCCTCGGCGTCGCGGCGTCGCGACTTGAGCTCCTTGCGCCGCGAGCGCCGGGTCCTGGAGGCGCCGAAGGCGAGGAACAGGAACAGGGCCACCAGGAAGCCGAGGGCGGCGGCCAGGACCAGCAGCTGACCCTCGCTGAGCTGGCTGAACGACCTGTCGAAGAGGGTGGCCGAGCTCGGGTCGGTGTTCTCGAGGCCGGCCGCGCCGACCACGACGACGAGCAGGAATGCGAGGAGAAGGAAGAAGACGGCCATTCGATGCCTCCTCAGGATCGGAGTTCAGGAATAGAGCATCCGACCTCCTAGCTGCCCCGCAACCCGAGGAACCAAACTAGGCAAGCTCGCCGGATCGCCGGGGACCGCCGGGCCGCCATCGGGGCAGGCCGGGACGGGGGCGGAGTGGCGGACGCTCAGACGTCCGGTTCCCCGCGGGTCGGGTCGGTCTGGAACGAGCGCGCCGCGTCGATGGCCAGGTGGGCGGCGGTCTCGGCGTCGTCGGCGACGGGGAAGGCGTCGACCGGGCCGCTGTCGAGGTGCAGGGACCAGGTGGCGAGGCCGACGACGGGGACCCCGGTGCGCAGGGCCAGGGCGATCTCGGAGAGGGTCCCGAACCCGCCGCCGACGGCGACCATGGCGTCGCTCGATCGGACCAGGAGCAGGTTGCGTCCCTGGCCCATGCCGGTGGGGACGGCGACACTGAGGTACGGGTTGCCGTCGCGCCGGTCGACGCCGGGGAGGAGCCCGACCGTAGTCCCACCGGCCGAGCGCGCCCCGCGGCAGACCGCCTCCATGACCCCCGGCCCGCCGCCACACACCACGACCGCCCCAGCCTCGGCCAGCCGCCGCCCGAGGACCTCGGCCTGCTCCAGCAGCCCAGGCGCCGGCCGCGACGCCCCCGCCACCCCGATGTACAGGCTCACCGCCGGCCTCTGGTCCGGCTCCCGCCCCCGGACCCTCCTCCGCTCCCGGCTCCGACCCACCGCCCCATGGCGGTCCGGGACCTCATGGCCGGCCGGTTGGGGCGGCCGCGGTGGGTGCCGGGACGGCGCCCAGGTCGGTGAGGAGTTCGTCGAGGAGGCGGACGGCGCCGGCCTTGTCGAGGGGGTTGTTGCCGTTGCCGCACTTGGGGGACTGGACGCAGGAGGGGCAGCCGGTGTCGCAGGGGCAGGAGGCGACGGTGTCGCGGGTGGCGCGGAGGTGGTCGAGGGCGCGGCGGTGGCCCTGCTCGGCGATGCCGGCGCCGCCGGGGTAGCCGTCGTAGACGAAGATCGTGGCCGACCCGGTGTCGGGATGCCAGGCGGTGGAGAGGCCGCCGATGTCCCAGCGGTCGCACATGGCGAACAGGGGGAGCAGCCCGATCTGGGCGTGCTCGGCGGCGTGGGCGGCGCCGGGGATGTCCCTGGTGTCGAGGGCGGCGGCGTCCAGCAGGCCGGGCGAGAGGGTGTACCAGTAGGCGACGGTCTGGAGCCGGGCCGGGGGCAGGTCGAGGTCCTCGTAGCCGAGCAGCTCGCCCGTGCCGACCCGGCGGCGCTCGTAGCCGACGACCTGCTCGGAGACGTCGACCCGGCCCAGCCAGAGGGTGGAGCGGGGGAGCTCGACCTGCCGGGTCGGCTCGACCACGGTCACGTCGACGTCGCTCCGGGCCTGGGTGTACTCGTCGCCCTTGGCCTCGGTCACCAGGGCGACACCGTCGTCGAGGTCCAGCTCGGCCACCCGGAAGTTCTCGCCCTGGTGGAGATAGACGGCGCCGCGGTGGACCGTCGACGGCGCCCGTGCCCGGTCGACGGTGCCGATGACCTGGCCGGAGTCGGCGGCCACGATGGTGACCGGGCTGCCGCCGGCGTTACGGATGTCGACCTGGTCGGCCTGGCTGCGGCCTGACCCGGGCCGCAGCCCGTCCCGGCGCCGCCGCAGCGCCCCCTCGGCCTCGAGGGCGCCGGCCAGGGCCCGCGCCCCGTCGCCCCCGAACAACTCGAGATCGGCCTCGGTCAGGGGGCCTTCGTAGGCGGCGCAGAGCAGGTGCGGCGCGAGCACGTAGGGGTTGCCGGGGTCGACCAGGGCGGCCTCGTGAGGGCGGCCGAACAGGTCGGCGGGGTGGTGCAGGAGGTAGGCGTCGAGCGGGTCGTCCTTGCCGACCAGCACGGCCAGGGACGCCCCGCCCTGGCGGCCCGCCCGGCCGGCCTGCTGCCACATCGAGGCCACGGTGCCCGGGTAGCCGTCGAGCACGACCGCGTCCAGGCCGCCGACGTCCATGCCCAGCTCCAGGGCGTTGGTGGTGGCCAGCCCGAGCAGCCGGCCCGAGACCAGCCCCTGCTCCAGGTCGCGCCGCTCCTCGGCCAGGTAGCCGGCCCGGTAGGCGCGGACCCGTCCGGCCAGGCGGCGGTCGACCTCGGCCACCCGGTGGCGGGCGAAGCTGGCCACCAGCTCGGCCGACTTGCGCGAGCGGGTGAAGCACAGGGTCCGCACCCCGGCCTCGACGGCGGCGGCCAGCCAGGTGGCCGACTCGGTGTTGGCGCTGCGCCGGAGGCCGGTCGTCTCGTCCAGCAGCGGCGGCTCCCAGAGGGCGAAGGCGACCGGGCCGCGCGGGGAGCCGTCCTCGGTGACCGCCTCGACCGGCAGGCCGACCAGCCGGGTGGCCAGCTCGGCCGGGTTGCCGAGGGTGGCCGAGGCGAGCACGAAGGTCGGGCTGGCCCCGTAGCGGGCGGCCAGGCGGCGCAGCCGGCGCAGGATCGCGGCCACGTGGGAGCCGAACACGCCGCGCAGGGTGTGGGCCTCGTCGACGACCACGTAGGCGAGCCGGCCGAGGAAGGCCGCCCAGCGTTCGTGGCCAGGGAGGATGCCGCGGTGGAGCATGTCCGGGTTGGTCAGCACCAGGTTGGCGCTGCGCCGGATCATCGGGCGGTCGGCGGACGGGGTGTCGCCGTCGTAGGCCGACGCCCTGATCCCGGCCAGGGCGAAGGAGCGGACGGCGCGGAGCTGGTCGCGGGCCAGGGCCTTGGTCGGGGAGAGGTACAGCGCGGTGCGGTGGCCCTCGCCGAGCAGGGCGTCGAACACCGGGAGCTGGTAGCAGAGGCTCTTGCCGGAGGCGGTGCCGGTGGCCACCACCACGTTGCGCCCGGCGCGGGCCAGGTCGACCGCCGCCGCCTGATGGGACCAGAGCGCCTCCAGGCCGCGGGCGGCCAGGCGCGAGCGCACCACCTCGGGCAGGTCGCCGGGCGGCTCCGCCAGCCGCGCCGGCCGGGCCGGCAGGCGCTCCAGATGCACGAGCTGGCCACGGTAGTCGGGGTCGCCGGTGAGGTCGTCCACCAGCGCGACAGGGTCGGTCACGCGGTCATGGTAGCCGCGACCCGGACATCACCGACCGATCCGGCCCGGGCGGTCAGCTCAGCTTGCCGGCGCGCAGGCGGGCGAACAGCGCGTAGGCCCCCGGCTGGAGATGGACCACCGAGGCGCCGCCGGCGCTGCCGGCGACACTGGGGACCGGGATGTTCCTGATGCCGCTGGCCGGGACCTTGGTGGCGAGCAGGGCCAGGCGCAGGAGCTCGGGGAACGGCAGGTCGGTCTTGACCTCGTCGCGCAGGATGGCCAGCCAGGTCATGACCTTGGCCGGGTCCTGGGCGACCTGGCGCTGGAAGGTCCCGAGGCCGCCCAGGAGGACCTGGCCCTGGTGGCGGGAGCGGTCGAAGTCGCCGCCGGGCAGGGTCTTGCGGGCGCGGGCGTAGGCCAGCGCCTGGCGGCCGTTCAGCTTCTGCCGGCCCTTGTCCAGGAAGGCGCCGGCGAAGGTGTCGCGCAGGTTCATGTCGACGTTGACCTGGACCCCGCCGACCTTGGTGACGATGTCGGTCAGGCCGTCGAAGGAGGTCAGGGCGTAGTAGTCGATGGGCAGGCCGGTGAGCCGCTCGAAGGTCGCGACCAGCAGCCGCGGCCCGCCGAAGGCCATGGCGGCGTTGATCTTGTTGGTGCCGTGGCCGGGGATGGGCACGTAGCTGTCGCGGGGGAAGCTGAGCACGGCGCCCCGCCGCTTGACCGTGTCGAGGACGATCAGCTGGAGGGCGTCGGCCCGGCCGCCCTCGACGCTGCCGCCGCGGCCGAACTTGGGCGCGCCCGCGTCCGAGCCGATGGTCAGCAGGACGATACGCCGCTTGAGGGTGGGCGTGGCCGAGCCGGCGTGGGCCCGCTGCACCGTGATCGCCAGGGCGGACTGGGCATCGGCCGGCTGCCGGGGCGAACCGGCGACCACCAGGCCGGCCGCGAGCGCCGCCACCAGCCCGAAGGCGGCGATCCAGGCCGGGCCCCTGCGGCCGGCGCCGGCGCCCGCTCCGGCCCCGGCAGGACGCGTGCGGCGGCTCACTTGGGCGGCCCCGTCCGGCTGTCGAAGGCGGCGATCCGCCAGCCCTCCCCGGTGGCCAGCAGCTGCAGCACCGACCGGAGATGGACCTGGCCGCTCCCCTGGGCGGTGTCGGCGGTGGCGTCGAAGGCGAGCCGGACGGTGGCGGCCGCCGGCCGCCGGTCGCCGTACAGGACCACGGCCCTGGCGCTGGCCCGATGCGGCCGCACGGCGCTGACCTTGGGAGCGGCCGCGCCGAGGGACAGCGCGTCGAGCTGCTTGCGGGCCGACGCCTTGACCGGCTTGTCGAACAGCCCGAGCAGGCCGTCCCAGCCGGCCTCGCCCCCGGCCGCCTCGACGAACGCGGCGGTCAGGTAGCGGTCGAGAAACCGCTCCAGCCCAGGGGCGGCCCGCTGGGCCGCGCGCTTGGCGGTCAGGCCGTCCGGGGGCGACTTGGCCGTGGTGACCAGCTGGACCCGGAGCGGCTCGGCCGGCGGGGCCGCGGTCGAGGCGGGCCTGCCGGCCGGCCCCGACGGCTCGGGGCGGTCGCCCGAGGTGCAGCCGGCCACCAGCAGCAGCACGGCGGTGAGCAGGACGGCCAGCGCGGCGCCGGCGGAGCCGGTCAGGCGGAGTCCGGAGTTGCTGGGGGCAGCCACGATCACCAGTTCCGGGAGGAGGTTTGCACAGCGCCGCGTAGGCTACCAAAGGCCCGCGACGTTGCTCGGAGGCGCCCTGGCAGCCTATCGTTGCACGTCCTCAGCCCGCGAGACTGGAGAGAGGATGGATCTCGACCTCAACGTGCACAAGGACGGCGACCACTCGGTGCTCGAGGTGGCCGGGGAGATCGACGTGTACACCGCGCCGAAGCTCCGCGAGCAGCTGATCGAGCTGGTGAGCGACGGGTCCTACCACATCGTCGTCGACCTGGAGAAGGTCGACTTCCTGGACTCGACCGGGCTCGGGGTGCTGGTCGGAGGACTGAAGCGCGTCCGCAACCACGACGGCTCGCTGCAGCTGGTCTGCACCCAGGAGAAGATCCTCAAGATCTTCCGGATCACCGGGCTGACCAAGGTCTTCCCGATCCACAGCTCGGTCGCCGACGCGATCGCGGCCCCGACCGAGTAGCCGCGCGGCCGTGGATGCCCTCGCCGGCGGCCAGCCGGCCACCGTCCGCCTGGCCATCCCGCCGGAGCCGCGGCTGCTGGGCACCGTCCGCCTGGTCGTCGGCGTCGTCGCCCGCAAGGCCGGGATGGGCGAGGAGGGCATCGAGGACCTCAAGGTGGCCGTCTCCGAGACCTGCGCGGTCGCGGTCGGCGACCTGAGCCGGGCCGGCCGCCTCGACCCGATCGAGATCGACCTGGTCGAGGGGACCGACCGCTTCGGGGTCGAGGTCCGCGACCGCGCCCCGGCGCCGGTCGAAGCCCCCGGCGACCCCGTCGACGGCGAGGTGGACGACCGCGAGTTCGGCCTGGCCCTGGTCGGCGCCCTGGTCGACGACCTCAAGACCGTGACCCTCGAAGGCGGCGGGAACCGGACCACCTTCTGGCTCCGCCGCGGCCTGGAGGGCCTCAGCCCCGGCGCCCCCACCGACCGATCAGCGACCGGGGGGCTGGGCCTGAGCCCCCCGGACCCCCTGCCGCCGCCGCTGACCTGAGGCGTCGGCAACCTTTTCACGGGTTGCCCGGTTCTCGGCCCCGTGGCTATGATCCGCCCAATCCTCGCGGGCTCGCGGGACGGCCGGTTCCCTGGGGCAGTACCCGGGACGACGCCGCGCCGGGGCCCGCGCTCGACATTTTCCGCTCGAACCGTCCAGGCCTCGGCCTGGACCCGGGCTTGATCCAACGCCCCAGCGCAGGGGCGTCGAGGAGGTCTGATGAGCCCAGTACGGCTGCTGGCGCAGGAGGCAAGCGCCGAGGTCGAGTTCGGCTCCGGAGAGAACCTGGCCCTGTACGCCATCCTGGCGGTCTGCGCGCTCGCCCTGCTGGTCGCGTTCATCCTGGTCCGGCAGGTCCTCGCCAACGACCAGGGCACCGAGAAGATGCGCGAGATCGCCCGGGCCATCCAGGAGGGCAGCCGCGCCTATCTGAGCCGGCAGTTCCGCACCCTGGCCGTGTTCGTCGTGCTGCTCTTCTTCCTCCTGCTGCTGCTGGAGACGGACTCCGGCTCGGTACGGGTCGGCCGCTCGGTCGCCTTCCTGGTCGGGGCGGTGTTCTCGGCCCTGGCCGGCTACACCGGCATGCAGCTGGCCGTGCGGGCCAACGTGCGGGTGGCGGCCGCGGCCGACCAGGGCGGCCTGCTCAAGGCCATGCCGATCGCCTTCCGGGCCGGCGGGGTGGCGGGCATGTTCGTGGTCGGGCTGGGCCTGCTCGGCGCCACCGGGGTGGTCCTCATCTACCAGGGCGACGCGGCCAGCGTGCTGTTCGGCTTCGGCTTCGGGGCGGCCCTGCTGGCCATGTTCATGCGGGTCGGCGGCGGCATCTTCACCAAGGCGGCCGACGTCGGCGCCGACCTGGTCGGCAAGGTCGAGAAGTCGATCCCCGAGGACGACCCCCGCAACGCCGCCACCATCGCCGACAACGTCGGCGACAACGTCGGCGACTGCGCCGGCATGGCCGCCGACCTGTTCGAGTCCTTCGAGGTCACCCTGGTCGCGGCGATCGTGCTCGGGCTGGCCGCCTTCCCCGACCGCCCCGAGGTCGGCCTGCTGTTCCCCCTGATCGTGCAGGCCATCGGGATCGTCTCCTCGATCGTCGGGATCTACCTGGTCCGGCCGCGGTCGGAGACCGAGAACGGCATGCGCGCCATCAACCGGGGCTTCTTCACCTCGGCGGCCATCTCGCTGGTGCTGGTCGGGATCGCCTCGATCGTCTACGTGGAGGACTGGCGGCCGGTGGCCGCGGTCGCCCTCGGGCTCGCCCTGTCCACCGTGATCCAGCTGATGACCGCCTACTACACCGCCACCGAGTACAAGCCGGTGCAGGAGATCGCCGAGGCCTCCGAGACCGGGCCGGCCACCACCATCCTGGCCGGCTTCTCCACCGGTATGGAGGCGTCGGTCTACGCCATCCTGGCCGTCGCCGGGGCGATCGTCGGGGCCGTGCTCATCGGCAGCGGCGAAGGCCTCGACTTCCAGCTCTACATGATCTCGCTGGCCGGCATGGGCATGCTCACCACCGTCGGCGTGGTGGTGTCGATGGACACCTTCGGGCCGATCAGCGACAACGCCCAGGGCATCGCCGAGATGTCCGGCGACGTCGGGCCGCGGGGGGCCGGGGTCCTCACCTCGCTCGACGCGGTCGGCAACACCACCAAGGCGATCACCAAGGGCGTCGCCATCGCCACCGCCGTGCTCGCCGCCACCAGCCTGTTCGGCTCGTTCCGGCGGGCCCTGCTGGACGCCGGCGTGGCCCTGGAGAACGTCGACATCCCGATCGAGCAGCCGATCGTGATGGTGGGCCTGCTGATCGGCGGCTCGGTGGCGTTCATGTTCTCGGCCCAGGCGATCCGGGCCGTCGGCCGGGCCGCCGGCCGGGTGGTGTTCGAGGTCCGCAAGCAGTTCCGCGAGCACCCGGGGATCATGGACTACACCGAGCGCCCCGACTACGGTGCCGTGGTCGACATCTGCACCAGGGACTCGCTGCGCGAGCTGCTCACCCCCGGGCTGCTGGCCGTGCTGGCCCCGATCGCCACCGGGTTCCTGTTCGAGTCGGCCACCCTCGGTGCCTACCTGGCCGGGGCGATCCTGACCGGGCAGCTCCTGGCGGTGATGCTGTCGGTGTCCGGCGGCGCCTGGGACAACGCCAAGAAGTATGTGGAGGACGGCCACCACGGCGGCAAGAACTCCGAGCCCCACAAGGCGACCGTGATCGGCGACACCGTCGGCGACCCGTTCAAGGACACCGCCGGCCCGGCCCTGAACCCGCTGATCAAGGTCATGAACCTGGTCGCGGTGCTGGTCGCCCCGACCGTCGTCGCCCTCTCGGACGACGAGGTCCTGCGGTTCGCGATCGCGCTGGTGGCCATCGCCATCCTGGCCTGGGCCCTGTGGCGCTCCAACCGTCTCGGCGGGGTCGCCCTGTCCTCCGCGGACGACGAGCCGTCCCTCCCCGACGAGCCCGACCCCCACCCGACGACCCAGCGTTTCGGCTCCTGAGGGGGGGGGTTGTGGGCGGCGCGGT
>Ga0307302_10001223_pt1 | contig 11301 bp, 10 predicted proteins | sample ER_DNA_183_FD_194490 | JGI IMG/M metagenome (GOLD analysis project Ga0307302, IMG submission 194490) | Bulk soil microbial communities from the East River watershed near Crested Butte, Colorado, United States - ER_DNA_183 | ecosystem: Environmental > Terrestrial > Soil > Floodplain | place... | reverse complement strand
GCGCCCGGGTCGGCGATCGCGAACGGCAAGACGCCCACGACGACCACAGCCGCGAACGCGGCACCCGAGCGGTAAAGCACCGGCCTCGGTACGTTCCTCGTCAGCAGCGCCATCGCGACGAACGGCACGGCCACGAGCGCGAACTGCTTCAACAGCACAGCAGCGCCAAGGCACGCCGCGGCGAGGACGTATCTGGATCGCGTCACCAAGGCGAAGGCGAGCACAGTGAGGAGGACGCTCGGCGCGTCTGCCGTCCCGAACCAGGCTCCCCGGATCGCAAGCGGATTGGCGGCCAGTGCAGCACCCAGCGCCAGTTTCCACGGTAGAGGTGCGTCGAAAGCGAGCGCCGCGACGAAGAGCGCCAGCGTGCAGAGCAGGACGAAGACCCGGTAGTCGTCGAAGGGCGCCGGGACGAGGCGCCACACCGCGGCCGTCAGGGCGGTTCCGGGGAAGTAGGCAAAGTGGTCGAGCGCAACGCGCGGGACGCTCTTATCGCCGCCGACGGCCGGATACCAGCGTTCGAGGCCCGAACCGCGGTAATCGTGTCCGTACGGGTTCTTCCCGTCCAGCACCAGGTCGCCCGCGATGTCGATCTGGTAGGTCGAGTCGTTGTCGAAAAACCATGGCTCCGACCCGTCACGCAGGCCAACCTGGAGCATCGCCGCCGGCACCACGAGCAAGGCGACGACGGCGGCGCAGAGCCCGGCGACGAGGAGTGGCTTTACCGATCGAACGCTGAGAACGACCACCGCGGCGAGTGCGACGAGGAGACCGGCAACCATCCCGGCCGCCCTCAGGACTCCCTCATTTCCGTCCCAGTCCCTGTCGGCAGCCCTGACCAGCGGTCCGAGGATTCCGTGTGGCTCAACCGAGGGCGGCGGAAAGAACCTCCAGCCGTCCGAGCCGAGCTCCGGCAGGACGACCGCAACGAGCAGGCCGAGGACGCCGAGCACGGCCGCCGCCTCGCGCCGTGTCACCGGACGCTGGGAACCGGCTGGCCGGAGGGCGACGGGCCCGCGGCGGTCGTTTCGGGCGCCGGTTCGGGGGCTTCCGCCGGCACGCCCAGGTAGGCGGCGCCGATCCCGAGCGCGAGCCAGGTCACCGGGTCTTCGAAGAACCCGCTGTAGCCGAGCGCGTGGACGAACAGTGCGAGCAGCACGGCACCGAGCGAGAGCGCGAGCGCCTCGTCGCAGCGGCGCAGGAGCAGCACCATCCGCGTGGCCGCCGCCAGCAGCAGGAGGTAGATCGTCAGACCGACGATCCCGAGCTCCGCCGTCACCGTCAGCGGCGTCGTGTGCGACACGAACCGCGCGGTGCGGGCGTTCCGCCGCTGGGCCAGCTCCTGGCTCACCTCCGCCTGCGCGCCGAGCCCGACGCCGAGCACGGGCGCCTCGCGCACCACGTCGGCCGTACGCTCGATCCGGTTCGACCTGCCGCTCGTCACGTCCCTGATCGAGTGCCCCTTCGCGCCGAGCAGGACGAAGCCTCCCCCCAGCAGCACGAATACCGCCGTCGCGACGAGGACGGCGCGCCGCGCGGTGCTGTCGCCGGCGATGAGCGTGATCACGAACGCCACGGCGAAGAGCGCCGCCATGCTCGTTTGCGAGTACGAGAAGTAGAGCCCGCCGAAGAGCAGCGCGGCGATGCCGGCGGCGAGGTACACGTTGATCCGACCACACCAGACCACGACGAGCAGCACCGCGAAGCCGAGCACGACATGCCGCCCGTACAGGCTCGGGTCGGTGAAGAGCGAGGTGACGCGGAAGAACGGCGAGTACGCGTTCGCGACCTCGAGCTGCGGGCTGTAGAAGAAGAGGTCCTTCGTCACCTCCTGCCAGAGGCCGATCGCGGCGAACGCCGAGGCGAGGCCGATCGCGATCCAGGCCAGCACCTTCGGCGTCCAGGGGACGAGTGTCGCGCGGGCGACGACCGCGACGAGCGCCGCGAAGGGGAGGAGGAAGAAGGCCAGCAGGCTTGCGCCGGCGTCGACGTCGCGCGACCAGAGCAGCGAGAGCGAGGCGAGCGCGAAGAACGCCGCGGCCGGGACCGCGAGGAACCGCGGGAGCTCCTTCACCTCGGCGCCGCGCAGCAACGTCCAGAGGTAGGCCGTAACGGCGGCCGCGAGCACGACGTAGAGCGGGACGAGGCGGCCGAGCTTGCCTCCGTGTGCGACCACGAACAGGAACCGGTGACCGCGGTCGAAGTCGAGTGGGGGCCGGAAGGGCGCGACGATGACGAGCGCGGGGAGCACAAGCTCCGGCCGCCGGACGAAGACGGCGGCGCAGGCGGCCAGCAGGGCGAGGCCGGCGACCCCCGCCGCGACGAGCGTCGGCGAGACGCTCGGGCCGTGCGGGTCGGCGAGCAGGACCTCGGCGACCGCGACGAGGACGATGCCCGCGACGAGCGTGGCGCGCCGGGCGGAGAGCAAGAGGAGGGAGGCTCCGACGGCGCCGACGACGCCCGCAACCTCCGACATTCCCACCTCACCCATCCCCGGGCCGGATACTACGTCGCTCATGGTCGAGGCCTGGAAGAGAGTGCTGGTGCTCGCGCCGCACACCGACGACGGCGAATTCGGGTGCGGCGGAACCATCGCGCGGCTCGTCGACGCCGGCAGCGACGTCCGCTACGCGGCGTTCTCGATCGCGACCCGGTCGCTCCCGGACGGCTTCCCGCCGGACACCCTCGCCCGGGAGGTGCGCGAGGCGACGGCGGAGCTCGGGATCCCGGAAGCGGGCCTCACCGTCCACGACTTCGACGTCCGCACCTTCCCGGAGCACCGGCAGGAGATCCTCGAGCTGCTGATCGCGCTCTGGGACGACTTCAAGCCGGATGCAGTGCTCCAGCCCAGCCTTCGCGACATCCATCAGGACCACCAGGTGATCGCGGCCGAGGGCCTGCGGGCGTTCAAGCGGACGACGATCCTCGGCTACGAGATCCCGTGGAACAACTTCGATTTCGGCTACCAGGCCTACTTTGCGCTCGACAAGGTCCATCTGGAGCGGAAGGTCGCTGCGCTCGCGCGGTACGAGTCGCAGCAGCACCGCCGCTACTCGGATCCCGAGTACGTCTGGAACCTCGCGCGCACGCACGGCATCAACGTCAACCGCGAGTACGCCGAGGTCTTCGAGGTGTACCGCGTGGTCGCCTAGCGGAGGAAGTCCAGCAGCAGCTCGTTGACGCGGTCTGCCCGGTCCAGTTGGAGCCAGTGGCTTGCGTCCTCGACGCGCTCGTAGCGCCAGCCGCCCGTGACGTGCTCGCCCGACCGCTCGACCGGCTCCTCGAGGAGGTAGTCGTCCCCGGTGCTCCACAGCCCGAGCGTCGGCGCGGCGATCGCCGGGAACTCGCGCGGCTCCCCCAGCTCGCGTTGCGGCGGCACGTTCGCCCGGTACCAGTTGAGCCCGGCCCGCATCGCGCCCGGCCGGGAGAGGTCGGCGATGTACCGGTCGACGTCGCCGTTCCCGCGCGTCCATTCACGCAGCAGCCGCCAGTCGTCCCGCGGCACGACCTCCTCTGCGAGCCCCTCGAACTGGAACCAGAGCATGTACCAGCCCTTCTCGCGTTGCTCGACGGTGCGGTGACGCTGGGTGTTCGGGTGGCCAACGGACATGACGACGAGCCGGTCGACGCGCTCGGGGTGGAGGCCCGCGACGACCCAGGCGAGATTCGCACCGAAGTCGTGCCCGACCACGTGGGCCCGCTCGATCCCGAAGTGGTCGAGGATCGCCGCGACGTCCTTCGCGATCGTCGTCATCCGGTACGACTCGACCTCCTGCGGCTGGTCGGACTCGCCGAGGCCCCGGAGGTCGGGAGCAATCACGCGGAAGCCCCCCTCGACGAGCGCCGGGATCTGGTGCCGCCAGACCTGCGACGAGTCGGGGAAGCCGTGGAGCAGCACCACCGGCGTCCCCTCGCCGCCCTCGCGGACGGCGAGCCCGATCCCGTCCGGCGTCTCCACGCGCTCCATCGGCCGATCATCGTGCATGGTTTCGAGGTGCCACCGTTCCGGAGCCGTCCCCGGTTCGACCCGAACTACGGCATCTCCGAGGAGGAGGAGGGGATGCTCGACTGGAGCTGGGCGGAGGAGCGCCTCGCCCGGGCGCGCAACTACTGGATCGTCACGAGCGGCCAGGACGGAGCGCCGGCCGCCGCGCCGGTTTGGGGCGTCTGGTTCGACGGCGCGGTCTACTTCGGCACGAGCCCGAACTCGCGCAAGGGGCGCAACCTGGCGCGCGACCCGCGAGTCGTGATCCATCTCGAGAGCGGCGACGAGGTCGTCATCCTCCACGGGACGGCCGGAGTCTCGGACGTCGGAGACGACGTCCTCGACGCGTACGAGGTGAAGTACGACCACCGCCCGCCCGTCAACCGCCTGTTCCGGCTGGCGCCGACACGTGCGCTGGCCTGGCTCGAGTCGGACTACCCGACGACGGCGACGCGCTTCGAGTTCGGCTAGAGCGCGGCTTTCTCCCTGGTCATACTGCCGCGGTGACCGATCACCCCGTGCGGCTGACGGTGAACGATGAGCTGCGGCGCTCGCGCCTGACCGTCCTGTTCCGGCTGATCCTCTTGATCCCGCACGCCCTCTGGTGGTGGGGGTGGTCGATTCTCGCCGTCCTGCTCGCAATCGTGAACTGGATCGTGACGCTGATCCGCGGACGGCCGCCGGCGGGGCTGTACACGTTCCTCGCGTCGTACGTGCGGTACACGACCCACCTCTACGCCTACGCCTACCTCGCGGCGAATCCCTGGCCGATGTTCACCGGCAGGCCCGGCTACCCGGTCGACCTGGAGATCGATGATCCCGCCCCGCAGCGTCGGTGGACTGTCGCACTGAGGCTGCTGGTCGCAGTGCCGGCCCTGCTCCTCGCCGCAGCATTCGCCGGCGGCGGGCCCGGCGCCTGGTCCGAGTCCGACCACCGGGAGGCGGCGCTGACCTGGGCAGGTGGAACCCTGCTGACGGTCGCCTTCCTCGGCTGGTTCGTCTCGCTCGCCCTGGGACGGATGCCGCGGGGCTTCCGCGACCTGCAGGCCTACGGCCTGCGCTACCTGGCGCAGCTGGCCGCGTACCTGCTCGTGCTGACCGACCGCTATCCGAACGTCGACCCGGCGGCGACGCCCGCCACGGGCGTCCCGCACCCAGTCGGCCTTGCGATCGAGGACGACCTGCGCCGCTCGCGCCTCACGGTCTTCTTCCGGTTCCTGCTCACCCTGCCGCACCTCGTCTGGCTCGTCCTCTGGTGGGTCGCGGCGGTCCTGGCGGCGATCGCGATGTGGTTCGCCGCGCTCGTCATCGGCCGCCCACCGGCTCCCCTGCACCGGTTCCTCTCGGCGTTCCTCCGCTACGCGACGCATGTATACGCCTACCTGATGCTGACGGCGAACCCCTTCCCTGGCTTCACGGGACGGGCCGGCTCGTATCCGATCGATCCGCGGCTGCCGCCGCCGGGGCGCCAGCGGCGACTGGTGACCGCCTTCCGGTTCTTTCTCGCGATCCCTGCGTTTGCCGTCTCGGGCGCGCTAGGTGGACTCCTGTTCGTCTGCGCGCTGCTCGGCTGGTTCGCATCGCTCGCCCTCGGGCGCATGCCGAGGTCGCTGAGGGAGGCGCAGGCCTACGCGTTGCGGTACTCCACACAGGTTTCCGCCTATCTGCTGATCCTGACCGAGCGCTACCCGCACAGCGGCCCGATCCGGGTCGAGCCCGCGAGCTGACCGCGCGCCGCACGAAGCTCGCTCTCCTCGTCCTGCTCGGCATCGGGTGGGTGGTTGCGGCGTGGTTCCTCTGGCAGACCTCGGTGCCGGCCGATCTCGTCCTGCCGAAGGTCGACCCCACCGTCGGCGTCGATCGGCGGGTGCTGGACGAGGCCGAGGACTACGAGCGGTTCCTCCGCTGGACCTTCGTCGGCTCCCAGCTCGCCGCGCTCGTCGTGCTCGTCCTGTACGCCTGGCGCGGCGCTCGCCTGACGCGGGAGTCGGCGGCCGGCCGGATCGGCACGGGGATGCTCCTCGGGATGCTCGGCCTCGCGCTGGTCTGGCTCTCGCAGCTGCCGTTCGAGCTCCTGAAGCTGTGGTGGCAGCGGCGCCACGACCTCTGGCGGTCGGGCTACCTCGAGTGGTTCTTCGAGAGTTGGCTCTCGCTCGGCGCCGAGTTTCTGTTCGTCTGCGTGTTCCTCGTGACGACGATGGCGCTGGCGGCCGTGCTGCGGCAGACGTGGTGGCTGGCGGCAGTCCCGGTCTTCGTCGGGCTCGCGCTCCTCTTCGCCTTCGTCTACCCGTACCTCGTCGACGGTCGACCCGCGCCCGAGAACCTGAGACGCGACGCGGTCGTCTTCGCGCACCGCCAGCACATGAAGCCGGTGAAGGTCGAGGTCGAGGACTGGAGCGACTTCACGACGATCCCGAACGCCTACGCGACCGGCGTCGGGCCGAGCCGCCGCATCTTCCTCTGGGACACGCTGCTGGACGGCCGCTTCGACGAGCGTGAGCTTCGCGTCGTGCTCGCGCACGAGCTCGGCCACCACTCGCGAAACCACATCTGGAAGAGCGTCGCCTGGTACGCGCTGCTCCTGCTGCCGTTGCTGGGCGGCGTCGCGTGGCTGACCTCGCGGCGCGGCGGGATCTACACGCCGAGGGCGGTGCCCCTCGCCCTCCTCGCGGTGCTTGCCGGCGGCCTGCTGCTCCAGCCGGTCGACAACGCGTTCTCGCGCAGGCACGAGGCGGAGGCGGACTGGGTCGCGCTGGAGACGACGCGCGACCCCGACGCGGCGCGACGGCTCTTCCGTGGGTTCACCCGCGACGCGCTGGAAGACCCGACTCCGCCGGGCTGGGCGTACGCCGCGCTCGCCACTCACCCTTCGGTACAGGAGCGGATCGAGCTGGCGACGGCGTGGGAGCGCCGTCACCGGGGCGGCTAGGAGGGTTTGGCGGAATACCGTTCGTCGCAGGGGCGAGCAGCGCGCCCCTGCGGCACAAGCTGTATTGCGCCAAACGCTCCTAAGTGACGGAGATCTGCGCAGCGAGGGCCCGTGAGATCGCGTGGTCGCTGCCGCCGACACGCACGGTGAGGGGGCCCTCGAACGGCGCCGCCTCGCGCACCTCCAGCCGGCTGCCGGGGGTGAGCTTCAGGCCCGCGAGGTAGCGAAGCAGGTCGCCGTCGCCGTCCGGCACCCGCTCGACCGTCGCCTTCGCGCCGGGTTCGAGCGCCGAGAGCGGCGTCCCCGCCGGCCGCTCGATCGTGAGGTCGGGGCGCGGGATCGGATCGCCGTGCGGATCCCGGGTCGGGAAGCCGAGCGAGCGGTCGATCTGAGCCTCGAGCTCCTCGGAGAGCGCGTGCTCGAGGAGGTCGGCCTCCGCGTGCACGGCGTCGAGCGGCAGTCCGAGCGTCTTCGCGAGGTACTGCTCGAGCAAGCGGTGGTGCCGGATCACCTCGAGAGCCACCCGCTCGCCCTTCGGCGTCAGGGTTGCGCCGCGGTAGCGCTGGTGCTCGACGAGCCCCAGCGACGCGAGCTTCTTGAGCATCGACGTGGCGGACGGCGCGGAGACGCCGAGGCTCCGGGCAAGCGCCGAGGTCGTCGCGCGGCCCCCGTCGGACTGGAGTTTGTAGATCTCGCGGACGTAGTCCTGAATTGCCGCTGTCAGTTCCATCGTTCTAAGTTAGAGTTTAGACATGACGAAGTTTTCTCGGAAGCAGGTGCTTGCCGGCGGGGCGTCGCTCGTGGCGGCGCCGCTTGCGAAGGCCGTGTGGCCTGATGCCGCGCAGGCCGAGGAGAGTGCGACGCACCTGGGCCACAACCACCCGGCCCTGGGCCATGCGGCGATGGTGCACGACCACGTGCCGGCGCCGGGCGGGCCGAACGACCTCGACCACCTGCTCGAGCCGCCCGCTTCCCTGCCGCACAAGCCGGGTCGGCTGCGCGAGTACGAGGTCGCTGCGATCGACCGGCGGATCGAGGTGGCGCAGGGCGTCTTCTTCGAGGCCTGGACGTACAACGGAAGCGTCCCGGGCCCGGTGATCCGCGCGACCGAGGACGACCTGCTCCGCGTCAACTTCGTGAACCACGGATCGCACCCGCACACGATTCACTTCCACGGGATCCATCCGGCGGCTATGGACGGCGTCTTCGAGGTCGTCGCGCCGGGCGACTCCTTCACCTACGAGTTTCCGGCGAAGCCCGCCGGGATGCAGCTCTACCACTGCCACGCCACGCCCTTGAAGAAGCACATCCACAAGGGCCTCTACGGCGCGTTCATCATCGACCCGAAGAAGCCGCGCCCGCCGGCGCAGGAGGTCGTGATGGTGATGAACGGCTTCGACACCGACGGCGACGGCGAGAACAACTTCTACACCGTCAACGGCAAGGCGTTCTACTACGCGCGCTACCCGATTCCGGTGCGGCGGTCGCAGACGGTTCGGATCTACCTGGCGAACCTGACCGAGTTCGACCTCATGAACTCGTTCCACCTGCACGGCGAGTTCTTCCGGTACTACCCCACGGGGACCGGCGACCAGTTCGAGTACACCGACACGGTCGTCCAGACGCAGGGGCAGCGCGGGATCATCGAGATCGACTTCACGCACACGGGGCTCTTCATGTTCCACGCCCACCAGTCGGAGTTCGCGGAGCTGGGATGGATGGGGTTCTTCGACGTCCGGGACTGACGGCCGGGCGGCTCTGGCCGCTCGTGCCGCTCGTGCTCCTGATCGCGGTCGTAGGCGTGTTCGCGTCCACCGGCGGCTCGCTGACCGGCCTCGTCGGCGACAACCCCCCGCCTCCGGACGAGTTCGACATCCGTCGCGTCGAGCTCCATCCCGGCGAGATCCACATCCGGGTCACGAACCCGCAGCGCGACGACCTCACCATCGCCTCGGTGACGGTGGACGACGCGATCGTGCCGTTCGACGTCGACGGGCCGCGGACGCTCCCGCGCCTCCGCTCGAGCGAGATCGTCGTGCAGTACGAGTGGGTCGAGGACGAGCCGTTGTCGGTCGGGGTGACGAGCTCGTCCGGGATCCAGACCGTGGAGGAGATCGCGGCCGCGACGGCGACGCCCGAGCCGTCGGCGCGGAGCGCGGTCGGGTATGGCCTGATTGGCCTCCTTGTCGGGATCGTCCCGATCGCGCTCGGGCTGCTCTGGCTGCCATCGCTGCGGCGGGCGGCGCCACAATGGCTGGCGGCCTTCATGGCGCTCACGGCCGGGCTGCTGACGTTCCTCGCGGTCGAGGCGCTGTCCGAGGCGCTCGAGCTGCAGGCGGCCCTGCCGAGCGCCCTCGGTGGGGCGGGGCTGGTGTTGCTGGGGGTCGCGCTCAGCTATCTGACACTGACGGCGATCTCCGCGCGGTTCGGTGCGCGCAGCGGAGGCGCCGGGATCAGCGGCTTCGCGCTGGCAACGCTCGTCGCGATCGGGATCGGGCTCCACAACCTCGGCGAGGGGCTCGCGATCGGCTCCTCGTTCGCGCTCGGCGAGCTTGCCCTCGGCACCTTCTTCGTCATCGGCTTCATGGTTCACAACGTCACCGAGGGGCTCGGGATCGCGGCGCCGATCGCGGAAGGCCGCAGCGTGTCGCTGGGGCGGTTGGCGGCGCTGACGATGGTCGCCGGAGCTCCGGCGATCATCGGCGCCTGGCTCGGCGGGTTCGTGACGAGCGACTTCCTCGGCGTGCTGTTCTTCGCGGCCGCGGCCGGCGCGGCGTTTCAGGTGGTCGTGGAGGTGACGCGCTACGTCGTGCGGCGCGCGCCGGGCGGAATCACGTCGCCGCACGTCCTGGGCGGCTTCCTGGCCGGGATCGCGGTGATGTACCTGACGGGGCTCCTCGTCGCCTAGGTGCCCCTCCAGGCAATGCACGCCGGCTGCATCACCTGAAGGGGCACTAGAGTGCCGCGCGGCATGAGCGAGTTCGCGCCGTGAAGGAGTTGATCAGGGACGTCCCGGGCTGGCTCTCCGACGAGGAGGCCGAGGCGCTCTACGAGCTTGCGCGCGACTGCACCGGCAAGGGCGTGATCGTCGAGATCGGCTCGTGGAAGGGGAAGTCGACGATCTGTCTCGGCCTCGGCTCGCGGGCCGGGAACGGCGTCCGGATCTTCGCCGTCGACCCGCACGCGGACTACCGCCACGGCGACTTCAAGGACAACATCGAGCGCGCCGGGATCGCCGACCTCGTCACGCCGGTGAAGGGGCTCTCGCAGCAGGTGGTGGACGACTTCCACGAGCCGATCGAGCTCCTCTTCGTGGACGGGTCGCACGAGGAGGACGACGTCCGTGAGGACTTCGAGAAGTGGGTGCCGAAGGTCGTCGACGGCGGGATCGTCGCGTTCCACGACACGACCTGGCACGGCGGCGTTCGGCGGGTGGTGGCAGAGAAGATCTACGGCTCGCGGCGCTTCAAGGACGTGCGGTTCGTGATCGGCTCGACGACGGTGGCACGGAAGGTCGCAGAGAACTCGGTCCGGGACCGGCTTCACGCGAGGCGGGTCCAGGCGACGAAGGCCGTGTTCGGGACGACGACGCGCTTCGTCAAGCGAAAGCGCGAGTGGCTTCCTGCACCTGTCGAGCGTGCCGGCCGCCGGGTTTTCAAGCTCATCGGTCGCTAAACCGCGCCGGGTGTGTAACCGCGGCTGATCCTGCCCGCTCCGCTGCGGTATTCGTTGTCCTAACCGACAACGAAGGGAGCTTCATGAAGGGCATCTTCCTGGCTGCGGCCGTGGCCGTAGCGGTGGCTGTCGCCGGCGTGGCGCTGGCGCAGGACTCCGGCGACACGACGGTGATCCACGCCTGCAAGCATCCGTCCGGCGGCTGGCTCCGGCAGGTGTCGGCGTCGACGCAGTGCCGCCGGCGTGAGCAGGCGGTCAACTGGAATGTCGCCGGCGCGAAGGGCGACAAGGGCGATCCCGGGGCGCCGGGGCCTGCAGGGCCGCCAGGGCCGAAGGGCGACTCCGGCACGGTCGTCTCGGGTTTGAAGACCCTCGAGGGCGTCCCCTGCGTCGCAGCCGACGATGCGGCCGGCGAGATCCACGTCGCGGTCGCCGCGAACGGCGACGTGGCCCTCACCTGCGAGGCCGCTGCCGACCAGCCGCCTCCGCCGCCGCCTCCGAGTCCACCGTCACCTCCGCCGCCTCCGCCTTCGGAGCAGGCGAAGCTCGTGATCAACGAGGCCGACTACGACCAGGTGGGCACGGATGCGAATGGCTTCGTCGAGATCCACAACAAGGGCGGCGCTGCGGCCGATCTCACGGGCATCGACCTCGTGGCCGTCAACGGCGGCGACAACGCCGAGTACGACCGCGTCCAACTGACAGGGACGCT
>Ga0307302_10001220_pt1 | contig 11322 bp, 12 predicted proteins | sample ER_DNA_183_FD_194490 | JGI IMG/M metagenome (GOLD analysis project Ga0307302, IMG submission 194490) | Bulk soil microbial communities from the East River watershed near Crested Butte, Colorado, United States - ER_DNA_183 | ecosystem: Environmental > Terrestrial > Soil > Floodplain | place... | reverse complement strand
GTTCAGCATCCGCACTCTCAACGAGTACCTGGAGAACGGCTCGCTCGCCGAGTACTACAACTTCATCCCGAACCCGCCGGTGCACGGTGACGAGATCGACACCGTGACCGTCGAGGGCCAGGGCGTCAGGGATCTGTGCGTGTACTGATCCACGGGGAGGTGCGGGGTCGCGTCCGCGGCCCCGCACCACCGCACGTTCGAGACGAGTCGAGGAGATGAGGAGGAGAGATGGGACGGCTGGACGACCGGGTCGCCCTCGTAACGGGGGGCTCCCGAGGGCTCGGTGAGGGGATCGCCCGCCACCTGGCCGCGGACGGCGCGGTCGTCGTGGTCGCGGACGTGATGGACGCGACCGACGTGGCGAACTCGCTCCCGCCGAGCCCTTCGGGGCGCAAGAGCACCGCGTTGCACCTCGACGTGACCGACACCACCGAGGTCGACCGCGTGATCGAGGAGATCGGACGGGGGTTCGGCTCGCTCGACATCCTCGCCAACAACGCGGGCGTCTCGCAGCCGATCGCGCACGTCGTGGACACCGCGGACGACGTGATCGACCGAGTGTTCGCGGTGAACGTGCGTGGCGTGATCGCGTGCACGCGTGCCGCGTCGCGGATCATGAAGGAGCAGCAGCGCGGCCGGATCATCAACACGGCCTCGCAGGTCGGCAAGACCGCGTGGCCGGACTGGGGTGTGTACTCGGCCTCGAAGGCCGCCGTGATCGGGATCACGCAGGTGACGGCGGTCGAGCTCGCGCCGTGGAACATCCAGGTGAACGCGATCTGCCCCGGCACGATGCTGACGAACATGACGCGCACCGGGATGAGCGGCTACCTAAAGGACGACATGACGCTCGAGCAGATGATCGCCGACAAGGAGGAGACGATCCCGATGAAGCGTCTCGGCACGCCGGACGACGTCGGGAACCTGGTCGCCTTCCTCGCGTCCGACGAGTGCTCGTTCACCACTGGCGCCGCGATCAACCTGACGGGCGGGGAGATGGTGAGCTTCTGATCGCCGGGAGCGACCGCGTGCCGGCCACGGATCGATCCAGGGGAGGGCGTCGATGACGGTACGGAACTTCTTCCACGTCGGGATCCTCGTGCCCGACATAGGCGAGGCGATCGAGCGCTTCTCCGACGTGCTCGGGCTCGAGTTCAAGGAGCCGGCGATCGCGCACGTGGACGACTTCGACGACACCACCGGCCACCGCGTGCTGGACCTGCGGATCACGTGGGCGACGACGGGTCCTCCCTTCGTCGAGCTCCTCGAGGCGCAGGGCGAGGAGGGGCTGTACGGGACGATGCAGCTCGGGCTCCACCACGTCGGCCTGTACGACCCATTGCCCGAAGGGGTGATCGAGGAGCTCGTGGGCAAGGGGCTGCGGCAGGAGGCGACGCAGTGGACGCGGGACGGGCGCATCATCGCCGTCTACACGGCCCCGGAGGAGATGGACGGCACCCGCCTCGAGTTCATCGACCACGCTCGCGAGGCCGGCATGAACGCATGGATCGCCGGCGGGACCTGGGGGGACTGAGCGGAAGATGGCGGATCCCGCCGAGCGCCCCACCGACGCCGCGGACGCTTACCTGCGGATGGACGGGATCTCCAAGCGCTTCGGGTCGATCCAGGCCCTCTCGGACGTGTCGTTCGAGGTGCGGCCCGGCGAGGTGATGGCCCTCGTCGGCGAGAACGGCGCCGGCAAGAGCACGCTCGTGAAGATTCTCGTCGGCCTGCATCGTCCGGACGAGGGCCGCATCACGATCGAGGGCGGCGAGGTCGACCTGTCGACCGCGCGCCGCGCGGAGGGGGCTCGGATCGCGATCGTGCAGCAGGAGCTCTCGCTCGTCCCGACGCTCTCGATCGCCGAGAACGTGTTCCTCGGCGACACCCGCACATCGACGTGGCGAACCCCCCGGCGACTCGCGGCGCTCACGGTCCCGTTCCTCGAGGCGGTGGGGCTCGGCGGGCTGGCCCCGTTGCGCGAGGTCGGACTGCTCTCGGTGGCCGAGAGCCAGCTCGTCGAGATCGCCCGGCTGATCGCCCGCGACGCCCGGGTGCTGATCCTGGACGAGCCGACGGCCGCGCTCTCGGACCGAGAGATCGAGCGGGTCCTCCAGGTCGTGCGTTCGTTGCGCGACGAAGGGCGCTCGGTGATCTACGTGACCCACCGCCTCGGCGAGGTGTTCGAGCTCGCGGATCGGGTCACCGTGTTCCGCGACGGTCGCAGCCAGCCGCCCCTGCCCGTCTCCGAGCTCGACCTGCACGGGCTCGTCGAGCGCATGCTCGGGGTGGCGCTCGAGAACCTGTACCCCGACAAGAGCAAGGGCCTCGGCGAACCGGTCCTGCGGCTGCGCGGCATCGAGACGCCCGGGCTCGGCGGTGGCGTGGACCTGGAGGCTCGCGCGGGCGAGATCGTCGGTCTGGCGGGACAGCTCGGGAGCGGCTCGGCGGCGCTGCTCCGCGCCGCCGCCGGGGTGCAACCGCGCACGGGCTCGGTGAGCGTGCGCGGCCACGAGCTCCCGCCCCATGCGATCCGGCATGCCGTCAGGTCGGGCGTCGTGTACTGCTCGGCCGACCGCAAGGTGGACGGTCTGTTCCTCGGGCGTCCCGTGGTCGAGAACCTCACGTCGACCGCGATCGGACGGGTGAGCTCGTTCGGATGGATCGGTCGGCGGCGGGAACGCCGGCTCGCCGGTGATCTGGCCGGGCGCTTCCGGATCGACCGCAAGCGCCTGGGTTCGACCGCCGGAACGCTGTCCGGCGGGAACCAGCAGAAGGTGGCGCTCGGCAAGTGGCTCGCGCCCGAACCCGCGGTCCTGCTGGTCGACGAGCCGACGCGGGGCGTCGACGTGGGTGCGCGTTCGGAGATCTACGAGCACCTGCGGTCGCTCGCCGACTCCGGGCTGGCGATCGTCTTCGCGTCGTCCGACATGCAGGAGGTGCTCGGGCTCGCCGACACGGTGGCGACGTTCTACCGGGGGCGCCTGGTGAACGTGTCGCCGGTAGCCGAGACCACGCCGGCCGACGTGCTGCGCGAGGTCATGCACCCGAAAGGCCGGACCGAGGACGTCGCGTGAGGGAGGAGCTCGCGCACCCGACGGTCCCGAGCGGCGCACCCGCCGAGATCGACCTCGCGAACGTCGACCTCCCCGAACGTAACTGGCGGATCCCCGTGATCGTCGCCGTCGCCGTCGTCGCGATGGTGGCCGTCGGATGGATCACGACGCCGCGCTTCGTCACGGTGGACAACGCGCTCATCGTGATCCGGTCGGCGTCGATCATCGGCATCGTCGCGATCGGGCTCACGTTCGTGACGATCTCGGGCAACTTCTTCTCCCTGTCGATCGGCGAGACCGCGTCGTTCAGCGCGATCGTGTTCTCGTTCATGATCTCGAACGACTGGGGCGTGGCCGCGGCTGTCGTCCTCACGCTCTCGCTCGCGATCGCGCTCGGGATGCTCCAGGGGGCCGTCGTCGCGGCCGGCGCGAACCCGATCATCACGACGCTCGGCGCGGGTGCTGCGCTCTTCGGTCTGGCCGCGGTGCTCACCGACAACAAGACGATGCGGACGGGCTCCGACGTCGCCGACTGGATCGGGCAGGGGCGGCCGTTCGGCATCCCGAACCAGACGTGGGCGTTCGTGCTGCTCACGGTCGTGGCGTCGCTGGTGCTCGTGAAGACGCCGTTCGGGCGCCGGTTGACGCTCGTCGGCTCGAACGCCGCCACGGCGACCTCGGCCGGCCTGCGGCGGGGGACGATCGCGATCGCGGCGTTCGCGATCGCGTCGCTCGGGGCGGGGCTCGCGGGGATGTTCACGGCGGCGCAGGTCGGCCAGGGGATCACCGACCAGTTCCCCGAGCTCAACATCAACGCGATCGCCGCCGTCCTGGTCGGCGGGACCGCGATCACGGGCGGCGACGGTTCGATGGTGCGCACGGCGCTCGGCGCGGTGTTCATCGCCGGGCTCGACAACCTGCTCGTGATCCGCGGGTACTCCTACGGGGTCCGCGTGGCGATCGTCGGGTTCGCGGTGCTCGTCGGCGTGAGCCTGTTCACCGTCCTGCGGCGGAAGAGCGTGTGATGCCGCGGATCCGGATCGGCCGCGTGATGGCCTCGAGGCTGCTCCTGGCCGTCGCCGTGTTCGGGTACTTCGCGATCACCGACGATCGTTTCTTCACGACGAACAACGTCTTCACGATCTTCGAGGGCTTCGCCCAGCTCGGGTTGGCCGCGCTCGCGATCGGCCTGACGATCATCGCGGGCGAGCTCGACCTGTCGGTCGGTTCGGCCGCGGCGGTGGGCGGGATCCTGGCGGTGACGTGGGCCGGGTTCGGGCTGGTCCCCGCGGTGCTGCTCGTCACGCTGGTGGGCGCGGCGTACGGAGCGCTCCAGGGCTACCTGATCCACCGGCTGAGGATCGCCTCGATCGTGTTCACGCTCGGGACGCTGATCGCGCTCCGGGGGATCGCCTTCCTGATCTCGAACGAGGACACGGTCGTCGTGCCCGACTTCGATATCGCCAAGCTCGTGAAGCAGCAGATCTGGATCTTCTCGCCGTTCAGCCTGGTGACGCTCGCCGTGCTGATCGCCACCGCGATCCTGCTCCGGTACTCGAGGTGGGGCCGCGAGATCTACGCGATCGGCGGCGGTCGCGCCGAGGCCGTCGCGGCGGGCGTGCCGCTGTGGCGGCCGCTCGTGCTGACGTTCATGCTGTCCGGTGCGATGGCCGGGCTCACGGGAGCGCTCACCTCACTGAAGTCCGGGAGCGCCGCGCCGGGTGGGTTCGCCGACCTCCTGCTCCCCGCGGCGACGGCCGCCCTGATCGGCGGGGTGGCGATCACCGGCGGGAGCGGCTCGGTGCTCGGGATCGCGGTGGGTTCGCTCACGTTGCGGTTCCTGATCAGCGGGCTCAGCCTGCGGGCCGCGCCCTTCTACGTGCTGACGCTCGCCACCGGCGTCCTCCTGCTGCTCGTCATCCTGCTCGAGCTCCTCGTGGATCGTCCGGAGGCCCGCCAGCGGTTCCGCGACTGGCGGGCGCGACGGGGCAAGGAGGTCGCGCGTGCCGAACCCGTCTGAGGACGCGCCGCTCGACCGGCACAAGTCCCCGAACGTCACGCTCCGAGACGTCGCGAGGGCCGCCGGCGTCCATTACTCGACCGCGTCCCGCGCTCTGAGCGGTGACCCCACGCTCCGCGTGAGCGTGCCGACCGCCGAGCGCGTCCGCCAGGTCGCCCAACAGATGGGGTACCGGCCGCACATGGGCGCCCGCGGGCTCCGCAAGGGACAGACCGGGATCATCGGGGTCGTCGTCGCGAACCTCGGCAACTCGTTCATCGCCCCCGTGATCCGCGGCATCGAGAACGCGCTCGAACCGCGCGGGCTGATGGCGGTCATCGCCGAGACCCAGGACGAGCCCGAACGGTTCGAGGACGTCCTCGAGCGGCTCGCGAGCCGCCGAGTCGACGCGGTGATCACGACGTCCGCCCGTCTGGGCGACGTCGAGATGCTGACGACGTTCGCCAAGCGGGAGGCGCCGATCGTCCTGGCCATCCGGAACCTGCCCGAGAGCGGGCTCCCGTGCGTCCACGCGGACGATCGTCGCGGGGGCGAGCTGGTCGCCGGATACCTCGCCGAGCTGGGCCACCGGGTGATCGCCCAGCTCCGTGGCCCCCAGGACATGGAGCCCTTCATCGAACGGGGCGACGGATTCGCCGCGACCGCCGTCGCGGTCGGCTCGGAGCTCATCGAGCTCGACGAGTCGGCCACGGCGCCGGACTACGAAGAGGGGCAGCGGCTGATGGTGCACCTGTTCGCCGGCCGAACCCCCAAGCCCACGGCGGTGTTCGCGCACAATGACCCGATGGCGATTGGCGCGATCGACGTGATCGTCCGCAGCGGGCTCCGGTGTCCGCAGGACGTCTCGGTGATGGGGTTCAACGACAACGACTTCGCCGATCACGTCGACCCGCCGCTCACGACGATCCGGATCCATGCGTACGACATCGGGCGGCGGGCCGGCGAGCTCGCGGTCCGGATGCTGGGCGACGACGAGCCCGTCGCGCCGTCCGTCGTAGTTCCGCCGCTGCTGATCCCACGCTCGTCGACCGCGAGGCTCGCGTGAGCGGGCTCGAACGCCTCGGCCACTGGATCGGCGGCCGGACGGTCGAGCCGTCGGGTGGCGGGTACCTGCCGAGCTACGCCCCGGTGAACGCGGAGCCGTGGGTCGAGGTCGCCCGTGGCAACGAGCAGGACCTGGCGATGGCGGTGGAGTCGGCGGCCTCGGCGTTCGGCGCGTGGAAGCGCACGTCGCCCTCCGAACGCAGCGCGCTCCTGTCGCGCGTCGCCGACCTGATCGCCGAGCACGCGGAGGAGATCGCGAGGATCGAGGCGCGCGACGTCGGGAAGGTGATCCGCGAGATGCGGGGCCAGGTGACCGGCCTGGCGTCGTGGTACCGCTACTACGCGAGCCTGCCGTACCACCTCGACGGGCGCGTGGTCTCGCTCGACAAGCGCTCGATCCTCAACTACACGCGGCGGGAGCCGTTCGGCGTGATCGGGATCATCTCGCCCTTCAACTCGCCGGTCCTGCTCACCAGCTGGGCGCTCGGCCCTGCGCTCGCGGCCGGCAACGCCGTCGTGATCAAACCGTCGGAGGTGGCCTCCGCGTCGATCGTGCGGTTCGCGCAGCTGTTCGACGAGGCGGGGTTCCCGCCGGGATGCGTGAACGTCGTGACCGGGTACGGCTCGGAGGTCGGCGACGCCCTGGTCGGACATCCGGACGTCGGCAAGGTCGTGTTCACCGGCGGCGTCGAGACCGGGCGTCGCGTCGCCGTCCGCGCCGCCGACGGTCCCAAGCCGACGGTGCTCGAGCTCGGCGGCAAGTCGGCGAACATCGTCTTCCCCGACGTCCGCGACGTCGCGTCGGTGGCGAACGGCGTGATCGCCGGGATCTTCGCGGCCGCCGGCCAGACCTGCGTCGCGGGCTCGCGACTGCTCGCACATGAGGCCGTCGCCGACGAGCTGGTCGACGCGATCTCGGCCCGCGCCGGGTCGATCGTGCTCGGCGACCCCCTGGAGGACGCGACCGAGATGGGCCCACTGTCCCAGCCGAAGATCCGCGAGGGGATCGAGGAACGCGTCGGCGCCGCCGTGGCCTCCGGGGCCACGGTCCGGGCGGGCGGCGAACGCTGGGGCGACGCCGGCTGGTTCTACCTGCCCACCGTGATCGAGGGCGTCACCAACGAGATGGACGTCGCGCGCCACGAGCTGTTCGGTCCCGTCCTCGCGGTCCTCCGGTTCGGGTCCGATGAAGAGGCCGTCGCGCTCGCGAACGACTCGCCGTTCGGGCTCGCGGCCGGCGTGTGGACGCGCGACATCTCGCGCGCGCACACGGTCGCGGCGGAGCTCGACGCCGGGACCGTCTGGGTGAACACGTATCGGGCCGTGAACTTCGCCTCGCCGTTCGGCGGACGCAAGTCCAGCGGGTACGGACGCGAGAACGGGATCGAAGGCCTGCTCGAGTTCACGCAGCCGAAGAGCGTGTGGGTCGAGACGAGCGACGAAGCGGTCGGCGACCCCTTCGTGCTCCGTTGACCCGATGAGCCTGCCCCTCGATGGCGTCCGGGTCGTCGACCTCACCTCGAACATCTCGGGGCCGTACGGGACGATGATCCTCGCGGACCTCGGCGCCGACGTCATCAAGGTCGAGCGACCGGGCGGCGGCGACGACGCGCGACGGATGTCCCCGGTTCGGGGATCGGGTTCGGCCTACTTCGTCGCGATCAACCGGAACAAGCGCTCGGTGACGCTGGACCTGAGCGAGGCGGACGATCTCGAACGCCTCCACGCGCTCCTGGCCGAGGCCGACGTGTTCGCCACCAACATGCTGCCGGGCAAGCTCGCCGCCAGGGGCCTGGACTTCGAGGCGGTGCACGCACGGCATCCGAACCTCGTCTACGCGGACATCACCGGGTACGGCGACGGGCCGATGCAGGATCGCCCGGGCTACGACATGGTCCTGCAGGCCCGCTCCGGGCTGATGAGCGTGACGGGCGAGGCCGGGCGACCGCCCGTCCGGGTCGGCGTGTCGATCCTCGACATGGGCGCCGGGACATGGCTCGCGCTCGGGGTGCTCGCCGCGCTCCGCTCGCGCGACCCGGGCGGCGGGGGCGTCCGGGTCGGGACGTCGCTGCTCGAGGTCGGCGCGGCGTTCATGGCCTACGACGTCGCCGCCTACCAGATGACCGGCGAGCTTCCCGAGCCCAGGGGGAGCGCGCATCCGGCGTTCGCGCCCTACGGCGTCTACCGCACGTCCGACGGCTGGGTGGCGCTCGGGGTGGGGGCGGATCACCTGTTCGCGCGGCTCGCGCCGTCGCTCGGGCACGGCGAGTGGCCGGAAGACCCTCGTTTCGCGACCAACGCCGCCCGGGTCGCCAACCGCGACGAGCTCCGGGCCGAGATCGAGGAAGTCACCTCCGGGAGCGGGGTGCACCACTGGGTCGGCCTCCTGCGCGAGGCGGGCGTGCCGGCGGAGGAGGTCGCCGACGTCGCCGGCCTGATCGGCGACGAGCAACTCGCGGCGCTGGGCGCGTGGCTCGAGATCCCGGCCGACGGAAGCGCGATCCGGCAGCCCGGGTTGCCGATCCGCCTCGGAGGCGAGCGACCGGGTGTTCGGCGCCCCCCGCCCGAACCGGGGCAGCACCAGGGGGAGGGGTTCGAGGGATCGGAGGGGAGGACCCGACGATGACGGTGTTGGTGGGGACGAAGCGCGAACCGGTTCGGATCCAGGGCGTGCACGGGGGGAGCGGCGGGCTCGACTGGAAGTGCTTCGTCCGATCGCACATGACACACGCGCCGGTGGCGGGGTTCGAGTACGTCCGCGTCCCGGTGGGGACGGCGATCGGCCGGCACACGCACTCGCGCACCGAGGAGATCTACTTCGTCGTCGCCGGCCGCGGGGTCATGGATCAGGACGGCGTGCGTTCGGAGATCGGTCCAGGCGACCTGATCATGACGCGCCGGAACGTGACGCACGCGATGGACGTCGCGGGCGACGAGGACGTCGAGCTCCTGGTGATCGAGGTCTACCCGCCGGACGTGCTCGAACGGTTGCCCGCCCACTCGCCCGAGGCCTGAGGAGGCATCGTGAACGACCATCTCGTCAACCTGAACGACGGCGCTCCCATCGATCCCGCGGGCGTGCTGCGGGGGGCCTGGCAGGGGTTCGTGCTGCAACGGGTAGCGGCGGGCGCCCGGCACCGGCTCGACGCGGACGGGGTCGAGCACCTCGTCTACGTCGTCGCGGGTTCGGGGACGGCGAGCGCGACGGCGGGGGGCGAGCCCGTGCGGTTCGCGGAGGGGACGGCGTTCACGATCGTGCGAGGGGACGGGGTCCGGTTCGAGGCGGACGAGCCCGTCGAGCTGTTCGTCGCGACCCTTCGAGCATGAGCGCGACCGGCCTCCACGGCGTCTGGCACTTCAGCTTCACGGTGAGCGATCTCGACCGTTCGGTGGCGTTCTACCGCGACCTGCTCGGGTTCGAGCTCGTCCACGTCCAGGAGCAGGACAACGCGTACACCCGACGCCTCGTGGGGTTCCCCGACGCGGTCCTCCGCGCGGCTCAGCTCGCGGTGCCGGGGCAGCCCCGCGGGCTCTCGACGCACGACCTCGAGCTGGTGGAGTACATCGAACCGAAGGGGAGCCGGGGCGACGGCCGCATCAACGACCCCGGGGCGGCGCACCTCGCGGTGACGGTCGAGGACTCCGAGGCGATCCACCGACGGCTCTCCGAGGCCGGCGTCCGTTTCGTCTCGCCGCCGAACGCGATCACCGCTGGCGTCAACGAGGGCGGGAGCGCGTGCTACTTCTTCGACCCCGACGACATCGTGCTGGAACTGCTCCAGCCGCCCGCCCACCGGCTCCGGTCCGCCTGAGCGGCGCCCGGAACCGCGTCGGTCACGCCGGCTGCGGTGGAGGGAAGCCGAGACCCCACGCGTCGTTGCCGCCGTCGACGACGATCGTGGTGCCGGTGATGTAGGCGCCGCCGGACGTCGACAGGAACGCGATCACGCTCGCCACCTCCTCGGGCGACGCGATGCGACCGAGCGGCGCCGTGCGCGTCGCCTCCTCGACGAAGTCGTCGCCGTAGGCGCGGAACGCGTCGGTGTCGATCGCGCCCGTGGCGACGCACACCGCGCGGATCCGGTGGCGGCTCCACTCGATCGCGAGCCCGCCCGCCAGGTTCTCCAGCGCCGCCCGCGCGGCGGAGGCGTGCACCATCAGCGGGATGCCCCGGCGAGGGCTGAATCCGATGAACACGACGAGCCCGCCGCCACCCGGGATCATCGAGCGCTCCGCGACGGTCCGTGTCAGGTCCCACACCGCGTCGACGTTGAGACGGTGCACCGCCCGCCAACCCTTGGCCGAGATGGCCTCCGGCGTCGCGACGAACTGGCCGCCCGCGTTGTTCACGAGCACGTCGATCCGGCCGAACCGATCCAGGACGGCGTCGACGAGCGCGGCGACCTGGTCGGGTTCGCGGACGTCGGTCCCCGGCACCGACAGGATCTCGGCGCCGGCCGACGCGAGCTCGGACGCGACCTCCTCGAGGGGTTCGGGCCGCCGGCCGGCGATCGCGACGCGGGCGCCGGTCCGCGCGTACTCGCGCGCGATCGCTCGTCCTAGGCCCGTCCCGCCGCCGGTCACGAGCACGACGAGACCATCGTTCGCGTCGGGAGCGAGGGGGGAACGGTAGTCCTCGGACATGCGCGGCCCCATGATGACAGACGCGATCACACGACCGCGTACTTCGTCGTTCCGCTCGGCCTGTGGCCGATCGGCGTAGGGCATCAGCAGGACAGCGCCGCTTCGGAAGGTTCGAACGGCCTGTCCGGCGTTCTCCCGCAACGTGAAGGGTGGATCCGCGTTCAAGTTTCGGACCCCCGGATGCCGATTCCTGTCGGGAGACTCGAACACTCGGAAGGGGCCACTGCATGGTGCGCAGAGCGCTAGCCGCAGCGGTGGGGGTGATCGCCGGTCTGGCGCTGACGTCGGCGCCGGCGGCGGCCACGTCGGAGCCGGTCACGAAGATCAAGTTGTCGCTGGACGCTGCCCAGGTCCAGGCGTGGACGGACGTCACCGGCAGCGTGATCGTCACGATGGGGAGCGGTCCCTCCAAGCAGCCGTTCGCCGGGGCTCCCCTCGACGTGTCCGTCGATGGCCAGCCGGTGGGTACGGTGACCACGGACGGCGCCGGTGTCGCGGTGCTCGGCTACCCGGTGACCGTCGAGGGCTGGCACACGATCCTTTTCGTCTTCGCCGGCA
>Ga0307302_10001219_pt1 | contig 11322 bp, 11 predicted proteins | sample ER_DNA_183_FD_194490 | JGI IMG/M metagenome (GOLD analysis project Ga0307302, IMG submission 194490) | Bulk soil microbial communities from the East River watershed near Crested Butte, Colorado, United States - ER_DNA_183 | ecosystem: Environmental > Terrestrial > Soil > Floodplain | place... | reverse complement strand
GCCGAGGGGGCGGCGATCGAGCTGCCGGGGTTGAGCAGCTTCTACACTCCGAACCGGGACTTCTACCGGGTCGACACGGCGCTGGTGGTGCCGAGGATCGCCGCCGAGGACTGGCGGCTGCGGGTCCACGGCCGGGTCGGGCGGGAACTGGCGCTCGACTTCAGCCAGCTCCTGGCCCGGCCCCTGATCGAGCGCGACATCACGCTGTCGTGCGTGTCCAACGAGGTCGGCGGCCGCTACGTCGGGACCGCCCGGTGGGTCGGGGTGCCGCTGCGCGACCTGCTCGAGGAGGCGGGGGTGCGACCAGGGGCCGACCAGCTCGTGTCCCGGTCGGCCGACGGATTCACCATCGGGACCCCCACCGCCGCCGTGCTCGACGGGCGCGACGCCATGCTGGCCGTGGCCATGAACGGGGAGCCGCTGCCGCTCACCCACGGGTTCCCGGTGCGGATGCTGGTCCCGGGCCTGTACGGCTACGTGTCGGCCACCAAGTGGCTGGTCGACCTGGAGCTGACCGGCTTCGACGAGTTCGACCCCTACTGGGTCCGGCGTGGCTGGGCCCGCCAGGCGCCGGTCAAGACCATGGCCCGCATCGACACCCCGCGGCCGTTGCGTCGCCTGCCGGCCGGCCAGGTCGCGGTCGCCGGGGTGGCGTGGGCCCAGCACCGCGGGATCCGCCGGGTCGAGGTCCGGGTCGACGGCGGTCCCTGGCGGCCGGCCCGGCTGGCCGCCGAGCACAGCGCCGACACCTGGCGCCAGTGGGTCTGGCCGTGGGACGCCACCAGCGGCCGCCACACCCTGGAGGTCCGCGCCACCGACGGCACCGGCGCCACCCAGCCGGAGGACCGGGCCCCGCCGTTCCCGGACGGCGCCACCGGCTGGCACTCGGTGGTGGTCGGCGTCGCCTGACCGCACCACCCGCGCCGGGCGCCCGCCCGGCCGGTCCCGAGGGGGCACTCCCGTCCCTCTCCATCGAAAGGAGCAGCGCATGCGTCTGCGTCCATCCCGCCAGGTACTGGTCGGCACCCTTGCCGGCCTGGCCCTGCTCGCCGCCGGCTGTAGCAGCGGCGGCGGCGACCCGGCGCCGGCGGCGCCGGCCGCCACCCAGCCTCCCGCGGCCGCCGCCGGCATGAACTTCGGCCCGGCCTGCTCTGCCGTGCCCGCCAGCGGCGCCGGCAGCTTCATGGGCATGGCCCAGGATCCGGTGGCGACCGCCGCCTCCAACAACCCGGTGCTGTCCTCGCTGGTCGGCGCCGTCAAGGAGGCCGGCCTGGTCGACACCCTGAACTCGGCGGACGGGATCACCGTGTTCGCGCCCACCGACGCCGCCTTCTCGGCGCTGCCCAAGGCGACCCTCGACGCGGCCATGGCCGACCCCAAGGGCCTGCTCACCAGCGTGCTCGCCTACCACGTGGTCGAGGGCAAGCTGAGCCCGGAGATGCTCGCCGGGACCCACAAGACGCTCCAGGGCGGCACGATCGAGATCACCGGCTCCGGTGAGAGCTTCAAGGTGAACGGCCAGTCCAGCGTAGTCTGCGGCAACGTCCAGACCGCCAACGCCACCGTCTACATCATCGACAACGTGCTCATGCCCAAGGGCTGAGCACCCCGACCCGGCGGGGCCGGCCAATCCGCCGGCCCCGCCGGGACGAATGCCCAGTGAGCCGGATGACACCGACCGAGGGGCGAGCGTGGCACTGACCTGGACGAGGCGCGAGCCGCCGCCTCAGCCTGCCAGGGCTCCGATGGCACACACGCGCGATGTCTCCGCGGCGCGACCCGGTGGTGATGACTCCCTGGACCGGCTGCTGGCGTTGGTCGCCCGCGGCGACGAGCAGGCCTTCGCCGAGCTCTACCAGCGGGTCGCGGCCCCGGTGTTCGGGCTGGTCAGCAAGGTCGTCCGCAACCCGTCGCAGTCGGAGGAGGTGACCCAGGAGGTGTTCGTCGAGCTGTGGCGGACGGCGTCGCGGTTCGACCCGGCGCGGGGTTCGGCCAGGTCCTGGATCATGACCTGCGCCCACCGCCGAGCGGTCGACCGGGTGCGCTCGTCCGAGAGCGCGGCCAGGCGTGACGACCTGGCCGGCCGGCGCGACCAGGGCCGCCCCTACGACGAGGTGGTCGAGCAGGTCGAGGCCAGCCTGGAGCGCGAGCACGTCCGCCGGGGCCTCGACGCGCTCACCGAGCTGCAGCGGGAGGCGGTGGTGCTCGCCTACTACGGCGGCTACACCCACCGTGAGATCTCCGAGCTGCTCGGGGTGCCGTCGGGGACGGTCAAGACGCGCCTGCGCGACGGGCTGATCCGGCTCCGGGACCACCTGGGGGTGGACGCATGAGCGGCGACCTGCACACCCTGACCGGCGCCTACGCCGCCGACGCGCTCTCCGAGACCGAACGGCTGGCCTTCGAGCGGCACCTGGACGCCTGCCCGGCCTGCGACCAGGAGGTCCGCGAGCTCACCGAGACCGCGGCCCGGCTGGGCTCGGCCGTGGCCCTTCCGCCGCCGGCGGCCCTCTGGGACCGGGTGCGGGCCGAGGCCGCGGCCACCCGCCAGCTGCCGCCGGTGGCCGACCCCACGCCGTTGTCGGGTCGTGGTCGGCGCCGGTTCCCGCCGCTCCTGGCGGCGGCCGCGGCGCTGCTGGTGGCGGCGGCCATCTCGGTGACCGCCCTCAACCTGGGCCTGCCCGGCCAGGGTGGCCGCTCCGAGGGGCCCGTGGACCTGGTCGCGGCCGTGCTGTCCGCCCCCGACGCCCGGCGGATCGCCGCCAAGCCCGGCCCGACCGGCCAGGTCGCCGTGGTCGTCTCGCGGCGGCGCGGCCAGGCGGTATTCGAGGCCAGCGGGCTGCCGGAGGTCCCGGCGGCCAGGACCTACCAGCTCTGGGTGGTGGACCGGTCCGGGCCGCGACCGGCCGGGCTGGTCGAGCCCGGCGGCGCGGGGAAGGTCACCCGGCTGCTGGAGGGGCGGGTGACCGGGTCCGAGCAGGTCGCCATGACCGTCGAGCGGCGCGGCGGGGCGGCCAGGCCGACCTCCGAGCCGGTGGTGGTGGTCGACCTCCGGGCCTGACCCGGCCGGTCAGCGGTCCTCGAGCTTGCGCAGGATCTCCCGCTGGGCGGCGGGGTCGGGGTCGGGGAACTGGGCGGCCAGCCGGACCAGGAAGGCGTCGACCTCGCTGGCGGCATAGCCGCGGGGTCCGAGCGGGAACCGCTGGCGCAGCACGTCCCACCTGCTCAGGGTCTCCCCGTCGCGCCCGGCGAGCGCCCGCGCCGCCTTGGCCAGGAACAGGTCGACGTGGTTGGGCAGGTAGCCGGGAGCGCCCCGCTCGAAGGTGCGGGTCTCCACCTCCGACGGGGTCAGGGGCCGCGCCGGCGTCGAGACCGGCGGCCGCGCGGCCAGGGGCGGGGCGGGGGGCGGCGGCGCCGGGGCGGCCGACGGCGGCACCGACTCCGGCGGGAAGAACCCCTCGTCCGGCGCCGGTTCCCGCGCCGGCGGCGCGGCCCCCGGGGCCCGGCTCCTGGCGGCCGGCGGAGGGGGCGCCGCGGGCAGCGGCCCGGCGGCCGGGGGCAGCGGCCCGGCCGCGGGCAGTCGGGGCTCCGCCGGCCGGGGTCCGGCGGGCGGCGGGGTCGGGGGCCCACCGCGGCCGGCGGGCCCGAGGTCGGAGGACCGGGCCGAGGTGGCAGGCGCCAAGGGCTCCGCGGACCCGGGCGGCGATCCCGGCGGCTGGGACCCGGGGCCGGGGGCACGACCAGGGTCAGGACCTGGGGCGGGGGCGGGGCCGAGGACGGGACCAAGCACTGGGACCGGGGCAGGAACGAGGCCGGAGGCCGATCCGGGACCGGCGGCTGGGAACGCCGCCTGGCGGGTGGGGGCCGGGAGGGCGGAAGAGGGGCGGCGGGGGTCGCGGGCGGCGCGTTCGAGCTCGACCACGAGCCGGTCAAGGAACTCGTCGACCTCGTCCATCTCGTAGCCCCAGAGGGCCGGCTGGAAGCGGGCCTCCTCGACCTCCTGGGAGGTGAGGGGTGGCAGGTCGTCCACGCCCGACGCGGGCAGGCCGTTGCGCAGGCGGGCCAGGTCGGCGGCGGCCCGTTCCAGCAGCCGCCGCACCTCCTTGCGGCGGTAGCCGCGGACGACCCGGGTGAAGGTCCGCGTCCGGACCTCCTCGGGGGCGAGCCGGCTCTCGGTCATGGCGCCAGGTTCCCCGTTGCTCAAGCAGTCATGGCGACCAGCAGCGTGCTCCTTGACCCGGTCAATTGGCAAACGGGACCACCGGCGGACCCGCGCGGTCCAGAGGATAGCCCCGTCGTCCGAGGAGGTCAGCGGGTACTGGAGCGCGGCCCAACCGAGACCGGGCGGAGACCGATTGGGGACGCGTCCGAGATTGCGCCGACCGGGATTCGTGACCGGTAGGGGCGAATCTGGGAGTCGACCGCTCCAGCAGGGAGCGTCGACCGGGGGGTCAGCAATGCGTCCAACCCACATCCGCCTCGTCGCCGTCGCCGGCGTGCTCGCCGTCGCGATCGGGGTCACCACCGCCTTCGTGGTCGCCCGCGACGACCCCGCCCAGCCCGCCGCCGCCCCAACCCCGACCACCATCGCCGCCATCGAGCCCGCCGACACCAACGACCGCACCGACCCCGCGCCCACCCCGACGACCCGCCCGCCCGTCCGGGACGAGCAGGCCGCCAAGGCCACCGCCGTCGCCTTCCTGCGCGAGCTCGGCATGCGCGACCCGGTGGCCGCGACCTACCGCAGGACCGGCACCGCCACCGCCGAGGTCGGCCTCCACCCGAAGGCCGGCGAGGGCGGGCGCCTGTTCGAGAAGGTGACCACCGTCGTCCAGCTCCACCGCTACACGAACGGCTGGGTCCCCACCGGGGCCAAGGCCGTCGGCACCATCGAGGTCGCCCAGCCACTTCCCTTCGCCCGCGTCCTCTCGCCGCTCACCGTGAGCGGCCTGTCAGTGGCCTACGAGGGCACCGTGCACGTCACCGTCACCGAGGAACGGCGCGGCGCCGACCGCGTGCTCGGCAAGGGCTTCGTGAACGGCGGCGGGACCGAGCTTGCCCCCTTCCTTGGCGCGATCGACTTCGCCAGGCCCGTCCCCGGCGCGGACGCCGGCTGGGTCGTCTTCAGCGGCGACACCGCCGCCGGCACCGGGATCATCGAGGCCACCGCGGTCCGCGTCCGGTTCGTCACCAGCGACCACCGGCCCCAGATCCTCGGCGTCAGCACCAACCCGCCCGCGTCCGGCTCGGCCAGGCTCGTGACCCTCACCGGGTCGGGGACCCTGGGCGTGACGGTCAAGGCCTTCGGCGCCGACGAGGTCCGCGTCCTGCTGGTGCCCAGCGGCACCGACGCCCGGTCCCACGCCAAGCTGCTCGGGGTCGACACCACCGCCGGCGCCGACGGGGAGAGCTGGTCGATCTCCTGGCGCTACCCGGACCAGTCCTTCCACGGGCACCTGCTCGTCCAGGTGAACGGCCAGGGCGGCACCGCCGAGCACGACGGCATCGCCGTGCTCCACACCTGACACCACCTCCAGCAGCCGAGCGGGGAGCCTGGACGGCTCCCCGCTCCGCGTTCCCGGCCATTGACATGGGTGAGCGCCCACTCCTACGCTCCCCACTAATGAATGAGCACTCACTCAGTTCGCCGCCGACCGGGACCCGGGCCCAACTGGTCGACGCCGCCGAGCGGGTGCTGCGCGCCAAGGGCCTGGCCAGGGCGACCACCAAGGAGATCGCCAGGGAGGCCGGCTACGCCGAGGGCACCCTGTACCTCTACTTCGCCGACAAGCTCGACCTGGTCCGGGCCGTCCACGAGAAGCTCCTGCCCGCCTTCATCGAGGTGGTCAGGCACCTGCCGGAACGGGCCGGCAGCGGGACGGTGGCGGGCAACCTGACCGAGCTGGCCCGCAGCGCCATACGGCTCTACCGGGACGTCCTGCCCCTCGGGTCGTCGCTGTTCGCCGACCCCGAGCTGCTGCGGCGCTTCCGGGTGCTGCTGGCCGACCGTGGCGGCGGGCCCCACCGGGCATGGGAGCCGGTGGTCGCCTACCTCCGGGCCGAGCAGGCCCTGGGACGGGTGACCGCCGGCGCCGACCCGGCGGCGGCGGCGCTGCTGCTGCTCGGCGCCTGCCAGCAGCTCGTGTTCGTGGAGCTGATGACCGGACCGGAGACGCTCCCGTTCCGCGACCGCCCGGACCCGGCCGGCGAGCTGGTGGCGACCCTGCTGGCCGGCCTCTCCCCCGCCCTCACCGAGATGGAGCGACACCCATGAGCACCCCGACCGCGACCGCCGGCTCCGGCCGGGCGCCGGGCAGCGCCGACCCCCGCCGCTGGGTCGCCCTGGCCGTCGTGCTGATCGCCGGCTTCATGCAGCTGGTCGACATCAGCATCGTCAACGTGGCCATCCCCTCGATCCAGCGCGACCTGGACGCCACCTACGCCGATATCCAGTGGGTGCTGGCCGGCTACCAGCTCGCGTTCGCGGTCATGCTGATCACCGGCGGGCGCCTGGGGGACATCTTCGGGCGCAAGCGCCTGTTCATGATCGGCATGGCCGGGTTCACCCTGGCCTCCGCCCTCTGCGGGCTGGCCCAGACCCCGGACATGCTGATCGCCTCGCGCATCCTCCAGGGGCTGTTCGGGGCGATCATGTTCCCCCAGGTCCTCTCCATCATCCAGGTCACCTTCCCGCCCCAGGAGCGGGCCACCGCCTTCGGTCTGTTCGGCGCCACCATCGGGCTGGCCACGATCACCGGCCCGCTGGTCGGCGGGCTGCTGATCCAGGCCGACCTGTTCGGTCTCGAGTGGCGCCCGATCTTCCTGGTCAACCTCCCCATCGGGATCGCCGCCCTGGCCGTCGCCGCGCGCTTCCTGGTCGAGTCGAAGGCGCCGCGGGCGCTGCGCCTCGACCCGGTCGGCGTCGTCGTGGTCACCGCCGGGCTGCTGCTGCTCGTCTACCCGCTCGTGCAGGGCCGCGACCTCGGCTGGCCCCCGTGGACGTTCCTGTCGATGGCCGCCTCCGTGCCCGTGCTGGCAGGCTTCGCCGTCTACGAGCGCTACAAGAAGGCCCTCGACGGGTCGCCCCTGGTCGACATGGACCTGTTCCGCCAGCGGTCGTTCGTCCCCGGGCTGCTGCTGGCCGGCATCTTCTTCATGGGCATCCCGGCGTTCTTCCTCACCTTCTCGCTGTGGCTCCAGATCGGCCTCTGGTTCAGCGCGCTGCATGCCGGCCTGACCGGGGCCCCGTTCGCGGTCGGGTCGGCGCTGGCCTCGGCCGCGTCGGTGCGCCTGGTCCCGGTCCTGGGCCGGCGGATCCTCAGCGCCGGCTCGCTGCTGCTGGTCGCCGGCATGGTCGCGCTCATGTGGACGGTCGACCGCTACGGCGGCGCCGTCACCTCCTGGCAGCTGCTCCCGGCCCTGCTCCTCTGCGGCCTCGGGCTCGGCAGCGTGATCGCCCCGCTGGTCAACGTCGTGCTGGCCGGCATCAGAGCCCAGGACGCCGGCTCCGCCTCGGGCGTGCTCACCACCGTCCAGCAGATCGGCGGGGCCATCGGGGTGGCCCTGATCGGCGTGGTGTTCTTCGGCCTGCTGGGCAGCCAGGCCGCCGGCGTGGCCGACGACGTGCTCCCCGGCCTGCGGGCCGACCTCCAGGGCGCCGGCCTGCCGCCGGCGGCCACCCAGCAGGTGGCGGCCGGCTTCCGGACCTGCTTCGAGGACCGGGCCAACGCCAAGGACCCCTCGGCCGTGCCGGCCAGCTGCGCCCAGGCCCAGTCCCAGGCCCAGGGACAGGAGGAGGTCGGCAGGGTCGTGGCCGCCGCCGCCGACACCGCCCGCCGCCAGGACTTCTCCGAGGCCTTCCAGCGCACCCTGCTGTTCGAGGTCGCGGTGTACCTGGCCTGCTTCCTGCTGGTGTTCCTGCTCCCCGACGCCCGCGGAGACGCGGCCGGCCAGCAGGCCGGGGCGGCCGCCTAGACCTGGTCCAGGCGGGCCAGCTCGTCCGCGCCGAGGCGCAACCCGGCCGCGGCGGCGCTGTCGGCGATGGTCTCAGGACGGCTGGCCCCGGGGATGGGGATGACCACCGGGGCCTTGGCCAGCTCCCAGGCCAGGGCGACCTGCTGGGGCGACACCCCGCGGGCCTCGGCCACCTCGGCGAAGGCGCGGTGGCGCCCGCCCAGGGAGCCGCCACGGCCGATCCCGCCGAGCGGGCTCCAGGGCAGGAAGGCGATCCGCTGGGCGGCGCAGAAGGCAAGCTCGCCCTCGGAGCGGCGGAAGCGGGGCGAGAACTCGTTCTGGACGCTGGCCACCTCGACCAGCTGGCGGGCCTGCCTGATCTGGTCGACGCTGACGTTGGAGAGACCGACCAGCCGGACCTTGCCGGCCGCCTTGAGCTCGGCCATCGCCCCCACCGACTCGGCGAACGGCACCTTGGGGTCGGGCCGGTGGAACTGGTACAGGCCGATGGCCTCGACCCCGAGGGCGCGCAGGCTGGCCTCGCAGGCCTGGCGCAGGTACTCGGGCCGCCCGTCCAGGCCCCAGTCGCCGCGGGGCCGGGTGTGGCCGCCCTTGGTGGCCACCAGCACCCGGTCACGGTCGCCCGACCAGGCGGCCAGGGCCTTGGCCACCAGGCGCTCGCCGTGGCCGAAGTCGGACTCGTCGCGGCAGTAGGCGTCGGCGGTGTCGATCAGGGTCACGCCGGCGTCGAGGGCGGCGTGGATGGTCCGGATCGCGCGGGCCTCGTCGGGGCGGCCGGCCAGCGACATCGGCATCTCGCCGAGGCCGACGGCGCCGACCTCGACCCCGCCGAGACGGCGGGTGGGCATGGTGGTCACCGGTGGGTCGCTCCTTCGTGGCCTCGGTGCTCGGGCTGCTCGAGCTGGAAGGTGGAGTGCTCGATGTCGAAATGGCCGGCCAGGCAGGCGCCCAGCCCGTCGAGGACCTTGCCGGCGTCGGCGCCGCGCTCCAGGACCACGTGGGCCGAGAGCACCGGCAGGCCGCTGGTGATGGTCCAGGCGTGCAGGTCGTGGACCTCGGTCACGCCCGGGGTCTCGACCAGGTGCCGGCGCACCTCTTCCACGTCGATCCCCTTGGGGGTGGCCTCCAGCAGGACGTCGACCGCCTCGCGGAGCAGCCCCCAGGTGCGGGGCAGGATGGCCACGCCGATGAGGACCGAGGCGATCGGGTCGGCCGCCTGGAAGCCGGTGACGGCGATCACCGCGGCCGCGGCCAGGACCGCCACCGAGCCCAGCAGGTCGCCCCAGACCTCCAGGTAGGCGCCGCGCAGGTTGAGGCTCTGCTGCTGGCCGCCGCGCAGCAGCCACATCGAGACGGCGTTGGCGACCAGCCCGACGGCGGCCACGGCCAGCATCAGCCCGCTGGCCACCTCCGGCGGCTCGGTCAGGCGCCGCCAGGCCTCGATCAGCACGAAGCCGGCCACCCCGAACAGCAGCACGGCGTTGACCACGGCGGCCAGGATCTCCAGCCGGTAGTAGCCGAAGGTCCGCTGCGGGGTGGCCGGGCGGGCCGCGAACCGGATCGCCAGCAGCGCCAGGCCGATCCCGGCGCCGTCGGCCAGCACGTGCCCGGCGTCGGCGAGCAGGGCCAGGCTGTCGCTGAGGGCGGCCCCGGCGACCTCGACCACGAGCACGGCCACGGTGATGGCGAACACCGCCCGCAGCCGGCCGCGGTGGGCGGCGGCGGCGCTGTGGTGATGGTCGTGTGCCATGCGGTCACTCTGCCACAGCACAACCGAACGGCCCGGGCGATCGCCCGGGCCGTTCAGGGTCGTTGCGCGGTCAGCGCCTCGGCGCCAGCATCGAGGCCTCGTCGAGCGCCTCATACAGCTCGCGGGTGGCGGCCGACTCGAAAGCGGCACGACCCTCCCGGGCGATCCTGCGCTGCTGCCACCAGACGGTGAGTTCTTTGAGCTGCATTGTCCCCCTCCTGCTGCCCCGATGCGGACCCCCCAGCCCGCATCGCCCTCGCCGCCTGTTGGTTGCGGCACATCGACAGGGCGTAGTCTCGCCGCTGTAGGTAACGAACAGGCATGCTGCCGGTCACCGTTGCAACCCCGATCCATCACGGAACGGTCTCGGCGCGGGTCAGCGGCTGGTGAACGCGCTCTCGCCGGTGATCTCCCGCCCGACGATCAGGCTCTGGATGGCGTCGGTGCCCTCGTAGGTGTAGACGGCCTCCATGTCGGCGTGGTGGCGGGCGACGTGGTTCTCGAGCAGGATGCCGTTGCCGCCGAGGACGTCGCGGGCGTCGGCCACCACCTGGCGGGCCTTGGCGGCGTTGTTCATCTTGGCCAGCGAGGCCATGCCCGCGGTCATGTGGCCGGACTCGGTGAGCTGGGCCAGGCGCAGGCAGAGCAGCTGCATGGTGGTCACCTCGGCCAGCATCTTGGCCAGCCGGTTCTGGACGAGCTGGAAGCTGGCCAGCGGGGCCCCGAACTGCTCGCGCTCGGTGACGTAGGTGACGGCGGCCTCGTAGGCGGCCAGGGCGTGGCCGGCCGCCTCCCAGGCGACCCCGGAGCGGGTGGCGGTCAGGACCCTGGCCGTGTCGCCGAAGCCACGCGAGTCGGCCAGGCGGTTGGCGGCCGGGACCCGGACCCCGTCCAGGGTGATCTCGGCCTGCCAGACCGCCCGCTTGGCCGTCTTGCCCGACATCACGCTGGCCGCGTAGCCAGGGGTTCCCTTCTCGACCACGAACCCGCCCACCTTGCCGTCGTCGTCGCGGGCCCAGACGATCACCAGGTCGGCGAAGGAGGCGTTGCCGATCCAGCGCTTGGCCCCGTCCAGCACCCAGTGGTCGCCATCGCGGCGGGCGCTGGTCTCCAGCGCCACCGCGTCCGAGCCATGCTCGGGCTCGGTCAGCCCGAAGGCCCCGATCTTCTCCATCCGGGCCATGGCCGGCAGCCAGCGCCGCTTCTGCTCCTCGGAGCCGAGCAGGTTGATCGAGGTCATGGCCAGCCCGGAGTGGACCCCGAAGAAGGTGCAGATGCTGCCGTCGCCCCGGCCCAGCTCCATGCCCACCAGGCCGGCGGCGACCGTGCTCAGCCCGGGGCAGCCGTAGCCCTCGATGGTGCCGCCGGCCAGGTTCAGGGCGGCCAGCTTGGGCACCAGCTCGAAGGGGAACTCGGCCCGCTCCCAGTAGTCGTTGATGATCGGGGTGACGTCCTTGTCGCAGAAGGCCCGGACCCGGTCGCGGACCTCGCGCTCGGCCTCGGTGAAGAGGTCGTCGATGCGGTAGAAGTCGGTCGACGCCGGGGGTTGCTCGCTCATGGCCGGGATCCCTCCGCTGGGTGCGCTCCCCTTCGAGGGT